>Ga0308173_10001728_pt1 | contig 11158 bp, 7 predicted proteins | sample PhyPR1_FD_203716 | JGI IMG/M metagenome (GOLD analysis project Ga0308173, IMG submission 203716) | Soil microbial communities from UC Gill Tract Community Farm, Albany, California, United States - DLSLS.P.R1 | ecosystem: Environmental > Terrestrial > Soil > Agricultural land | place: USA... | reverse complement strand
GGGTTCCGTCCATGGCTTCGACCAGCCCACGGGCCAGCGCGAGCCCGAGGCCGATCCCGGTGCCGGCGTCGGTGTCGCCCAGCCGCTGGAACGGCTGGAACATCCGCTCTTTCATATCGTCGCTCACCCCGGCTCCGCGATCGGCCACCCGCAGCTCGACCCGCCCGGGATCCCGGCCGAACCGCAGCTCAGCCGCCGTGATCACCACGGTATCGGCCGCGTGACGGACGGCGTTCTCCACCACGTTGGCCACCGCCCGTTCCAGCAGCCCCGGGTCGGTCACCACCGGGGGCAGTGTCTCCGGCACGTCGGTCTCCACCCGCCGGGCCGGTACCCCGGCCAGTGCGCGGGCCACGATCTCCTCCAGGGTCACCGACCGGGTCAGCGGGGTCACGACGCCGGTCTGCAGACGGCTCATGTCCAGCAGGTTGGCCACCAGGCCGTCCAGCCGGTCCGCCGACTCCTCGATGGTCGCCAGCAGCTCCGCCTCGTCCTCGGGCGCCCAGGAGATGTCCGGCTGGCGCAGGCTGCTCACACCGGCCTTGATCGAGGCCAGCGGGGTACGCAGGTCGTGCGAGACGGCCGCCAGGAGGGCGGTACGGATCTTGTTCCCCTCCGCCAGCCGCCGGGCCTGCGACGCCTCCTCGGCCAGCCGCCGCCACTCCAGCGCCGCCGCGGCCTGCGACGCGAACGCTGTCAGCACCCGGCGGTCGGCGGCGGGCAGCACCCGGCCGCGCAGCGCCAGGACGTAGATGTCGCTGACCGGCGCCTGCACGTCGGCGTCGTCCGGCACCCCGGCCGGATTCGGCCCGGTCGAGCCCACGGTGCTCCAGCCGGTGTCGTCGGCCTCCAGCAGTGCCACGGAGGTCACTCCGAAGGTCTCCCTGACCCGTTCCAGCAGGGCGGGCAGCGCGTTGCCCTCCCGCAGCACGGTGGTGGCCAGCAGGCTCAGCGTCTCGGCCTCCGCACTGCTGCGGGACGCCTGGGCGGTACGCCGGGCCGCCAGATCCACCACCGAGGACACCCCGCCGGCCAGCGCCACGAACACCACCAGCGCCAGCGCGTTCTCCAGTTCGGCGATGGTGAAGGTGTGCAGCGGCGGGGTGAAGAACCAGTTGACCAGGAAGAACCCGACGATCGCCGCGAACATCGCGGGCCACAGCCCCCCGATCAGCGCGACCCCGACGGTCAGCGCCAGGAAGAGCAGCAGGTCGGAGGCCAGCCCGAAGTGGTGCCGCAGCCCGCTGAGCAGGAACACCAGCACCGGCGGCCCGAGCAGCGCGACCGCCCAGCCGGCCGCGCGCCGCCGCGCCCCCAGCGGACTGCCTGCGACCCGCCCGAGGCCGCGGCCCTTGCCCGCCGCCTCGTGGGTGACGATGTGCACGTCGATGTCGCCGGACTCCCGGGTGACGGTCTGCCCCACGCCGGGCCCGGTGATGTACTGCCAGCCGCGCCGCCTGCTGGTGCCCAGCACGACCTGGGTGGCGTTGACCCCGCGGGCGAACTCCAGCAGCGAGGCGGGAATGTCGTCCCCCACGACCTGGTGATAGCTGCCGCCCAGCGCCTCCACGAGGTGCCGCTGCCGATCGAGGTCCTCCGGCGAGGCCCCGGTCAGCCCGTCGCTCTTGGCCACGTGCACGGCCAGCAGATCGCCCTTGCCCGCCCGCGCCGCGATCCGCGCCGCCCGCCGGATGAGCGTGTCGCCCTCGGGGCCCCCGGTCAGCGCGACGACGACCCGCTCCCTGGTCTCCCAGGTGTCGGTGATGCCCTGCTCGGCGCGGTACCGGCCCAGGCCCTCGTCCACCTGGTCGGCCAGCCACAGCAAGGCCAGCTCGCGCAGCGCGGTGAGGTTCCCCACCCGGAAGTAGTTGGACAGCGCTGCGTCGATCTTGTCGGACTTGTAGACGTCGCCATGGGCCAGCCGCCGCCGCAGCGCCTCCGGATCCATGTCGACGAGCTGGATCTGATCGGCCTTGCGGACCACCTCGTCCGGCACGGTCTCACGCTGCGGGACCCCGGTGATCCGCTGGACGACGTCGTTGATCGACTCCAGATGCTGGATGTTGACGGTGGAGATCACGTCGATGCCGGCGGCCAGCAGCTCCTCGATGTCCTGCCAGCGCTTCTCGTTGCGGCAGCCGGGCACATTGGTGTGCGCCAGCTCGTCGATGAGCGCCACCCCGGGTCGGCGGGCCAGCACCGCGTCCAGATCCAGTTCGGAGAAGCGCGCGTCGCGGTACGTCATGTCGCGGCGCGGGATCAGCTCCAGGCCTTCCAGCAGCGCCTCGGTCCTGGGCCGGCCATGCGCCTCGATCAGCCCGATCACCACATCGGTGCCCCGGCCCCTGCGCCGGTGCCCCTCGTCGAGCATGGCGTAGGTCTTGCCCACACCGGGTGCGACGCCCAGATAGACCCGCAGCGATCCCCTGCTTCCCACCCCTCGACGGTACCGAGGGGGGCTAGACGAACTTGACCAGGGACACGAGGATCACCGCCGCCGCGGCCACCCCGTACCCCCAGGTGACCCGGGCCACCACCCGCCGGCGTCCGGCTCCGGTCGTCGGGAAGTAGGTGAGGACCCAGGCCAGCGCCGGCAGCACCAGCACCGCGTGCATGGTCACCGCATGGGCGGGCTTGAGGGCGTCGGCGGCGGTGTAGGCGGCCTGCTGGTGCCCGGTCTTCACCAGCACCATGCCCTTGGCGATCATCGCCGCCCCGGACGCCAGCGCGACCATCAGCGCCACGAACCCCGCCCGCAGGGCCAGCGTCATGGCCGGATCCCGCTCGGGTGCGGGCCGGAAGGCCAGGACCGTCATTGCGACCAGCGTCACGATCAGCACCGCGCCGCCCCCGGCCAGGCTGAACGCGATCGCGGTGTTGACCGGCCCCTCGTTGTTGAAGTGCGAGGGCACATGCCGCCAGGCCTGGACGGAGATCAGCACCACCTCCAGCACACAGGCCACCGCGAAGATCCCGAGCATCGCCGCTCTGACCCGCAGGAACGACCCCACCCAGGCGATCGCGATCAGCGTCAGCCCGAACGACAGCCCGAAGGTGGTCGGCTTGCGCCACGAGACCGGTCCGTACCAGGGGCCGCCCCTGACCAGGAACACCCCGAAGTGGAAGACCCCGGCCAGGATCAGCAAGCCCCCGACGACGTAGCAGACCCGCTCGATCCGCCGCCCCTCGGTCCAGAACCCGCGAAGCCCCCGCCAGATCTCGCTGAGCGGAACGGTCCCGCCCACCCGACGCCCCAGTTCGATGCTCATGCCGACCTCCGATGAGTGAGTACTCACCCATTATGAGTGAGTACTCACCCGCCCGCAACCCCAGGCCGGCCTGAGAGAGCGCGGGGTCAGGCCTGTTCGTTGAGAGCGGTCTCTTCCAGGTCCAGGAGGCGCTGGATGGTACGGCGGGTGGATTCGCCGATCTCGCCGGTGTCGTGGAGATGGTGGAGTTCGGCGGTTTCGGCGGCTATGAGATCGCGGCGCATGTCGCGGTAGGCGTCGGTGACCGGGCCTATGGCGCCGTCGCCGGTGGCCCGGAGCTCGGCGCGCTCCAGTCGGTCGAGCAGGCCGACCCGGAGGCGTTCCAGCACCACCTCGGGGGCGGCCTCGGCGCGTTCCAGCTCCTCCAGCCTGGCCAGGGCCGCTTGGGCGGTCTTCAGCCGGGCGCGGACGTACTCCTGCCGTGAGTCGGCGGGCTCCACCGCCACCCCGGCCCGTCTGACCAGCGGGGCCAGCGTGAAGCCCTGCACGACCAGCGAGATGACGATGACGGCCGTCGCCAGCACCACCAGCAACTCCCGGCCTGCCAGCGGGAGTCCCGCGTCGGTGGTCAGCGGGATCGCCAGGGTGGCGGCCAGGGGTACGACGCCGCGCGCGCCCGCCCAGCTGACCACGGCCGGGACCTGCCATGACGGGCGGGAGCCGCCACGCCACTGCTGCAGACCGGACAGCGGGAAGACCCAGGCGATCCGGACCACGATGAGGGTCGCGGCGACCAGGACCGCGGGCAGCAGCCAGGGCTCGCCGGTTCTGGACAGCTCGCGGATGAGGGTCGGCAGCTCCAGCCCGATCAGGCTGAACACCACACTCTCCAGCAGGAACACCACCGTCCCCCAGACGGCGGTGAGCTGCAGGCGGATTCCGGCGTTGGTCAGTGCGGGGGCCTGCCTACCCATGATCACCGCGGCCACCACGACGCTGGTCACTCCCGAGGCGTGCACGGCCTCGGCCAGCACGTACGCCGCGTACGGGGTGATGAGGGCGATCACCGTCTCCAGCACCGGGTCCTCGGTACGGCGGCGGATCGTCGCGATTCCGGCGGCGACCACGGCTCCCGCCACCACTCCCCCGCCGGCCAGCAGCAGGAAGTCGCCGGCCGCCCAGGCCCAGGACACCGACCCGCCGGCGACCGCGATGGCCACCGCGACCCGGTAGAGCAGCAGGCTGGTCGCGTCGTTGAACAGGCTCTCCGCCTGAACCAGGGTCTGCAGTTTGGGCGGCAGGGAGAGGCGGCGGCCCAGGGCGGCGACGGCCACCGGGTCGGTGCTGGCCAGGACGGTGCCCAGCAGAAAGGCCAGGCTCCACGGCAACCCGGTCACCGCCACGGTGACCAGGCCGACCGCCGCCGCCGAGGCGACCACCAGGCCCACTGCCAGCAGGACCACCGGCCGCCAGACCTGGCGGAGCACCTGCCAGGACATCTCCTCACCGGCCGCGTAGACCAGCGGCGGCAGGACGACGAGGCTCACGATGTCCGGGGGCACCCGTACCGGCGGAACTCCGGGCAGCAAGCCCACCAGCAGACCGGCCAGCACCAGCAGCGAGGGTGCGGGAGCGCGCAGCCGTTTCGCGCTGGCGGCCACCACGGTCGCCAGCACGACCAGGCCCAGGACGATCTCGACGCTGCGCAACGGCGTACCTTCCCCAGGGGTCGACAATAAGATCGCCGACCAGACTTCCCGGCACACCTGCGAAACGTTAACAGGCTGCAAAGCCCGGCCGCACCTGGGAAAACGGGTGAAACGCCGGCGGTCGCTCCAGACCGCCGGCGCCGGGATCACGAGGCCTTGAAGGGGTACTTCTCGTCCAGCTCGACGTTGAGCTTGAGGACGTTCACCCGGGGTTCGCCCATGAAGCCGAGCGTGCGCCCGGACTCGTTGTCCCTGATCGCCTGCTCGACCTGCTGGAGGCCGATGCCGCGGGCCTGGGCGACCCGGGCGGCCTGGATCCGCGCGTAGGCCGGGGAGATGTCCGGGTCCAGCCCGCTGCCGCTGGCGGCCACCGCGTCGGCCGGGACCTTCGGGTGCGCCGGGGCACTGCCGCGGATCGGAACGACCTGGCCCTTGGAGTAGTCCTCGCCGTATTCGGCGAGCTCCACGGTGACGCCCTCATAGGTGGCGATGAAGGGGGCCTTCACGACGCCCTGCTCCTCATTGAGACTGACCACGCGGGCCGGGTGCGGGATGTGGCCCGTGGCGTCCCGCGCTCCAAAGACCGCCAGGACCGCGCCGACCCCGCCGGGTGTGCAGAACGGCCGGGAGCCGTCCACGCCCTCCAGCGCGCCGACCGCGACGCTGCGCGCGCAGATCTGGGTGAGCAGGCTCTGCTCGGCGTTCGCGTCGTCCTTGACCTTCGGATCCGGCAGGGTGTCGACGATGCTCTCCGGGCCCAGGTTGCGGGCACTGGTCGAGGTCATGTCGTACCCGTCGCCGGCGGCGGAGGGGCGGGACTGGAAGTACTGCTTGAGCGGGTCGCCGTTCTTGTCGGTGAAGGCCTGGCCGATGAGTTTGCTGCCGACGACCTTGCCGTCGACCTTCACCAGCGACCCTTCGGCGTTGCCGTGCAGGCCGGGCAGGAACGACACTCCCCAGACGGCGAGCGGATAGAAGATGCCGGTCACCACCGTCAGCACGAGCAGGGCTCGTACCGCGGCGAGATGTTGCCGGATCCAGGTTGGAATACGCATCAGGACATCCCCGGAAGGAACTGGATGATCAGGTCGACGAGCTTGATCCCGATGAAGGGGGCGATGATGCCGCCGAGCCCGTAGATGCAGAGGTTTCTGCTCAGCAGCTTGGCGGCGCTGGTGGGGGTGTACTTCACCCCGCGCAGCGACAGCGGGATCAGCGCGACGATGACGATCGCGTTGAAGATGACCGCGGACAGGATCGCCGACTGCGGGCTGTGCAGCCGCATCACGTTCAACAGGTCCAGGCCTGGATACAAGCTGACGAACAATGCCGGGATGATCGCGAAGTACTTGGCGATGTCGTTGGCGACGGAGAAGGTGGTCAGCGCGCCCCGGGTGATGAGGAGCTGCTTGCCGATCTCCACGATCTCGATGAGCTTGGTCGGGTCGGAGTCGAGGTCGACCATGTTGCCGGCCTCCTTGGCGGCCGACGTGCCGGTGTTCATCGCGACGCCGACGTCGGCCTGCGCGAGCGCGGGCGCGTCGTTGGTGCCGTCACCGGTCATGGCGACGAGCCTGCCGCCCTCCTGCTCCTTCTTGATCAGAGCCAGCTTGTCCTCGGGGGTCGCCTCGGCCAGGAAGTCGTCCACCCCGGCCTCGTCGGCGATCGCCTTGGCGGTCAGCGGGTTGTCACCGGTGATCATGACGGTCCGGATGCCCATCCTGCGCATCTCGTCGAACCGCTCGCGCATGCCCTGCTTGACCACGTCCTTGAGGTGGATGACGCCCAGCACCTCGGCTCTCCCGTCACGTACCTCGCCGACCACCAGCGGCGTGCCGCCCGCGGCGGAGATGCCGTCCACGATCAGCCCGAGCCGCCCACGCACCTCACCACCCTGCTCACGCACCCAATCGGCGACCGCACTCGCGGCGCCCTTGCGCAGCTGGTGACCATCGGCCAGGTCGACGCCCGACATCCGGGTCTGTGCGGAGAACTCGACCCAGTGCGCGCCGGTCAGCTCGCCCGGCGAGCGCTCGCGCAGTCCGTGCGCCTGCTTGGCGTAGACGACGATCGAGCGGCCCTCGGGGGTCTCGTCGGCCAGGCTGGACAGCTGGGCCGCGTCGGCCAGCTCGGCCGCCGACACCCCGGCGACCGGGATGAACTCCGACGCCTGCCGGTTGCCCAGCGTGACGGTGCCGGTCTTGTCCAGCAGCAGGGTGTTGACGTCGCCCGCGGCCTCGACGGCCCGGCCGGACATCGCCAGCACGTTGCGCTGCACCAGGCGGTCCATCCCGGCGATGCCGATCGCGCTCAGCAGCGCGCCGATGGTCGTCGGGATCAGGCAGACGAGCAGCGACACCATGACGATGCCGGTGACGCCGTGCGTGTCGAGCGCCAGGCTGTCGGCGACGCCAGGGTTGTCGCCCTTGGAGAAGATGGCCAGCGGCTGCAGGGTCGCCACCGCGAACACGAAGATGATCGTGAGCGCGGCGAGCAGGATGTTCAGCGCGATCTCGTTCGGCGTCTTCTGCCGGTCGGCGCCCTCGACCAGCGCGATCATCCGGTCGATGAACGACTCCCCCGGCCTCTGGGTGATCTTGACGACGATCCGGTCGGACAGCACCTTCGTACCTCCGGTGACCGCGGACCGGTCGCCGCCGGACTCCCGGATGACCGGGGCCGACTCACCGGTGATCGCCGATTCGTCGACGCTGGCGATGCCTTCGACGACGTCGCCGTCACCGGGGATGACCTGACCCGCCTCGACGACCACGAAGTCACCCTGCTTGAGCTCCGGCGCCGGGACCGGCGTCTCGGCGGCCGCGGCCCCCGGCCGCCATCCGGTCAGCTTCCGGGCGACGGTGTCGGTCTTGGCCCGGCGCAGCGTGTCGGCCTGCGCCTTGCCGCGGCCTTCGGCGACCGCCTCGGCCAGGTTGGCGAACACGACCGTCAGCCAGAGCCAGAACACGATCGCCCAGGCGAAGAACGACCCGCCCTTCACCGCCAGGATCGTGGTCCACACCGCCCCGATCTCGACGATGAACATGACCGGATTGCGCCACAGGGTACGGGGGTCGAGCTTCTTCAGCGCGTCCGGCAGGGACGTGAGGAGCATCGTCGGATCGAGCAGCCCGCCCTGGACACGCCCCTTCGCGGGGGCCGGCGGCGCCTCGACTGCCTCGGTGGACATCAGTGGATTCCTTCGGCGAGCGGGCCCAGCGCGAGAGCGGGCAGGAAGGTGAGGGCGACGAGGATCACCGTCACGCCGGCGACCATGCCGACGAACTGCGGCCGGTGCGTGGGCAGCGTGCCCGCCGACGCCGGGGTGGCGCCCTGTCTGGCCAGCGAACCGGCCAGCGCGAGCACGAAGATCATCGGCAGGAACCGGCCGAACACCATGGCCAGCCCGAGCGCGGTGTTGTACCACGTGGTGTTCACGGTGATGCCGGCGAACGCCGAGCCGTTGTTGTTGGCCGCCGAGGTGAACGCGTAGAGCACCTCGGACAGGCCGTGCGGCCCGGTGTTCAGCATCCCGGCCCGTTCGCCGGGAAGTGCCATCGCCGCCGCGGTGCCTACCAGCACGATGCACGGGGTGATCAGGAAGTACGACGCGGCCAGCTTGATCTCCCGTGGCGTGATCTTCTTGCCGAGGTACTCCGGCGTGCGGCCGACCATCAGGCCCGCCACGAACACCGTGATCACGGCCAGGACCAACATGCCGTACAGGCCCGAGCCGGTACCGCCGGGCGTGACCTCGCCCAGCTGCATGTCGAACATCGTCATCATGCCGCCGAGGCTCGTGTAGGAGTCGTGGAAGGAGTTCACGGCGCCCGTCGAGGTGAGTGTCGTCGCGCTCGCGAACGTGGCCGAATCGGCCACCCCGAACCGCTGGTCGACGCCCTCGTACGAGGCGCCCAGCGCGGTCGGCACGGTCCCGTGGTGCTGGAGCTGGAAGACGCTCATCACCGTGACGCTCAGGATGGCGATGGTCGCCATCACCGACACGATGGCGTACCCCTGCTTGTTGCCGCCGACCATCCTGCCGAAGGTGCGGGGCAGCGAGAAGCTGATGACCAGCAGCAGGAAGATCTCCAGCCAGTCGGTCCATGCCGCCGGGTTCTCGAACGGGTGGGCGCTGTTGACGTTGTAGAAGCCGCCGCCGTTGGTGCCGAGCTCCTTGATGGCCTCCTGGCCGGCCACCGGGCCGCCGGTGATGGTCTGGTCCGGGCCGGCCAGCGTGTGCGCGACCTGGGTGTGCAGATGGAAGTTCTCGATCGCGCCGCCCGCGATGAGCACCAGGGCGCTCACGAACGCGATGGGCAGCAGGATTCGGATCGTTCCACGTACCAGGTCGACCCAGAAGTTGCCCAGGTCGCCGGTGCGCCTGCGGGCGAATCCGCGGACGAGCGCGATGGCGACCGCCATGCCGACCGCGGCCGACACGAAGTTCTGCACCGCCAGCCCGGCCATCTGCACCAAGTGCCCCATCGTGGACTCACCGGAGTACGCCTGCCAGTTGGTGTTGGTGGTGAAGCTGATCGCGGTGTTCCACGACAGATCCGGCGTCATCTTCGTGCCCGGATCGTGCAGATGCAGCCACAGGTACTTCTGCAGCAACTGGAACCCGAACAGGAACAGCACACTCACCACTGAGAAGGCGAGCACGCCGCGGGCGTACACGCCCCACGTCTGCTCGACCTCCGGCTTCACCCCGATCAGCCGGTAGACGACCCGCTCGGGCCTGGAGTGCTTGACCCCGGTGTAGACCCGGTACATGTAGTCGCCCAGCGGTTTGTACACGACCGCCAGCGCGACGATGAGGGATCCGGTGAACAGGATCCCCGCGGCCGTTGTGCTCACTAGAACCTCTCCGGGAACAGGAGGGCGGCGACAAGGAAGGCGGCGAGGAGGACGGCCAGGATGAGGCCGACCACGTTGTCGAAGCTCACAGCTTCTCCACCGCCTTCTGAATCAGGGCGAACAGGGCGAAGATCGCCACCGTCAGCGCGATGTAGACCAGGACAGCCATCTCTCGTTTCCTCTTGCTGGATCAGCGGGCCGAGCCGCTGAGACCGTGCGTACGCGACGGCACGATGAGTAAAACGCCGGTTCAGTAGGGGTTTTGTGCGCGTTGACGGATCCTTAGCGCCGGTCCCGGACGGCTTAACGGACCCCTAACGCCAAGGCAGCGGCGGGGATATCGAACTTCCCGGGGGGTAGATGACGTCTGATCTCCCGATCCAGCAAGATGGGCGACAGGTCCAGTTCGAGGAGTGTGGATGAACGCCGTCGGCCGCCCAAGACCGCGTAGCCGCGTGGTGGTCCCGGTCATGGCGGCGCTGCTCGCGCTGGTCACCGGGGCGCAGGTCTTCTTCACCCAGCGGGCCGAGGGCCGGTGGGAGGCGTCGGTACGCCATCGGACCACCGCCGTGCTGCTGGCCGACACCGACGACCCGGCGGGCGGTGCGGCGCTGCTGGCCCATGTGCCGGCCGAGGTCGCCTGGAGCGCACCGGACGGGACCCGGCGTACCGGCGTGACCCTCGTACCGCGTGACAGCAAGGCGGGCGCCGACGTCGGCGTCTGGACCGACCGGTCCGGGATGCTGACCATGCCCCCGAGCGGGACCTCGGACGCCCTCTTCGCCGCCGCGCTGGCGGGCGGCGCGGTGCTGACCCTGCTGTGCGCGGGCGCGGTGTGCGGCCGGTCCACCCGCCGCTACTGGATCGCCCGGCGCGCGGCGGCGCGCATCGACCGGGACTGGGCCCGGCTGGCCCCCCTCTGGTCGGACCGCCGCGCCTGATTAGGCTGGAGGCCATGGAGGCCGTACCGGAGGACTGGCAGCGCGCGCTGGCGCTCGTGGCACATCCCGACGACCTGGAGTACGGGGCGTCCACGGCGGTGGCCAAGTGGACGGCCGCGGGCAAGACGGTCGTCCAGGTGCTGGGCACCCGGGGCGAGGCCGGGATCGACGGCATGGACCCCGCGGAGGTCGCGCGGATCCGTACCGCCGAGCAGATCTCCGCGGCCAGGGCGGTCGGCGTCGAGACCGTCGAGTTCCTCGACCTGCCCGACGGCATGGTGGAGTACGGCCTGCCCCTGCGCCGGTCGATCGCCCAGGCCATCCGGCGGCACCGGCCGGATGTCGTGATCTCGGTCAACTTCCGGGAGACCTGGGCCGGTGGCCAGGGCTTCAACATGGCCGACCACCGGGCGTTCGGGCTCGCCGTCGCCGACGGGGT
>Ga0308173_10001727_pt1 | contig 11159 bp, 6 predicted proteins | sample PhyPR1_FD_203716 | JGI IMG/M metagenome (GOLD analysis project Ga0308173, IMG submission 203716) | Soil microbial communities from UC Gill Tract Community Farm, Albany, California, United States - DLSLS.P.R1 | ecosystem: Environmental > Terrestrial > Soil > Agricultural land | place: USA... | reverse complement strand
GCCCTGGACCAGCTTGAACCCGGCTTGCCGCACCTGAATATCAGACAAAGCTGTCCCCGCGCTGATGGGGTGCATATAGCCGGCGCCGTTGACGATGCTCCAGGTGGAGTTAGCCGTCCCGCTATTAGTCCAAATCCACAAATTAGTCCCCTGCGAAAAGTCGCCGTTGATCACCATGTTCTGCCCGGGCCGGATGATGTTCACAAACACACTCTGCTCGTCGGAAAAATCGCTTTCTGCCCCGGCCGTGCTGACCGCCGTGACGCGGAAGTAATATTGAGTCTGATTTTGCAGCGTTTGTAGGTTGGCAATTGTTTGGGGAGTGGTGGCGAGCATGTTGGTTGGATGAGCCGTTGTCCCGCCGTAAATGCGGTAATACGCTACGTTCGTATCGCCGAATTTGTTGAAGATGAGCGTCAGTTTGTCCGAGTAAGGTTCGATGATCAGGTTCGGCTTGAGGGCCATTCCCTGCCAGGCGCAACGCCAAACGCGGTAAGCTTCAAAGCCATCTGTCCAGTTCATCTCATAGGCCTTGGTCCCATCGGGGCGGACCTCGGTGATTTTGGGCAGATTGCCGACCGCCCAATTGATCAGCGTGTTGCCGTTCGGCAACCGCTCCACGTTGCCCATGTAAAACGAGTAGAGGCTGGTAGTGGGTATAGCCGGGTACTGCCACATGATCGTGGCGGCCATGTTGGTCAGGTTCAGCAGGTACTCGACGCCGCGGGACACCGACGGACTGTGCAGGTTGCCATTGTCGAACAGCGTGTAGCGATTCGTGGCGACCATCCGAAAGGCGTGCTGATTCCGCGGCCCATTCAAAGAATCGTTGGGGAAGGTGAATTGGTTGCGAGCGCCGCCCAGACGCCAGATGATCTCACCTGTGTCGCGGTTGATCTTCGTCAATTCACTCAGGCTCCGGCTGGAGAGCAGAATGTTCCCGTCGGTGTCCGCGTCAATAGAGTTCATGTGTGGAAAATCAAAGCCGCTGCTCGTCAAATCGATGAACACTCCTTGGTCGCGAATGTCGAAATGGTCCCAGGACCGCCACTGAAAAATCAATTCACCCGCCGGGGTGAATCCCTGGACGACGTCTTCGGTGACCGAAGCGGAAGGATTGCCACCGACTACGTATCGGCTCATGTCCACCATCTGGCTTGAGAGTCCGATCAAAAAATACGTGCCATCGGCCAGCACCTGCAGCTCGTGCTCATCCACGCTGTAACCGTTGGTGGACGCGTATTCCACGATCTTCTGGTAATTGGTATTCATCCCGTAGAAATATTGGCCTTTGTCGCGCGCGAGCAGCGTCATTATACCATTGTGCTGCACCTTCATATCTCGGCGCTCGTCGGGCATGAGCTGGTACCAAACTGGCGAGCCGCTGTTATCAAAAATCACATTGTAGGGCGTCCCGTTCCCGCCACGATTATCGATGAAGATGTATTCCGGATCGGGATTATTGCTCGTCGTAACGGTGATGAGCGGAAACCCCGTGGGAACCGAAACTCCTCTGGGCAGGGTGGTTGGCTTCGTCGTGAGCAACGGAACCGGAGCGTCCGATTTTGATCCGGGTGCCGAGCCGGTTGAGGGAGATTCGGTGAGAGGCGAGTTGATCTGAGTCGAGCTTGCCGGCCAAACCGCCAGCATTGAAGGTCCGCCTGGCCAGGTTGACACCACGGACCCCGGCACAACCTCATTGGGAGTGGCCGTGGCCTGGCCCGGCTTGGCCCAGCCTACAGCAACGCTATCGCCTCCGCCCCCTTCTTTCTGTAACGCCTCGATATAGTATTTCTGACCCGCAACCAGGCTAATCGCCGCGGATTTTTGCTGGCCGTATTTGTTCCATTCTCGCGGATTGGTCCAGCCCGGCACGGAGGCAATGAGCTGTTTGTTCGCCGGCAGCGAGTTGGTGCTCAGCCACAGTTCGCCGGCATCGTCGCTCGAGATCCAGAAAACGAAACTCCCGGTATTCGGGGCGGTGATGTATCCGCGAATGCGCGTTCCATAATTATCCGCCCAGTTGATCGGTGCCTCGAAGGTGGGAAGTTGATCGCTGCTGCTCGGGTTGTTGGGATAGTTTGCGTTGCCCGTCAAATCAGTGACAGCGGTTCCACCGATGCCCAGCCAGACTTCACGCAACAGAGTGCCGCTGGGTTCGAGCAACTGCAATTCCGCCAATTGAACCGCGGTGGCGGTGGCAGGATTCTGAACCCTGGTGATCTCCAGGCGGTAACCCCGATACGCGGTGAAATTGGTAATTGTGCAGGTGAGCTTCTGGCTTCGGCTGCTGAAGGACTGATTCGTGCGCGTATCCAGCAATATCAGATTCGTGGACTGGTCCACGCCGTAGAAATTCCAGTTCCGGGGATCACGCTCTGGGAAGTCGGCTGCGGAGGTGATCGCGTACTGATTGACTACATGACTGTCGCTTCCGGGGTAAAGATATTGGAGCCAGCTAAAGTTGACGCTGCCGTTCGGCACCACGAGGTCCACCCACTTCGTGCCGGAAAGATTGTCGAACGCGTTGGTTCTGGATTCGTTCGGTGGGTTGTCCCCACGAGCCGTAATCGTCCCCGCGTCGGGCAAATGCGTGGAGATCGCAAACCGAAATTGATAGGGCAACACCGTTCCGCCCGCCCCGGCGCGCAGCCCGGGATTCAACGTCACAGTGACGATTTCATTCGCCATGAAATCATTGGACATCGTGTAAATGACGGTCCGGCCATCCATGGCGACGTGAGTTGACCCGGCATGATTGCCACTGCTGGCGCCCGTCACTGTAAGGAATGAGGTAAGAAGATTCGTCACATCGGATGGCAGGACGTTGCTAAAGCGCACCAGCACAAAGCGCGTCTGCACGGGGCAATATTCAGCCTCGGGCACGGGCGACAAATACATGTAACCCTGTGCATGATAATCGGCGCGAGCCGAGTTGGTGGCCAGCAGCAAGCCAAGGAGAGTGAGAAGGGCGGACAGACGGCTTTTCATTTGGAACAGGCGGATTGAGGTCGTGACATGATGCGCAATTGTTTGGCCGGACCTAGCGGTGGCGAACACGATAAAATTTGGAAACTGCGGCCCCGGCTGATTCCGCATAAACCCCATTCGTTTGCCCGGTTCGCACCCAGGCCGAATTAAGCGCCGCGGCGCTCTGGAGTTCACCCCCAATGAAAGTCACGGTGACGATTCCGTTGGTTAACGTGATGCCGGTGATCGCTGGGAAGGTCGGGTCAACGAAACTGCCGGTGAAACTCGGCGTGATTGTGATGTCGGAGGAAGCCGGAAGCACGCCTCCGCGGCTCAGATTGGGCCCAATCGTCACATTGGCCGCCTGGCTCAATTGCAACGTGCAGAGCGTCCCGGCGGCCGGCGGAACCGCCGCCGGGACTGTTACGTCCCATAGACCGCCAAATTCCAGAGTCACTCCGCTGGAATTGAGCCCGGGCAGCGTGTCGGCGGGGCGGTCGCTGACGACCGCCAGCGGACTGTATCCGGGAACGCCCCAGTCGATATTCGTCCCCGCGCCGACCGTAATGTGCTCCCGAAACGCGGCCGGGAAGATGCCGTAACCTCGTGCCGCGGCGGTGCTCTCGCCCTTAAAATAATTCGAGACGCTGATGATCTGCCCGTGACCTACGGTAACATTCAATCCGAAGGCGCGGATCACCTCGCCGCTGGTGCATTCATATTTGACGGAGGCAGCCATGTTCTCCTCCTGAACAAAAACACGCACCTCCGCGAGAGCCGAGGCCGCCAGGAGACAGTTGAGTATTACGAGCCCGCGTTTCATTTTATCTGTCCGTTTTGCCGTTGCTCTCCGCGACCCTTTTTGTGGACTTATGAACTTGATGCAAGGATAGCGAAGGTGAATCCCATCTTCGCCGTCCGTGGCAATTCAGTTGGGTTGAACAGCAGTTTGTTATTTGCCGCTTAAACCCGACGGTCAGGTGTTTATTACCTGATTCAAAGGGCCCTGTGCTACACCATACTTGCGAACGGCTGCCCGTCCTTTGTCGTTTGCGTTGTTGGGTTTTCGGGCTGGTTTTGCCTGATGGCGGCAGCAATCGCACAGGAGCAATCTCCCCGCCGACCCGATTGAACGAAAGCTCGAGGGATGGCCGCGAACGTTGGTGTCTTTTGCGTGTGTGCAGCCTGGGACGGGAGTGCAATCAGGAAGCCGGATAGGAGTGATGGGCAACCAATCGGCACGCCCCGCGGCAGGGGCCTGGGCAGAAACGTTTGATTTGAGGCTTTGCAGTCGACAGTATGGCCGATGTTGAACCGGATTTTTACCCGCGGGAAGTCCGTGAAAAGATCCGGCAAGAAAACGACGTGAGCCATCCTCGCATCATGTGGTTGATAAATTTCCAGCATCTGGACGCCTGTCTATTCCTGTTGGTCATAGGACTGTTCCTGCTGGGTCCATCCGCATCGCTTGGCGTCCCAGGCGGCGCCGGTTCCGATGGAGCGGGGTCTTTCCAGCGAGCCCGTGCTGGCAGGTGACTGGGTAAGTCTCCTTTTGGCCAAGGACCCGAAGGTCCGCGCCAGCGTCCAAACGGCCCTAGTCCAAAAGGGACAGGGTTCGTTCCCTTTGCTGAAAGAATTGCTCGACCCTCAGCGAGAAGACCTGCGGGTGGTGACCTTTCAAATCATCCAGCGGATCGGGCCTCCTTCCATTCCGCTGCTGGCAGAGCTGCTGCGGCATAAGTCCAAAACCATCCGCCGCGCCGCAATCAGTGAATTGATTGACCTTGCCCCGCATACTGAAGGGGCTCAACCCGCGTTGAGACGGACGCTGAGAGACGCGGACCCGATGGTTGCGGGCGATGCCGCGCGCGCCCTCGGCGCTTTGGGCAAGCGGGCCAGGCCTTCCGTGGGCGCTTTGGTAAAGACGCTGGCGCACAAGGATCCCTACGTGCGTATCTACGCAGCGGAGGCCTTGGCGTCCATCGGTTCGAACGCGGACCGGACGATAAGCGCGTTCGTGGGAGTGCTGGGCGATCCCGTCCCCGGGGTTCGATGGGCGGCGTGTGAGGGTCTGGCAAGCATGGGCCCGGCGGCGCAGAGTGCAGTCCCGAAGTTAATTGAAGCTTTGAACGATGAATTCCTCTATGTGCGAATCTGTGCGGCCGGCGCGTTGGGGAGCATCGAAGGCGCAGCCGGCCCGTGAGGCACTGAGGGCGCCGACAAATGAGCCGGCATTGCGTCAAGAAGCAGAGTGGGCATTGAGTCGCATTGCTGGAGTCCGATCGGGAGAGCCGCCTGTCGCGTCACACGTTGTGCCCGCACCGTCCGTCGCGCCCGCTTTTCAGACGACAGTCGTGCAAACGGGCAATCCGCCGGTTGATTGGGATATAACCACCGGTCGGAACATCGTCTGGAGTGTCGAGTTGGGAAATCAAACGTTTGGTCGCCCCGTGGTTGCCGGCGATGCGGTGTATGTAGGCACCGACAACGCAAGGCACCTGAATCCCTTCGACCGTGAAGAAGCCGGAGTGCTCGTCGCACTTCGAGCGAAGGATGGCAAACTCCTTTGGCAGGACGTGGCCTCGCGAGTCGAGCGAGGTCTGCGAGAGTTCCTCCTGGCTTCGACGACCAGTGCCCCGTATGTGGAAGGGAACCGGTACTATGTCACCGCTGAGTGCCAGCTCCGCTGCCTGGACACAGAGGGTTTCCGCGATGCGGTGAACAATGGTCCGTATCGGGATGAGGTCTTCCATGACGAGACTGCGGCCGACATCGTCTGGGAGTTGGATATGTGTGGCCGATTGGGTGTCTTTCCGCATGAAGCCTCCAATAGCGAAGTGTTGGGCGTAGGTGACCTGTTGATGGTGTCTACCTCCAACGGCCAGAATGAAGGCCACACGGGGGTGCCATCGCCGTGCGCGCCGAGTCTAATCGCAGTGGAAAAGCGTTCGGGCGAAGTGGTGTGGCGCGCCATCGGGGCGGGCGAGGATGTGTTGCATGGCCGGTGGTCCAGCCCGGTGGCGGCTACTGTGAATTGGCGGGTACAGGTGCTCTTCGGCGGAGAGATGGCTGGCTGCGAGCCTACGATGCAGCGTCAGGCCATGAGCTCTGGCGATTTGACGGCAATCCGAAGGACGCGCGCTGGCTTCCGCGGCCCGGAGTGCTTTCGCGGGCCGCTATCATTGCTTCACCGGTGTTCGATGATGGCCGCGTATTTGTTGCGATGGGGCACAGTCCTGGGCACCTCAACGGACCCTCATTGATTCATGCGATTAGTCCCAACGGCCATGGAGAATGGAGACGTTACGGAGAGCAGACGGCTCTGGACTTCCAGCGAGGTCGGTCGGGTGGTGGGAACGCCCATTGCGAAAGACGGTCTATTATACATTGGGGACCTGGGCGGAACCATTCATTGTCTGGACGCGGCGACGGGCGCCTGCGTCTGGAGACATGAGACGAGCGAGGCCATTTGGGGGAGCGTCATGCTGGCAGGCGACCGGCTCTATGTCGGGAATGTTGGAGGCACGATGACGGTTTTTCGTGCCGGGCGGCGGAAGGAATTGTTGGCACAGATCGAGATGGATGCGCCGCTTTATTCGCGTCCGGCGCAGGTCGGCGGTACGCTTTACCTGGCGACCGCAAACCGGTTGTATTTCATCGCGGCAAACGGTTTGAATCGACTGTCGCGGGCCGAGCCCTGAGGAAGAAATCAGGTGGCAGTTTCATTACGAGTGGTTCCACATTTCCAGCAGGACATAAACTGGGCTTCGAGGTGTTCTCCGCACTTGGGGCACGTCCATGGTCCGAGTTTTGGGGTTGGCGCTGCCCGAAATGCAGCCAGCACCGCAGCGGCGCGGTGGAAATCGGCATCCTCAACCCAAAGTTTGGGATAGAATTCACCACCGGGGAGAGGGATGGTATCGTTCGTAACCTCGCACGATAACCCGCTCCCGGCCAGCATCGCCTTGAGCACATCGAGATCTTCTATTTTGGAGGAGAGTAAGAGTTTCATGATTGTGTGCTTATTGTTTGCGCTGCTTATTTTGTGGAAAACGTCGCGTCAGAGGGGGAATTGCTGACGCCATTCCCGGGGTCGCCTCCGGCACGCTGGTTAGACTTTGGCATCGATCAGATTTAATGCGGGAGGGTGGCCTCGTCAAACTGCTTGATGCCCCTCTCCTCAGTCGTTCTCGTGGGAGAGGAATAAATTCATTGAGGGGGCGTAACCCAGGCGGCGCTCGTTCCTTCCTCCTTTATCAAAAACGTTGTGGAGGACAGGCACTTGCCCCGGGCTGTTGCAGGGGCATCCCTCCCGGATTCGGTTTGGTTCCGGGTGCTTGGAGGATTGAGGGGGGAGCCGACAAAGTTTGCGACAAAGTTTAGGAGCCAAAGCGAGCGCGGTGAGGACAGGGAGTCTTACCTTTATTTGGAGGCGAGGATCGTTGACTGCCACCCACCGCCGAGGGCTTTGATCAGTTGGACGGTGCTGTTGAGGCGGAGAGCGAGGAGTTGGTCCTGGGCGCGCTCAGCATTCAGAGCTTCGCGGTTGGCATCGACGACGTCGAGGTAGTTGACCAGGCCGGAGCGGTAACGTTCGGTGGCGAGGTCGGCGGCGCGGCGGGAACTGGCGACGGCTCGGGATTGGGCTTCCGCTTGAACCGAGAAATGATGAATGGCGGAGAGGCTGTTTTCAACATCGGCAAAGGCGACGAGGACTTGCTGGCGATATTTGGCGACGGTTTCCTGGTAGACAGCTTTGGAGCGGTGCAAATTGGCGAGGTTGCGGCCACCAGCAAAAATCGGGAGGGAAACACTCGGGCCGATGGACCAGACGTGGCTGCTCCAGTTGAACAGGGTTTCGATGTCGCCGCTGAGGTAACCGCCCGATGCGGTTAAAGAAACGGCGGGGAAGAATGCGCCTTTGGCGACACCGATGCGGGCGTTGGCCGAGGCCAATTCCCGTTCGGCCTGGGCGACGTCGGGGCGTCGTTCGAGGAGCATCGCGGGCAACCCAGCAGGGATGCCTGGCGGTTCTGGGGTCCAGGAATTGGTGATGGCGGGCAGTTTGAACGTAGAGGGATTTTTGCCAACGAGGAGAGCGAGGGCGGTTTCGAGTTCGCTGCGGCGTTGGGCGAGCGAGGCGGCTTCGGCTTCAGTGGAGGCGAGTTCAGTGTCGGCGCGGGCGACATCAAGTTCGTTGCCGATGCCGCCTTCGAATCGGCTGCGAACCAGGTGAACCTGCTCTGTGCGGAGTTCGACGGTGGCTTTGACCGTGGAGATTTCGGCGTCCAACGCGCGCAGAGCAAAATAGTTTTGGGCGATGTCGGATTCGAGGGTGAGCAGAATGCTGTAGAAGGAGGCAAGCGAGGCCTGGGCATCGGCGCGCGCGCTTTCGAAGCCGCGCCGGACGCGGCCCCAGAGATCAATTTCGTAACTGAGGTCGAGCGGAGTGCTGAAAGTGTTGGCGGTCAACGGACCGAAGCTTGGCTCCTGGTTAGGGGAGAATCGCTGGCGCGAGTAGCTTGGATTGAAATCGAGGCGAGGGAGCAATTCGCTTCGGGCGACGCGGGCGGTGGCGCGGGCTTGTTCGAGGCTGGCCATAGCGGCTTTGAGATTTTGGTTGGCCCGCCCGCTTTGAGATTCGAGTTCATCAAGAACGGGTTCGCGGAAGACTTGCCACCATGCGCCTTTTGGGATGTTGTCGAGCGGTTCGCCTTGTTTCCATGTGCCGAGTTCTTCGGCTTTGTAGGCGGGTGGGACGGAATTTGTCGGGCGCTTGTAGTCGGGGCCCACGGTGAACAGTCCGGCGTTGGCGGCAGGCGCTATGAAGATGATGAGAGCGAGCAGAGCGGTGGCAGCACCGGCTGCGCCGAGGGCGGGGGTGTGCGGTTGCTGTGGCTTGGACGCCGGCGCGGACGCGTGTTTCCATCCGAGTTTCATCAGAACGACATAGAACACCGGAGTGAGGAACAGGCCGAAGAGCGTGACGCCGATCATGCCGCTGAACACGGCGATGCCCATCGCCTGACGCATCTCGGCGCCTGCGCCGTGGGATTTCACGAGCGGGAAAACCCCGGCGATGAATGCGATCGAGGTCATGAGAATTGGGCGGAGGCGAAGGCGGCAAGCTTCGATGGCGGCTTCGACGGGCGATTTGCCCTGGTCCTGGTGGTGCTTCGCGAATTCAACGATCAGGATCGCATTCTTGCAGGCGAGGCCAATGAGGACGATGAAACCGATTTGAGTGAAGATGTTGTTATCGCCGCCTTTGAACCAAACGCCAGCGATCGCGAACAACAGGCACATCGGGACGATCAGGATGATCGCCAGGGGAAGCCGGAAGCTCTCGTACTGAGCGGCAAGAACGAGAAACACGAGGAGGATACAGAGCGGGTAGACGTAAACCGCGCTGTTTCCGGCGAGGATGCGCTGATAAGTCAAGTCGGTCCATTCGGAGGCCATGCCTTTGGGGAGGTTGTTGGCAAGCAAGCGCGAGATCGCAGCTTCAGCCTGACCGGAGCTGAAGCCGGGCGCTGGACCGCCGTTGATTTCAGCCGCGGGATAGCCGTTGTAACGCATGGCGCGGTCTGGTCCGTAGGCCTCATGAACTTTGACGAGAGTGCCGAGTGGGACCATCTGGCCCTGCGCATTGCGGGTCTTTAGCCGGGTGATGTTCTCCGGGCGGTCGCGGAACTCGGAATCGGCTTGCGCGATGACCTGGTAAGTGCGGCCAAACCGGTTGAAGTCGTTCACGTAAAGCGAGCCGAGATAGATTTGCATAGTCTCGAACACATTTTGGAGTGGCACGCCTTGCTGCTTGGCTTTCACACGGTCGATATCGGCGTCCAATTGCGGCACGTTGACGGTGAACGTGGAGAACAAGCCGCCGAGTCCGGGCGTTTGATAACCTTTGCCGATGACCCCTTTAGTGGTTTGAAAGAGCGCATCGTAACCGAGGTCAGCGCGATCTTCGACGAAGAGCTTGAAGCCGCCGATTGTACCAAGGCCCATGACGGGCGGCGGAGGCACGGCGAGAATGAAAGCATCCTGGATAGAGCCAAAATCCTTGTTCATGGCGGCAGCGATCGCCGGACCGCTTAAATCGGGTGCCGTCCTTTCTTCGAAAGGTTTGAGACAGAAGAAAACGATGCCGGCGTTCGGGGCGACGCTGAAGCCACTGATGCTCAGGCCGGGGAAGGCCACCGCATCCTGCACACCTGGGATCTTGAGGCCGATTTCGGACATTTTGCGGATGACCGCATCGGTGCGGTCGAGTGAGGCGGCGTCAGGCAATTGCGCGAAAGCCACCAGGTATTGCTTGTCCTGGGTAGGGACGAAGCCGGTGGGAACTTTATTAAAGCTCCAACCGGTCAGAAGAACCAGACCGGCGTAAACCGCGAGCATGATCGCGCTTTTGCGAATTACGCTGCCAACACCAGCGGCGTATTGGATGCCCGACCATGCGAAAATGCGATTGAACGGGCGGAAGAACCAGCCGAGGCCTTTGTCCATGACTCGCGCGAAGCTGTCTTTCGGCGCGTCATGGCGCTTGAGCAGGACGGCGCAAAGGGCAGGGGAGAGCGTCAGGGAGTTGAAGGCGCTGATAACAGTGGAAATGGCGATCGTGATCGCGAACTGTTTATAAAACTGGCCGGTAAGTCCGCTGATGAAGGCAGTGGGAACGAATACCGCGCAAAGGACGAGCGCGGTCGCAACAATCGCTCCGGTAACCTCGCTCATGGCCTTCTTCGTGGCGTCAAAAGGAGAAAGACCGAGGGTGATGTTTCGCTCCACGTTTTCCACGACCACAATGGCGTCGTCTACGACGATGCCGATGGCGAGGACAAGGCCGAACAGCGAGAGATTGTTAATTGAAAAGCCCAACGCCAGCATGATTGCAAAGGTGCCGATGAGCGAGACGGGCACGGCGGCGAGGGGAATGATGGAGGCTCGCCAGGTTTGGAGAAATACGATGACGACGATGACTACCAACGCGACCGCCTCAAGCAGAGTGTGGATCACCGCTTCGATTGAATGGCGGACGAAAACGGTCGGGTCATAGACCACGGCGTAATCGAGTCCATCTGGAAAATTCTTTTTCAACTCGTCCATCGTGCGACGAACCTCTTTGGAGAGCTCGATGGCATTCGCTCCCGGCGATTGAAAAATGGGTAACGCGACGGCTGTTT
>Ga0308173_10001725_pt1 | contig 11162 bp, 14 predicted proteins | sample PhyPR1_FD_203716 | JGI IMG/M metagenome (GOLD analysis project Ga0308173, IMG submission 203716) | Soil microbial communities from UC Gill Tract Community Farm, Albany, California, United States - DLSLS.P.R1 | ecosystem: Environmental > Terrestrial > Soil > Agricultural land | place: USA... | reverse complement strand
GGCCGGTGTTTCGAAGGATGAGGCTCTTCGCTCAAGGACTGCCCGGATTGCCGCCTGAGTCGCCTTGTCCTGGTGGGTGATAGCCGACGCGGTCAAAGCAAAACTGCCCAGGCCTCCGTGCCACAGCGTGTCGACATTGGGTGTCAGGTATGTCGCCTTGTGGTCCTGCAGTATGACGTCGATCAGACCAACCCCGTTAAGCAGGCTACGGGACTCATGGGTGTCAGAAAATCTGAAAATCGAATGGCCCGCAGGCACGTCAGGTGACGGGGTTGGCACCGATCTCGGCAATTGCTTCGCGAAACAGCCCTTGTATTCGTTGTCTGCTCGGGTCGTCCCACCAAGAAAGCGCAATTCGGCCGCCTCGCCTGAGAGTGCGGATGCATTCACCGACAGATGGGCGACGTCGGCGAGTTCAACGCCGAGGCCGCCGATCCGGTTGGCGAGTTGATCGGCCAGCTTCTCGCTGGCCGAAGGCGTCGTCGTGCCGGGCTTTGGTTGATTGAGCTGCCGGCATCACGGCATCGCCTCGGTTTTAGTCGGGGTCACAGTCGGTACGCGGTGCGGAAGCCGCCCCAGTGGCGGCCCCTGACGCGGATCGGAACGTCAATCTCGCGCATCATGACGATTTTGCCGTTGCCCATGTCGCGGGCATAGCTCTGGACCATGTAGACGCGCTGGTTGCGGCCTGCGGCAAGTCCCGCCGCATCGTTGAAGATGCGCCGGTTGCGGCTGTTGGCGGTGTTCCAGGTGACATCGCCCGGCCGCTGGGGGTGGGAATAGATCTTGTTGTGGACCGGCAGATAGCCGTTGCGATCGATCGTCGCGCAAAACGCCAGGCGCGGATCCTTGGCCAGGAAGGCTTCCTGGAACGCCGGCAGCGCGCGATCGGCCCAGTCGAGGACCTTGGTGCGGTGCTGAACCGGATTGGTGCCCGGAATTTCCACATAGTCGGTATCGAACATGTCCTCGATCGAGATCGCGCCGCTGGCGACGCCGTTCTCGAATATTTTTGTCAGCGCGACGCCGGCTTCCATGGCGCGGGTCACGAACTCGGTGTTTTCGTCATGGATCGCCCACAGGGCGTCTTCGATCGCTTCCTTGCACGTGGCATCCGGCCGCTCGAACTGCGCAAGCACGCCGGCCCTGGTGCGTTCGCCGATGCGGATCCTGCAGGCGCCGACGTGCTGCAGCGTGGCGGCGAGGCTTTCGTGTGGCGCCAGCCGTTCGGCGTCGGGTCCGCCGATCAGAATGCCTTCGTTCGAAATCTCGTAAACCGGGGCGGAGACGCGGCCGCGCGTCGTCGCGATTTCGATCTGCAGGCTGCAGGGCAGCTTTTCGCGCTTCCGGCGTTCGGTGCTCTCGTTTTGGCGCAGCAGCACGGCGCAACGCGATCTGAGTTTCTGCGCGAACATCGTGACGGCCTGGCCCGCCCTGGCGACGCTTTCGCCATGCGCCTCGGCTTCCTTGGTGACGCTGTCGATTTCAGTTGCGCTGTCGCCGACCGAGACGATGAAGCGTGAGGTGGAGGCGGCGTTGTCGGACATCTCGCCGGTGGTCTGGCTCTGCTCGGCCACCGCGCCGTTGACGGTTTCGAACACCGGGCGGATCGCCTCGATCGCGTGTGAGATGCGCTGCACGGCATCGGCTGAGCCGGTAGCGTCGCGCTGCAGCGCCTCGATCTTCCTGGTGATTTCCTCGGTGGCATTCTGGGTCTGCACTGCCAGCGCCTTCACTTCGGTGGCAACGACGGCGAAACCGCGGCCGGCCTCGCCGGCGCGCGCGGCCTCGATGGTGGAGTTGAGCGCCAACAGGGTGGTTTGGCGGGCGATCTGCGCAATCAGGTTGACGACGTTGCCGATCGCCGCCGAAGATTCCCGCAAGCGATCCACATTGGCGCTGGCCTCGCGGGCGGCGGCGCTGGCCTGGTCGGCGAGCTTGCCGGCGTCGCGCACCTGCGACCCGATACCTTCGGCCGATTGGGTGAACTTGTCGGCGACTTGTGAGAACGTCGTCGCCGTGGCCTGCGCGGCGCTGGTGTGGCCGGTCAGCGCGTCGGTGCGTTGGCGGATGGTGGATAGGGTTGCGGCCGTGGCCTCGGCGCCGCCGGCCACCGAATTGGCCGCGCGTTCGAGCTGACGGATCATACCGCCGAGTTCGAGCTCCAGCAGTTCAAGGATTTCTTTGGCCGAATCGCCCTCGTCGCTGACGGCCTCGCTCACCGGCGGCGGGGTTCCCGCAGAATCCCGCGGGTCGGCGGCTGGCTCAGCCGGTTTGGGCACTCGCTTTCGAAATAATCCGAACGCCATGAGGGCTCATAGAAGTTGAGGATGGGTGGGACATCTTCTCATCCGGGCATGAAGTCATGGTTAACAACTGCCTCATATTCCGGCATGCGGCACGGGTTCCCTCGGTAGAGCCAGGGCCAAATCTTTGATTTTGCCCGGTTGAGGGCCTATAAGGCCGCGCTTTCACCCAAAACCCTTCCGGACGAATTCAAGAGACCCCCGCATGGCCGGCCATTCCCAATTCAAGAACATCATGCACCGCAAGGGCAAGCAGGACGCCCAGAAGTCGAAGGTGTTCGGCAAGCTGGCGCGGGAAATCACCGTGGCGGCGAAACTGGGTACCCCGGACCCGGCGATGAACCCGCGGTTGCGCGCGGCCATCATTGCGGCGCGCCAGGAAAACATGCCGAAGGACAATATCGAGCGCGCGGTGAAGAAGGCGACCGGCGGCGACAGCGAGAACTATGACGAAATTCGCTACGAGGGCTACGGGCCCGGCGGGGTCGCCGTGATCGTCGAGGCGTTGACCGACAACCGCAACCGCTCAGCCTCCGATATTCGCACCTATTTCACCAAATCCGGCGGCAATCTCGGCGAAACCGGCTCGGTCGCCTTCATGTTCGATCGCACCGGCATCATCGAATACGACGCCAAGGTGGCTTCCGATGACGCGATGCTGGACGCTGCGATCGAGGCCGGCGCCGACGACGTGATCTCCAGCGAAAATGGCCACGAAATCTATGCGTCGCAAGAAACCTTCCGCGAAGTCGCCAAGGCGCTGGAAGTCAAGTTCGGCGAAGCCCGCAAGGCGGCGCTGACCTGGAAGCCGCAGAACACCATCGCGGTCGATGACGAGGTCGGCGAGAAGCTGTTGAAGCTGATGGACCTCTTGAACGAGCACGACGACGTCCAGAACGTCTACGCCAATTTCGAGATTTCGGACGCCCTGGTCGCCAAGATGGGCGGGTAGGGGATCTCTGTGTTCCGGACGCGGTGCAGCGTGTAACGCTGCGCCGTAGAGCCGGGACCTGCCCTCGGCAGGTGGGACCCGGCTCAGGGTCGCACTACCGCGTGCTGCGTCGCTGCCGGGCACGATGCCTCAGGGGATGACGATTTTGTTTATGTTTCGTTCACACGGCTCTGGCGTTATCACTACGCGATGACATCACCCCCGATTCGCCAACCCGTCCGGATCATCGGCATCGACCCCGGCCTGCGCCGCACCGGCTGGGGGGTGATCGAGACCGAGGGCAATCGCCTGGTCTTCATCGGCTGCGGCTCGGTCGAGCCGCCGGATACGCTGCCACTGGCCCGCCGTCTGCTCGCAATTCACGAAGGGCTCGCCGCCGTGCTCGGCGATTTGCGCCCGGCCGAGGCCGCCGTCGAACAGACGTTTGTCAATAAGGACGGGGTAGCGACGCTGAAACTCGGTCAGGCGCGCGGGGTCGCGATGCTGGCGCCGGCGATGTTCGGTATCGCGGTCGCGGAATATGCGCCCAACCAGGTCAAGAAAACCGTGGTCGGCGCCGGCCATGCCGACAAGAACCAGATCGCGGTGATGCTGAAAATCCTGCTGCCGAAGGCCGAGCCGAAATCGGCCGACGCCGCCGACGCGCTGGCGATTGCGATCACGCATGCCCATCACCGCGCGAGTACGGCGCTGCGGCTGAAGGTGGCGAGCCTATGATCGGAAAGCTCAAAGGCCTGATCGATTCCTATGGCGAGGATTACGTGATCCTCGATGTCGGCGGCGTCGGCTATCAGGTGCATTGCTCGTCGCGCACGTTGCAGGCGCTGCCTGCGCCCGGTGAAGCGGCCGTGCTCTCGATCGAGACGTATGTGCGCGAGGACCAGATCAAGCTGTTCGGCTTTCGCAGCGACGTCGAGCGCGAATGGTTTCGCCTGTTGCAGACCGTGCAGGGCGTCGGCGCCAAGGTGGCACTGGCGGTGCTCTCTACCTTGCCGCCGGCCGAACTCGCCAACGCGATCGCGTTGCGCGACAAGGCCGCGGTGAGCCGCACGCCGGGCGTCGGGCCAAAGGTGGCCGAGCGCATCGTGACCGAATTAAAGGACAAGGCGCCTCAGTTTGCCAATGTCGATCCGGCGCTGGTGCATCTGTCGGGCGCCATCGACAACGACCGCGCGCCGCGTCCGGTCACCGATGCGATCTCGGCGCTGGTCAATCTCGGCTACGGCCAGCCGCAGGCCGCGGCCGCCATCGCGCAGGCCTCGCGCAGCGCCGGTGAAAACGCCGAGACCGCGCAACTGATTCGCCTGGGCTTGAAGGAACTGGCGAAGTGAACACGCCCTCCCGCATCGTCACGCCCGAGCGCCGCAGCGACGATGTCGGCGACACCGCGCTGCGCCCGCAATTGCTGTCGGAATTCGTCGGCCAGGCGCAGGCGCGCAAGAATCTCTCGATCTTCATCGAGGCGGCGCGCAAGCGGAACGAGGCGCTGGACCATGTGCTGTTCGTCGGCCCGCCTGGTTTGGGCAAGACCACGCTGGCGCAGATCGTGGCGCGCGAACTCGGCGTCGGCTTTCGCGCCACCTCCGGTCCCGTCATTGCCAAGGCCGGCGATCTTGCCGCACTGCTGACCAATCTCGAAGAGCGCGATGTCCTGTTCATTGACGAAATCCATCGCCTCAGCCCGGCGGTCGAGGAAGTGTTGTATCCGGCGATGGAGGATTTTCAGCTCGATCTCATCATCGGCGAAGGCCCGGCGGCGCGCTCGGTCAAGATCGATCTTGCGAAATTCACCCTCGTCGGCGCGACGACGCGCGCGGGCCTGCTGACCAATCCGCTGCGCGACCGCTTTGGCATTCCGGTGCGGCTGAATTTCTACACCGAGGAAGAACTGGAAAAGATCGTCACCCGCGGCGCCCGCGTACTCAACATCGGCATGTCGCCGGACGGTGCCAACGAGATCGCGCGCCGCGCCCGAGGCACGCCGCGCATCGCCGGACGGCTGCTGCGGCGGGTGCGTGATTTCGCTTCCGCGGCGGATGCGAACTCGGTCGACCGCGCCATCGCCGACCATGCGCTGAGCGCGCTGGAAGTCGATTCCGCCGGCCTCGATGCGATGGACCGCCGCTATCTCACGACGATTGCGATGAACTATGGCGGCGGCCCCGTCGGCGTCGAAACCATGGCGGCGGCGCTGTCGGAGCCGCGCGACGCCATCGAGGACATCATCGAGCCGTTTTTGATCCAGTGCGGCTTTCTGCAACGCACGCCGCGTGGCCGGCTGTTGACCTCGCACGCCTTCAGGCATCTCGGCCTCGCCGAGCCCGCGCGCGATCCGGCGCAGTTCGGGTTGTTCGGCGGTGACGAAAGCGACGAGTAGTCTGCTGTAGTCGGTGACATTAACGCATTAACCTTTTGTCATTTCCACTGCTGACGATCTGCACAAACCCATCGCAATTCCGGCTTATTCCGTACCCATTCTGGCGCGGCATCACAGTTGGACGAAAATGTTTTCACGCCGTCACTTCCTGAAGTTCATGGGTGGGTTTGGCGCGCTTGGCGTCTCGACCACGGCTTACGGTTTCTCCGAGCCGGTCGTACGTCTCGGCGTCACGCGCTACGATCTTTCGCCGCCGCGGTGGCCACAGGGTTTGCAGCTCAAGATCGCCGCCGTCGCCGACCTTCATGCCTGCGATCCCTGGATGTCGATCGATCGCATCCACAGCATTGTCGAGCGCACCAATGCGTTGAATGCCGACATCATCGTCCTGCTCGGTGACTACGTCGCCGGACACCGCCATATCACGCGGCTGATTCCGGCGGGCGAATGGGCGCCGGTGCTGGCCGGGTTGAAGGCACCGCTCGGCGTGCATGCGATTCTCGGCAATCACGACTGGTGGGAAGACCAGATAGTGCAGCGCGACGGGCAGGGACCGACCCACGCTCGCCGCGCGTTGGAGGCCGCCGGTATTCCGGTTTACGAAAACGACGCGAAGCGCCTGAGCAAAGACGGCCAGCCGTTCTGGCTCGCGGGCCTCGGCGATCAACTCGCTTATGTGCCGGCACGCCGCTTCAGGCCGGTGCGCCGCATCGGCGTCGACGACCTCGGCGCCACGCTGGCCAAGATCACCGACGATGCGCCGCTGATCCTGCTGGCGCACGAGCCGGATGTGGCCCATCGCGTGCCGGCGCGGGTCGCGCTGCAACTCTCGGGTCACACCCATGGCGGCCAGGTCCGGATGCTCGGCTGGTCGCCGATCGCGCCGACCCGCTACCGCAAGCTGGTCTACGGCCACAGCCGAATGAACTGCGACGTCATCGTCTCCGGCGGCCTCGGCTGCAGCATCATGCCGTTCCGCCTCGGCGTACCGCCGGAAATCGTGCTGGTGACGCTGGGCGGAGCGGGAACCGCGGTTTCCTAGCCGCGCGACAAGGGCATGGAAACTCTGCATCAAATGATGTTATATTTGATGCAGAGGGCGGCCCATGAGAACCACCATTGCCATCGACGACGAATTGTTCGCCAAAGCGCAGGAATATGCCGGCATGACCGAGAAATCGGCTGTCGTGCGCGAAGCGTTAAAGGCATTTGTCGAGCGCGAAGCCGCCCGCCGGCTCGCACGCATGGGTGGAACGCAACCTGATGCGAAGGCGCCGCCGCGTCGCCGACCCGAATGAAGGTGCTGGCAGATACGTCGATCTAGATTGACCATTTTCGACGTAGTGATTCTCGGTTAGCTCAGTTGTTGGAGCGGGTGAGGTGGCGATGCACCCTTTCGTCATCGGTGAACTGGTGCTCGGACATGTTCCGAGGATCGCTGAAATGATTGACGATCTGTGCAGGATCCCCCAAGCGACCGTTGCAAGTAACGGCGAAGTTCTAAGATTTATCTCTGATCGGAAGCTGCCGGGATCGGGCATCGGATATGTTGATGCGCATCTGCTGGCCGCCGCCGCACTGACGCCGGAAATGTTTGTTTGGACACGCGACAAACGGCTGCTCGCCGCGGCTCAAACTTTGTCCCTCGCTGCCGAAATTCGCGAGTAACACGATGCATCATCTTGACGGCGAGATCCGCGACGGTCGCCATCACATGCAGGTCCGGGTCTATTACGAGGACACCGATTTTTCCGGCATCGTCTATCACGCCAATTACCTGCGCTTCATGGAGCGCGGGCGGACCAATCATCTGCGGCTGATGGGCGCCGACCAGCATGCGCTGTTTGCCGAGGCGCAGGCGGAGACGCCGGGCTTTGCCTTCGTGGTGCGCTCGATGCAGCTCGATTTCCTGCGGCCGGCGAGGATGGACGATCTGCTCGACGTGGTGACGTGGCCGGTCGCGGTAAAGGGTGCCTCGATCACGCTGGCGCAGGAAGTGCGGCGCGGCGATGAGGTGCTGGTGACGGCGGAGGTGCGCGTCGCGTTGATCTGCGAGGGACGGGCGAAGCCGATCCCGAAATCGCTGCGGCGGCTGATGAAGGCCGATTTGATTTCGTGATCGTCTGATGGGCAAACAGCCATCGACTCCGCCAAACGTAGCGATAGATTGGCGAACTCAATTCACATCGAGGTCACCATGTCGCGCCCGCCGCTGCCGCCCTTCACCCGAGAGACCGCCGCGCAAAAGGCGCGCATGGCCGAAGACGCCTGGAATTCGCGCGACCCGGTTAAGGTGTCGCTGGCCTATACCGAGGACAGCCGCTGGCGCAACCGCTCGGAAGTGTTTCAGGGCCGCCCCGCGATCGTGGAATTCCTCACCCGCAAATGGACGACAGAACACGAGTATCGCCTGATCAAGGATCTCTGGGGGTTTGACGGCAACCGCATCGCCGTGCGCTTTCAGTACGAATGGCATGACGATGCCGGTCAGTGGTATCGCTCCTACGGCAACGAGCAGTGGGAGTTCGACGAGCACGGCCTGATGCGCCGCCGCGAAGCCAGCATCAACGACATCGCGATTGCCGAAAAGGACCGCCGGTTTCACTGGGCCGCGCCGGGGCCGCGTCCGGTCGATGTGCCGGGGCTCGGCGAGAGCCCGTTTTAGTCGAGGCATCGCCCCGGCGTCGTCCCCGCGAAGGCGGGGACCCATACGCCGAGACCTCTCGATTGAAACGCAATGTTCGATGACTTCCTTAAATCACTACCGCCGCGGAATATGGTCGGGACGACGGGTGGGATCGCGCCCGTTACGCCGCCGCCTTGTGCCGCGCCAGTTCGGCCCTGTAGAGTTCGAACTCCTCGGCGATCGCCTTCGCGATGCTGGGGCGGGTGCGCAGCCGCTCGTAGTAGGCTTTCACGGTCGGCCATTTCGCCAGTTCGATCGGAGGCGTCGCCATCGTCCAGTTGATGACGGTGACGAGATAGGCATCGGCGACGCTGAAGTGGTCGAGCAGGAATTCACGGCCCTTCAGGCTGTTCTCGAGATAGTCGAGCCGTGAAAGACCCTTGCCCAGCACGTGGGCCTTCATCTCCGGCGGTGCTGTCTTGTCGAGAATCGGAACGAACAGGCCCTTATGCAGTTCGGTGCCGATGAAGCACAGCCATTGATGCAGTTTGCTGCGCTCCATGCCGGGGCCGGTGGCGATGCCGGCCTGCGGAAAACTGTCGGCGACATATTGCAGGATCGCCGCGTTCTCGGTCAGCACCAGCCCGTCATCGGTGCGCAAGGTCGGCACCAGCCCGAGCGGGTTCACTTTGCGAAAGTCCGAGCCGTCGTTCTGCACGACCTTGGTCTTGGGATCGACCTCGAGATAATTGGCCGAAGCGCCGGCTTCGTACAGCGCAATCCTTGTCGCCATCGAGCAGGCGAGCGGCGAAAAATACACGTCCATGAGTGCCTCCTTGGGTGTTGATCAACCGCGCCGGCGCAAACAAACGGGCAGGGTTGATTTTTATACTGTTCCGCATAATATACATCGGGTCAAGGAATTTTTTGCGAAATGGTACAAAAAAGTAAAAAGCCGCCGGTGACGCGGATCGATGATCCCGCACCCCCGAAGCGCCGCGGCCGCCCGCGGGCCTATCAGCCTGATGTCGCGCTGGCGAAAGCGCTCGATCTGTTCCGCAAGGACGGCTTTGCCGCGACGTCGCTCGACGATCTCTCGGCCGCGACCGGTATGAACCGGCCGAGCCTTTATGGTGCGTTTGGCGATAAGCGCGAGCTCTATATCAAGAGCTACCGGCGCTATCGCGAGGACGCCCGCGCGGCGATGCAGGACATCTTTCGCAACGAACAGCCGATCCGTCAGCGTCTCGCGCGGATTTATGCGATAGCGCTCGATATCTACCTCTCCGGCGAATCCGGCCCGCGCGGTTGCTTTACGGTGATGACGGCGGCGTCCGAAGCGGTGGCCGATCCCGATATCCGCGCCATGGTGCTGGAGGGGTTTGCCGAACTCGACAAGGCGTTCGCCGCCTGCTTCCGCCTTGCCGAGGAAAAGGGCGAATTGCCCGAGGGCGCCGATCACGCGGTGCTGGCGCAACTGGCCTCGGCCACCATCCACACCATTGCCATCCGCGCCCGCGCGCGCGTGCCACGCAAGGAACTCGAGGCAATCGTCAAGGGTGCGCTCGATGTGATGGTGGGAACGAAATAGTCCGAAAATATAATTGGATTGAATGTCGGGGCGCGGCTTTCCCGTTCGTTCCCCGGACGTGCATCACCAACAAAGAGAAACATAATGGGAAAAGTAAGGGTTTCCGCCTTCTCGGTATCGCTCGATGGATTCGCGGCCGGTCCGGGCCAGGATCTGCAACATCCGTTCGGTCTCGGCGCCGACGAAGTGCCGGCGTGGCTGCGACAAACAAAAATGTTTCACGAAATGATCGGCCGGCCCGGCGGGACGACCGGCATCGACGACGACATTGCGAGAGCCTCGATGGAAAATCTCGGAGCGTGGATCATGGGCCGCAACATGTTCGGCCCGATCCGCGGCCCCTGGCCCGACGAATCCTGGAAGGGTTGGTGGGGACCCAATCCGCCATATCACGTTCCGGTTTTCGTGCTGACGCACCACGCGCGGCCGTCGATCGAGATGGAGGGGGGCACGGTGTTCCACTTCGTGACCGATGGAGTTGAGTCCGCGCTGGCGCGCGCAAAGGATGTTGCCGCCGCCAAGGACGTCCGGATCGGCGGCGGTGCCGCCGTCATCCGGCAATACCTGCAAGCGCGCCTGATTGACGAAATTCGTCTCGCCGTATCTCCGGTGTTCGTCGGCGCGGGCGAGAACCTGTTTTCCGGGCTCAATCTGCCGGAGCTCGGTTATGCCAGTGTCGGGAGCGTTGCCGGCGCGAATGCCACCCATGTCACGGTCAAGCGGCGATCTCCGTAGCCATCAAGGCCTCGTCCCCGGACCAGCCGGAAATTCGTGTATCCGGATTTCCGGGCGTGCTATCGTGGCCAAGATAAATCAAGGGAAACGCTCATGGCCAATTGCGTCGTTGTCGTTCAGTTCGATTTGCCCAAGCGCACGGAAGAGCAGGCGGTGAAGGGCGGCACGTCAAGCGCGCCGATCTATCGCCGCCTCGCCAACAAAGGATTGATCCGCAAGGACTACCTCAACGGCGACAGCGGCACCGGCGGCGTCTATCTCTGGGACAGCCGCCAGTCGGCGGAAGCCTGGTTCACCGAGGAGCGCGTGGCGGAATTGACGGAACGATTCGGCGTTCGGCCGCGCCTCACCTGGTACGACACCCACGTCACCGTCGACAATCTGAAAGACGAGACGCGCGTCAACGGCGACGCGATCGAGATGGCCACGTGAACTTTTGCGGGTTGTGACCCGAGCCAAGAAATCGACCGTGTTGAGGAGCCGCCGCAGGGCGGCTTTTCTTTTGCCCAACGCGGCTGCAACGCCCGCGGCTTCTCGCGGCACGATTTGACGCAATGACGTTCTGCCGCGAGAAG
>Ga0308173_10001724_pt1 | contig 11162 bp, 10 predicted proteins | sample PhyPR1_FD_203716 | JGI IMG/M metagenome (GOLD analysis project Ga0308173, IMG submission 203716) | Soil microbial communities from UC Gill Tract Community Farm, Albany, California, United States - DLSLS.P.R1 | ecosystem: Environmental > Terrestrial > Soil > Agricultural land | place: USA... | reverse complement strand
AGCGCGACCGCGTGCTTGACGAGCAGCGTTCGCGCGAGGAGCGCGACGCGCCGGAGCGGGCCGAGCGGGAACGCATCAATACGGAGAAAGCGGCAAGGAAGGCCGCGGATGTGGCGGCGCGACAGGCGGCGCCGGAAAAGCCGCCGAAAGGCAGGCAGCCGGCCACAGCGCGCGCCGAGCCGGGCGCGCCCCGGCCCGAGGGCCGCGATCGTATCGCCGAGCATGAGGCGCGCATGGAAAAGGCGCGTGCCGAGGAGGAAGCCAAGGCGGCGGAACGGGAAAAGAATATCGCCGCTTACCAGCGCAAGCAGGAAGAGTCGCTGGAGCGTCAACGCAAGGTGGAAGAGAAGAAAGCCAAACGGGCGCAGCAGGACAAGGCAAAGCAGGAGCGCCAGGAAAAGCAGAGCGCAGCCCAAACGCCATGAAGCTGGCGCGCTGCGGCTCAAACCGCGCGTCGTATGCCCTGCGCCTGATAGGTCTTTTTCTCGGTCGGCGGCGTGACCAGCCTGACCAGCGCCAGCGTGCAGTTGTCGGCGCGTTTGCCGGCGCCGCGCTCGCGCGCCTTGGCGATCATCATCTCCGATGCTTCCCGCGGCGAGCGCGCTGCCAGCGCCGCGCCCAGCTCCGCATCCGCGAAATAGTTCGACAGCCCGTCGGAACAGAGCAGGAAGCTATCGCCGGCCTGCAGACCGTCGTGGCGGCCGCTGGTGACGCTCATGTCCTGGTTGCCGCCGCCCAGGGTATTGAGCAGCAGCCGCGCAAGATTGGCGCCGCCGGCATCGTCAGGCTTGAGCTTGCCTTCGGCAATCAGCTTTTCGCGGTAGGAATGATCGACGGTGCGAAACGCCGGATTGGGGCCGCTGAAGCGGTACAGCCGTGAATTTCCGACATGCGCCCAATGCGCTGTGCCTTCCGGCGTCAGCACAAGCGCAACCATGGTGCTCTGCGGCCGCTCCCCGGAAGTCATCCGCACCAGGTTGATCACGGTGTGCGCTTCCAGCGCAATGGAAGACAGCATGTCATCGACCTGATCGGTCAGCGGCGAAAACTGCTCGAAGATCTGGCGCGCGGTGCGAATCACCTGTTCCGCCGCCATGGCACCACCGGCGCCGGCGCCACGTCCGTCGGCCAGCACCGCCATCATGTAGCCTGGCGCGCGCGGCGCGGCAAACAGCGCCACCCGGTCCTGTTGCTCGTCGCGGTCGCCGATGTGCTGACCGGTTGCTGCTTCTATCTTGTACTGGCCCATGTGTTCCGCTTGGATTAAACTTGCCGCCTGTCGAGAGATTCGCCAGATTATCCCACGCAAAATGTCCTGTAGGAAAGAATTGCGATGATTAGCACGGAAACTTTTCCATGAACAAGCTTGCTGAAGACATAAAAAAACGCATCATCGAACTGGAAGTGGAACATCGCGATCTCGACTCCGTCATCGACATGCTCAGCGCCAATGGCCAGCCTGAGGAATTGCAGCTCCGGCGCCTGAAAAAGCGGCGCCTGCAGTTGAAAGACCACATCACGCTTCTCAAGATGCAGTTGATTCCCGACATCCCGGCTTGAGCGGGCCAGGGCCGGCTCCTGATAAAATAGCGGTTCTCCTCCGGCCATCACGGTCCGGCCCAACGGCACGCAGCGCGTGCATCCAATACAGCATCGAACTTGACAGAAGAACATTCCAGCGCAGATATCACAGGCGAGCGCGACGCCGAGGTCGAGCAGCTCTTTGGCCCGACAGGTCCACTGGTGGATGCCGTGCGTGGCTTTCGGCCACGACTTCCCCAAACGGAAATGGCAAAGGCGATTGCCGACGCGATTGCGGGCCAGAAAACCCTGATCGCCGAAGCCGGGACGGGCACGGGCAAGACCTTTGCCTACCTCGTTCCGGCCCTGCTATGGGGCGGCAAGACGGTCATCTCCACCGGGACCAAGAACCTGCAGGACCAGCTCTACCTGCGCGACATTCCCACCGTGCGCAAGGCCCTGAATGCGCCGGTGTCGGTCGCCCTGCTCAAGGGTCGCGCCAATTACCTGTGCCATTTCCATCTGGAGCGCACGCTGCAGAATGGCCGCCTGACCTCGCGCGAGGATGTCGGCTTCCTGCGCGAGATTTCCCGCTTCATCAAGACCACGTCCACCGGCGACAAGGCCGAACTGTCCAGGGTGCCGGAGAATGCCTCGGTGTGGAATCTGGTGACATCGACGCGCGACACCTGCATGGGAAGCGAATGCCAGTATTACAACGACTGCTTCGTGATGAAGGCGCGCAAGGAGGCCCAGCAGGCGGATGTGGTGGTGGTCAATCACCATCTGTTCTTCGCCGATGTGGCGCTGAAGGACACCGGCGTGGCGGAACTGTTGCCATCAGCCAACACTATCATCTTCGACGAAGCGCACCAGCTGCCGGAGACGGCGACCCTGTTCTTCGGCGAGACGGTATCGACCTCGCAGATCATCGAACTGTGCCGCGACGTGCTGGCCGAAGGCCTGTCCCATGCCCGCGACGGCGCCGACTGGAGCCAGCTGTCGGGCGCGGTGGAACGTGCCGCGCGCGACCTGCGCCTGACCTTTCCGCAGGATTCGGTCAAGCTCGCCGCCCACCAGATTGCGCCGTCCAGCCCGTTCTTTCCTGCGCTCGAAGCGGTGCAGGATGAACTGGCGGCGCTGATCGAGGTGCTGGAAGACCAGGCGCAGCGCGCCGAAACGCTGGAGCAGTGCCGGGTGCGCGCCGTGGAACTGGCCGCCCGGCTCGGCGCCTGGACCGCCGGCGGCGAGCAGGCCGCGTCCGACCCCGACAAGGTGCTGTGGGTGGAGGCCTATGCCTCTTCGCTGCAGCTGCACCAGACGCCGCTGTCGATCGCGCCCATCTTCAGCAAGCAGCGGGAGGGGCCGCCGCGCAGCTGGATCTTCGCCTCCGCCACGCTGGCCGTGAAGAACGACTTCAATCATTACACCGCCCAGATGGGCATGATGAACGAGTCGGCCCGTACCTGGCCCAGCCCGTTCGACTATGGCAACCAGGGCTTGCTGTACGTGCCCAACGACATGCCGCAGGCAAATGCGCCCAATTACACCGACGCGGTGATCGATGCCGCGCTGCCGGTGATCGAAGCCGCCGGCGGCCGCGCATTCCTGCTATGCACCACGATACGGGCGGTCAACCGCGCCGCCGAGCGCTTGCGGGAGGAGTTCGAACAGCGCGGCCTGCCGTTTCCGCTGATGGTGCAGGGCGAATCCGGACGCACCGAGCTGCTGGACCGCTTCCGCGCCGCTGGGAATGCGGTGCTGATCGGCAGCCAGAGCTTCTGGGAAGGCGTGGATGTGCGGGGCGAGGCCCTGTCCGTGGTCATTATCGACAAGCTGCCGTTCGCGCCGCCGGACGATCCGGTGCTGGCGGCGCGCATCGCGGCGCTGGAAAAGAAGGGCCTGAACGGCTTCGTGCATCACCAGCTGCCGTCGGCCATCATCAACCTGAAGCAGGGCGCCGGACGGTTGATACGGGACGAGACCGACCGTGGCGTGCTGATGATCTGCGACACCCGGCTCATCACCAAGCCCTATGGCCGGCGCATCTGGCAGAGCCTGCCGGCATTCAAGCGGACCCGCGACCTGGAACAGGTGCGGGCCTTCTTCGCGCCGAGCGTGGCAGCGCTTACTTCTGAGGCTGAATGACGACCTTGCCGGTGACCTTGCGCGCGGCCATGTCGTTGAGCGCCTTGGGCGTGTCGGCCAGCGCATAGCGTCCGGAGATGTGCGGGCGGATCTTGCCTTCGGCCAGCCAGCCCATCAGTTCCCGCATTGCCGCCATGTTGGCCTTGGGCTCGCGCCGCACGTACTCGCCCCAGAACACGCCGACCAGCGAGGCGCCTTTGAGCAGGGTCAGGTTCAGCGGCAGTTTCGGAATCTCGCCGTTGGCGAAGCCCACGACCAGGTAGCGTCCGCGCCAGCCGATCGAGCGGAATGCCGGTTCGGCATAGATGCCGCCGACCGGATCGTAGACCACGTCCGGTCCCTTGCCGTCGGTGCTTGCCTTGATTGCTTCGCGCAAGTCCTGCGTGCTGTAGTTGATGGTCGCATCGGCGCCGTGCTGCCTGCAGATTTCCAGTTTCTCGTCGGAGGAGGCGGCCGCGATCACGCGCGCGCCCAACGCCTTGCCGATCTCGATCGCCGCCAGGCCAACGCCGCCCGCCGCGCCCAGCACCAGCATGGTTTCGCCGGCCTTGAGCTGCGCCCGGTCCACCACCGCATGGTGCGACGTGCCGTAAGTCAGGGTGATGGCGGCGGCGGTATCGAAGTCCATGCCCGGCGGCATCGGCATCACCGACTTTTCCGGCACCGCGATCTGCTGGGCGAACGCGCCCTGGCCGACGAAGGCAATGACCCGGTCGCCAGCCTTGTACTGCGTCACGCCTTCGCCGACAGCGGTCACCGTGCCGGCCAGTTCGCCGCCCGGCGTAAACGGCAGTTCCGGCTTGAACTGGTACTTGTTCTGGATGATCAGCACGTCCGGGAAATTCACGCCCGCCGCCTCGACCTTGATGGCCACCTTTCCCGCTTCAGGAACAACCTCGGGCAGTTCTCTTACTACCAGTGTATCGGGCAGACCCCATGCTTCACAGACGATAGCCTTCATCATGTCTCCTTAAATTAGAACGGTCGTTTAGTTTTGGGATTATGCCGTAAAAATGGCGTCCGGTTAGCCAAATCACTGCGAAGGCATCGGTTAGAATCGCGCTATGAAAATTCTTGTGAGTAACGACGACGGTTATCTGGCCCCTGGCATCGCCGCGCTGGCGGATGCGCTGGCTGGCATTGCCGAGATAACGGTCGTGGCGCCGGACAGCAACCGTTCCGGCTCCTCGAATTCATTGACGCTTGACCGACCGCTGCGCGTCTATCGCGCCAGCAATGGTTTCTATTCGATCAACGGCACCCCGTCCGACTGCGTCCACATTGCGCTGACCGGCATCATGGATCAGCGCCCGGACCTGGTGGTGTCAGGCATCAACCAGGGGCAGAACATGGGCGACGACACACTGTATTCCGGCACGGTCGCCGCTGCCACCGAAGGTTTTCTGTTTGGCATTCCAGCAATCGCGTTTTCGCAGGTTCATCACGGCTGGGCCCATCTCGATGCGGCGGCCCGGGTCGCGCGCGATATCGTGCTGCGCCGTTTCGAACAGTTGCACAAGCCCTGGCTGCTGAATGTCAATATCCCGAATCTGCCCTACGAAGATATCGGTCCGCCGGTGGCGACGCGGCTGGGGAAGCGGCACCAGTCCGAGCCGGTGATTCGCACCACGGACCCGCAAGGCAACGAGATTTTCTGGATCGGACCGCCCGGCGCTGCGCTCGACAGCGGCGAAGGCACCGATTTCCATGCGACCGCGCAGGGCCTTGTCTCGGTGACGCCGCTGCGTATCGACCTGACTCACACCGCGCAACTCGATGCATTGCGTCAGGCGCTTCCATGACGCAGGGCAAACGCTTCCCGCTGTCGCTGGCTTCGCTGGGCGAGCGCGCAAAGACCAGCGGCGTGGCCACGCCGCAAACCGCCACCCGCAACCGGGCGCAGACCAGTGCCCGGCAACCAGCGCCCGGCGCGGAGCCGGCGCGGCCGATGTCCATGGTGTCGGATGCGGTCCGTTCGGCCATGGTGGCGCGTGTTGCCCGCCAGGGCGTGCGCGACGAGAAAGTGCTGGCGGCCATGTCGGTCGTGCCGCGCCACCTGTTCCTTGAGCCCGGCCTTGCCAGCCAGGCCTATATCGATGCGTCGCTGCCGATAGGGCATCATCAGACCATTTCCCAGCCGTACATCGTGGCGCGCATGATCGAAGTCATGCGCAGCAACCGCAATGGCGGGGTGCTGGAGCGCGTGCTGGAAATCGGCACCGGCTGCGGTTACCAGGCGGCCGTGCTGTCGCGGGTTGCCACCGAGGTGTATTCCATCGAGCGCATCCGCGCCCTGCATGAGTTGGCAAAAGCAAACTTGCGGCCGATGCGCATACCCAATATCCGCTTGCATTATGGAGATGGTATGCTTGGCTTCCCGCAGGTGGCGCCATTCGATGGCATCATACTGGCCGCCGCCGGCATGGAAGTCCCGCAAACCCTGCTCGAACAGCTGACAATCGGCGGCCGCCTGGTTGCACCTGTCGGCGCGCGCCACCAGGTACTGAAAGTGGTTGAGCGCGTGAGCAATGACGAATGGACGACAGCAACGCTGGAGGACTGTCACTTTGTGCCGCTGCGCCCTGGTACGGCAGCCTGACCGGCATATCCCAAATGAAACACTCAATATGGTAAGAATGAAGAAAACACGCTTGGCATTGACGATAGTTCTGGTGGCGGGCCTGGCCGCATGCGGCACGACCCACACCGTCGCGCCCGTGGTCGAGCGCGCGTCAGTGCCGCGGCCGGCGCCGGCACCCAAGCCGCGCCCGGTGGAAAACGGATCGGGTTACTACACGGTCAAGAAGGGCGACACGGTCAATCGCATCGCCCAGGAATTCAATCAGAGCTTTCGCGATATCGTGATCTGGAACGGGCTGACCAGCCCGAATGACATCAAGGTCGATCAGGTGCTGCGGGTGGCGCCGCCGGAAGGGCCAGGCGCTCCCGCGCCCGGCGCGGCGCAAACCGGCAGCATTGCCACCTCGTCGGGGGTGGAAGTGCGTCCGCTGGGCGCGCCCGCCGCCGCGCCCGCGGCCAACGCCAACCCGATCGCTGCGCCCGCGGCCAATGGCGCCAACAAGACCTGGCCGCGCGCCGACAAGCGTCCCTATTCCGAAGGCGCGCTGGCCGAACTGCAAAAGCCGGACAGCGCCCCGCCGGCACGGACCGAAGTCGCGCGCAGCGCCGAGAAGGCATTGGAAAAACCCGCTGACAAGCCGGCCGACGCCGCGCGCGCGCCGGAGGACGGCATCGGCTGGATCTGGCCCGCCGAAGGTCGCGTGGTGGGCACCTTCGAGGGTGGCCGCAAGGGCATCGACATTGCAGGCAAGATGGGGCAGCCTGTGATGGCGGCTGGCGCCGGCACCGTGCTGTATGCCAGCAGCGTGCGCGGCTACGGCAACCTGGTCATTGTCAAGCACAGCAGCAACCTGCTGTCTGCCTATGCCCATAACAAGACCATACTGGTCAAGGAAGGGCAGGCGGTGACCAAGGGGCAGCGGATTGCGGAAATGGGCAACTCCGACACCGATAGCGTGAAGTTGCATTTTGAAATCCGGCAGCAGGGCAAGCCGGTCGATCCCTCGAAGTTTCTACCGGCAAGATAAATGCGATGAATCCCAACCACCGCGATCCGCTTGAAGATGATGATCTTCCGGAAGCTCCCCCGGAAACAGTGCTCGACGGGGAGGACGCGGTGGAAGAGGGGGCTGGCGACCTGCGTATCGAAGTGGCCGCGCCGGTGGATGAACTCAAGACGATGCTGGCGGCGGAGCTGTCCACTGACGCCACCCAGCATTATCTGAACCGCATCGGCCTGCACCCGCTGCTCTCGGTTGAGCAGGAGCAGCATTTCGCGACGCGAGCCAAGGCGGGCGAATTCAGCGCGCGCCAGAAAATGATCGAGCACAACCTGCGGCTGGTGGTGTCGATCGCCAAGCATTACATCAACCGCGGCGTGGTGCTGCTCGACCTGATAGAGGAAGGCAACCTCGGCCTGATGCGGGCGATCGACAAGTTCGAGCCGGAACGCGGTTTCCGCTTTTCTACCTACGCCACCTGGTGGATACGGCAGAGCATCGAGCGCGCCATCATGAACCAGGGCCGTACCGTGCGGCTGCCAGTCCATGTGGTGCGGGAACTGAACCAGGTGCTGCGCGCCAAGTACCACCTGGAAGCCCAGCACCATGACGGCAAGGATGCCAGTTGCGAGGATATTGCCTATCTGCTCGACCGCCCGGTGGAGGATGTGCAGGACATCCTGAGCCTGTCGGAACATGCCACCTCCCTCGACGCGCCATTGGACAACGATCCGCAGGCCAGCCTGATGGACATGCTGCCCGGTAATCTCGATGACGCACCCGATTCCCAGGCCGAGCACCATGAAATCATGGTGCTGGTCCGGGAGTGGCTGGGCCGCATGCCGGAGAAGCAGCGGGTCGTCATCATGCGGCGCTTCGGGCTCGACCATGACGATCCGGCTACGCTTGAGGAGCTGGCGCTGGAAATGGGCGTCACCCGCGAGCGGGTGCGCCAGATCCAGCAGGAGGCGCTGGTCAAGCTGAAGCGGACGCTGGCCGCGCGCGGTGTCGGCAGGGACGCGCTGTTTTGACGCCAGTGCTGGTGTTCGATATCGAAACGGTTCCCGATGTGGCCGGACTGCGCCTGCTGCATCAGCATCCCGACGCAATGAGCGATGCCGAGGTGGCGCAGGCCGCGCTTGACGCGCGCCAGGCGCAGAACGGCTCGATGTTCCTGCCGCACCATCTGCACCGGATCGCCGCGATCTCCTGCGTGTTCCGTGACGATCTGGGATGGCGCGTGCGCTCCCTTGGCAGCCTGGAAGATGACGAGGCGCGCCTGGTTGCCGACTTTTTCCGCGTCATCCAGCGCTATACGCCGCAACTCGTCTCCTGGAACGGCAGCGGCTTTGACTTGCCCGTGCTGCACTACCGCGCGCTTGCCCACGGCGTGCCGGCGCCGCGTTACTGGGACCAGGGCGAGGAGGACAGGGAGTTTCGCTGGAACCATTATCTCGGCCGCTACCATCGCCGTCATCTCGACATGATGGACTTCCTGGCGCTCTACAATGGCCGCGCCTATGCGCCGCTGGACGACATCGCCAGGCTGTGCGGCTTCCCCGGCAAGCAGGGCGTGGATGGCGCCCAGGTCTGGCCGCTGTACCAGCAGGGGCAGTTGCGGGAGATCCGCGATTACTGCGAATCCGACGTGGTCAACACCTACCTCGTCTATTGCCGCTTCCAGCTCCTGCGCGGTCAGGTGTCGCGCGACGCCTATGAAACGGAAATGGCGCTGGTCAGGTCGTCGCTCGCAGACCTGGAAGGTCAGCACTGGCCGGCATGCCTCGATGCTTGGCCCCGGCAACAATTGCGGCCATAATCTCACCCTTCGCGCCGGCGCACCGTTCGCCGCGTCCCTGTTGAATTTTCCTAGCTCATGTCCCAATCACTGATAGAAATCGAATCCCTCGACATGGAGGCCCGCGGTGTCGGCCATCTGAAGAATGAGGATGGCACGCCCGGCAAGGTGGTCTTTGTCGAAGGCGCCCTGCCTGGAGAACTGGTGAGTTTCCAGTCCTACCGGCGCAAGGCCAAGTGGGAAGCGGCGCATCTCCTGGAGGTACATCGCGAAAGCGCGCTCCGCGTCCGGCCGCGCTGCCAGTATTTCGGCACTTGCGGCGGCTGCGCGATGCAGCACATCGATCCTTCGGCCCAGGTCGCGGCCAAGCAGCGGGTGCTGGAAGACAACCTCAAGCATATCGGCCGGCTGCAGCCGGAAATGATATTGCGGCCCATCCACGGCCCGACCTGGGGTTACCGCTACCGCGCCCGTTTTTCGGTGCGCAACGTGGTGAAGAAGGGAGGCGTGCTGGTTGGTTTCCATGAGCGCAAATCCGGCTTCATCACCGACATGCGATCCTGCGAGGTGGTGCCGGCGCATGTATCGGCGATGCTGGTGCCCTTGCGGCGCCTGATTGCCTCGCTGTCCATCATGGAGCAGGTGCCGCAACTCGAACTGGCGGTCGGCGACGGCGCCAGTGGCCCGGTGACTGCCCTCGTGATGCGCAACATGGCGCCGCTGTCGCAGCAGGACGAGGCCATGCTGCGCGAATTCGCGGACCTGCACCAGGTGCAGTGGTGGCTGCAGCCGGCCGGCCCGGACAGCGCGTACCAGTTCTATCCAACCGACACCCGGCTGCTTTACCGTCTGCCCGAGTTCGGCATCGAAATGCCATTCAAGCCGACTGACTTCACGCAGGTCAATCACCAGGTCAACCGTACCCTTGTAACGCGCGCGCTGGCGCTGCTCGATGCACAACCGGATGAGCGGGTTGCCGACCTGTTTTGCGGTCTCGGCAATTTCACCCTGCCGATTGCCACTCGGGCCAGAGAGGTGATGGGCATCGAGGGCAGCGCCACGCTGACGGCGCGGGCGCTCGACAATGCCCGTCACAACGGCTTGGCGGACAAGGTCAGCTTCGGCACCCGCAACCTGTTCGAAGTAACGGCGGACGACATGCTGGCCTTGGGCAGGTTCGACCGTATGCTGATCGATCCGCCGCGCGACGGCGCCGCTGCGGTATGCGAGGCACTGGCCAGCCTGAAGCAGCGCGCGCCGGAAATGTTGCCCAAGCGTATTGTGTATGTTTCCTGCAGCCCGTCCACGCTGGCGCGCGATGCCGGGATCCTGGTGGGACAGGCTGGTTATCGCTTGCGCATGGCAGGCGTGATGAACATGTTCCCGCATACGGCCCATGTGGAATCGATCGCGGTATTCGAGTTGTCGGCGTGACCGAAAGCGCTTCGGGCGGCAAAAAAAGCCGGCCACGAGGGCCGGCTTTTCATCTGGCAGCGGATGCGTCAGTCGCGTTCGCCGCCCAGAAAACCCAGCAGCGACAGCAGATTGGCGAATACATTGTAGAGGTCGAGGTAAATGGCCAGCGTGGCGGAGATATAGTTGGTCTCGCCGCCGTTGATCACCTGTTGCACGTCGTACAGGATGTAGGCGGAAAAGATCCCGATCGCCAGGACCGACACGGCCAGATACAGCGCAGGCAGTTGCAGGAAGATGTTCAGCACTGCCGCAGCCAGGATCACCAGCACGCCGGCGAACAGCCATTTGCCCATGCCTGAAAAGTCGCGCTTGGACACGGTGGCAACCGTAGCCATCACGCCGAAAATCGCCGCTGTGCCGCCAAATGCCGTCATCACCAGCGTGCCGCCGTTGCTGTAGCCGAGCGTGTGGCCGATCAGCCGCGACAGCATCAGGCCCATGAAAAAGGTGAAGCCCAGCAGGACCGCGACGCCGACGGCGCTGTGCTTGGTTTTTTCGATGGCGTAGAAAAACCCGAATGCAATGGCGAGAAACACCATGAAGCCGATCATCGGGCTGCCGGCAAAGAAGGTGAAATTCATCTGCACGCCCAGCCAGGCGCCCAGCACCGTGGGAATCATTGACAGCGCAAGCAGCCA
>Ga0308173_10001723_pt1 | contig 11163 bp, 8 predicted proteins | sample PhyPR1_FD_203716 | JGI IMG/M metagenome (GOLD analysis project Ga0308173, IMG submission 203716) | Soil microbial communities from UC Gill Tract Community Farm, Albany, California, United States - DLSLS.P.R1 | ecosystem: Environmental > Terrestrial > Soil > Agricultural land | place: USA... | reverse complement strand
AGGGTCTTGCGGGTCAGGATGTGCAGCCGCACCGCGATGAGCGGGCCGGCCTCCGGGTCGAGCAGCCGGTGGGGGCTCGCGACCCGGATCAGCTTGTCCCCGAGGTAGTTCCGGGCGCCGCGCATCGCGGTCACCTGCGCGTCCTTGCTGAAGGCGTTGTCGAGCTCGTTGTCCCGCGCGACGATGGTCCGCCGCAGCGACTCGACGTCGAGCAGGCCCTCGCCGGTGAGCTCGTTCATCCCGCGGACCAGGTCGTCCAGGGTGTCGGCGACGACGAAGTCCTCCCCGTGGCGCTTGAACGCCTCGACGGGAGCGGGGGCGCCGCCACGGGCCCGGCCGAGCACCTGCCGCACGTCCTTGCCGGTGAGGTCGGGGTTCTGCTCCGAGCCGGAGAGGGCGAACTCCTTCTCGATGATGCGCTGGGTCAGGACGAACCACGAGTAGTCGTGTCCGGTCGCGACGATGTGGCGCAGCGTGCCGAGGGTGTCGAAGCCCGGGAAGTACGGCGCGGGCAGGCGTCGTCCCCGGGCGTCGAGCCACAGCGACGAGGGGCCGGGGAGGATGCGGATGCCGTGGTTGTCCCACACGGGGTCCCAGTTGCGCAGCCCCTCGGTGTAGTGCCACATCCGGTCGGGATTGATGACCCGACCTCCGGCCGCCTGCGTGATGCCGAGCATCCGGCCGTCCACGTGGGCGGGGACGCCCGCCACCATCCGGGCCGGTGGGGCACCGAGCCGCTCGGGCCACGCGCGGCGCACGAGGTCGTGGTCGCCGCCGATGCCCCCGCTCGTGACGAGGACCGCCTGCGCGCCGATCTCGAAGTCGCCGACCTCCTCCCGGCTGCTCGCCCGACCGCGAGCCACGCCGTCGGGCGCGAGGAGGTGACCGCGTACGCCGGTGACCCCTCCAGCGGTCAGCACGAGCTCGTCGACGCGGTGCCGGAACGCGAGGGTGACCAGGCCACGAGCGACCGCGGCGCGGACGCGTCGCTCGAAGGGCTCGACGATCCCGGGCCCGGTGCCCCACGTGATGTGGAAGCGCGGCACCGAGTTGCCGTGGCCGTCTGCGCGCCCGTCGCCCCGCTCCGCCCACCCGACGACCGGGAAGAGGCGGTGGCCCTGCTGGCGCAGCCACCACCGCTTCTCGCCGGCGGCGAAGTGCAGGTACGCCTCGGCCCACTTCCGCGGCCAGAAGTCCTCCTCGCGGTCGAACTGGGCGCTGCCCATCCAGTCCTGGGTCGCGAGCTCGAGGCTGTCCTTGATGCCCAGCCGCCGCTGCTCGGGGCTGTCGACGAGGAAGAGGCCGCCGAAGCTCCAGAACGCCTGGCCGCCCAGGGACTGCTCGCCCTCCTGGTCGACGAGGACGACCCGTTTGCCGCGGTCGGCGAGCTCAGCAGTGGCGACGAGGCCGGCGAGGCCGGCTCCCACGACGACGACGTCGGCTTCCATGGGAGCGAGCATGCCATCGACGGTGACGTCGAGCGTCCCGGGAGGGCTCGGCGGCTGTCAGGCGAGGGCAACGTGCCCGACCGGGCGTCCACCTCTGTGTGATCGATCGCGGTTCGGTGGGTAGGGGCGGATCAGCGCCACCGCCTGGCTTCAGCAAAGTGGCACAGGCGGTGGCGCGCACCATCTTCCCCTGCCCAGCGCGGTGTCACAAGCGCTTGTCGAGCCTCCGGCACGCTGCCTCAGGCGGCGAAGAGCGCCGGCCCCTCGACGTTGCCGAGGGCGCCGGCTCCTGCCGGCTCGGCGGTGGACGTGGTGCTCGAGCCGGCCCGCGACGTGAGGTCGAGGACTCGGCCACCGGGGGCCGCCTCGCCGGCCAGCTCACGCAGGTCGCGGTGTGCGGCGCCGACGAGGCTGGTGATGCTGGAGCCGAGGGCGACGCACACGGCCTCGAGCACCTCGGAGGACGGCTCCTTGAGACCCCGCTCGACCTCCGAGAGGTAGGCGATGGAGATGCCGGCGCGGGCGGCGACCTCGGCGAGGGTGCGGCCCTGACGCGTGCGCAGGCGGCGCAGCAGGCGGCCGTAGACCTCCCGCAGCAGCGGGGCGGGCTCGGCCGGTTGCGGGCTGGTGGCGATCTCGGTCATGGCCGTCTCCGATCGGTCGCGGTGCGTCCGTCCAGCGTCGCACGGCGCCGCGCGGTCGGCGGGGCGTGAGGGGTCCGAGGACGTACGCCGTGGGCGAACTCCCGCTCGCCGGCGTCGGGTCGGGTGCCCTGCCGGGTGGTTGAGGAGAAAAATGTTGACGGCGTCCACTTGTGAACGCACGCTGTCGGTGGGGACGCCTACCGTCGTCTCAAGCGCAGCTCACACGCGCGACCGACCGGCACGCGACTCACGAGGATCGGGGACCCCTCTCATGACCATCACCACCGAGGCGCGCACCAGGCGCGACCGGTTCACGGGGCCGGCCATCGAGGCCGAGCACCTCGTCAAACGCTTCGAGGACATGACGGCGGTCGACGACGTCAGCCTCACCGTGCCGCAGGGCACGGTCCTGGGCCTGCTCGGCCCCAACGGCGCCGGCAAGACCACCACCGTCCGGATGATGACGACCCTGACCACGCCGACGAGCGGCACCGCGCGGGTCGCCGGGCACGACGTGCTGACCGACCCCGAGGCCGTGCGGCTCAGCATGGGACTGACCGGTCAGGCGGCCACCGTCGACGAGATGCTGACGGGCCGCGAGAACCTCCGGCTCATCGGCTCCCTCTACGGCCTCGGCCGCGCCGACGTGCGTCGCCTCTCCGACGAGCTCCTCGAGCGGTTCTCGCTCACCGAGTCCGGCAACAAGGTGGTCAAGGAGTACAGCGGCGGCATGCGGCGCCGCCTCGACCTGGCCGTCAGCCTCATCGCCGCACCGCCGGTGCTCTTCCTCGACGAGCCGACGACCGGGCTCGACCCGCGCAGCCGCGTCGAGCTCTGGGACGTCCTGCGCGGGCTCGTGACGGACGGCACCACGCTGCTGCTCACGACGCAGTACCTCGAGGAGGCCGACCAGCTGGCCGACCGCATCGTCGTCATCGACCACGGGCGCATCATCGCCGAGGGCACGGCCTTGGAGCTGAAGGACCAGTCCGGCCAGGCCGCCATCGTCCTGACCGTCTCCCACACCGAGCAGCTGGAGGAGGCGCGGGCCCTGCTCGCCTCGCACGTCTCCGAGGTGCACGTCGACACGGCGGCCCGCCAGCTGACGGCGCCCGCCGACGGCCTGTCCGACATGACCCGCGTCGCCGCCGTCTTCGACCGCAGCGAGATCGTCCTCGACGACCTCGGCCTCAAGCGGCCGAGCCTCGACGACGTCTTCCTCAGCCTGACCGGGCACCGCGCCGAGTCGGACGGCGACCGCGACGGCGCGAGAGCCGAGCAGGACGTGCAGAAGGGGGAGTCCCGATGACCCAGGCATCCGCGACCACGACGACCAGCAGCCCGACCGCTCGCGCGGACGCGCCCCGGTTCCGGCCCCCGGGCCTGCTGCGCCAGGTCCAGATGATGGTGTGGCGCAACCTCAAGCACACCCGGCGCCAGCCGGAGATGCTGACCGACGTCACGATCCAGCCGATCATGTTCGTGCTGCTCTTCGCCTTCGTCTTCGGCGGCTCGATCCGCACCGACAGCGGCTCCTACCGCGAGTGGCTGCTGCCCGGGATCATGGCCCAGACGATGGCGTTCGCCTCGTTCATCGTCGCCAGCGGTCTCAACATGGACCTCGACAAGGGCGTCATCGACCGGTTCCGGTCCCTGCCGATCTCGCGCGGCTCGGTCCTCATCGGTCGCAGCGTCTACGCGATCATCCACTCGAGCATCGGTGTCTTCGTCATGTCGATGACGGGCCTGGCCATCGGCTGGCGCATCCGCGACGGCTTCGGCAACGCCGTCCTCGCCTTCGCGCTGCTGCTGCTCTTCGGCTTCGCGATGATCTGGTTCGGCATCCTCGTCGGCTCGGCGATGCGCTCGGTCGAGGCGGTCAACGGCCTGATGTTCACGACGATCTTCCCGATCACCTTCCTGGCCAACACCTTCGCGCCCACCGAGGCGATGACCCCGTGGCTGCGGTCGGTCGCCGAGTGGAACCCGATCAGCGCCCTCGTGCAGGCGATGCGCGAGCTGTGGGGCAACGTCCCGCCCGCCCCGCCGAGTGCCTCGTGGCCGTTGCAGCACGCGGTCGTCGTCTCCGTCGGCTGGTCGCTGCTGATCACGGCCGTCGTGGCGCCGCTCGCGATCCGGGCCTACGCCCGCCGCACGGCGGACTGAGAGCGCCCCCTGCGGCGCCCACTGAGACGCCCACTGAGACGCCCACTGAGGCGCCCACTGAGACGCCCACTGACGGGCGGGCACCCGCCGAGCTCCACGCATACGACCGAACGGCGCGACCCCTGTTCCGGGGCCGCGCCGTCCGCGTCGATGGGAGCTCGCTCTCGTGGGCGCCCCCGCCTACTTGACCGAGCCGCTCATCAGGCCGCCGATGAAGTAGCGGCCGAGCACGATGTAGACGAGCAGCGTCGGCAGCGACGCCAGCAGCACGCCGGCCATGATCGACGGGTAGTCGGGGTTCTGGCCGCCCGCCAGCTCGTTCAGGGCGTACGTCACCGGGCCGTTGTTGCGGTTGGTGAGGAACAGCGCGAAGAGGAAGTCGTTCCAGGCCGAGGTGAACTGCCAGATCATCGTCACGACGAAGGCAGGCATCGAGATCGGCAGGACGACCGAGCGGAAGGTGCGCAGCAGGCCGGCGCCGTCGACCTTCGCGGCCTCGAGGATCTCGGTCGGCAGGGCCGTCGCGTAGTAGTTGCGGAAGATCAGCGAGCAGATCGGGATGCCGAAGATGAGGTGGACGGCGATGAGCTTGACGATGCCGTCGAACCACGAGAAGCCGGGCGTCGACTGCACGGCGAGGAGCATGCCCTGCAGCGGGATCATCACGGCCTGGTAGGGGATGAACATCCCGAAGAGGAACAGCGTGAAGACCGTCGTCGCCCCGGGGAAGCGCCACTTGCTGAAGACGAACCCGTTGACCGAGCCGAGCATCGCCGACAGGACGGCCACCGAGGTCGCGAGGATCAGCGACCGGAACAGCGGCGGTGAGAGCGAGTCCCACGCCGACTTCCAGCCGTCGAAGGACAGCGACGTCGGCAGCGACCACGCCTGGCTGGCGGTGACGTCGGCGCTGCGCTTGAGGCTCGTCACGATGAGCACGTAGAGCGGCAGCAGGATGAGGACGAGGAAGAGGACGAGCAGGGCGTAGCGGACGGTGCGCCCGACCGCGGTGCCCTCGGTGCCGGGTGCCTTGCCCGTGCTGACCCGCGAGGGGATCGGCTCGCCGCCCATGGCCGCGCCGGCCGGCACGACCTCATTCGTCGTGGCGGTCATCCGCGGGTCTCCTTCTCGGTCTTGTTCGTGTACATCAGGTACGGCACGACGACGATCGCGACGAGGACCAGCAGGATCGTGGCGTTGGCCGCGGCCGCCGTCGGGTTGTTCTGCTGGAACATCTGGGTCCACATCATCGTCGCGGGCACGGAGGCCTTGTACGAGTTCTGCCCGGCGATCGCGTAGATGAGGTCGAACATCTTCATCGACATGTGGCCGACGATGATCAGGGCCGAGAGCGCGATCGGCGACAGCTGCGGGAAGAGGACGTGGCGGTAGACCTGCCACTCGCTCGCGCCGTCGATGCGGGCGGCCTCGCGCTGGTCCTCGCTGATGCCGCGGAACCCGGCGAGGAAGAGCGCCATGACGTAGCCGGACAGCTGCCAGATCGCGGGCAGCGCCATCGCGGCCATGGAGAACGCGCTGGGGGACTGCCACCAGCCGCTCTGGAAGCGTTCGAGCCCCACCATGGCGAGGAGCTGGTTGAGCCCGACGGCCTGGTCGCCCTTGCCGGGCGAGAGCAGCCAGCGCCACACGATGCCGGCCGCGATGAACGAGATGGCCATGGGGAGCAGGTAGACCGAGCGGAAGATCCCCTCGGCGTTGACGCCCTTCTCCAGCAGCACCGCCCACAGCAGGCCGAAGACCATGGTCCCCGCGACGAAGACGACCGTCAGCACGAGCAGGTTGAAGAGCGCGTGCTGGTAGTCGTCACTGCCGAGCAGCTTGGTGTAGTTCTCCAGCCCACCGGGGTTCGTGACGCGCTTGGAGGCGCGGGTCACGGTGCGGTCGAGCGAGGTGGAGACGTTGCGGAAGATGAGCCAGTAGACGAAGACCCCGATGAGGATGATCGACGGCAGCACCAGGAGGAACCCCGGGAGCCAGTCCTTGGCCTTGCGCATGGTGGTCCTGTTCGAGAGCGGGTGGAAGGTCCCGTATGCCGCTGGGCGGGCCCAGCGGCATACGGGACCGCTGTGCGGGTCGGGTCAGCCGAGGTTCTTCTTGGCGGCTGCCGCGAGGTCGGACACCAGGGTGGCGTCGTCCTTGCTGCTGTAGAACTTGCTGATCGCCGAGCTGATGTCGGCGTTCCACGCGAGCGAGACCGCCGCACCGTGCGCGATCGAGGAGACGATCGTGTTGGACTTGAACGCGTCCATCGCCGCCTGCTGGTAGGGCGGGAAGTCGGTCTTCGGCACGTCGGTGCGGGCCGGGATCGAGCCCTTGGCGAGGTTGAAGGCCTTCTGGCCCTCGGCCGAGCCGATCAGCATGAGCCAGTCCTTCGTGCCGCCGGGGTTCTTCGCGCCCTTGGGGAGCGTGAAGGAGTCGGCGAGGAAGTCGAAGACGCCGTCGGTGCCCGGGGTCGGGAACCACGTCCAGTCCTGGTCCTGCTTCTTGCCCTTGTCGGCGAACTCGGCCACGGCCCAGTCACCCATGACGTTGTAGGCGGCCTTGCCGTCGATGACCATGTCGGTCGCGACGGGCCAGTCGTCACCGTCGGAGGCGGTGTTGGTGTAGCTGAGCAGCTTCTTGTAGTCGGCCGCCGCGGCCTTGACCTCGGGCGAGTCCCACTTGGTGTCGCCCTTGAAGAGGCCGTTGTACTTGTCGGCGCCGAGGTCGGCGATGAGGACGTTCTCGAAGAGCTGGACCTGGGTCCACGTGCCCGACACCGACAGCGGCGTCGAGACGCCGGACGCCTTGATCTTGTCCATGTCGGCGATCCAGGACTTGATGTCCTTCGGCGGCTGGTTGACGCCGGCCTTCTTCAGCACCGCGACGTTGGCCCACACGACGTTGGCGCGGTGGATGTTGGACGGCACCGAGTAGATGTTGCCGTCGACCGTGAGGCGGTCGAGCAGGTTCTTCGGGAAGACCGACTCGCCACCGAGCGCCTGGATGACGTCGTTGACCGGCTCGATCTGGCTCGCGTCGATGTAGTCGGCGAGCTCGGCACCGGCGTGGCCCTGGAAGGAGTCCGGCGGCTGGTTGTTCTGCAGGTCCGACGCGAGCTTGGCCTTCGCGTTGGACCCCGCGCCACCGGCCACGGCCAGGTTGACGAACTTGTCGTTCGGGTACTTCTCCTTGAAGAGGGCCTCGAGCGCGTCGAGACCCTTCTTCTCGGAACCGGCCGCCCACCACGTGAAGACGCCGACGTCGCCGCCGGCGCCGCCGGCCTTGGTCTGCAGCGACGTCGACGCGCCACCACCGGGGGTCGAGCCGCCCGTCGCGGTGTTGTCCGACGTCGAGCCGCAGGCGGCGAGTGCGACGGAGACGACCCCCGCCATCGCCAGGGTTGCAACAGCCCTGTTGCGCATTGATCCTCCTAGTTGGTTCCGCGGCCTACCCCGAAGTGGGAGCTCGTGACTCGCGGTCTGGTTGCCGGCCCCTCCGGACGGCAGGTCTGTGGTGCGTCGTGCCCTGCGTGGACGGTCCACGTCAGGCCACGGTCGTGCCAGCCGGCGGCATGCACCGGATGACGGTGACGTCACCCGTGACGCGGACCCCACCCGCGCCGTGGGGGACGAGCAGGACATCGCCGCCGGCGATCTCGATCGGTGCGCCGCTGGCGGCGCCGTACTCCGTGGCGAGCGTCCCTCGACCCTCGACGACGACCGTCACGGCGAAGGCCGCCCCGACGGTGACCGACGCCGCTGGGGACGGGTCGGTCGGCCGGACGACCTGCGCCCGGAAGTATGCCTCTGCCTCGGTCGGCAGCGCTGCACCGGCCCCCCGCACGTCGGTCCACCGACAGCGCAGGCCGGCGAGCGCCCCCGGGGTGAGGGGTCCGTGGTCGACGCTGCGCAGGGCCAGCGGTCGGTCGAGGCCGAGGAAGGCGTGCGCCTCCTCGAGGCCGAAGCGCTCGTGCTCGAGCATGACCGACAGGTCGGTGGGCTCCTGCAGCTCGAGCAGGAGGATCCCCTCGCCGATCGCGTGCGGCTGGCCACCCGGGACGAGCACGGCGTCGCCGCGCTGCACCTGGACCGGGTTGAGCGCAGCGAGGAGCCGCTCGTCCTGGGCCTCGACCAGCTCGGCGAGCGTGTCGGGGTCGATCTCCTCGCGGAAGCCGAGCCACACGGTCGCGCCCGGATCGGCCTCGAGCACGATCCACGCCTCGGTCTTGCCGTTGTCGCAGTGCAGGTGCGCCTTCGCGAAGGACCGGTCGGGGTGGGAGTGCACGGGCAGGCGCTCGCCGCTGTCGAGCAGCTTGGTCAGCAGCCCCGGCACGACGCCGTGGGCCTCCACGTGCTCGGCGCCGAGCCAGGCCGTCGGCTCGGTCGCGAGCGCGCCGGGCAGGTCGTTGCCACCGGGCAGGCGGGTGATGCCGTCGCCGCCCTCGGCGAACAGGCGCGTGGTCGAGGCGATCCAGTCCTCGGGGCGGTGGCCGTCGAAGCCCTCCGGCACCGGCAGGCCACGGAAGGCGAGGATGCGCTCGCCGCCGCGGTAGAAGCGGTGCGGGGTGTTGAGAGCGAGCCGGGTGGGCTCGTGGGTGGTGTCGAGTGACGATGTCATCGTGCGGGTCCTCCCCGTCGGGTTCCGGAGGCTCTGACGATGAGCCGGGTGGCCATGACGACGGTCTGGGGGGCGGACTCGTCGCCGAGCAGCCGGGAGAACAGCTGCTGGGCCGCCTTCTGCCCCATGGCTGCCGGGTCCTGGTGGACGACCGTCACGGGCGGGTCGAGCAGGCCCGCGAGCTCGAAGTCGTCGTAGCCGACCATCGCGAGGGACACGCGCAGGTCGCGCATGGCGTGCAGCGCGGCGAGGGTGACGCGGTTGTTGCCGGTGATCACCGCCGTCGTCGGGTCGGAGTCGTGGGCCCAGGCGGCAAGCAGCTCGCGGATCGAGGTCGTCGTGTGCGGGCCCATCGACACGCGTGGCGCGCCGGGCAGGCCGAGGGCCCGGTGGGTCGACACGAAGGACTCGCGCCGCTGCCGCGCCGTCCAGAAGCCGGGGTCGTCGCCGAGGAAGGCGATGTGCCGGTGGCCGTGGGCCACGAGGTGCTCGACGGCGCTGCGCACACCGCCCTGGTTGTCGCTGAGGACGGTGTCGTTGGCCGCCCCGCGCACCGGCCGGTCCATGTAGACGATCGGCGTGCCGCTGGCCTCGACCGTGGGGTCGGCCGACGGCGTCTCGCCGGCGGGGACGACGACGATGCCGTCGACCCGGCGGGCGATGAGGGCCTCGAGGACGGCCCGCTCCCGGGTGGGCGAGCCCTCGGCGCTCGCGGTGATCAGCTGGTGCTGGCGGATGCGTGCCTCGCGCTCGACGGCCGCGCCGATCTGCGAGTAGAAGGGGTTGGCGAGGTCCTCGACCACGAGCCCGATCGTGAAGGTGCGGCCCTGGCGCACCATGCGGGCACCGTCGTTGCGGCGGAAGCCGAGTCGCTCGATGACCGCCTTGACGCGCTCGGCGGTGTCGGGGCGCACCCCGGCCTCGTGGTTGACCACGCGGGAGACGGTCTTGACGGAGACGTGGGCCTCGGCGGCCACGTCCGCCATCGTCGGACGCGTCCCTGTCCGGTGGTCAGACAACGCTGTCATGGCGGACATCGGACCAGACGGCAGGTGCTGGTGCAAGCGAATCGGCGAATCAGGGCGCGTCGCCGGCAGTCCTGTCCGATTGGCTGTCCCGACCGGACAAGTTCGAGGGGCAACGTTGACGGCTTTTGCACCTTCCGTCCAGTGTCGGCGGGACATGACAGCGCAAACCCCGCGCAGCACCGCTCAACGACGAGCACGGAGGAACGATGGGTGTGACCTCAGGGATCCAGCGAGGCGCCGTGGCGATGGCGCTGCTGGTCACCTCGACGATGGGGGCGGTCGCCGGACCGCCCGGAGCTGCAGCCGCGCCGCCCGACGCCACGGGCGACTTCGCCACCTCGTTCGAGTCGGGCGACCCGCAGCCGGCCTTCGGGGCCGTCGAGGCCGGCCCGGACGGGCCGCGCCAGAAGAATGTCACGGGCACCGTGAGCGTCGACGGCAGCCTGCTCGGGCAGGTGGCGGCCGTGACGGCCAGCTCCGAGAACTCGCCGGGTGAGGTGGCGGCCAACCTCGCCGACGCCAACCCCGACACCAAGTGGCTCGCGTTCGCCTCGAGCGGATGGGTGCGCTACCAGCTCGGCTCGCCCGCCAAGGTGCTGCGCTACTCCCTCACCTCGGCCAACGACTCTCCCGAGCGTGACCCGAAGGACTTCAGCCTGCAGGGCTCGAGCGACGGCACCACGTGGACCGACCTCGACACGCGCACCGGCATCGACTTCTCGGGACGCTTCGCCAAGCAGGACTTCACGGTCAAGAACCCGGGGACGTACGCGTACTACCGCCTCAACGTGACGGCGGTGCACTCCGGATCCATCGTGCAGCTCGCCGACTGGGACATCTCCGACGGCTCGACGGGCACCGGGCCCGCGACGCCGATGGTGACCAAGGTCGGCTCCGGCCCCATCTCGGGCTTCAACATCAAGCCGCTCGTCGGGTGGACCGGCGTCAAGGCGCTGCGCTACTCCGGCGGCCACACCGCCGACGGCCGCGGCTACGCCTGGAACCGCCTCTTCGACGTGGACCTGCCGGTCAACCCGGCGACGCGCCTGTCCTACAAGGTCTTCCCCGACATGGTCGCGGGCGACCTCACCTACCCGTCGACCTACAGCGCGCTCGACCTGCACTTCACCGACGGCACCTACCTGTCGGACCTGCAGGCCAAGGACGCCAACGGGGTAGCCGCGAGCCCGAACGGCCAGGGCAAGGGCAAGATCCTCTACGCCAACCAGTGGAACGCCGTGTCCGTCGACGTCGGCA
>Ga0308173_10001722_pt1 | contig 11168 bp, 10 predicted proteins | sample PhyPR1_FD_203716 | JGI IMG/M metagenome (GOLD analysis project Ga0308173, IMG submission 203716) | Soil microbial communities from UC Gill Tract Community Farm, Albany, California, United States - DLSLS.P.R1 | ecosystem: Environmental > Terrestrial > Soil > Agricultural land | place: USA... | reverse complement strand
ATCCTCGCCCGCTCCTTCACTCCCGGTGCGGTGTCCCCCGTCCAGATCGTGACCACCCCACAGGAGGCCGGATCCCTCGCGGAGGCGCTGCGCCACGACGACCGGGTCGCCGCCGTGGAGTCCATCCCCGGCGACGGCCGCGTCCTGCTCGACGCCGAGCCCAAGGCCCCCATCGACTCCCCGACGGCCACCGCGCTGGTCAAGCACGTACGCAACGATCTGGCCCCGTCGGCCGGAGCCCCCGAGGTCCTGGTCGGCGGAGCCACCGCCCAGTTCTACGACCTGTCGCAGGAGACCACCAACAAGCTCCCGTACGTCCTGGCGCTGGTCCTCGGGCTGTCGCTGCTGTTCCTGCTCGTGGTCTTCCGCAGCGTGGTGCTGCCGCTCAAGGCCGTCGCGATGAACCTGCTGGTCACCGCGGCCTCCGTGGGCCTCACCGTCGCGGTCTTCCAGTGGGGCCACCTCGCCGGCCTGCTCGGCTTCACCAGTGTCGGCTTCCTGCAGGTCTATCTGCCCGTCACGGTCTTCGTCCTGCTGTTCGGCCTGTCGATGGACTACGAGGTGTTCCTGATCCGCCGGATGAAGGAGTCCTGGGACCAGACCGGCGACAACGCCACCGCCGTCGCGACCGGCATCGAGCACACCGCCCGGCCGATCGCCGCCGCCGCGGCCATCATGGTGGCGGTCTTCGGCAGCTTCATGACCGCGGGCATCCTCGAACTCAAGGAGTTCGGCCTGGCCCTGGCCGCCGCGGTCGCCCTGGACGCGACCCTGGTCCGGCTGGTCCTCGTCCCCGCCTTCATGCGCCTCCTCGGCCACTGGAACTGGTGGCTGCCCGCCCGGACGCCTGCCTCCGCACCGCGATCCTCCGAGCACGTACCCCAGTCGAGCGCCTGATCCGGGCCGGCGGGTTTGGACAGATCGGGTCGGGACTGGTCTGCTGGGGTCCATGCGACGCCTGATTGCAGTCGTGGTCACCGCCGTGCTGGTCGTGGCCGGAGTTCTGGTCTGGGTGCTGCGCGGCGGTGGCGGGGCGCACGAGACGGCCCAGCGTTATCTGACGGCCTGGCAGCGCGGCGACTACGCGGCGATGCGGTCGCTGGTCGCCGACCCGGCCACCTTCACCCTGGCCAGGACCGAGAGCGATCTCGGGGTCGCGGGGCGCCGGCTCAAGCTGGTCAAGACCTCCGGCAGGACCGCGGCCTTCGACGCCGCCCTCGATCTGGGCGGCGGCCGAAGCTGGCACTACCTGGGGACGCTCGACCTGGCCAAGCAGAGCGGGCACTGGCGGATCGCCTACTCGCCCGCGTCGTACTATCCCGGCGTCCAGCAAGGGCAGCGGCTGCGCACCGTCCATGCCTGGCCGCAGCGGGCCGCCGTCCTCGACACGCAGGGCACACCGCTGACCGGTTCGCCGTCCGGATCCGTCCAGCAGCTCTCCGGGCAGGTCCTCGCCGCGACGGCCGCGCAGGCCAAGGCGATCGGGCCGCCCTACCTGCAGGGCGACCCGATCGGCACGGACGGTTTCGAGAAGCAGTACGAGAAGCGGCTGGCCGGTCGTCCCGGGCTCACCGTCCAGATCGTGGACGGGCAGAACCACGTGGTCAAGGCGGTCCAGCAGTTCCCCGGCTCGCCGGGCCGGACGCTGCAGACCACCATCGACCCCGTCGTGCAGCACGCGGCCGGGCAGGCTCTGGCCTCGGTGCGCAAGCCCGCGTCGCTGGTCGCTCTCAAGCCCTCCACCGGCGAGATCCTCGCCGTGGCCAACAAGCCCGGCGGCTACAACCGGGCACTGCTCGGCCAGTACCCGCCCGGCTCCACCTTCAAGGTCATCACCGCCTCGGCGCTGGTCGCGGGCGGGCTGGGCACCGACTCCAAGGTCCCCTGCCCGGCCACCACCACGATCAACGGACGTACCTTCCACAACTCCAAGAACGAGCAGTTCGGCACGATCTCCCTGAAGCTGGCCTTCGCGTACTCCTGCAACACGACCTTCGCCGACCTCGCCGTCAGCAAGCTCGGCGGACAGCGCCTCACACGACTCGCCGCCCAGTTCGGCTTCGGCGTACCGCTGATCACCGGCCTGCCCGCGGCCCGCGCCCAGTTGCCGGCGCCCGCGGACGACACGATGCTCGCCGCCGACGCGTTCGGGCAGGGCCAGGTCCTCACCACGCCGCTCAACATGGCCTCGGTGGCCGGGGCGATCGCCGCCGGAACGTGGAACTCCCCGCGCTTCGTCGCCCCCGCCGACGCCGCCCAGGCCGCCGATGCCGGCGGCAACCAGGTGGCCGCTCCCCGCAAGCTCGATCCCGCGGTGGTGAAGGCGCTCCGCTCGCTCATGCCGGCCGTGGTCAGCGAGGGCACCGCCAAGAAGGTGGACTTCCCCTCCGGCACCGCGGGCAAGACCGGTACCGCCGAGTTCGGCTCGGGCCCCAACCCGCCGACCCACGCCTGGTTCATCGGCTACCGGGGCGACCTCGCCTTCGCCGTCATCGTCGAAGGCGGCGGCTTCGGCGCCGACGTCGCCGCCCCCATCGCCGCCCAGTTCCTCAAGACCCTGCGGTGAACCTCAGACCATGTACTGGTCGTGTTCGGCGTAGAGGGCGGTCCACTCGTCGTCGGTGAGGACGCGGCCGGATTCCCGGATCTCGGCCAGGGCCTCGAAGTACTTCTCGCGGGGCGGCGCGGGGGCGAAGAGGATCAGCATCTTGGCCTCCTCGTCCGCGGGGTTGCGGAAGCCGTGGATGCCGCCCATCGGGACGTACAGGAAGTCGCCGGGCCGGGTGATGGTCCACTTCTCGCCGTCGAACAGCTCGACCTGGCCGCTGAGGATGAAGAACGACTCGGAGAAGGTCTTGTGGAAGTGGCCGCGGCCCCGGTCGGTCCTGGCGACCATGGTCCATTCGAAGAGCCCGAACTGACCGGCGGTCTCCGAGCCCGGCGCGGTGAACCGGGTCGTGGTGCCATTCGGGTACGTCAGGGACCGGATGTCTGCGTCGGTCCGCAGCACGGCGCTGATCTGGCCGTTGTCCCCCACATACGACATTGGACCTCCTCGGGATGCGATCACCGAGATCGTATCGGCACCCCGAAGTAGAACGTGTTCTAATATGACGGCGGAAGCCCGTCCGTCCAGCCTGGGAGCGTCCGATGCGGTTCACCTATGCCGAGGCGATGACCGACCCCTCGTACTACCTTCCGCTGGCCCGGGCGGCCGAGGCGGCGGGATATTCGAGCATCACCGTGGCGGACTCGCTCGTCTATCCCAAGGAGTCGGACTCCACCTACCCCTACACCGCCGACGGCGACCGGGAGTTCCTCGAGGACAAGCCCTTCCTGGAGACCTTCACGCTGATCGCGGCGATGGGGGCGGTGACCTCGACGCTGCGCTTCACCCCGTTCGTGTTGAAGCTGCCGATCCGCCCGCCGGTGCTGGTGGCCAAGCAGGCGTCATCGCTGGCGGTGCTGACGAACAACCGGCTCGCGCTCGGCGTCGGGGTGAGCCCCTGGCCCGAGGACTTCGCGGTGATGGGCGTGGACTGGGCCCGCCGCGGCAAGCGGATGGACGAGGCGATCGAGATCGTCCGAGGGCTGACCACCGGCGAGTACTTCGAGTTCCACGGGGAGATGTACGACCTGCAGGCGGTCAAGATGACGCCCGCGCCGACCGAGCCGATCCCCATCCTCATCGGCGGGCACAGCGACGCGGCGCTCAAGCGGGCCGCGCGCGTCGGCGACGGCTGGATGCACGCGGGCGGCGAGGGCGAGGAACTCGATCGGCTGCTGACCCGGCTGGCCGAGTTCCGCAGGGCCGAGGGCACCGAGAACAAGCCGTTCGAGATCCACGTCATCTCCTTCGACGCGTACTCCCCCGACGGGGTCAAGCGGCTGGCGGACAAGGGGGTCACGGACGCGATCGTCGGCTTCCGCTGGCCCTACATCATGGGCAACGACACCGAGCCCCTGCAGACCAAGATCGAGAATCTGGAGCGGTTCGCCGAGACGGTGATCGCCGAAGTCGAGGAGCAGTGATGATCGACTCGCCCCACGTCATCTGGGACGCCCCCGACTCCGACCACCCGGCGCGCCGGGCCGGCCAGGTCTCGATGGCCACGGTCGCCAAGGGCGACAAGGACGGCTGGCTGGCGCTGTTCACCCCGGACGGCATCGTGCAGGATCCGGTCGGCCCGTCCTTCCTGGACGAGACCGGCGAAGGCCACCACGGCCGCGAGGCCATCGCCGCCTTCTGGGACTCCTTCGTCGGCACGGTCGCGGAGTACGAGTTCCACGTCACCGACTCCTTCGCCAACGGCAACGCCTGCGCCAACATCGTCACCATCACCACGACCTTCGCCGACCGCGGCTCCATGCGCATCGAGGCGGTCCTCATCTACACCGTCGACCCCGAGTCCGGCCTCCTGCAATCCATCCGCGCCCACTGGGAGCCCGACCGCGCCATGTCCACCTACACCAAGCCCTGACGCGGATCGAGGGCGTGCTTGCCGCTGGTCCGGCCCGCCCCGAGGTCCTGGAGCACGCCGGGGCCGTCGGCCAGCGGGTGGATCTCGGGGGTCGCCGGGGTGTAGACGCCCTGGGCGATGAGCGCGTCGAGTTCGTCGAGCAGTGACCTGTAAAGGGCCGGGGCTTCGGTCGCCAGCGCGCCGATGTGCAGGCCCTTGATCTGCACTCGATGGGTGAAGACCAGGTCGTGCGTGGTCAGTGCGGCGTCTCCGGAGGCGGCGCCGTACACGACGATCCGCCCGGTGAAGGGCCTGGTGACCGACAGGCTGGTCGGGAAGGTGGCCTGCCCGACGGATTCGAGGACCAGGTCGACACCTCCGGTCAGCCGGCCGATCGCGTCGGCCAGCCCCGGATCCCGGCCGTCCAGGACCTCGTCGGCGCCCAGTGCCCGGACGGTGCCGTGCTTGGCCGGTGCGGCGGTGGCGATGACGCGGGCCCCATAATGGCGGGCCAGCCGGACGGCGGCCTGCCCCACCCCGCCTGCCGCGGCCTGGATCAGCACCGTCTCGCCGGGCTTGATCTCACCGAGCGGGCGCAGTGCCGCCAGGGCGGTCGCCCAGTTCAGCACCATGCCCAGGGCCTCGGCGTCGCTCCAGCCCGGCGGGACCGGGAGTACGGCCGCGGCCGGCATCACCATGTACTCCGCGAAGGCCCCCGGACCGGTCCCGACGACATGGTCGCCCATCGCGTCCTCGACCCCCGGACCCGCGCCGACGATCTCGCCTGCGGCCTCGAAGCCCGCCACATAGGGCGGCTGCGGCCCACCCCCATAGATGCCCTGGCTCTGCATGACGTCCGCGAAGTTGACCCCGGCGGCGCCCACCCGGACCAGGTACTCGCCCGGCCCAGGAACCGGGCGGGCGAGCCCGGTCGTGAGGATCAGGTCCCGGGGCCCGCGCTGGGAGCGCTGGACCAGGCCCCGCATCGTCGTGTCGTCGATCTCCATGCCCGCACGGTAGAAGCCTCACGCAGGCGTGAAGGTCAAGCCGGGTGACCGTCCAGAAACGCGTCGAGCGCGGCCTGCTGGGCGGTGAGCGCGGCGATGCGAGCGGCCAGCCGGTCGCGGTAGCTCCGCACCTCTCCGAGAAACTCGGCGTCGTAGCCCTGCGCAAGGTGCGGCAGCACGTCCTTGATCAACCGTACGGGGAGCCCCGACTCCAGCAACGACCGGATGACCAGCACCCGATCGACGGTGGACCGGCAGTAGTCGCGATAGCCGTTGCCGAGCCGGCCGGGCACGATCAGGCCTTCGTCCTCGTAGAACCGCAGTGCCCGCGCACTCACCCCGCTGGCCTCGGCCGCCTCACTGATCCGCACAACGATCGCAACACCGGAAACCGCCGCACTCTTCCGGCGCGGTCACCGGGTGGCTTCGGCGGCCGTGGTCCAGACGGCGGCGACGGTGACGACGATGGCGGGTGCCGGGACCAGGAGGAGCGCGGAGGCGCTCCAGGTGATCGCGGCCCACAGGCCCAGGCCGGTCAGGGAGAAGATGGCGGCGAAGCGGCCGGGCCGGCGGGCGACCAGGTGCAGCGCGGTGATCCAGAGACGGGCGCCGCGCAGCTTCGGGCGGGCGATGCCGAGGGGCAGGACGGCCGCCAGTCCGGACAGGGCGAGGATCGCCGCGGCTCCGGTCAGCGCGAGCGACGGGAGCACCCAGATCGGGTGACCGTTCGACCAGACGCGCAGGGCGGCGAGGAACAACTCGGCGGCCACCCCGGCGATCAGGCCCTGGCGGAGGCCGAAGACGGCGTACGAGCGCAGCGCCCGCGCCCAGTCGGCGATGCCGGCCATGTCGCCGAAGGCGGCGGAGTTGCCGATCGCCGACAGCGCGGCCAGGAAGGGCGGGGCGAGCGCGGCGTAGAGCGCGATCGAGACCGCGTTGATCCCCGGAGCGGCCAGCACCGGCAGGGTCGCCGCGACGCAGAGCGCGGCGCTGGCGACGAGCAGTGCGGGCAGGCTCCGGTAGGCGCCGCGGAGCGTCGCCACGATGACGGTGTCGGTGCTCATCCGCGCAGCCCCGATGATGCGATGCTCGCGACGAAGCTGCGCTGGAACACCAGGAAGACCGCCAGGACCGGCACGACCACGGCGGTGATCGCGGCGAAGACCACGATGGACGCGCCGCTCTGCCCGGCCTGCAGGGTGACCAGCCCGATGGGCAGCGTCATGTTCTTCGGGTTGGTGAGGAAGATCAGCGGCCCGAAGTAGTTGTTCCACGACGCCTCGAACGCCAGGATCGTCATCGCCGCGAGGGCCGGTCCGGACAGCGGCACGATGACCCGGAACAGGATCCACAGGTGGCTCGCGCCGTCGATCCGCGCGGCCTCGTCGAGTTCGCGCGGGATCGTGTTGAAGTACTGCCGGAAGAAGAAGATGGCGAACACGTTGATCAGGGCCGGCAGCCACAGGGCGGCCAGATGGTCGACGAGACCGAGATGCCGCATCAGCACGAAGATCGGGATGATCGTGGTCTGCACCGGCACCATCAGGGCGCTGAGCATGACCAGGAGCAGCCCGTCCCGGCCGCGGAAGGAGAGCCGGGAGAAGGCGTACCCGGCCAGCACGCTGACCAGCATCGAGCCGGCGGTGGAGATGACCGCCACGATCAGGCTGTTCAACGCCATCCGGCCGAACGGGATCAGCCCGTCGATGCTGCGGAAGTTGTCGACCGTGAAGGGCTTGGGCAGCCATCCCGGCGGCAGGCCCAGCGCCGCCTTCTCCGAGGTGAAGCTCTGCACGATCAGCCAGACCAGCGGCGCCAGCATCAGCACGCCGACCAGCAGCAGAACCAGCCCGGTCACCAGCCGTTTCATGCTTGATACACCCATCGCCTCGATCCCCAGAACTGAAGCAGCGTCACGAACATGGTCACCACGAGGATCAGCAACGAGACCGCCGACGCGTACCCGACCTGGAACGACTCGAAGCCCTGCTGGTAGAGGTACATGACGATGCTGACGGTGGAGTTGTCCGGCCCGCCCTGCGGGGTGATGATCTGAATCGGGTCGAAGATCTGGAACGCCCCGATGAACGTGACGACGGCCGCGAAGAAGATGGTCGGAGACATCATCGGCAGCGTGATGCGCCAGAGGATCTGCCACTCGCCCGCACCGTCGGTACGTGCGGCCTCGACCAGCTGCTTCGGTACGGTCTGCAGCCCGGCCAGCATGATCACGAAGGTGAAGCCGATCGTGTGCCAGAAGTCGATGCCGATGATCGCCGGTAGCGCCCAGCTGGGATCGACGAACCAGTTGGGCGGGGTGATGCCGAGCTTGTGCAGGTAGTAGGTGCCGGGCCCGAAGGTCGGGTCCAGGACGTACTTCCACAGCAGCGCCACCGCGGCCCACGAGATCACGAACGGGAAGAACAGCGACGTACGGACAAAGTACGACAGGAAGCGGTTCTTCAGCCGGTTGACGCCGAGCGCGAGCAGCAGCCCGCCGACCAGGTGGGTGACCATCGAGGCGGCGGTGAAGATGAACGTGTTGCCCAGCGCCTTGTAGAGCAGCGGGTCGTGGAACATCTTGCTGAAGTTGCCCAACCCGTTGAACCGCGCGGGCGTCAGCAGATCCCACTGGTAGAAGGCCAGCACGAACGCCGCGACCACCGGCCCGGCCACGAAGACCAGGAACAGCAGCAGAGCCGGGCTCAGAAAGAGATAGCCCGCCCACTCCTGTCGCCGTACATGTCGTGGCCGGTCCGGAGCGGTGCGCTTCGCGCGGTCCAACGGGATGGTCGCCGTCACAGCAAGGGCCTCAACTGCTCGCTCGCCGACGACAGGGCCTCGGCCACCGGCTTGACCCCGGTCAGCGCGTTCTTCCAGCCGGCGCTGATGACCTTCTGGGTCGCGGCGCCCTGCTTGGGGGACGGGATCGGCGTGCCGAAGCCGATCGCCGCGGGCAGCAGCTCGGACCCCTTCGGCGCGTTGCCGAGGAAGGCCTGGCTGGTCGCGACGGACTTCAGCGCGGGGATGTTGGTGCCGCCGACCTGCGCGTAGAACTCCGACGCCTCCTTGGTCATCAGCCACTTGATGAAGGTCCAGGCGGCGTCCTTGTTCTTCGACGCCCTGAGGATGGGCCAGCCGTCCCAGCCGATCGGCGACCCCTTGGTGCCGGCCTTGGTCGGCCAGTCGAGGATCGTCGTCTTGGCGACCAGGTTGAGCCGGCGGATGTCGAGCGTCGGCCAGCGGCCGCCGCCGAGCGTGGCCAGCTTGCCCTTGGAGAACTGGTTGGCCGCGTCGAAGGTGCCGCCGATCTTGGGCGCTAGGCCCGCGTCGATCAGGCTCTTGACGAAGGTCGCCGCCTCCACGGCCGCCGGCGAGCCGAGGGTCGGGTTCTTCCAGTCGGCGTCCAGCGTGCTGGTGCCGTTGGTGAGCAGCCAGGGCATGATGTCGCCGAACGGGAAGCTCCCGTCGCCGGTCGAGATCAGGTAGGCCCCGGTCTTCGCCTTGATCTGCTGACCGGCCGCCTTGAACTCGTCCCAGGTCCAGTCGGAGGCCGGCAGCGTGACCCCGGCCTTGGCGAACACTTCGGTGTTGCAGTAGAGCGCCATCGAGTTGTAGCCGCCGGGGATGAAGTACGTCTTGCCGTCCGGCGAGCCGTATTTGCGGGTCCAGTCGTGCAGGTGCGGGTCGATGCCCGCGTAGTAGGCGTCGACGACGGCCTTGTCCTTGGCGATGTATTCGTCCAGCGGAGCGAGGACGCCCTTGGACGACATCAGCAGTTGACCCTCGGTGGCCACGTCGACGATGTCGTACTTCTTGCCGCCCGCGAGCTGCGTCGAGATCGTGCTGGCGAAGGTCGCCCAGTCACCGGCCGCGATGCCGTTCGCCTTGATCTTGATTTCCGGGTGGGACTTGTTGAACGCCGCGAACAGCGCCGTGAAGGCGGCCTGCTGCGAGGCGTCGCCCAGGTAGGCCAGGCTCAGCGTGGCAGCGCCCTTGCCTCCGCCTGATGTGCCGCTGTCATCGGAGGAGCCGCAGGCCGCGAGCGTGGAAGCGGCGGGAATCGCCGCCGCGGCGACACCCATCATCCGCAACATCCCACGCCGCGACAGCGCCGGCACCTGGTCCGCTGACTTCACCGTGCCTCCCCTCAGCTCCGTCGCTCTCATTCGCTGGCGAGTTCCGTCGACGGGCCTTCGAGTAATCGATTTCTTGAAGAAGTTGGGCGAACGTAACGCCGCCCCGCCGACAGTGTCAATAGGTCTTGGAGTCTACGGATTCATAACGCCAGGTCAAGCCGTGGATTATCGAAATCGGCGGAAACCCCGGCGGGCACGGGAACACGAGCTCGGGGCGTTCCACATCGGCCCTCGCCGAGTGTTGCGTAATCGGTTACACAGATCTAGGCTCCGAGCCATCAACGGTCGTGACAAGGAGGCGCATGCAGTCCGCAGTCCTCGGTGTCGACATCGGAACATCCAGCAGCAAGGCCGTCCTGGTGTCCCCGGACGGCCACCTGCTCTCCCAGGCCGTCCGGGAGCACCGCGTCGCCCGGCCCCGGTCGGGCCAGGTCGAGATGGACGGGTCCGTGTGGTGGCACGAGTTCACCGAACTCGCCCGCGCGGTCCGCACCGGCCATGACGTCGACATCGCCGCCGTCGGGGTGAGCGGGATGGGCCCCTGCACGCTGCTCGCCGATCAGAACGGCGAGCCCCTGCGCCCGGCGATCCTCTACGGCGTCGACACCCGGGCGGTCGCGCAGATCGAAGCGCTCACGGCCCGCTACGGCCGGGACGAGATCGTCGCACGCTGCGGCTCGGCGCTCACCAGCCAGGCCGTGGGACCGAAGCTGGCCTGGATCGCCGAGCACGAGCCCGAGGTGTACGCACGGGCTCGCCGGCTGTTCATGCCCAGCTCGTACCTCGTCTGGCGGCTCACCGGCGAGTACGTGCTCGACCACCACTCGGCCAGCCAGGCCGTCCCCCTCTACGACCAGGAGACGGGCGGCTGGTACGAGCCGTGGTGGCATGACCTGGCCAGCGGCATCGAGCCGCCGCGGCTGGGCTGGGCCGGTGAGATCGCCGGAACCGTGACCCCGGAGGCGGCCACGGCGACCGGCCTCGCCCCCGGCACGCCGGTCGTCACCGGGACCATCGACGCCTGGGCCGAGGCGCTGAGCGTCGGCGCGCACCGGCCCGGCGACCTCATGCTGATGTACGGCACCACGATGTTCCTGATCGCGACGGCCACCGAGCCGCTCACCGCGCCACCGCTGTGGGGCACGGTGGGCACCTACCCCGGCAGCCGGTGTCTCGCCGGCGGCATGGCCACCTCGGGCGCGATCACCTCGTGGCTGCGGGACCTGCTGAACGGTCCCGGCTACGGCGAGCTGCTCGACGAGGCGGCCGCCTCGGGAGTCGGGGCCCGCGGGCTGCTGATGCTGCCCTACTTCGCCGGCGAGCGCACGCCGATCGAGGACCCCAGGGCCCGGGGCGTCATCGCCGGGCTCACCGTGAGCCACACCCGGGGCGACCTCTACCGGGCCGCGCTGGAGGCGACCGCGTTCGGCGTCCGGCACAACCTGGCGGCCTTCAGCGCCGCCGGGGCCGACCTCAGCCGGGTCGTGGCGGTCGGCGGCGGCACCCACGGCGGGCTGTGGACACAGATCGTCTCCGACGTCACCGGCCGGCCGCAGCTGACC
>Ga0308173_10001721_pt1 | contig 11169 bp, 9 predicted proteins | sample PhyPR1_FD_203716 | JGI IMG/M metagenome (GOLD analysis project Ga0308173, IMG submission 203716) | Soil microbial communities from UC Gill Tract Community Farm, Albany, California, United States - DLSLS.P.R1 | ecosystem: Environmental > Terrestrial > Soil > Agricultural land | place: USA... | reverse complement strand
CGTCGAAGAGTGGAAGTGGAACGTCCCGGTCTGGTCTCACGACGGACTCATCTGCACCGGCGAAGCGTACAAGAGCGTCGTCAAGCTGACGTTTGCGAGCGGGGCGGCCGTGCCCGACCCCTCGGGAGTCTTCAATTCGAGCCTCGACGGCAAGGTCAGGCGCGCGATCGACATCCGCGAGGGCGATGAGATCGACGAGGCCGCCTTCAAGACGCTGATCCGCGCCGCTGCGGCGCTGAACGCGGGCAAGCGAAAGGCAGGCTCGGCAGCCTCACCGTCGGCGTAGTGGAATGCACTCGATGCCCTTCGCTCGCCTCGTCAGTTGCGCCGTCTCGCTCGCCCTCGCCGGATGCACCGGCATCGTTCCCGCGCCGGACCGGCTCGCCGCCGCTTGCCCGACACTCGCTGGCCTGAGCATTCCAACCTCGTCGATCGGCTTGCCCAGCGGCGGCGCGCGGACAGCAAGCGCGACGTTCGTGCAGGCCGTGGCGCAGTCGGTCGCCGGCAACACGTCGACGCCCGCGAAGCCGGACCATTGCCGAGTGCTCGGCACCATCACGCCGGTCGATCCGGCCGCGCAGCTCATCAATTTCCAGCTCAACCTTCCGGCCGCGTGGAACGGCAAGGTCGTGCAATACGGCGGAGGCGGCTACAACGGAACCCTGGTGACGGGCCTGGCCCCGTTGCGCGATGCGGCCCCGGGCGACGCGCTGCCGCTGATGCGCGGCTATGCCACGCTCGGCACCGATTCCGGCCACCAGGCGTCTTCGTTTGCGCCGAACGCGATCGGCCAGTTCGCCCTCAACGACGAGATGCTCGCGAACTACGGGTACGCGTCGTACAAGAAGGTCAGGGACGTCGCGGTCGAGCTCATGCGCTCGTACTACGGCAAGGCGCCGCAGCGGATCTACTACTTCGGCGGCTCGGAGGGCGGGCGCGAAGGGCTCACCATGGCGCAGCGCTTTCCCGACGACTACGACGGCGTCGTCAGCGTCGTGCCGGTGGTGCAGCTGTCGATGCTCTTCCAGTCGTACGTTCCCCACATGCGGCCGCAGTTCGCCGGCGGTTGGCTGAGCCCCGCAAAAGTGTCGACCTTGGCCAGGTTCGTCTCGAATGCGTGCGATGGCCTCGACGGGGTCGTGGACGGCGTCGTCAACAACTACCTGGCGTGCCCGGCGAAGCTCGATCTGCAGGCGCTTCGATGTACGGGCGGCAGCGACAGCGGCGATGGCTGCCTGTCCGACGCGCAGATCGCGACGGTCGAGTCCGTGCACTCGCCCTACGGCTTCGCCTTTCCTCTGGCCAACGGCCTGGAGTCGTACCCGCAATGGCTCTACGGCAACGAAACAACACCCGATCCGGCCAGCGCGACGATGGTGCGCTGGGTCACCGGAACCGCCGCGCCGACGCCCGAAGTGACAGCCGCCACGGCAGCGCAGCATTGGCTGTACGGCGCCAACTTCGTCCGCTTCTTCGTCACGCGAGATCCGGGCTTCGACGTGCGCAAGTACGACCCGAACGACTTCCGGGCGCGGCTGCAGCAGGTTTCGCAAATCATCGATTCCTCCGATCCCGATCTGTCGCGATTCTTCGCGCGGGGCGGCAAGCTCATCGTGCGCGAGAACATGGCGGACCTGGCGCAGAGCCCGCTCGCCGGCATCAACTACTTCCAGGCCGTCCTCGCCAAGTCGGGCGCGGCGACGATGGAGCGGTCGGCGCGACTCTATGTCTCGCCCGCTTCCACGCACACCGGTCATGCGACGAGCGTGACCGACGGCAGCGCCGTGCCGACGATGGTCGACCTGCTGGATCCGCTCGATCGCTGGGTCTCTTCGGGCACGCCCCCCGCTGATGCGCTCGTCCAGACGCTCAATCGTCCGCTGCCGCCGTTCTCCGTCGAGGCTTCTCGGCCCATGTGCCGCTACCCGAACTATCCGAGCTACGTCGGCGGTGACCGTCGACAGGCACCGAGCTATGTCTGCACGCCGTCGCGGCCTTGAGCACCTCCGCGCCGTACCGAGTTAAGAACGAATCAGATCGGACGTGGCTCGGCACTAGTTCAGGGTCTTCAGCGTGCCCTTGTCGTTGACGACAGCGTCGACACCGCCGATGGCTGGAACCAACACCGGGTATTTTGCCGGCGGCAGGACTGCGCGAGGAAACGGCAACGCCGGGCAGGGCTGCGCAGTGTGAACGCAGGCCTCGGCGCGATCGCGTGCAGCCACGTGCGGATCGTCGGCATAGACGCTGCTGAACACCTGATCGCAACGCACGCTCGTCAGAAATGCGACGAACATGGAAGCGGGCTCGGTGAGCGACGGCACCTCCTTGCGTTCGCGGGGGATGTTCAAGGCGATTCGCGGCACGAACTTCCCCGTTGCCGGATCGAGCCGCCACCCTCCGGGCTTGCCGACGGCGATCGTTCGCGGCTCGATCATCGTGTCTCGCAGGTTGTCGCGCGCCTCGCTGATCCTGCCTGACCGAACGAGCGTCCGCCGAATCCAGTATTCGGTCAAGCTCGTGTTGCAGGTCGCTCGCTCGAAGTCGCTCATCGCACGGGCGGCTGGATGAGCCAGACCGGCGAGCAACTCGCGGCGAGCAGACTCGGTCAGCGTCCGGGAAGTGCTGGGCGCAAATCTTTCGCGAAACGCGATCAACTGTTGTTCGCTTTCCCGAAGGGCGCTCGTCGTCAGCTCCGGATCGTGCGCAGGGTTGTCTGGGACCGTGCCGTGCTTGACGTGCCCCAGCGGCTCGCCACCGTAGCCGCTGTGGGCCCATGAATCCTGCTGACAATGCAGATAGACGCCGATCGACACCAGCGCGCGCATCCGACTGATCTCGGTGCCGTCGCGACGCGAAGCGTCGATGGCGCGAGCCGAGTCAGTCGCCAGAAAATTCAACCGCTCCACGACATCCTGGTTGCGCCGCCTCACCGCATCCTTGTTGCGACTGAAGCAGTGGAAATAGAAGTCCTGAAGCGACAGGCCTGGCGGGTACTGCGCGGTTGCTGCAATCCTGCCAAGGACTTGGGCAAGGAGTTGCTCGTTCACCTCGAGCTCGTGGCTCTGCGCAGGATCGCTGCTGCTGCGTTCGCTGATCTGTATGCTTGGCCGCGTGTCGATGTTCTCGTCCGTGGACTGATTCGCGCCGGCGATGACGCTTGCCTGGTCCCATGTCCAGCCCGTCGCCACAGCAATGGCGAACGTTGTCCCGTAGTGGACGTCCGACTGAAAGGCGTTGCACTCGCTGGCCAGGGCGAGAACCGCTCCTACCGCGAGCAGCACTCGATCGCGGGTCTTCATGGCGAGCTGTCCTTCATGCGCGTCAGCGCTTGGCGGCCGTGCTCGCCTTCCAGCGTGCGAGCACGTCGGCCTCGCGCTCAGGCGTGAGACCGGTCCTCGGCCTCGCCTGGCGGTCGGCGGGTTGGGTCCGGAACCACGCGAGCGTGTCGACTGCCGTCGTGGCGAGCGGACGAAACGTGAGACCGGCCTGCAGGGCACGGCCGATGTTGCGGCGCGCGAAGCCGGCGCTGTCGGCCTGGCCCGGCACCCAGACCGGCAGGTCGGTCCACGCCGACACGTCCTGCGCGTCGAGAAACGCAGCCGGCACCCAGGTGAGCCGCGCGTCCGAGCGCACGGCGGCACCGATGGCCGCCAGCATCTCGCGCATCGCGAGCGTGCGGCCCGGGCCGGTGGCGTTGAATGTGCCCGTCGTGCGCGACTCGCACATCCGGATCGTCCACTCGGCGAGATCGCGCGCGTCGATGAACTGCACCGCGTCGGACCCGTCGCCCGGCGCCAGCACCTCGCCGCCGCGAGCCAGGCGCACCGGCCAGTAGGTGAAGCGGTCCGTGTCGTCGCCGGGCCCGACGATGAGGCCGGGGCGGATGACCGTCGTGCGGTCGCCGAACTGGCGCCGCGACTCGGCTTCGCTCACCGCCTTCAGCGGACCGTAGAGAGCCATGTCGGCCCTGAGCGTGTCCTGCGTCTCGACCATCGGGTCGGCGCCGGCATACGCAGCCGTCGCGGCAGATTCATCCTGGTCGGCCTTGTCGTTGGCGGCGTACACCGACACCGTCGAGATGAACACGAACTGGCGCACCCGGCCCTGCAGCACACGGCCCGCATCGCGCACCCAGAACGGCAGCGTCGTCGGGTTGTCGATGCACACGTCCCACTCGCCGTTCTCGAGCGACTTCAGGTCGCCGGTGTTGCGATCGCCGATGAGCTCGACGACGTCGCCGGGCCACGGTTGCGGGCGGCGGCCGCGATTGAAGAGCGTCACGTGGTGGCCGCGCGCGAGCGCGTAGCGCACCTGATGCGGACCGGTGAAGCCGGTGCCGCCGAGGATCAGGATGCGCAGGCTCTGCTTGGGCGCGGCATCTGCGGCGAAGGAGAGGCCCGGCATCGCGCCGAGCGCAGGCGCGCCGAGAACGGCGGCGACCTGGAGGAAATCGCGACGCTTCACGCTCATCGGTGGCTCCGGCAGAGACGCTTGCGATGGTAGGCCCGGCGCGGGCGACGGTTGCACGGTCCGGGCGACCGCACGATGATCGCGTCGCCGTTGCCCCGACCCTGGAGATCGCGATGCGCCACCCCGTCGATGTCGAACGCCGCTCGCTGCTGATCGCCGGCAGCGTCCTCGCCCTGGCCGCTGTCCTGCGGCCGCGTCGCGCGGCGGCCCAGCCTGCAGACGCCAAGCTGCGCATCGGCACGATCGGCGCCGGCCGCATCGGCAGCACGGTCGGCGCGCTCTGGCTCAAGGCCGGCCATCCGGTGATGTTCTCGGCGAAGAACGTCGACGAGGCCAGGGAAGTCGCAGCCCGGCTCGGGCCGCCGGCGCGCGCCGGCAGCGTCGAAGAAGCGATCGCCTTCGGCGACGTCGTCTTCCTCGCCGTGCCCTATGGCGCGATGGAAGCGATCAGCCGCGACCACGGCGCGGCGCTCAAGGGCAAGATCGTGCTCGACTGCGGCAACGCCGTTTCCGGACGCGACGGCGCGATCGCGGACGTGGCCGATCGCGAAGGCATCGGCATCACGTCGCAGAAGTTCCTGCCCGGCGCGCGCCTCGTGCGGGTGTTCAACACGATCGGCTACACGATCATCGCCAGCGAAGCCGGTCGCCCCGACCCGAGGCTGCCGATCCCGATCGCGGGCGACGATGCGGAGGCGGTCAAGGTCGCGGCCGGGCTCGTCCAGGAGGCTGGCTTCGAGCCCGTCGTTGCGGGCGGTCTGGCCGAGGCGCGTCGCTTCCAGCGCGGCGCGCCGGGCTACGGGCCGAGCGCGACCGCGGCCGAACTGCGGCAAAAGCTGCGCGCCGCGCCGTGACGGCGGCGTCGGGCCGCCTGCGCGGCCTGATGCCGGCGGCGCCTGCCGAGCGGCGGGCGGCGCTCTGGTCGTTCGCCTACTTCTTCGCGCTCCTGGCCTCGTACTATGTGCTGCGTCCGCTGCGCGACCAGAGCGCAATCGCCGGCGACATCAAGACGCTGCCGTGGCTCTTCACGGCCACCTTCGTGACCCTGCTCGTCGCGCAGCCGATCTACGGCGCGCTCGTCGCGCGGCTGCCGCGGCGCCGCTTCATCGTCGTCGTGTACCACTTCTTCGCGGCCAACCTCGCGCTCTTCTGGCTGCTGCTGCTTCTGGGCATCGAGCCGGTCGCGGTGGCGCGGGTCTTCTTCGTATGGGTGAGCGTGTTCAACCTGTTCGCGGTCGCCGTCTTCTGGTCGTTCATGGCCGACCTCTTCGACAGCGCGCAGGGCAAGCGCCTGTTCGGCTTCATCGGCGCCGGCGGCACCGCGGGTGCGCTGCTCGGGCCGCTGATCACCATCGTGCTCTCCGAGCCGCTCGGTCCAGCGAACCTGCTGCTGGTGGCGCTCGCGCTGCTCGAGGTCGCCGTTCTCTGCGTCCACCGGCTCGAGCGCACCACGACCGTCGACGCCGGTCCACGGCGCGACGAGGAGCCGGTCGGCGGCAGCGCCTTCTCGGCGTTCGCAGAAATCGTGCGCTCCCCCTACCTGCTCGGCATCGCGGCCTGGGTGAGCCTGCTCTCGTTCGGCGCGACGGTGCTTTATTTCGCGCAGGCGCACATCGTCGCCGCCGAGGTCCACGGCGCCGCGGCGCAGACGCGAGTGTTCGCCGGCGTCGATCTGGCGGTCGGCGTGCTGAGCCTCGTCACCCAGCTGTTCGCCACCGGTCGACTCCTGCAGCGCTTCGGCTGCGGCGCCGCGGCCGGCGCGCTGCCCGCGGTCTATCTCGTCGGCTTTGCGGTCCTCGGCTTCAGCCCGACGCTTGCCGTCGTGCTCGTCTTCCAGGTCGCACAGCGGTGGGCGAACTTCGCCATCGCCAATCCGGCTCGCCAGGTGTTCTTTACCGTCGTCGAGCGCGGTGAGAAATACAAGGCCAAGAACTTCATCGACGTCGTCGTTCTGCGCGCTTCCGACGCGCTCTACGGCTGGTTGTTCGACACCCTGCAGGCGATCGGCCTCAAGCTCGGCGTCGTCGCCTTGTGCGCCTTGCCGGTGGCGGCGGCGTGGCTCGCCGTGTCGACTGCGCTCGGCCGGGGCCAGGAACGTCGCCAGGGCGGAGATCGCAGAGTTCAGTTGACACGGTCTGAGCCACAACCGAAGGCCGACCCATGAGCTTGCTGCGGTGAAGGACCAAGGGGCTAGCTCGAACGAGCTAACCCCTTGATTTTCTGGTGGGCCCTGAGTGACTCGAACACTCGACCTACGGATTAAGAGTCCGCTGCTCTACCAACTGAGCTAAGAGCCCGAAAATTCGCTGCTTCGGAAGGTTGCCGCGTGTGGGTTGTGCGGGGCTCGAACCCACGACCTACGGATTAAAAGTCCGCTGCTCTACCAACTGAGCTAACAACCCTCCGAGCCCATGATTATAAGCCGGCGGGGATGGTCGTCCGGACCGAGTGCAACGCCACGAGGTCGAGGGCGCGCGCCGCTGCGACCATGCCGAAGGTCGCGGTCACCGCGACGCTCGAGCCGTAGCCATGACAGTTGAGGCTGCCGTCGACGTCGCAGGCCGCGCCCCGCGGCAAGGCGACCGGCTCGCGGGAGAACACGCAGGAGACGCCGAGCGCGCCCGAGCGCGGCGCTCCATGTTGCTTGCGCAGGCGCTGGCGCAGGGCCGCGAGCACCGGGTCGTGCGTGACGTCGGCGAGATCGGCGACCTCGACCAGCTCGGCAGCGCGCTTGCCGCCTGCCGCGCCGACGCTGACGAGCGGCGTCCCGCCGGCGCGCGCCCACGCCGCGAGGACCGCCTTGGCGCGAACGTCGTCGCAGGCATCGACGACGACGTCGGCGCGCCGGCCCAGCAGGCCGGGCCAGTTCGCCTCGTCGACGAACTCCTCGATCGCCGCCACCGCGCAGCCCGGATGGATGTCGGCGATTCGCGCCGCGAGGGCGTCGGTCTTGGCCATGCCGAGCGTGCTGCCGAGCGCCTGCACCTGCCGATTGACGTTCGACTCGGCGACGTGATCGAGGTCGACGATCGTCAGAGCGGCGACGCCGCTGCGCGCGAGCGCCTCGACGGTCCACGAGCCGACGCCGCCCAGGCCGACGACAACGACGTGCGCGGCGCGGACGCGCGCATAGCCGGCGTCGCCGTAGAGGCGGCGCAGGCCGCCGAAGCGTCGCTCGAGATCCGCCTCGCCCTCGGCGACGGCGGCGAGGGCCACGCCGGCCGGCGCCGGCGTCATCGCAGCGCCGCCAGCCTCTCGCGTCCGGCCTGCGCTGCTTCCGACTTCGGATACGCCTTGAGCAGGTCGTCGATCGTCTTGCGCGCGGCCTTGGTGTCCTTGAGCTCGGCCTGGCAGTTGGCGATGGCGAGCATCGCCTCGGGCGCGCGCGGGCTGTCGGGCGCCGTCGCGACGAGGCTGCGGAAGGTCGAGATCGCCTCCTTGTACTCGCGCCGCGCGTACTGCGCGTTGCCGAGCCAGAACAGCGCCGACTGGCGATAGCCGCTGTTGGGAAAACGCTTGAGCAGGCCGCTGAAGCCGGTCGCCGCGCGGTCGAACTCGCCGCGCCGAAAGCCCGCGAGGGCGTCGTCGTAGCTGCGCTTTTCCTCCGGGTCGACGCTGAACTCCTTGTCGTCGACGGTCACCTTCTGCGGCTCGACCTTGCGGATGCGCTCGTCGACGCCTTGCTGCAGGTCGGTCTGCTTCCTCTGCAGCTCGGCGACGCTGCGCGCCAGCTCCTCGATCTGGCCGCGCACGCGCGCGTTGTCCGCCCGCTGCGCCTCGATGCCGCTGTTGAGGTCGAGCAGGCTGCGCTTGAGCTGCTCGATCTGCACCGACATCTGCGCCATCTGCTCGTTCTGGCGCGCCCGCGCCTGCTCGTTGCTCTGCTCGAGCTGCTTCCTGAGGTCGAGGATGGCGCGCCGCGCCTCGTCGTCGTCGAACAGGCCGGCGCGCGCCGGCGCCGCGCCGGCCAGCGCAGCGACGGCGACGCACGTGGCCGCGACGAAAGCCGAACCGCGCGAAGCGCCCATGCTCAGCGGCTCGCCAGCTCGGCGCGGCGGTTCTTCGCCCACGCCTCTTCGTTCTCGCCCTGCACCGCCGGCCGCTCCTTGCCGAAGCTCACCGCCTCGAGCTGGGTCGGATCGGCGCCCAGCAGCGTCAGCGACTTGACGACCGCTTCGGCGCGGCGCTGGCCGAGGGCGAGGTTGTATTCGCTGCTGCCGCGGTCGTCGGTGTGGCCCTCGACCGCCATGTGCATCTTGCGGTTCGTCGTCAGCGCTTTGGCGTTGGCCTCGATCACCGGCCGGTAGTCGTCCTTGACGACGTAGCTGTCGAAGTCGAAATAGACGATGCGCGGCAGGTTGGTGTAGTTGACGTTGCTCGTGCCGGTGACGTCGACCGGAGCGACACGCGTCTGCGAGCTGCCCGCCGAGTTGGCGCCGCCGGTCCCGCCGGCGCCCGCCGCGCCCGCGCCACTGCGCGACTCGACCGGCGCCTGGTCGTCGAGCTTCACGCTCGAGCAGGCCGCCAGCGAGGCGACGGCGACCGCAGTGATGAGATGCCGATGGAAGGTCTTCATGTTCTTTCCTTTGCTTGCTTGCTGAATCCGCCGCGGTGGCTCGCGACTAGCGCCCGTAGGGGCCCCACACCGGCTCGCGCAGATCGGCCGTCTGGGACGGCAGGCGAGCCTTGATCTTGCCATCGAGTGTGGTGGTCATCAACACGGTGCGTCCTTGCGCTCGTGTCGCGTAGATGAGCAGGCGCCCGTTCGGCGCGAAGCTGGGATGCTCGTCGTCGCTCGTGTCGGTGATCATCTGCGGCTGCGCGCCCGGCGTCGACAGGTCGAGGACGGCGAGGCGAAAGGCGTTGCCGGCGCGCGTGACGTAGGCCAGCGTGCGGCCGTCCGGGCTCACCGTCGGGCTGATGTTGTAGCTGCCGCTGAACGTGACGCGCTCGGCCGGCCCGCCGCTCGCGGCCATGCGGTAGATCTGCGGTGCGCCGCCGCGGTCGCTCGTGAAGTAGAGCCAGCGGCCGTCGGCGCTGTACTCGGCCTCGGTGTCGATCGCCGGGCTCGACGCCAGCCGGCGCGGCTCGCCCCCGTTCTTGCCGATCGAGTACAGCTGCGAGCCGCCTTCGCGCGAGAGCGTCACGGCCAGCCTCTCGCCGTCGGGTGCCCAGGCGGGCGCGCTGTTCGAGCCGCGGAAGTCGGCGATCGGCCGGCGCTCGCCGGTGGCGACGTTGTGGACGAAGACGACCGCCTTCTGGCGCTCGAACGACACGTACGCAAGCTCCTTGCCGTTCGGCGACCACGCCGGCGAGATGATGGGCTGGCCGCTGTTGAGCGCGACCTGGCCGTTCTCGCCGTCGGCGTCGGCGACGCGCAGCGTGTGGCGCGAGCCCGCTCGCGTCACGTAGGCGATTCGGGTCGAGAAGACGCCCTTCTCGCCGGTCAGCTTCTCGTAGATGAAGTCGGCGATGCGGTGCGCCGCCAGGCGCAGGTCGCCCGCCTCGACGGCGCTGCTCTGGCCGCCGAGCTCGCTGCCCTTGACGACGTCCCAGAGCTTGAAGCGGACGTCGTAGCGGCCGTCGGCGAGGCGCGTGACCGAGCCGCCGACGAGCGCATCCGCCGCGCGCGAGCGCCACTGCGCCATCTCCGGCCGGGCGGTCTCGTCGAACGTCGTCGCTTGCGTGTCGACGATGCGGAAGGCGCCGCTACGCTCGAGGTCGGCGCGGATGATGGTCGAGATCGACTGCGCTGTCTTGTCTTCGTCGCGAAAGCGGACGATCGCGATCGGCAGCTGGGTCGCGCCGACGCCCGAGATCTCGACCCGGAACTGCGCCGCCGCCGGCAGCGCGGCGAGCGCCAGCAGTGCCATGCAGGCACTGCGGCGCGCGAATTGAATCTGGGACAATGACGAGGATAAGAGCGCCATTCGCGTCACGCCGCCGCCGACATCGCCGAGCCCCGCCCACGACCGCCCACGACATGCGCCCGAACGATTCGCTTGCGGTGGTCATCGTCGCCAAGAACGAGGCCGCGCGGATCGGCGATTGCATCGCCAGCGCCGCCTTCGCCGACGAGGTGCTGGTGCTCGACTCGGGCAGCACCGATCGCACGGCGGCGATCGCCGAGGCCGCCGGCGCGCGCGTCGTCGTCACCGATTGGCCGGGCTACGGCCCGCAGGTGGCGCGCGGCATTTCGCTCGCCCGCAGCGACTGGGTGCTCTCGCTCGACGCCGACGAGCGCATCCCGGCGAAGCTGCAAGCGGAGATCAGGGCGGCCATCCAGGCCGGCGCGCACGACGGCTACCGCATCCCGCGCTGGTCCGAGTTCTGCGGCAAGGTGATGCGCCACAGCGGCTGGCGGCCCGACCGGACGCTGCGCCTCGGCCGACGCGCCAAGTCCGGATTCACTGATGATTTTCTGCATGCCCACATGACGGTTGACGGCCCGGTCGGCGACCTCGCCGAGAGCCTGATTCACCACAGCTACCCCGATGTGCACGACGTCCTCGAGAAGCTCGACCGCTACTCGAGCGGCAGCGCTCGCGACATGCACTCGCGCGGCCGCAGCGCGAGCCTCGCCAAGGCGATCGCGCACGGCCTGTTCGCTTTCGTGCGGACGTATCTGCTGAAGCTCGGATTCCTCGATGGTCGGCACGGATTGATGCTGGCGATCTACAACGCGGAGTATGCCTA
>Ga0308173_10001720_pt1 | contig 11177 bp, 14 predicted proteins | sample PhyPR1_FD_203716 | JGI IMG/M metagenome (GOLD analysis project Ga0308173, IMG submission 203716) | Soil microbial communities from UC Gill Tract Community Farm, Albany, California, United States - DLSLS.P.R1 | ecosystem: Environmental > Terrestrial > Soil > Agricultural land | place: USA... | reverse complement strand
CGAGACGACTGAGCGCAACCGCCGAGTCACTCGCAAGAACTGAGGAGGTTCCGTGTCCCTGCCCACGCTCACGGACCTTCGTGCCGGCACGAACATCACGACGTCGGCGGACGACGACGAGCTTCAGGACCACCTGGACGCTGCGATCGACGTCGTCAGCGGCATCGTCGGGCCGATCGACTCGCCCGCCTCGGTGACGGAGACGCACTACAACGTGTGTTCTGACGTCCTGGTGCTGCGTCGGATGCCGGTGGGGTCGCTCGTCTCGGTGTCGTCCCGCTACGGCGCCGTGACGACCCCGCTGACGCTGTCGGATTACGAGCTGGACACCGGTACGGGTCTGCTGCGTTTGGCGTCCGGTGGCCGGTTTTACGGCACGTACACGGTCACCTACACGTCGGGACGGGATGATCTGCCGGCGGCGATCCGGCTGGCCGTACTGATCATCGCTGAGCACCTGTTCGAGGTGCAGCGCCGCCCGGGGTTCACCACCGATGCGCCCGCCGGTTTCGGTGGCGCTGACGGCATCCCGGACGCGACGAACACGGGCGGCACCGGCTACGCGATCCCCAGCCGCGCACAGGAGCTGTTGCAGCCCTACATGCGCCCGGTGATCGCATGACCGTCCTGTTCGGCGTCACTGCCGCTGCGGTGGATGCGCTGCGGGACACGATCCGCGCCGCGCTGCCGATGCCGGACGAGGCGAACGGTGTGGCCGTGTTCGACGGCCCCGCCCCGGAACGCGCCTATGCACCCCGGGCAGTCACGATCGCCGCGGCGTTCCAGGACGACCAGGACGCCGTGGAGGTCACCCGCACCGAGTCTGGCGCTGGTCCGACCGTGACGGAGATGCTGACGGTCGCCGGGTCGGTGTATGCGGGTGGCGGCAACGTGGACGTGGACGGCTACCGCGACGAGGCCGGCGCGATCCTGACCGCGATCGAGGACGCCCTACGGGCCGACCGGACGCTGGGTGACGTGGTGGCGCTGGCCCGGTTGGCGTCGGCGCAGTGGTTGCAGGGTCGGGACTCGAAGGGCACGGGCGTGTCGATCGGGTTCACGATCGAACTGGTGTCGCTGGCATGACGTCTCCTGTGTACGAGTTCCAGAAGTTGCAGCGAGACCTCTACCGAATGGGCCCGGCGAGCCGGCGACGCCTGGCTAAGACTTTTCGGGATGCGGGCGACCCGATGCTTGTCAGTGCTCGCGCTCGCGCCTACTGGTCCTCCCGGATTCCGGGGGCTATTTCGGTGACGGCGACCGTTGGCACCAATGACCGCATTGGCGTTCAGTTGCGGATCTCGGCCGCCAAGGCTCCCCATGCACGCTCCTATGAGGGCATCGAGGGAAACGCGACGTTCCGTCACCCAGTCTTCGGTCATATCGACCGCAGGTGGCCCACCGAGAACACCCGCCCATATGGGTGGCCCGCTGTGCGGGTCGCCGCCGGCCGTATCCAGCCGGCGATTGAAGCCGCTTTCGCAGACGCCGCACGCGAGTGCGGTTTCCACTGACCCCAAGGAGACACCCCGTGGCCCTGATGCGTGCCAAGCACAACGTCCTGGACGTCGTCGCCGAGGTTCCCGACAACGACTACTACCGTGACAAGGGCTGGGAGAAGGTGTCCGACGACACCCCGACCTATGACGAGGCCGCCCGCAACGAGGAGGCCGACGCCTTCCGTGCCCGCGTGGAGTTCGACCCGTCGGCGCACACCGCCGATGAGGTGGTCGAGCACATCGCGGCCGCCCCGGAGGCTGAGGCTGCGCGCGTACTCGAGGCCGAGAAGTCGGGCAAGGCCCGCAAGTCGGTCGTTGCGTCCGAGTAGTCAGTGGATGGCGTTGTAGAGCTGCGCCAGCACGTAGATCCCCGCCAGAACGGTCAACACGATCGCCAGCCCATACATGAGCGCGGTGTGCTTGGCGATGCGGGCCAGGTACCCGGTCTGCGCGGTCTCCTGCTCGTGGATCTGGTGCAGCCAGTCGAGTTGTTCCTGCTGCGCCTGCTCTGACCGGTCCGTGTAGCTCACGGTCCGCATGGTCCGGTACCTGGCCCCCGCTGTCTAGCCAGCCACACACAGTCTCGGCACCGCCTCCGGTGGCGCCGCGCTTCACCCTGCCCGCAACCACTCACCGGAGGACCCGGCCATGCCCGCAACTGTTATCCCCCAGTCTCAGCGTTTCTTCCAGCCCGGCGTTGTCGGCATCCTGTGGCTGCCGGCCATCGTCGCCACGAACGGCATCCCGACGACCGCCGAAGTCACCGCCGGCACGGACCTGACTCGTGAGGTCGATGACTGGTCTGGCTGGACCGTGTCGACGGCGTTCCTCGAGACGAAGGACGCCTCCACGGTGCTGCGCCCGCAGCTCGCCGGGGCCGTCACCTTCGAGGGCTCCTCGCTCACGTTCAACGGTTCGAAGAACGGCACGGACGCCCGCACCGTGTTCACCCGCGGCGTGTCCGGCTTCATCATCATCGGTGACGCGGGTGTGGCGACCGGCAAGAAGGCCGACGTGTACCCGGTGACGGTCGGCGCGGTGGCGAAGCTCCGCAACCTGGACTCCACGAACTTCAAGATCCGCGTCGACTTCGGCATCACCAACGTGCCGTTCGAAGACATCACGATGCCGTGACGTCGCTGCGGGAACGCATCGAGGCCAAGGCCCGCAGGACGACGACGCTGCCGATTCTGGTGGGCGACGCGACGAGTTCCACGGCTGCCGTCACCGAGGCGCTGCGACAGTTGCAGAACCACCAGGCGACGAAGCCCGAGGAGCCTGACGAGGCGTACGCGGCCGAGGAGCAGCGGCTGACGGGTGCCGTTCAGGACGCCGTAAAGGCGCAGCAGGAGATGGTTGTTCACGTCCAGCTCCAGGCGCTTCCGGCTGATGAGTGGGAAGCCGTGTTCGGCGGCGTGGAGCCTGACGAGAACGGAGAGTTGGCCCTGGACGAGTTCCGGGCGGCCCTCCTCGCCGCGTGCTGCGTCGACGAAGACCTGCGCGACGAGGACTGGTGGGCGCGGCAGCTCACCGGCCCGCAGTGGACAAAGGGCGAGAAGGGCGCCGCCGATCTGATCCTGCTCGACCTGAACCTGACCGCCCCCGCGGGGCCTCCGGGAAAAGGCTGAGGCGCGACCAGCTACACGCCGACCGAATGGCGTACTGCGGGCCGCGCGGCATCGAACTAGCCGCTTTCCTCCGCTGGTCGGAATCCTCACAGCGGGCCGCTCTGGACTGGATGAGGTTCGAGGGTCGGCGCTGCAAGAACTGTGGCACGCATCCCGACGAGTGGGCCGATGACCGGTTCGCCTACCACGCGCATTTGGCGCAGTGCAAGGGCTGCCAGCGGCAGCAGGGCCTTTCTGAGGCGAGCAGATCAAGCAATGAGCGCGGTGTCTTCGCCGTGATGGCGCACGGCTCCGCCGCTGTCTGCCCGCAGTGCCAACCGGACGACGACGACTGAGGGGGTTCGCTGAATGGCGCTCTCCCGCGACATCGTCATCCGCCTCCTAGGTGACGCCAAGAGTGCCATCGCGGCGCAGAAGGCCGCCGCTGACGCCGCCGAGGTGCCGATTGCTGCCTACAAGAAGGCAGAGCGGGAATATGCCAAGCAGCAGGCTGCCGAAAGTGCCGCGCTCGCAGCTCGCAAGCAGGCCATGCAGGAGGCCAGCCAGAGCGCCATGATCCTCGGCGGGGCGATGTTGGCCGCGTTCGGGATCGCCGCGAAGGCTGCGATGGACTTCGACAAGTCCATGTCGGCAGTCGGCGCGGCGACGATGGCGAACGCCGAGCAGATGGGCCAGCTTCGGCAGGCCGCTCTCGACGCGGGCGCGGCCACCATGTATTCGGCGACGGAAGCGGCGGACGCTGAGACTGAACTCGCCAAGGCGGGTCTGAACACGGCCGACATTCTCGGCGGCGCGCTGACGGGTGCTCTCGACCTTGCTGCCGCTGGTCAGCTCGGAGTTGCCGACGCCGCCGGGATCGCCGCGACGACGCTCAAGCAGTTCCAGTTGTCCGGCAGTCAGACGTCCCACGTGGCGGACCTGCTGGCCGCTGGCGCTGGCAAGGCCCTCGGTTCGGTGCAGGATCTGTCCGAGGGCCTCAAGTACGTCGGTCCGGTCGCGCACGGCATGGGCGTCTCCATCGAGGAGACGACTGGCGCGCTGGCCCTGTTTGCGTCGAAGGGCATCCTCGGCGAGCAGGCGGGCACGTCGCTTCGGGGCGTCATCTCCTCGCTGTCGTCCCCCTCGGTGGAGGCGACGAAGACCCTGGACTCCCTGGGCATCTCCGTCTTCGACGCGCAGGGCAAGTTCAAGGGGCTCGGCGGGATCGCCGGCGAACTCCGCAGCTCCATGTCGAACCTGACCCAAGAGGAACGCTCGCAGGCGCTCGGCCGGATCTTCGGTAATGCCCAGTTGACCGCCGCGCAGGTGCTGTACGACGCGGGCGCTGATGGCGTCAGGAAGTGGACCGACGCGGTCAACGACTCCGGGTACGCGCAGGAGCAGGCGGCGCGGCTGACGGACAACCTGGCCGGGGACATCGAACGCCTCGGCGGGTCGATCTCCACGGTGCTGATCGACGGCGGGTCGAAGGCGACCGGCGTTCTGCGGTTCCTGGTTCAGGCCGCGACCGACGGTGTCAACTCGATCGGCAGCCTGCCCGGCCCGTTGCAGGCGGTCGGCGTCGGTCTGACCGGTGTCGTCGGTGCGGGCACCCTGTTGCTGGGGGCGCTGGGCACGATCATCCCCCGCATCCAGGAGGCGCGGTCCGCGCTGGAGGGCCTCGGCCCCGCGGGCGTCAAGGCCAACGCCGCTCTCGGCGCCATCGGCAAGGTCGGCGGTGTCGCCGCAGCGTCGATGGTGGGGATCACCCTGCTGTCCGACGCCTACGACGCGCTGAACCCGCCGACCGAGATCGCCGTCGCCGATACGACCGAGCTGACCAACAAGCTCGAGGAGTTGGCCGGCTCCTCGCTGTCCACGGCGAAGGCGATGCGAGAGACGGGCCTCGATGAGCTGATCAAGCAGCTCCAGATGACCAAGGACAACACGTACAACACGATCACGTCGCTGGGTGACCTCGGCAAGGCTGCGTCGATGACCAACTACGGGTTCGCCGTGATCGAGGATCAGGCGCAGCACGCCAACGACGCCTTCAACCAGGCGACGCAGTCGATCAAGGACACTGACTCTGCGCTCGCTGGCATGGTCAACGGCGGCAGCGCCGAGGCGGCTGCGGCTGCGGCGATGCGCCTCTACGACGCGTGGACGAAGACGGGCGGCACTGCGGACGAGTTCAAGGATAAGTTTCCGGACACCGTTGCCGCGATGGAGGCATACTCCGCGACCAGTCAGACGGTTGTTTCGCAGACCGGTGAGCTTACCACCGGCCTCGGCGAGGCCGCGTCGGCCGCCGACATCCTGAAGACCGCGCTCGACGTCCTGAACGGCGCGCAGATCAACCAGGTCGCGGCGAACATTGCCTGGACGCAGACGCTCGCCGACCTCAAGATCGCCGCGGATGGTGGCTCGAACAGCCTGGACCTGAACACCAAGGCGGGCGCGGACAACGCGGCCCAGTTCGTGGATGCAGCGAAGAAGGCCAGCGACTTCTCGCAGGCCGTCGCCGACACGCAGGGCCTCGAGGCGGGCCGCGCAGCGCTCAACGGCTTCCGGGACGCACTGGTCGACCAGGCTGTCAAGGCGGGCTTCTCGCGGGATCAGGTGCTCGCCCTCATCAACCAGATCCTTCAGGTTCCTAAGGACACCCCCACGGCGGTCACCCTGCACGACGGGGCGACGCCCGGCATCGAGGCCGTCAATGCGTGGCTGGACCGGATTAACGGCAAGACCGCCAGCACTACCGTCACCAACAACGTGATCACGGTGTTCAAGCAGCTCGGCGCTCCCTACAAGGAAACCGGCTCGGGCGGCAATCCGATCGGCCTGCCTCCGATCCCCCCGAGGGCTGGTGGTGGTCCCGTCTGGGCGGGTCAGACGTTCCTCGTCGGCGAAGAAGGACCAGAGCTCGTGCAGTTCGGGGCCTCCGGGTTCGTCACGCCGCACGACATGACGAAGCGCGCGATGGCTACCGGCTCGGGCATCCCGGTGGGCGTCGGGATGCAGTCCGGCGGGTCGCCCGTCATCGACTATGACCGGCTCGCTTCGGCGGTGTCCGGCGGCACCAAGGGCGGCAGCGTGAGCATCGGAACCATCGTCACGCAGCGGAACGAGACCGGCCCCGAGCTCGCCGAGCACCTGTCGTTCCTGGCGCGGACGTCGTGACCGACACGGCGATCACCTGGCGGGGCCTGACCATCGGCGGCGGCGGGAACTATCACGTCGAGGAGTTGACCGGCTGGGATGACCTGCCGGACATCACCTCCTATGACCAGCCGCAGGCCCGTGGGCACGGTGATCACACCGGGGACCAGTTCGCCCGGTCTCGCATCGTCACCGCGTCCGGGACCATCGCCTCCCCTGCTGCCCGGGATGCGCTGGCGCTGGCTCTCAGCGCGGCCTCGCCGGTTACGTCGGCTCTCGACGACCTGACGGTGCAGACGTTCGGCCGGGTGCTGACCTCGAGCGCGCGGGTGATCCGCCGGTCGCTGCCGGTGAACGTCGACTACGCGGCTGGCGTGGTGCCCTTCGCCCTCCAGTGGAAGTGCCCGGACCCGCTGCGGTACGGGCCGGCGCAGACGGCGGGCCCGATCGGTTTGCCCACTCCGGGCGGCGGCCTGGCCTACCCGCTGGCCTATCCGCTGGACTACGGCACCGCAGGCACGTTGGGCATGGCGTCGCTGACAAACGTGGGCACCGCAGACACGTCGGTGCTGTTCACGGTGACCGGCGCCCTGTCGTCGGGGTTCGAAATCTCCTCGGCGGACGGTCAGCGGCTCACCTACCCGGCACCGCTGTTCTCCGGTGACGTGTTGACGTTGGACACGGCGACGGGTGCGGTGTTGCTGGGTGGCACGGCAGATCGGCGGAATAGCCTGACGGTGGCGGACTGGATGCAGGTTCCGGCGGGCGGCTCGTTGTCGGTGCGTTTCAGCTCGCTCGGTGGCGCCTTCGATGCGTCGGCGACCTTGACGGCGATGATCCGGCCGGCGTACTGGTGACCGACTTCCGCGTGCACGTCGGCGAGATCCGCACGGGCCGCATCACGGACACGGTGCCTGTCACTGGCCTGCGCTGGTCGGACACGTTGAACGGCACCGGCTCCATCGACTCGGTGACGATCGCCGGGTCCGTGGTGCGGGCGCGGAACCTGCGGCAGAAGACGTACGGTGCGCGCTGCTTCCTGGCGGTGGAGCGGGACGGCCGGATCTTGCAGTCCGGTCCGATCTGGTCGAGCACCTGGGACTGGGAGCAGGGCGTCCTCACGTTGGGCGCCTCGGGCATGTGGTCGATGGCCGACCGGCGGATCATCTACGACGACGCCGACTACAACAACGGCGGGATTCGGACGTTCACAAACGTCTCGCTCGGCGGGCTGGCCGTGTCGCTGGTCTCGCACATGGTCAACCTGATCCCATTCACCGCGCTGCCGATCGTGCTGCCCGCGATCGAGGCGGGCGACGTGACGCAGACCTATGCGCGGTGGGAGATGGTCCGCTACGGGGACGCGCTGCGGCAGATCACGCAGCGCGACACCGACGCCCCGGATGTGGCGTTCCGTGCCCGCCGCCGCGGTGATGACCCGCGGTTCCTCGAGTGGGTGATGCTGGCCGGCAGCACGGACGTCCCGGCGCTCAGCCAGGGCGGCCCGGACTGGGTGTTCGACACAACCCTGCCGCGCTCCCCGGTGCTGGGTATCTCCACCGACGAGGACGCCACGCAGATGGCCACCGCCTCGTGGGCGACCGGCAACGGCTCCGAGGCGGACATGAAGCAGGCGCGCGGGTTCGATGACGGCACCCTGTTGAACAACGGGTGGCCGTTCATGGAGGTCGACGAGTCGCACCCGAACGAAGACGACTACACGGTTCTCACTGGTTTCGCCAACAACCTTCAGACGCGCTCGGGGCGGCCGGTGGAGGTCTACAAGGTGCAGGTGTCCGCCGACTATGCCCGCGACGTCCGGCCCGGCGACTACTGCCAGGTGATCACCAAGGGCGACCCGTGGCTGGGCGACATCAACCGAAGGATGCGAGTGAAGACGATCTCCGGTGACCTGTCGGACGTGTTCACGCTCGAGATGTTCCCGATGGCGGGCACGCTGTGACGCAGGAACGCGCGACCCCGCCAGACTTCTGGGAGCGGGTCCGGCAGATCGCCACCGATGAATCCGCGAAGTCCTACCGGTCGGCGCCGCTCCGCAACGCCTCCATCACGGGAGGCGGCGGGCTCAGGGTCGGCGCCGGATCCAAGTTTGTCGTCCAGCACCCCACGGGTGGGACGCTGATGCTGGCCGGCATCTACGACAAGTCGCACGTCTACGACAGGGAAGACGGCTCTTATCAGCCGATGTTCCTGATGTACCGGTCGGACGGCACCCTCGCCATGTCGATGCTCGACTCTGGTGCCGGCGGGAATCAGTACTTGGCGCTGTGGGACCGCACCGGCAACGCCTTCGTCTCCGACGACACAAACTCGGGTCAGGGCATGGCCCGCCCGTACCTGTCGGGCGGATTTTCGGCGGCCAAGTACCAGGACTTCCGCTACTCGACGACGTCGGCGACGTTCGAGACGGTGGCACACCAGTACGTGACCAAGCAGCAGCCGCGGTTGCGTGTGCGGGTTCAGGCGTCGATGGACACCAGCGGAACCACCGGGGAGATGCGCGTGCTGGTAGACGGCGTACAGCTCGGGGCGACCAGCTCGGAGGCGTTCGCCATCGCCACCCGGGACTTCGGGCCGAACGCCATCGGCGGCACGCACATGCAGTCGGTGCATGTGGAGATCCAGGGCCGCGTCACCAGCGGTAGCGGCGCCCTGAGGATTGAGCCGCTGCGCTGGGAGACGCTCCAGTCCTAGTCCTGCGGGGCGGCGTGCTCGCCGGGCAGCGGCTCGGCGGTGATGACCGGCACGGGCGCGACCGGAGGCTCGCCGGGGTTCTGCGGCGGCTTCCAGCCTTCGGGCAGTGACCCGTCGGGGTTGACCTGCGGGGCCGGGATCGTCTCGGGCGCGGCCTTCTGCGACGGGGGCTGACTCATGGTCGTCACGGTAGCAGCGGGCGTGTCCACGACCGGGGGTGCGACCGGCTGCGGCGCGACCGGCTCGGGCGTCACGACGACGGCTTCCGGGGTGGGCGTCGCCGCTTCCGTGGTCGGCGCCACCTGCTCGACCGTCGCCGGGGCGGGCGCGTCGATGACTGCCGCCGTAGCCGCCACCGCCCCACCGAGCGCCAGCAGGCTGCCGGTGATTACCGCTGCCCCGACTCGTGTACGCGCCGCGTTCATCAGACCCATGACTTCTCCCCGCTCGTAGTTGCTTGCTCTCAGTAGAGCAGCGCGACGCGGTTTCGGATACAACTCGCGCCACAAATCGGAGGCCCTTCGCATGGCAGATGCACTTGGCACGGCGGGTCTCGTCGTCTCGGCCGTCGATCACCGGCTCGACCAGGCCGCCCTGCTCGCCGTTCAGGGCTCGGCCCTCGCCGCCCGCACGGGCGTGATGTGGGGGCCCGACTCGAACTCCATCGTCACGGGCACGTCGGCCACGGGCACCATGACTGTGAACGTGGGTCAGCACCATTGGGTGACCAGCCGTGCGGCCGGTGACGGCGTCTACATGGGCACCAAGGAAACCTCGACGACGCTCAACATCGCCGCCGCGCCGGGGTCTAACTCGCGCATCGACGTCGTGTACTCCAAGCAGAACGACGCGGGCTCGAGCATCTCCCCGGACGGCTCCACGGGCGAGGTGTACGCCGTCGTCACCGGCACGGCGGCTGCGGTGCCGGTGAAGCCCGCCATCCCCGTGGGCGCGACCGAGATCGGCACCGTCACCGTGGCGGCCGGCGCGACCAACACCCTCGGTGCCGGCGTGACAATCGCCAACACGGGGCAACTCACCGTCGCCCGCGGCGCCCCGATCCCCGTCCGCACCCAGGGCGCGCGGGACGCGCTCACCCCTTACACGGGCCTGCACGTCATTCGCCTGGACAACGGCGGGAAGCTCGAATACTGGGTGTCCGGCACGACGTGGGCGTCCTACGACAAGACGCAGATCCCGGTTCGGGGTCGCAGGGTGGCGGCAACCGCGGGTGGCACGCTGGCCGGCGGCGCGTCGGTCAACATTGCTGCCGCGCAGACCCTGCCTGCCGCCCCGCACGGCGCGGGCGTCCCCTACCGGATCAGGGTCAACGCCTCGTACCAGTGCCAGATCCCGTCCGGCCTCGGCGCGGTCCTGACCGCCACGGTCGGCAGCACTACCTACGAGCTCGACCGGCAGACGAACGGCGGCTCATCGAACACGATGACCCTCGGCGGCGAGGACGTCTTCTACATCTCCACCGACACCGCGCAGACCGTCACCGTCTCGCTCACTGCTCTCGCCGGGCAGATCACCGGCAACACGGTCGGCAAGGTCGAGATCGAGACCGCTCCGAACTCGGCGCTCTGACATGCCCAACATCGTGCCGGGCGTCGTGTGGCAGCCGGTCGACGTCGGCAACCGTGCGCGGCGCATCAAGGGCCGCGGGCTGTGTGGGCACGTCGCCGTGTCCTCGTCCAAGAACCTCGCGCCTGGTCCGCTGGCGACCCGCGCGTCCGACTGGCACTTCTATCTGCCGAAGTCTGGCCCGCCGATCCAGTACATCGACCTCGACTTGCAGTGCTGGGCGACGGGCGCGGGCAACTCGACGATGGCCGCCTTCGAGTCCGAGGGCGGGCTGGGCACCGAGGCTCAGGTGAACGCCGAGCCGTGGACGGACAACCAGCTCGATTGGGCGGCCCGGATTCTGCGGCACATGCACGACACGGAGGGTGTGCCGCTGCGGGTGATGGCGTCGTCGGAGTCGTCCGAGCGCGGATTCGGCACGCACCGCCTCGGCGTCCCCGGCTACATGACCACGGGCGAGGTGTGGTCGTCGTCGCGCGGCAAGTCCTGTCCCGGTACGGCCAAGCATGACCAGCGTTTCGAGATCGTCCGCCGTGCGGCGGGCGGCGCATCTTTGGAGGACGACGTGAACCTGTCCGACCCGCTTTCGTGGACGCGACCTGACACC
>Ga0308173_10001719_pt1 | contig 11179 bp, 6 predicted proteins | sample PhyPR1_FD_203716 | JGI IMG/M metagenome (GOLD analysis project Ga0308173, IMG submission 203716) | Soil microbial communities from UC Gill Tract Community Farm, Albany, California, United States - DLSLS.P.R1 | ecosystem: Environmental > Terrestrial > Soil > Agricultural land | place: USA... | reverse complement strand
TTTGCCAGCGTTACTTCCTGTTTCGAGTTCCACCTTTCCGGAAGTAACGCTGGCGAACACCGTTCGCGGCGGATCGGAACGCGTTGGCGAAGCCCGCGCAAGGAAATGCGATAGTCCGCCACTGGTTCCAATCCATACGTGCCCATCGGGTTCGGCCGCGAATGCGTGAAGGTCGCAATCGTCCCAGATCAGTCCGTCATGGTGATCGTATTGGTCCCAGTGCCCTTTGCCGTTGCGCATCAGAACGCCCAGATTCGTCCCCGCCCACAAACGTCCGGTGGCGTCGAACCCGAGGAAATAGGTGATATTCATCAACTGGCCACCCGGTGGATCGAAATGCTGAAAATGCATTTTGCCGTTCTGAACATCCAGCCGTGAAATCGTCCCGGAGAGCCGGTAACCGATCCAGACTTCGTTGTTCCTGTCCGCCGCAAGGGCAATGACAGCCTTTTCCTTAAGCCCGTCCGACTGCAGGTATCGGAGCCATATGCCCTCGGTGTACCGCCAAACGCCCGAGGCTGTGCCGGCCCAGATATCCCCATTGGGAGCTTCTGTCAGGGCGAAGACCCGTATCACCAGCGGGTCCGCGGAGTTGGTTTCGTTTACATTACGGAACCGCGTGGTTCCGGGCGTCAGGCGAAACAGTCCTTTATCGGATCCGGCCCAGATTACGCCAGTATGGTCGATCAGTACAGCCCAGATATTCTGACCCATAAGGCCGTCGGCGCTCGTGAACCACTTGACCCGTTCGGTCTTCGGATCGAATCGTCCGAGCCCGTTTGAGTCCGATCCCAGCCAGAGTTTGCCGTCATGTGCGGCCTGCACTGCGTGGATGGGAAATGCGCCCACTGATTTCACACCCCGCCAGGACCACTGTCCTCCCGTGGTCCGCTCTCCTTTGAACAGACCCGCCTCCGTTCCAGCCCACACAATGCCGTTCGGTCGCGGCAGAATTTCGTAAACCGTCTCGCCCGTCAGGCCGCTCTGCGCTGAAAAACTTTCCCAGTTGCCGTAACCAAGCCATTTCGCAAGACCGCGTCCCGCTAGTCCAAGCCAGACCGATCCCCCTCGATCCTGAAGTACCGAGTAGACCGGCGGCAAAATGCCGGCCGTACGGCCCTCGATGTGAAACCCGGACTTGTCGCGAATCGCGAGGCCTTCCGTAGTAGGGACGAGCAGCCGCCCGTCCGAATCGAGCCGCGGGCCTCCCGGACCAATTACGGGAAGAGGCGATTCCGGGTTTTCGAATCGCGAAGAACCCGGATGCAGGACCGCGAGTTTGCGCTTCTGGACGATCCAGACGTTGCCTTCCCGGTCTTTGACGATTGCGCTGACGGCCGCATCGCCCTGAACCCCCGCGCTCTGGTTCAGTACCGTAACAGCGCCATCCTGTAATTTACAAAGCGCCGTCCCGCACCCCCACCAGACGATTTCCGCGCCTTTGTCGTGATCGACAAAAATACTTTGCGCGCGCGTCAGTTCCTCCCCCGGCGGCTTCGGCCCGCCTTCGGACGCGAGCGAACCATCGGGGCGAACGACAATTGAAATGAGTCCGGCATCGGTCGCAACCCAGGTGCGTTTCCCACTGCGGACGATTCCGCTGTTTGTCCAGATGCCCGGCTTCCCCGGTAAAGGCGCGGGCTCAAAACGTTCGGAGCGCAACCGGAACAGCCCCTGCGGTTGGCCTACCAGAACCGATCCATCCGGAGCCTCGCCGATCGAGGCGGTGATGCTCGGCGTTAGCCCTTCCTTCGTTGAAATCTTGCGGAATCGCACCCCCTCATAGCGAAAAATGCCCGTTTCCGTAACGGCCCAGATAAAGCCTGTCCGATCCTGAAAAAGGCTTTTAGGCGTGAGGTTTGTGAGGCCCTGTTCGATCCCAAAGTATTGAAACGAGAACTGCTGTCCCATGACGGGCACTGCGCAGGAGGCGAGGCACAACACAAGAGCGCTGAATTGCCGTGCGGCCTTCATGAAGGTTCGTCGTTGGGGAAGTGCCCCGATTTCGGTAGTTTATCCTACGTTTTCCGGACCGCTCTAAAGCTGTGGGCTCTGTGATGCTCAGCGGCTCGGACCATCTACCGAAACTGCGCAGAGTTGTCTCAGTTCATTGAGGGACGAATCGGCGACTACTCGAAAGATCCGGATATCTTGGCGATGCGAAAGATCACGTGCGGCTGCCGCGTCTGTAATGATGTTGGACCTTATCGCCAGTCGCTCCCGCCATCCCTCTTCATCCGGAGCTACATCACATACGCACTCCGCATCGATACCAACCGAAATCAGGATGGCCCGCGCCCACAGACGAATCTCGGAGGAGCGCGAAACGACCGTGAAAATGTCGCTCACATCGGGCATCCGCTGATCCGCCAATGCATCGTGAACCGAGCTCAGACGAAGGGTAAGACAGGCTGTTTGCGGCTCCAGTTCACTCCTGATGCGAGCCATCCGCGTCGGGAGAGCGACGATCAGACTCCCATCGTTCCGCGGGGCGTCCACTGCCTCTAACGCCGCCCCGATTCCCGATAGTTCGGCCAGAAGAATCTCGCGCATCGCCGGCTCCGGCTCCACCACGACAATTCGCTGATGTACGCGCGGATGCACAAGCTGGTTCAGCCTGCGAATCACGTCATCGGGACCGTAACCCTCGCGCCGCGCCGATTCCAGAGCTTCGAGCAGCAGACGATCCAGCGCTCCTTCTTTCGCTGGGACGATCCTCGGTCGCACGAACAGACCGCTGCCGCGCCGCAACTCCAGCCACCCCATTTGCAGGAGATCGTGATAGGCAGCGCTGACGGTATTCGCATGCACTCGATGCCTGCGCGCAACGGCCCGAATGCTCGGCAGCTTCCGCCCCGCGGGCAAATCGTCACTCAGGATTCCTAAAAGCACCTGACGCCTGATTTGCTCGCGAATGGGCACTTCGCTGTTGCGCGTAATCCAGAAGCGCATTTCGCAATGCTACTTCGATTCGTCCACGACTTCCAGCGCGTTGATGCAGGCGTAATTCTGACTCGGAGGCATGGCGATCACGATCTTCGCTTGATGGTTCGGCTCAACTCCGTGCTCCGATACGATCACAGCCTTATTGATTCCCCCGGCCTCTTTCAATATGTCGAAATTCTTCCGCAGCATGACGCCGTTAAGCAGGATATCGAACGTGCGGCTTCCTGCTCCCCCCGCACCGGGATTGCCCGGACCGAACCAATTCTCCGCGAAATAAAGGTTCACTCCATACTTGCCGTTCGGGGCGACAGGAATCGAGTAGGTGAGATTACCGAATCGCTCACTGCGAAACAGTTCGGGGTCGGGCCCCGGAACGTTGGAATCAGGCCTTGAGATGAGTTGCCCGCCACGCGCGTACCAGTCCGGTTCCCATTGACGGCCTTCATTGTCCTTGAGCCCCCGGTCGCGCGCCACGATACGGTAGGGCCGCATCTTTCCGGGGACTCCCGGAACGATCGCGATCGCATTCAGGAATGCGGGGTTCGTGTTCGGTGAAAATTCGAGATGGAGCTTACCGTCCGGCGCGGGTGAGATGTCTTTGTAAACCTTGATATCCGCCGTGCTGGGGCCTGCATCGGCAATCACGTCGAAATAATTCACGACAGTCTTACCGTTGATGTGGATCTCAAACAATCGCGTTGTTTCGCCGCCCCCCGCAACATTATTCTCGCCGAACATCGTCTCGGCGAAATACAGGCGCAATTCGTAAACACCAGCCTTCAGGGGAATGTCATAGCGGAACTGTCCTTCGCGCCGGTTTCGGTAAAGCTGCTGGTCGCGCGTTCCCAGGACAATCTGGTTGCGGGGAGCCTGACTCGGGCTTCCCCCCTGAAAAAATCGATCGCCTTGCCAGGTACGCTCGAATGCGTCGATGTAGCTGCCGTTTTCGACGCCACAGAGGATACGCACTTCGTCCCCCGGCAGAGCCGTTGCGGGGACCACGCCGGACGATGCTGAGGCGACGCCTTGATGAGCGCGATTCCAGGACCACAGTAGTCCCACAATGAAAAGGCCTATAGCCAATGTCGCCAGCAGAGGCATTCGTGAACGCGGCGCGGCAACCATGGGTAGCGCAACCGCGGGCGGGAGCGGCACGGTCACACTCGTTTCGTTGTGAGATGCCGGAGCGGCTGCGGCCGGCGTCGGGTCGGCCGGAGACACGGATGAGAGAACAAAACGCGGCGTATATTGGCCAGACGGGATCTCGATTTGAATTTCGTGATCGGCGCCATCTGTTTCGTAATAATCCTTGAGCCGTTTCCGCAGACGATGGGCTTCCACCCGAACGATCGAATCCCGCTTTTGATCGAACTCCGGAGAGCGCCCCAGCGCTTCGATCGCAATGTTGTATTCCTTTATATCTTCGGCCGCGCCATCGAAATATTTCCCGCAAACGTACTTAAGCAGAAGAGCAAGATTCGGCGCGCGGCTGAAAATTCCGGAAGCAAGAATAGCCTCGACTTCGAGTCTTTCCTTATCGAAGCTCGCGACGGTCGGCATGAATGCGTCCAAACAGGGAGACTTGGTGTGTGAGAGTATATCGGTTCAGTAACGTGGGACGCAAGGGGCTTACCTCTGGGCGTTAACTGCGGGCGCGGCTCCGGTTAACGTAACCGCCGAATTTTTATGCAGAAAATTATAAATTCCTTGTGATCAGCTCGCTATGAGGCGTATTGCCGACGTAACGAACGGAGACGTGCAGGACCGGGACAAGAAGCACCGCTCAGCAATTGTGCGGTTTCATCCGCCCGCCGTCAAAAAGAACCTGCTGAGCCAATTACAGGGGGAGAATTTCTCGTTTTTCTCGGCGCCCAAGACTGCGGCCGCGCTCCTGACGTAGGTTTACAGGCCTGGAGTAACAACCGCTAACGACGTTGAAAACGCAGCGAATTTTCCGTTAACTCCGGGCCAGGAATTCCAATTAACTCCTTTAGCCTTTCGCACGGACTAGTGGTTTTATAGTATTCCCTCCAGGTCACGCTGGCCTATCTTCCGCCAGGGTGCAAGATCTTTCACAGTGAAGAAATCTGGAAAGAGGGGAATCTAACGGGATGTCGAGAGCGAAGAAGCTCATCATGTTGGCTGGCTGCGTCGCGGTTTTCGTCATGAACCTGCCCGCGCAATCCATTTATGCGACCTTAACCGGCGTGGTTTCCGATCCGACGCAGGCAGTCATCGGACAGGCCACTGTCAAACTGCGGGACGAGCAATCCGGCTCACAAAGAGACACGATAACGAATTCAGACGGATACTACACTTTCGCGTCGATCCCCGCGGGGACATACGAGTTAACCGTTGAGGCAAAGGGATTCGAGGGCTTCAAAGCGTCGAACATTGCCATCGGCGGCGGCGAGAAGCGCAATATTAACGTCACCCTGAAGGTGGGCGCAACAACGGACACCGTCGAAGTATCCGGCGTCGTCGACAGCGTTGTGCCGGTTGATTCCGGCGAGAAGTCGTCGACCCTCACGACGAAAGAGCTTCAGAACTATGTCTCTGTTGGCAGCAACGCCGCGGAATTTATCAAGATCATGCCCGGTTTCGGCGTCCAGAACGGGACGTCGAATAAGGCGAACTTCACCGGAGAAACCATCGGCATCAACGGCAATGGCGACGCGGGCAGCCAAAGCCCGCTGAACAACGCCTATTCTTATAACGGCCTGCCGTCAAATTCGCTCGACATCACGGCGGACGGGGCCCATGTCTCGGATCCCGGGTGCAATTGCGCGACGCCCGTGAACCCCAACTCCGATATGATCTCCGAGTTCAAGGTTCTGACGTCGAACTTCAGCGCCGAGAATCAGAAGGGACCGGCGGTCATCAGTTCGGTCGCAAAATCCGGCGGCAAGGACTTCCATGGCTCCGCGTTTTTCTACGCCCGCAATTATGCCCTGAACGCCAACGATTGGCTGTTCAACTCAAACGGCCAGACGCAGCCCCAGAACAAGTATTACTATCCGGGCGCCACGCTCGGCGGACCGGTCATTATTCCTCACACCCGATTCAATCACAACCGCGACAAGCTCTTCTTCTTCACCGGGTACGAGTACTTTTACCAGGTGCTCGACACGGGCTTGCTGCGCTCCACGGTTCCTACCGCCGGCGAACTGGGTGGCAATTTCTCGCCGGCCGAAGTTGCCCGGGAGGGACGAATTCTGGGACCGACGGGCTCCGCGCCGAATACCCTTAATGCGCAGAATCTGGCGATTTACCCCGGCGGCGTCATTCCGCAGTCGGTTCTTGATCCCAACATGCAGGCCTTGATGAAGCTCTATCCCCAGCCGAATGCCGATCCGAACACGAACGGCGGCTACAACTACGTTCAAGCCGAAACGTTTAATCAGAACAGCGTACAGTGGATGAGCCGCGTCGATTACAACATCAGCGACAGCACCAAACTTTTCGTCCGCTACAATCTGCAACGGGAAACCCAGCAGTTCCCGGTAGGTTTGTGGTGGCGGCAGAACGATCAGGTCCCCTACCCAACGCCCGTCGAAGGGCAGAATAAATCCGATTCGGTGACCGCTTCGCTGACCCATGTGTTCAGCCCGAGCATGACCAATGAATTCGTGTTCGGCTACACCTACATCGGATTCCCCAATGTTTTTCAGGATCCGTCGAAGGTAGACCGGACTAAGGTTGGTTATAATTATAAGGGCATCTATAAGAACGGCGTCTCGCAGATACCCTCGTTTGGAGGTCAGGGCTCGACGAATCAGGAAGCATCTCTGGTGTTCAACCCCGGCGGTTTCGAAGCCGGTGGAGCGTCCCAGGGGCTCTACGCGGATAAATGGCTGCCCAGCGCCAGCGACACCGTTTCCAAGGTTTGGGGAACCCACACCGTGAAGGCGGGTTTCTTCTGGGAGTGGATCCGTAACGCACAACCCGCGAATAACAGCACGAACGGGCAACTGCAGGTTTACAGCGGCAATTCCAATACCTTGGGTAACGAATACGCTGACCTTGTCATGGGTAATCTCAACAGCTACAACGAAACCTCGTTTAACCGCATAAACGATATCTCCTACTCGACCGTAGAAGGGTTCCTGCAGGATTCCTGGAAAGTGAATAAGAAGCTGACAGTCGAACTGGGTCTGCGGTTAACCCACTTTTCGCCCTGGAGCGATCGAACAGGAGCCGGCTACTCGATCTTTAACTACGCCGACTACAAATCCACCTGCAAGCCGACCGATTATTGCGGCTTTGAATGGCACAAGCGTAATCCCAGCGTGCCTTTGAGCGGGTTCCCGGAACGCACGGCGTTTATCCAGCCTCGTGTAGGATTCGCTTACGATATATTCGGCTCCGGTAAGACAGTCCTCCGCGGTGGCTGGGGCAGGTTCTACTATCACTCGTCTCAGTTCACCAATGGCCTTGATGTAGCGGCGGGCGTGAGCAGCATCAGCCTGAGCAGTAATCAGGGGCTGGCCACCAGCCTGGTTGCCTGCCCTACCAGTTCGGCGTGTACTCCTTTGCTGGCGCGCGAGATCGATTCGTTGAACGTTTCGAGCGCCGCCCTTACACCGGCGGCAGTAGACAGTAAGGATGATCGCCAACCTTATACCGATAGCTATAGTCTTACCGTCGCTCAGCGCGCACCGTGGTCCAGCTTGGTCGAAGTGGCCTATGTCGGAAACCGCAGCCGCGATCTGTCCATTACGGGCGGAGCGTTAAGCAACATCAACCTCGTACCCGTTGGCGCGATGCTTTCCTCGAAAAACGGCGGCATCGACCCGAATAGCCTCACGGCCGACAATTTCCGCCCCCTCAAAGGCTTTTCAGATGTGAATCTAGCTACGAACGGGGCTTACGCAAATTACAACTCGATGCAGGTTACGTGGGTTCGAACCAAGGGCAGGTACATCATCAATGCAAATTACACCTTCGGAAAGGCGCTAGGTATTCTTGGACCGGCCGGAAGTTCCAACCCGACCCTCGATCCGTTTAACCTCAAGAATGATTACGGCGTGCTTAACACCAACCGTACGCACATCTTCAACCTTGCTTATTCGGTGGAACTCGGGAATCCAACGCATAATAAGGCTTTGGGATATGGGGTGAACGGCTGGCAAGTGTCGGGAATCCTGCAGGCCGAAAGCGGACCGAATCTGACGGGCTTCCAGGGCCAGAACTTCGGCCTGCAGCTCAACAGCTTTAAGAGCCCCACGACAGGATTCAACATCAGCAACGTTTCATTGCTCGGCACCAACGCGATCCAGTTAAACCCGATAGTGACATGCAACCCCTCCGCCAATCTCGGAATAAATCAATACATTAATCCGAATTGCTTCGGTGTCCCGACCCAAATCGGACAGAATGGGCCAAGTGTGCTGCCGGCGATCTATGGGCCCGCCTTCTTTAACGCCGATCTCGGCCTGTTCAAGAATTTCCAAATAGGTGAATCGCGCAAGCTGCAGCTTCGCTTCAACGCCTATAATTTCCTGAATCATCCGTTGTGGTCCTTCAATGGAAGCAACCTCACTCTGGGCTTCGACGGAACAACTGGGAAATTGGACACGCCGATGTTTGGGACCGTCAGTGAGAAACAAGGGCATCGCGTCGTTCAGGTGGCCGCGAAGTTCTACTTCTAAATCGTTCCGGATTTGGTGATCCAAGGGCGATCCCGCGAGGGATCGCCCTTTTTTGTCGATAATGAAGTCCATGAGACGGCCGCTCACACTAGCACTGCTTCCCCTCACGGCCCTCGCCCAGATTCCCACCGCCGCTACTTTCTGGAATACCGGCAGCCGCTTCGTCGGCTCCGCTCAGTGCGCCACGTGTCACGTCGCCGAAGCACGCAAATTCCACGCCAGCAGTATGTCGCGGGCGCTCGAGCCGATCGCCCAGTGCGCGATTCTGGCCAGCGACGTTCATTTCACCTTCACTAATGGCGAATACCGCTACTCGATTTCGCGTGAAGCGGGAAAGGTCCTATACCGGGTCACCAACGGTAAAGAGGAGATCGCGGTCCCGCTGGAATTCGCCTTCGGACAGGGCAGAGCGGGACAGACATATGTCTTTTCCCTCGATGGCCAGTTTTACGAGAGCCGCGTTAGCTATTACGCCGAACTGAAGGGACTCGACCTGACGGTAGGGGCCGGAAATTCTACCCCGACAGACCTCCGCTCCGCCGCCGGCCGGCCGATGGAAGGCAAGGAGCCGCGCGAGTGCTTCGGCTGCCATACGACAGGCGCACGGCGCGCCACCACGCTGCAACTCGATCATTACGAGCCCGGCGTCCAATGCGAAAGTTGCCACGGACCCGGAGGTGACCACGTCGATTCAATCAAAGCCGGACATGTAAAACCGGGCTCGATCCGCTCCCTGGCGAAAATGGACCCGGAGCAAAGCAGTGAATTCTGCGGCTCCTGCCATCGCACGTGGCAGACCGTGATGATGATGGGAATCAAAGGCGTCAACACCGCGCGGTTTCCGGCGTATCGGCTTACCAGCAGTCCCTGCTTTTCACTCACCGACCAGCGGATTTCCTGCACAGCCTGCCACGACCCTCACGGTGGCCTGGTTACTGACGATAAGTTCTACGATGCCAAATGCCTCGCCTGCCACTCAGCGGGTTCTGCCGGCAAGGTCTGTTCAGTCGCGAAGCAGAACTGCACCTCCTGTCATATGCAGCGCGTGTCTCCTCCCGAAGCTCATCATGCTTTCCCGGACCATTGGTTTCGCATTGTCAGGTCGAAAGATGATTACCCCGAATGACTCAGTCGGCGGTAAAATCGGCAAGGTACTCCTTACCCACCTATGCCGGCCGTGATAGCAGCCCTTGTGCTTGTGCAGTCGTCGAACACCGCAGGTGCTTTCGAGGCGCGTTCTCGGCAGGCAGCCGAATCGCGCGGCACGGGCAACCTGGACGCGGCCTTCATCGTTTACGCAAAGGCTTTGAAAGTTCGCCCGGCTCGGGACGAGGGCTTATGTGCGCTCGCATGGGCTATCAGGGGCCTTTGCGAATATACGCAATATAATTACCCGTCTCCGCTGAAGAGTTTCACGAACTTCGAGCAGTTTCATTTTGGCGGATCGCCGGGATTCTCCCGTTCCTCGCGGCCGCATTATGCGCTGGTCCTGACCAAACCTCTGCGCTCTTATACCGCGCACGCTCAGAATCTCAATCTTAAGGATCCGTATCATTCGCTGAAATCGAATTGCTGCAGGACGGCAAATCGCTCACCAAAGGACCGATGCCGCTGCCGAACCCGACGCACAGGTCACCGTGTCCCTTACCTGATGACGATCCCGCATCCAGCATTCCAGCCGGTCTGTATGCGGCCGGGCGACGGCGAAACGGCGTGAGACTGCATCACAGGCACACATCCAGGTCAAAATCGAATAAGCATGGAATCCAGCCCGCTCATGGCAGTCAAACCGGGTTCGGCCAGGTGGGATGCGCCTCGACCTCGCCATCCGAAAGCACGCCCGCAACGCCGAAGCCTCCATCCCACAAAAATCATTTTGAGCGTTCTCATCACTGCAACACTGCTCCTCGCCCAATCTTCCGACGAACAACTCCTTCGCGAAGCCATTACCGATCATCAATCCGGAAAAATCGAAGCGGCCATTCCGCTGTACGAGAAGTACCTTGCCGCGCATCCCGACACCCTGATCGCTCTCTCCAACCTCGGCGCAGCGTACGCGAAGGCTGGACGTTACGCCGACGCTGTCACTCAATACAAACGCGCCCTCAAACTTCAAGCCGGCAACCTCCCCGTCGAAATGAATCTCGCGATCGCGTATTACAAGATCGGCGAGGCCGATCAGGCTGCCCCCATCCTCGAAAAGATCCACCAAGCGGCGCCCGATGAACTCCAGCCAACCATGCTTCTGGCCGACTGCTGGCTCGCGCAGGGCAAAGAAAAGCAGGTGATCGACCTTCTCGATCCCATCGCGAAGCAACGCCCCGATGATCTCGCCATTGCATACATGCTGGGCACCGCGCTCGTCCGCGATAGACAGGTGGAACGCGGCCAGGTCATCATCGACAAAATTCTTCGCAACGGCGACTCCGCGGAAGCCCGGCTCCTCATCGGCACCACAAAGCTGAACGCCAGCGACTTTTCAGGCGCCCGCGATGACCTCGCCAAAGCAGTCGAAAAAAACCCGAAGCTGCCCGACGTCTACTCGCTCTACGGTGTCTCCCTGTTGCGCACAGGCGACACAA
>Ga0308173_10001718_pt1 | contig 11179 bp, 9 predicted proteins | sample PhyPR1_FD_203716 | JGI IMG/M metagenome (GOLD analysis project Ga0308173, IMG submission 203716) | Soil microbial communities from UC Gill Tract Community Farm, Albany, California, United States - DLSLS.P.R1 | ecosystem: Environmental > Terrestrial > Soil > Agricultural land | place: USA... | reverse complement strand
TCATCGCGTGAATCGGAGCGCATCGGCGGATGTCGCAGTAAAGCGCGCGATCAGCGCGCTCTCACGGGGGCTTTTAATAGAAAGCAGCACCTAACGCAAGCGGTGGCCAAACATTCAGGCTGCGAACGGCGATCTTGCTCGCCAGCCCGAAATTCGGCGCGCCGCGTTTAGTCGACGTCATGGCTGCACAGGAAGAAAGAACGAGATGACCACGTATTCCAACGAAACGGTACTCGAAGCACTCCGTCGGGCGCAGTATCGTCAAGTTCCGTGGGCGAAACGCCCCAATGTCTTCGACCGTCTTCGCGCCCTCGGGCTGCTTGAACTCACACGGCAACGCACCGTCGCGCCGGCGCCGGGCTTTCATGCACCGGTCGATATCGCGGTCGTCACCGAACGCGGAAGGCTCGAATTCTTGCGGCTGTCGCGTGATGAGCGTTCCATAGATTGGGACCTGCGCCGCAGCGAACCCTACGCGTTCGGTGGCCAGGAGGCCGTGGTCGAAGCGAGGATCTGAGCCGCTCGACCGTCAATTGGATGGTCAAATGCCATCGGCAGCAAGCCGAGGGAATGCATCGTCGCGCAGACGCTTCACGTGGTCGAAAAAAAGCCCGTGTCCGAGGACACGGGCAGACCGGATCTCACTGCTGCCACGCTGTGCTCATGGCATTGAATGTGACTGACATGCGCTCGCAGGGTTCCGTTCGAGTGCACATTGAGATGCGCAATTGCATCAGTGATGCGGTGATCGTTCTTCGCGGTCGTTATCCGGACGAGCGCGCACGTTGCTGGCGATGTCGCCACGCAAATCGCCGCGCGGAGCGGGAGGTGTTGCGGCCCGAGCGCGTGCGAGATCCGGCGGCGCCGGCGCGGCGGTCTTTGCGCTCAGCCGCAGGTCGGATGCGGCGGGCGGTTGCGCTTGAGCGGCAGTCGCCACACCGGCGAGCGCGGCCAACGCCCCCCGAACGAGCAGAGTCGATGCCTTCATGTGAGTGTTCCTCAAGCCTCGCTAGACCTGTTGAGCCACTCACCACGCTAAGCCTCGAACGAGCGCGCCGCTGTAAGCAATGGTAATGAGATGTATCGCGCCGGTCGGCGCGATACCGTCAGATGGGAACGCTGCGGAGCGCGGAACGATTGCTCGCGCGGAAGATTGCCGAAGTCCGATAAAGCCGGCTTCGTTCAAAGGGAACAGTTCAGGCCATTTTGGCCGGCGCGCGCCATGATTCCGGATTGGTCCAGAATGCGCCGCGCAGACGATCGCGGCTCGGCGGCGCGGGCGGCTTCACCGCACTCGAACCAATGCGTCCGCGCAAGGATACTTCGCGGCCGTTGGTTGAAAGACGCTTCACAATTTCCGCAAGCGTACCGTCGGCCTGCCATTCGTCGAAGCGACGGCGGCAGGTGGGCGGCGAAGGATAACGGCCCGGAAGCTTGGACCAGCCTTCGCCGGTCGACAGAACCCACAGCACGGCGTTGACCACCGACCGCGCTTCGACGCGCGGTCTGCCGCGCCGTTCGCTACGCGCCGGCTCGGAACAGAACAAAGCCTCGACCAGCGCCCACTCGTTATCTCTCAAATCGTCGAACAGCACCATATCTCACCTCAGCGAAGCTAACCCCGGTGCGCTGCCCCGCGCCGCGCACTCTGGTCGGAATCCGATGAACGAATACCAGGGAAAGGCCGAAGCGGCTGCGGGCAAACCATGCTTCTATTTGTCCGCTTAAGGCCCCGACCTCAGTGCGCAATGAAATGCGAGAACTGTGCCATGCGCGCCGCAAAATCCGGGAAACCCGCATGGCAGTAGGCTGACGCGATGCCAGCATGGCCCGTATCAGACCCGAAACGGCTTCATTAAGAAATCGGGACAATCACCAATCCTGTGCAGCAAGCCCATTGCGCGTGCGTTCAGCGAAATTGCTGCACCGCAGCGAACGGGCTCGGCGCGCTCTTGTTCTTGTCGTCCGACTATAATTGCGCATTGAATTTGGCAATTGATGAATACGCGGAATGAACGCCCCCTTGAACGTAACGTTGCGGCAGTTGCGCGTCTTCATTGAAGTATCCAAGTTGCGGAGCTTCAGCCGGGCCGGCGATGAAATCGGTCTGACGCAGTCCGCAGTGAGCCGTTGCGTGCGCGAACTGGAGGGTGAGATCGGTTTGAAGCTGATCGACCGGACCACGCGCGACGTACAACTGACGGACGCCGGCACCGGTCTCGTCGGCACGGTGTCGCGTCTCCTTGCCGATCTTCGACGAAGCGCTGCGCGAAGTGCGCGATCTCGGGCAGCAGCGCCGCCGACGCGTGATCGTCGCAGCGAGTCCGACCGTCGCGTGCCGGCTGATGCCCCGGGTGATCGCTTCGTGTTCGCAGCAGTTTCCGCTGATCACACTCAGCCTGCGCGACGACGTCCAGTCCGACGTGCTCCGGAAGGTGAAGTCCGGTGAGGTCGATTTCGGCGTCGTGATCGGCCCGTTTTCCGCCGACGACCTGCATGGCGAGCCGGTCATGACCGACTCGTTCTGCCTCGTCGCGCGACGCGACCATCCGATGGCGCAGGAACGCGCCGCGCCGTGGGAGGCGCTCGCGGGCGAGCGGCTCGTAATGCTCGACCAGGCGTCGGGCAGCCGGCCGATCATCGACGCCGTGATGCGCCAGCACGGCGTCGAAGCGCACATAGTTCAGGAGCTGGGGCATTCGGCGACGGTGTTCGGACTGGTGGAGGCGGGCGTCGGCGTGAGCGTGCTGCCGTGGCTTGCGTTGCCGCTGCCGGCGGATTCATCGCTCGTCGCGCTGCCGCTGGAGCCGCGGGCCGAGCGCACCGTGGAACTGGTTCGGCGGCGCGACCGATCCTTGTCGCCGGCGGCGGAGTCCGTGTGGTCGCTGATCGCGGCGCAGCCACGGCGCGCCGAAGAACTGGATTGATCCGCGAGTCATCTCGAAATGGCAACGGGCGCGTTAGACTTCTCTTTTTTCTCCACGGAGCGGCGCGATGAGCGAATCGGAAGGCGCGGTAATGGCTGAATTGAGCGGCTTGACGGCGACTGACGCCAATACGTCTGCCGCACACGGCGCACCGAACGCGCGCGACGCCGTCCGCGCGTTGCGGCCCTCGCAGATTCGCGAAGTCGCAAACGCGGGCTTCGGCGTGCCCGACGTGCTGCCGTTCTGGTTCGGCGAATCGGACCGCGTGACGCCGGCGTTTATCCGCGATGCCGCGAGCCGCGCCCTCGCCGAAGGGGCGACGTTCTACACGCACAACCTCGGCATTGCGCCGTTGCGCGAGGCGCTCGGCCGCTATGTCAGCGGGCTGCACGGCGAGACGCCCGCCGCGAACATCGCCGTGACCAGCGCCGGCGTGAACGCGCTGATGCTTGCTGCGCAGCTCGTCGCGGGCGCGGGCGATCGCGTGGTCGCGGTAACGCCGTTGTGGCCCAACCTCGTCGAGATTCCGAAGATTCTGGGCGCGACGGTCGAGACGGTGTCGCTCACGTACGGCGCGCGGGGCTGGACACTCGACCTCGATCGCCTGCTCGCCGCGCTGACGCCGTCGACGCGCATGCTGATGATCAACTCGCCCAATAACCCGACCGGCTGGACGATGACCCGCGACGAGCAGCGCATCGTGCTCGATCATTGCCGCCGTCACGGCATCTGGATCGTCGCGGACGAAGTCTACGAGCGCCTGTACTACGGACCGGGCGCGGCCGTCGCGCCGTCCTTTCTCGATCTCGCCGCGCGCGACGAACGCGTGATCGCGGTGAATTCGTTTTCGAAGGCGTGGCTGATGACCGGCTGGCGGCTCGGCTGGCTGGTCGCCCCCGCGGGCCTGATGGACGATCTCGGCAAGCTGGTCGAATACAACACGTCGTGCGCTCCGTCGTTCGTGCAGCAGGCCGGCATCGTCGCGGTGGAGGAGGGCGAAGCCTTCGCGCGGTCGCTCGTGGCGGATCTGCACGCGAGCCGCGATCATCTGGTGAACGCGCTGCAGACCATCGACGGCGTCGATGTGCGCGCGCCGGATGGCGCGATGTATCTCTTCTTCTCGTTGCCGGGCGCGACCCAGAGTCTCGAACTCTGCAAGGCGCTCGTGCGCGAAGCGGGCCTCGGGCTTGCGCCGGGCAGCGCGTTCGGTGCGGAAGGCGAAGGCTTCGTGCGCTGGTGCTATGCGTGCGATCCGGCGCGCCTCGATACCGGCGTCGAGCGCTTGCGGCGTTTCCTTGCGGTACGCGGCGGGAATTAAACGGTGGCAGGGCGCGAAGTGAGCGCGGGACCGGGCGTTTCATTCACCTTTACGCCCCGGTTCTTTTTGCGTAATATGGCGCTCAGTCACGCGCTTTCGCCTATGAAAGCGCCACTTCGTCCGGCTGGATGGCTCGGCGTTCGCTCATCGAACGCCCATTGACGCCTCTCCCCGGTGCGTGCTCCCAATCAATATGACCGATTAGAATCGGGCGAGCGCGTCTTGAACTCCGCTCCTGTTTATCGTGCGCACCGTTTTGGTGGCACTCGAACCCGCTCAGGCTCCATTTGAATCGGATCATTGACCATACAGGGTTGACTCAAGCTGCATGAATACCCAAGAGGCGAAAATCGTCCTCGAGACTGCTTTGATTTGCGCGCAGGAACCTCTGCGGGTCAGTGATTTGCGCAAGCTCTTCGCCGAAGATATCTCGGCGGATACCGTGCGCACGCTGCTCGAAGGGCTCCAGACCGAATGGTCGGGCCGCGGCGTCGAGCTTGTGGCGCTCGCGTCAGGGTGGCGTTTTCAAAGCAAGGCCGCCATGCGGACTTATCTCGACCGGCTGAATCCGGAGAAGCCGCCCAAGTATTCGCGGGCGGTGCTCGAGACGCTGGCGATTATTGCGTATCGGCAACCAGTAACGCGTGGCGATATCGAAGAAATTCGCGGCGTCACCGTCAATACGCAGGTGGTGAAGCAGTTGGAGGATCGCGGGTGGATCGAGGTAATCGGTCATCGGGACGTGCCCGGCCGGCCCGCGCTCTACGCGACAACCAAGCAGTTTCTCGACGATCTCGGCCTGGCCGCGCTCGACGAATTGCCCGCACTGGATAACCCGTCGTCGCAACTGGAAGCGTCGCTGCTCGCGCAGCATTCGATCCAGTTCCCGGACGGCGCGGCGACGCAGACGCCGACCATCGCCGATAACGCTGAACCGGTGCATACGTCCACCCCGGTTGCGGCACTCGACGCAGAAAACGACGCGCAACAGGAACCGGGTGAACCCGGAACGGAACGTGCGGGCGAGGACGCTGATAGCGCCGAGCCGCGCGTGCAGCCGCTGACGGCGGCGCCGGAAGCGGCAAACGTGACGGAAGTCACCGCTGAATCCATCGCGTTAGCCGACGCAGGCGACGCGAACGAGCCACATGAGGCGGACGCCGACCATCATGGCGCGCGTCCATCAAACGACGTCGATCTTGACGACGACGATTCCGAAGAAGAACCGAGGGCGCGCCGCGCCTGACGCAACTGCATGGCCCCTGAATCAACCGGCTCTCCAAAAAGATCACGTCGAACACGACCAGCCGGACCGATCAGCGGATATTTTTGACGCGCCCGCCAGGGTGCGCATTCGACATTTGAGGTTGTTTTGACACACTCCCACGACAGCGATTCGCCCGAATCCGCGCGCCCTGTGCATGCCGCGGACGCCCATGAGTCGGCCGATGCCGGCGAACGCACGCGCAGCGACGACAGCGTCGACGGCGAAGATCGTCCGCGCCGCGGCCTGCGCCGCGGGCCGCGCAGTCTGATCGCGCGACGCCGCGCTGTCGCTAAAACCAAGGGCCCCGAAGCGGGGCCGGCCGCGCCCGGTGCGGTCGCCGAGGCGCCGCCCGATGGCGTCGTCGTCGCGCAGGTGCGCATGCCGCGCAAGGACGCGAGCGCCAAGGCGCCGCGCAATGCGACGGCCAAGCGCGATGCGGACGGCGCGAACCAGCGCGCGCCAAGGCAGGGCGGACGCAAGCCGGCCCGCCGCGATGAGGCAGATGCGAGCGTCGAAGCATCCGAAGCATCCGGCGAAGCGGGCACGCCCGCGTCCGCCACGCGCGAAGGGGCACGGCGCAAGAATCCGCAACAGAAGCGGCCCGCGGACGCAAAGCGCGCCCCGAAAGACAAGCGCAATGATTCTGCGCCCGCCACTGTCGAGAGCGCGGCTGCTGCCGCCGTCGACGACGTGTTCGCCTACGTCACGTCACCCGCATTCGACGCGGACAACGGTTCCACGGGCGTGCGCGCTCCGATGCTGCGCCGTGGCCGCAACGCGCCCCAGCAAAAGCGCGTGCTTGAGCCGGACGAAGACGCACCGAAGCTGCACAAGGTGCTCGCCGACGCCGGCATGGGCTCGCGGCGCGACATGGAAGAACTGATCATCGCAGGGCGCGTGTCGGTGAACGGCGAGCCCGCGCATATCGGGCAACGCATCATGCCGACCGACCAGGTGCGCATCAACGGCAAGCCGCTCAGGCGCAAGCTCGCGAGCAAGCCGCCGCGCGTCCTGCTGTATCACAAGCCGATGGGTGAAATCGTCAGCCACGCGGACCCGGAAGGGCGTGCGTCGGTGTTCGACAAGCTCCCGTCGATGAAGACGGCGAAATGGCTGGCCGTCGGCCGGCTCGACTTCAACACCGAAGGCCTGTTGCTGCTGACGACTTCCGGCGATCTCGCCAACCGTTTCATGCACCCGCGCTATAGCGTCGAGCGCGAGTACGCGGTGCGCGTCGTCGGCCAATTGTCCGAGGCGATGAAGCAAAAGCTGCTGAAAGGCATCGAACTCGACGACGGTCCCGCCAACTTCCTGCGCATCCAGGACGGCGGCGGCGAGGGCACGAATCATTGGTATCACGTCGCGCTGGCCGAAGGCCGCAACCGCGAAGTGCGGCGCATGTTCGAAGCGGCCGGCCTCATGGTCAGCCGGCTGATTCGCACGCGCCACGGCCCGATCGCGTTGCCGCGCGGTCTGAAGCGCGGGCGCTGGGAAGAGCTCGAGGACAATCAGGTGCGCAGCCTGCTTGCCGCAGTGGGCCTCAAAGTGCCGGACGCCGAAAAGGGCGGACGCAGCGCGACGCCGCGTGTCCAGCCCGATCCGATGCAGACATCGATGGGCATCATCACGCGCGAGCCGGTGCTGAGCTCGCATTCGCGCATGGCGCAGACGCCGGCTCGGGGCGGCCGTCGAGGTCCGGCTGCGGGCGGCTTGCCCGGCACCTTCGGAGCGAGCGGCATGGGTGGCATGGGTGGCTTCGGCGGGAACGCCGGCAACGCGGCCGGCCCCGGTCGACGCGGCGGCCGCGAGGCGAACGGCAACCGCATCGGCAACGAGCCGAACGGCAATCGTCCTGCCGGCGGTCGACCGGGACAGCGCGGCACGCGCCCCCAGGCTCCCCAAGGCGCAAACGGTCCCGCCAAGCGGCAGGCGAGCAGCAACGGTCCGCGCGGCAATCGCCAGGGCGGCGCGCAGCCGGGTGCGGGACAAGGCAAAGCCGGTGCGGGCCGCGGCGGCCCGCGCAATCGCAGTCGCGGACGCTGAAGCACGCGCTGCTGCGGATACGGCGCGACGTATTGTTTCGGTCGCCGGCGCGCGCCTGCGGCCAAACACCGAAAGCTTCTTGCATCGCCGTCGAAGCAACGCAAAAAAGCATGCGAATTGGCACGAAAAGGTGCCGAACGCGCGCTTTACGTTTGCGTTTATCCCGAAAAATGGCTAAAATCACGAAGTCGCTGGGCACATAGTTTTCGGGCTGCCCGGGTGCGACCTCGGTTGAAGAAGATGGGCGTTGCGCCCATTTTTTTTTGGCTTTTTGGTTCGGCATCTCGGGAGCAGGGGTGCGCGCCCGGTCAAGGCGCTCGCTCGCAGGTGTTTCGCGGCGCGATGCGCGAAACACCTTGGAGTTACTGTGCAACTGACGGAATTGATTGAAACCACGGTCTCGAGCCTGGGCTACGAGCTTGTCGATCTCGAACGGTCGGGAGGCGGCATGCTGCGTATTTATATCGATCAGCCTGCCGGTATTGCCATCGAGGACTGCGAGAAAGTCACGCGTCAGCTTCAGTATGTGCTCGAGGTCGAAAACGTCGAATATGACCGCCTCGAAGTATCGTCGCCGGGCCTAGATCGCCCGCTCAAGAAGCTGGCGGACTTCGAGCGCTTCGCGGGGAGCGAAGCCGTCATCACATTGAAAAAACCGCTGGACGGGCGCAAGTCGTACCGTGGCATCGTGCACGCCCCCGACGGCGAAAAAATCGGATTGGAATTTGAAGGGAAGGACGGCGCCGCGATGCTCGATTTCACGCTCGCGGACCTCGATAAAGCACGTCTCGTCCCCAAAGTTGACTTTAGGAGCCGCAAACAATGAGTCGCGAAGTTTTGATGCTGGCGGATGCGCTGGCGCGCGAAAAGAACGTCAACAAGGACGTGGTGTACGCAGCCCTGGAGGCTGCGCTAGCTTCAGCAACGAAAAAGCTGTTCGAGGAAGATGTCGATATTCGCGTCGCGATCGACCGTGAAAGCGGCGAGCACGAGACGTTCCGTCGCTGGCGCGTCGTGCCGGACGAGGCTGGCCTCCAGGAGCCGGACCAGGAAATCCTGCTGTTCGAAGCGAAGGAGCAACAGCCTGAAGCGCAGGTAGACGACTTCATCGAAGAACCGATTCCGTCAATCGAGTTCGGCCGTATCGGCGCGCAGGCCGCCAAGCAGGTCATCCTGCAAAAGGTGCGCGACGCCGAGCGCGAGCAGATCCTGAACGACTTCCTCGAGCGCGGCGAAAAGATCATGACCGGCTCGGTCAAGCGTCTGGACAAGGGCAATTTCATCGTCGAGTCGGGTCGTGTCGAGGCGCTGCTGCGCCGCGACCAGCTGATTCCGAAGGAAAATCTGCGCGTGGGCGACCGCGTGCGTGCATACATCGCCAAGGTGGATCGCACGGCGCGCGGCCCGCAGATCGAACTTTCGCGCACCGTACCCGAGTTCCTGATGAAATTGTTCGAACTCGAAGTGCCGGAAATCGAACAGGGCCTGCTGGAAATCAAGGCGGCCGCGCGAGATCCCGGCGTGCGTGCGAAAATCGGGGTGATCGCCTACGACAAGCGGATCGACCCGATCGGCACGTGCGTCGGCATCCGCGGTTCGCGCGTGCAGGCGGTGCGTAACGAGCTCGGTGGCGAGAACGTCGACATCGTGCTATGGTCGGAAGACCCCGCACAGTTCGTGATCGGCGCCCTCGCGCCGGCAGCCGTCCAGTCGATCGTCGTCGATGAAGAGAAGCATTCGATGGACGTCGTCGTGGATGAAAGCGAACTCGCGGTCGCCATCGGCCGCAGCGGCCAGAACGTCCGACTCGCCAGCGAGCTCACCGGCTGGCAGATCAATATCATGACGCCGGACGAATCGGCGCTGAAGCAGAACGAGGAGCGCGGCAAGTTGCGCGACCTGTTCATGGCGCGTCTGGATGTGGACGAGGAAGTCGCCGACATCCTGATCGACGAAGGCTTCACGAGCCTCGAAGAAATCGCCTACGTGCCGCTCAACGAGATGCTCGAAATCGAAGCCTTCGACGAAGACACCGTGCACGAACTGCGCAACCGTTCGCGCGATGCACTGCTCACGATGGCGATCGCCAACGAGGAGAAGGTAGAAGGCGTTGCGCTCGACCTGAAGAGTCTCGATGGCATGGACAACGAGCTTCTCGCGAAGCTCGCGGAACACCAGATTCAGACCCGCGACGAACTCGCGGAGCTGGCAGTGGATGAACTGGTCGAAATGACCGGTATGGAAGAGGATGCCGCTAAGGCGTTGATCATGAAAGCACGTGAACACTGGTTCCAGTGAGAAATGACCATGGCGCACTGAAATATCGCGGCCGGTTTGGCCGCATGACCCCGATCTAACCGCAAGGATTGGTCCTTGCATCAAGAGGAATGAATGGCGAGTAACAACGTAGCCCAATTTGCCGCGGAACTCAAAATGCCTGCGGGCGTCCTGCTCGAGCAGTTGCAGGCGGCTGGCGTCCAGAAAGCGAGCGCGAACGACGACCTGTCCGAGACGGACAAGGCGCGTCTGCTCGATCATTTGCGCAAGTCGCACGGTTCCGCCGACGCCGACAAGCGCAAGATCACTTTGACCCGCCGGCATACGTCGGAAATCAAGCAATCCGACGCAACGGGTAAAGCTCGCACCATTCAGGTCGAGGTGCGCAAGAAGCGTGTTTTCGTGAAGCGCGACGAAACCGGCGTGGAGCAGGCTGCCGAGGCGCCGAACCATGTCGAAGGCGAAGTCGATGAAGCCGAACTCCAGCGCCGCGAAGAAGAAGCGCGCCGCGCCGCAGAGCAGCTCGAGCGCGAAGAGCGCGAGCTGAAGGAACGTCAGGCGCAGCTCGAACGCGAAGAATCCGAGCGTCGTCAGCGCGAAGAAGCGGCCGAAGCCGAACGTCGTCGTCAGGAAGACGAGGCTGCGCGCCGTGCTACGGCTGCCGCACAGGCAGCGGAAATCTCGCGCGCGGCAGCGGCCGCCCGCCAGGAATCCCGCACGCCGCCCGCTGCTGCTGCTCCCGCCGCCGCCGACGCAAAGGTCGAAGCGAAGCCGGAAGTGAAGGTCGACGAGAACGCTCAACGCGCTGCCGCCGAGAAGGCTGCCGAAGAAAAAGCCGCCAGCGAGCGCGCCGCCCAGCGGGAAGCCGCCAAGAAGGCGGAAGACGCCGCGCGCGAAGCAGCCGAGAAGACGCGTCTCGAACAGGAAGCAATCGCGAAGCGCCGTGCGGCGGCCGAAGCCGAAGCACGCGCCATCCGCGAGATGATGAACACGCCGCGCAAGGCGCAGGTCAAGGCGCCGGAACCGGCGCCCGCTGCAAAGCCGGCCGAACCCGCGAAGGCTGCCGAAGCCAAGGGCACGCTGCACAAGCCGGCGCGTCCGGAAGGCGCAACGGCGGCACGTCCGGCTGCTGCAAAGAAGCCTGCAGCAGGCGGCACGACCGCGCCCGCCACTACGGCGCCGTCCGCCGACAAGAAAAAGGCCGGCGGCAAAGGCGGCTGGCAGGACGACGCGGCAAAGCGCCGTGGCATCAAGACGCGCGGCGACACCAGCGGCGGCGTCGACCGCGGCTGGCGCGGCGGTCCGAAGGGCCGTGGCAAGCATCAGGAACAGACTACGTTCCAGGCA
>Ga0308173_10001717_pt1 | contig 11181 bp, 8 predicted proteins | sample PhyPR1_FD_203716 | JGI IMG/M metagenome (GOLD analysis project Ga0308173, IMG submission 203716) | Soil microbial communities from UC Gill Tract Community Farm, Albany, California, United States - DLSLS.P.R1 | ecosystem: Environmental > Terrestrial > Soil > Agricultural land | place: USA... | reverse complement strand
GGTCTTCGGGTTGAGGGCTCAGTGAAGGGCGAACCGCCCATCTACGCAGTGGTGGCGTACTTCGATTCCAAACACGACGGCGGTTACGCTGCGCCGACGGCCACATCAGTGCCGGATGAGCAGGGTCGGTTTGCAATCGAAGTGAGTGATTTGGCCAGGTGCGAAGCGGGGGAATTGCGCGTGGAATTTTGTCACGCGAACGGAGCGGTCACCGAGCAGAAGCTCGGATTCAGGATAGCGCCGGATGGGTCGGTGGATTTGACTCAGTGGGAGACGCGGCGAGCGATTCAGGAAGTGGCACTTGCGGTGGGTCGAAACAACCGCAAGCAGGCTCAGTTAGCCGTGGCAGAGGTCGAAGCGAGCGACGCGCCAGAGTTGGCGAAGTCGCTCGCGCGCAAGCTTGTCCAGACCCTGGACGAAAAGAAAAAGTCCAGTCCCGCTACTGTCTCAGCTGAGATTACGGAGTTAGCGCTGGGCGATGCCGCGCCGGAAGCAGCCGACGTTGGCTGGCTCAAGCCGGCAGCGAATCGGATTCCGCCGAATGCGGAAGTGCCGTCAGCCGCCTTGGACTCTGGCAATCTTTTTGCCACGGGATTATATGCGCATGCGCCGTCAAGGTATGTGTTCGACCTCGGCGGCAAGTGGAACAAGCTGCGGGGCGAAGCCGGGCTGCATTCGTTTCACCAATCTCGCGCTTATGGAGTTGTTTTCGCGATTAAAGGCGACGGTAAAGAATTGTTTCGTTCCAAGGCTATTCGCGACGCGGCGCATGCAAAATACGACCTGGATGTCTCCGGCGTAAGGAAACTTGAACTAATCGTCGAGCAGGCCGCTGATCGCAACGGCGGGAATTGGGGGTTGTGGCTGGAGCCGACGCTGTCGCGCTTTCTGGCCACGGAGAAAACCACCGCGACCAAAGAGTCCCTCGAACTGCCGCCCGAACAAAAGCTCAGCAAAGACGCCGGTCGAGGCAATCTGCTCTTCCTGCCAATAAAAGTAGGAACCGGTGAGGAGGTGTCCTTCGTGGTGGATACGGGCTCTTCCAGCACGCTCGTGGATGAATCGTTGGAACCGCTTCTGGGAAACCAAGTCGGAACGATGAACATGCAGAGCTGGGGTACGCATACCAAACATGCCCTATATAAGGCGCCGGAGCTTCGAATGGGTGGGGTTCTGCTGAAGACGGGAAAGAACGTGACGAGCTATGACTTCAAAGGATTGTCATCCCAAACCGGTCGTCAAGTCAAAGGGATGCTCAGCATCGATTGCCTTAAAAATTATTGCATTCAAATGGATTTTGAGGCTGGCAAGGTGAGGTTTCTGTCCGCTGAGCAAGTGAATCCTTCTGAACTGGGCACCGCCTATAGCATCAGTTATCGGGACGGCGCGCGGCCGTTCATCAATCATGTGAGCCTGACCGGTGGTGCAAGCACCAATTGTTTGATCGATTCCGGGTTTGACGTCGATGGACGCGTAGATGGCGGGACGAACAAAGGGCGTATTCATCTGGCTGAGTGCCTCTGGGACGGAAACACCTACACGAATTTGACTGTCGGCCAGGGCACGAACGCAAATATCATCGGACTTAAGTTTCTGGCGCGGCATTTAGTGACGTTGGATTTTCTGAATCGGACGTTATATCTGAAGCGCCAGCGCGTGGGTCCGCTGGAGTGATGTCCAAGTTCCCACTCGCATCTAAGATTGAATCGCGGGGGGCTTCCGCCTAATCTCCTCCATCCAATGTTGGGTTCATTGTTAACCTACCTGTTGCTCGCGCGCGTTCTGATAGGCGCCTACCCATGGGCCATCGTCGTCTTTGCGCTCCAGATTTGGATGTTCATCGATGCCGTCCGCCGCAGCGAGTGGGTTTGGGCGTTTTTCATTATCATCGGCTCCGGCATTGCGGCCATTTGTTATTTCTTCCTTGTTTACCGGGAATCCGCTTCGGCGACTCGTGGTTTCGAGTTGCCGGGCGCGGGGAAGCGGCAGCGCATCAAGGAATTGGAGGCGCAGATTCATCATCTCGACAAAGCGCACCATTATTCCCAATTGGGTGATGTTTATTTTCAGCAAGGCAAACTCGACAAAGCCGAAATCGCCTACCGTGGGTCAATGGAGCGCGATCCGGAGGACATCGATACCCGCGCGCATTTCGGCCAGTGTTTGCTTCGCCTGAAACGACCCGAGGAAGCGCGGCCTCTGCTCGAAGGAGTCGTTAAACAGAATCCGCGGCACGATTACGGCCACTCGATGATGGCGCTCGCCGAGACGATGACCGCCCTTGGCGATACCGAAAGCGCAATCCGAATCTGGGAACAGGTGACCTCCACTAATTCGTACGCCCGCGCGAAGGTTCAATTGGCGGAACTGTACCTCGCGAAAAACCAAATCGAGCCCGCCCTCGCGCAATTGCGTGAGGTCATCAGTGACGATGCCCACGCACCTGCATTCGAGCGCAAACGCGCCAAGTTCTGGGTGCGCCGCGCCCGACGATTGCTGGGAAATATTAAGCCAGTATAACCTGCGACGTGAGCAATTTGCTCGAACAGGTCGAAAGGGCCATCAAGTCACGAAATCTCTTTCGTAACGGGGAGAGAATACTTGTCGGTGTCTCGGGTGGCCTGGACTCAATGGTTTTGCTTCACCTGCTTTCCTCTCTCGCCGGCCGGAACAAATGGCGGCTGAGTGTGGCGCATCTGAATCACTGCTTGCGAGGCCGAAGCAGCGATGCTGACGAGCGATTGGTTCGGCGAACGGCGGAAAGGCTGGGCGTGCGTTTCGTGAGCGAGCGAGTGGATGTTCGGCATGTGGCAAAGGCGCAAAAGCTGTCGCTCGAAATGGCGGCGCGCAACGCAAGGCACCCGTTTCTGGCGAGAACCGCGCGGCGGCTAAGGGTGAGCACTATCGCTCTCGCGCACCATGCGGACGACCAGCTTGAGTTGTTTTTTTTACGATTGTTTCGCGGCAGCGGCGGTGAGGGCCTCGGCGGAATGAAATGGACCAATCCTTCTCCAGCTGATCCGCGGATACAATTGTGCCGCCCGCTGCTGGACCAGCCGAAAGCCGCCCTGCAAGCATTCGCCGCCGCCAACAAGATCAAGTTTCGGGAAGATGCTACGAACGCTTTGTTCGACTTCAAACGCAACCGGATTCGCCATGAACTCTTGCCGTTGCTTCGCAAGCATTATGAACCAGGACTCGCGCGAACGATTCCCCGGCTCATGGAGATTATCGGGGCTGAGTCTGAGTTCGTGACCAGCGCCGCGCGCGATTGGTTATCCGCCGCGACGCCGAAGATCGATTTTTTAAAGCTGCCGCTGGCCCTTCAACGTCGTTGCATCCAACTGCAACTGCTTCGTTTTGAAATCGCACCAACCTTCGAACTTGTGGAGCAACTCCGGTCCAAACCGAACTGCCCGGTGAACATCCCCAACGATGCTCGGTCGGTCCTTTGCGATTCATCCGGCAAGCTTACGCTTGCCGAAATGTCCGAGATAGGCTTTGAACGTAAGGGGCGGAAGCAACTCCTCTTTCTCGAGCGAGGCCAGGCGTTTTTCGCAGGCGCAAGATTCCACTGGCAGGTCCGGCGTGGAAAATTGCCGCCCAAACACACGAAAACGCCCGAAAAAGAGGTGTTCGATGCCGAAAAACTGGGTCCAAAGGCAATTTTGCGTCATTGGCGCCCAGGGGACCGCTTTCAGCCGATTGGCATGGCAACTGCCGTCAAGTTGCAGGATTTATTCGTGAACGCAAAGGTGCCGAAGTCCCAGCGGCATCGACTTATCATCGGCACAACTGGCTCGGGCGATATTTTTTGGGTCGAAGGCTTGCGGATTTCCGAGAAATTCAAACTGGAAAAAACGACCAGGGTAAGCTTGATTTGGCAGTGGCGAAGGGGTTAATTCCTGCGTTGCGGCTGTCAGGCACCCATGATAGCTTAGGCGCAGCCGATTTTTTTTATCATGTCCGACGACAACAAACATACCGACGAAGATAAGAACCAAAAGAAGCCGGGGGATTTCAGGGTCCCACCGCGCACTTGGCTGGTGTGGATCGCGATTTTCGGCGGCATCATCATGCTGATGCTGATGAAAGACCGCTGGGAAACCCAGGGCGACGTCCTCACCGAATATAAATTTTGGCAACTGGTCAACTCGAACCAAATCGCCTCCGCCACTATCTACTATAGTCCGCAAAATCCGCTCCTGACCGAAATCATTGGCAAGTATTACCGGCTCAATTCCGAAGGAGACCGGATCAAAGAACAGAATCAGCCTAATCTTGACAGGCAGTATGCTTTCCGCACCAAAGCGCGCCTGACCGAAATGATGGAGAACCGGCTGTTGCGTCGTCCCGAATTCGAAGTCCGCGAGCCAAATACCATGCTCCTGAATGTGGCCTGGAGCATTTTGCCGATCCTGATAATCGTCGGTTTCGTTTGGTTCTTCTTCATCCGCCAAATCAAAATGGCCGGCAAAGGCGCCCTGAGCTTTGGCAAAAGCAAAGCCCGGCTCCTGGCTAAGGAACGCAACAAAACCACCTTCAAAGATGTCGCCGGTATCGACGAAGCCATCGAAGAAGTGTCTGAGTTGGTCGAGTTCCTCAAAGACCCAAAGAAGTTTCAACGGCTCGGTGGACGCATCCCTAAAGGCATCCTGATGGTCGGCCCTCCGGGCACAGGCAAAACGCTCCTTGCAAAAGCCATCGCCGGAGAAGCAGACGCTGCTTTCTTCAGCATCAGCGGTTCTGACTTCGTTGAAATGTTCGTCGGCGTCGGCGCAAGCCGCGTCCGCGACATGTTCGAGCAGGCCAGGAAGAACACTCCTTGCCTGATCTTTATCGATGAAATTGATGCCGTCGGCCGCAGCCGCGGTCACGGGCTCGGCGGTGGAAACGACGAACGCGAACAAACGCTCAATGCCCTTCTCGTCGAAATGGACGGCTTCGACACGCAGGAAGGCATTATCATCATCGCTGCAACGAACCGCCCCGACGTTCTCGATCCCGCGCTCCTTCGCCCTGGCCGTTTCGACCGCCAGATCATGGTCAATCTCCCCGACGTCCGCGGACGCGAGGCTATTCTTAAGGTCCACGCCAAAAACGTGAAGCTCTCGCCCTCAGTCGACCTTTCCGTCATCGCCCGCGGCACACCCGGTTACTCCGGCGCCGAACTGGCCAATCTCCTGAACGAAGCCGCCCTGCTCGCTGCCAGCACGAACAAGAAGGCTGTCAGCATGCCGGAATTGGAAGAGGCCCGCGACAAGGTCCGCTGGGGTCGCGAACGCCGCAGCCTCGCCATGACAGACGAGGACAAGAAGTTCACCGCCTGGCACGAAGCCGGCCATGCCCTCGTCAACGTCGTCCTCCAGCACACTCATCCGCTGCACAAAGTCACCATTATTCCGCGCGGACAGGCCCTTGGTTCTACCATGTCGCTCCCCAAAACCGACATTCTGAATCGCCGCCGCAAGGAAATGCTCGACATGATTGCCGTGACGATGGCAGGGCGTATCGCGGAAGAAATCGTTTCCGGCGACATCTCCAGTGGCGCTGCCGGGGACATCCAGCAGGCCACCAACATGGCCCGCGCGATGGTCACCCAATGGGGCATGAGCGACCGCATCGGCATGGTCCAGTACGGCGATGACGATGAGTATGTTTTCCTTGGACGCGAAATGGCTCGCGCGAAAGTTTATAGCGAATCGACCGCTCAAGAAATCGATACTGAGGTCAAGCGCATCATCGACCACGCTTACACCAGCGCGAAGGACATCATCACCACCAATCTCGACAAGCTCGAACTAATTGCCAAATCACTGCTCGAATTCGAAACCCTCGATGGTTCGCAAGTCGAGGAAATCGTGCGCACCGGCAAGTTCACCCCTCCGCCGCCGACGCCGCAGCCAGATGCTCCTCACGGCGCGCCAGCCGGCACTCCGCTCCCCGAACCGCCGATCAAACCTGCGCAGCCCAAGCTGCCCGGTGGCTTGGGCAACCCTGCTCCTGCGCCAGTGTAAATTCCACTCCTCCGGTTGCGAATTCCGACAATCGGTTTATGGTACGCCTTGCCGGAAAAGGCCGGCTTAGGTTTCAAAAACGGAAAAACCAACGAAAGGATATGTACCATGCAAACTATGAATCGCATTCACTCTCCCGAAAAAGCGAAGGCTTACTTTGAGGACAAACTCGCTTTTACCACCGGACCGGTGGAGTTAAGCAGATGGATGAAGAGTGGGGAGGATAATCTCGTGATCGTGGACGTCCGGGCTGCCGAAGACTTCAATAAGGGCCACATCCCTGGCGCAATTAACATTCCCCGAGAAGACTGGGAAAATCCACGAGGCTTGAGCAAAGACAAGACCAACGTCGTTTATTGCTACACGCAACAGTGTCATCTCGCTGCGAACGCCTGCGTTCGCTTCGCCGGCAGAGGCTATCCCGTGATGGAATTGGACGGTGGTTTTGAAGTCTGGAAAGAACATGACCTCGACATCGAAGAATCCTCAGCCAATCGCCTGAAACAACAAACCGGCGACCGCATGGCCGGCAGGCGATAAGCAGCTTAAAACGCGGGCCAGCTCGGTGTGATAAATGGGTGCAATCTGCCGGTTAAAGTCAGCGGCTCTATTGAGACCGGAACGCCAGCTTTAACCGGCAGACCTTTGGGCTTGGCCGGCACGGACCGCGAACGGTCCCCCGTTCGCAGCGGCTACGAACACGCCGAAGGCTGGGGCTACCTGAAGATCCATCCGGCAGGATAGCGCGGCTGGGCAAACCAGTAAGGTGGGCGATTACTTACTTTTCCGAGATACAGTAAACGTACTCGCGGCCGCGCAAAATCAGGTCTTTGCCAACTGCGACCGGTGAGGCATCAAATTTATCGTCCAGCTTGTTTGCCGCGAGTTTTTCCACTTTATCGGATTGCTTCAGGACCACAGTCGTTCCGTTGCGGCCCGGCAGGTATATCCTGCCGGAAGCAGCTATCGGCGAGGCATAAACGCCGGGGATGTCCTCGAGTTGCTCGGCATCGATTAAAACTTTTCCCGACCGGGCATCGACGCACGAAAGCCGGCCATTGTTGCTCGCGAGGAAATAAAGCTTTTCATCCACAAGCAAAGGCGAAGGAACGTACGGCGTGCTCTTCTTGTAAGTCCACGAAACTGCATCGGTCCCGGTCAGATCGCCCGAATGTCCGAGCTTGATGGCCAGCAATGCGGCTCCCTGAAAACCGCTGATGCAATAAACGGTATCAGCGTCGGCGACTGGGGACGGAATGACGTTGCGAGTCAGTCCACTGCATTCCCAAACTTGCTTTCCAGTCGCGATGTTGTAACTGCGGATTTTGCCGGTTGCCGAAGTTACCACTTCCGCTTTGCCATCGTGCTCAACAACCAGCGGGGTTGCCCACGAGGTGCGCTCGTCACGGTTTTGCTTCCAAAGCTCTTTGCCGCTGTTCTTATCCAGAGCGACAATAAAAGAGCCATCTTCGTTATCCCAATTGACGATAAGTCTGTCTTTATAGAGCGCTGGTGAACTGCCTTCGCCGAAGCCCATCGCAATCCGCATTTTGCCGAGTTCTTTATTCCACTCGGGCTTGCCGTTCAGGTCATAGGCATAAAGGCCGCGGGAGCCAAAATAGGCGAACACATGCTGTCCGTCGGTGAGACCGGAACTGGACGCAAAGCTGCCGTCGCCCTGACGGTAACCTTCATGAGGCAGTTCTTCTTTGGCAATTTTCTGCCAAAGCAACTTGCCGGTCTGCCGGTCCAGACACTGCAAAGCAAACTGAAAGGTTTCGGTCGGCTTTTCGCCTCCCATTCCGCCGCGACCGCCTCTTCCCGCTCCTTGACCGCCAAACTGAGGCCGCGGCAAAACGGCATTCAAACCCTCGCGCAGTTCCGCCTCGCTCAAACTTCCATTCTTGTCTGTGTCCCAGTCGCCAAACCACTTGGTAAAGGCAGCTTTGAACTCGTCACGAGTCAACGACCCATCTTTGTTCCCGTCGGTCGCATCGAACAGGCCTGAGCCCAGGAACCTGCCCCCTCGGCCCCCACGCCCTCCCTGACCCCCCGGTGCACCGGGACCGCCCGAACCGCCGTCGGGCGGCGGCAGCAACGTCGTGATCCGCTCCGAGAATTTATCTTTCTCCAGTTTCCCCACCTTGTCCGAGTCTAATTTGTCGAACCAGGTTCCGGACAACGACACGAATTCCTCTTTCGATAGCTTCTGATCCTTATCGATGTCCCCGTCCGCGAGCATTCGCGGCGCAACCATATTGCCGGGACCAAAACCACCGCGTCCTCCTCCCGGCGGTCCACCCGGTCCGGGCTCCGGCCGGGCGGGCGATTTCTCCGCGCTATCGGTCGCCGCAACCTCGACTTTTTTCCCGGTCGGTATTGCCGTTTGAATGAAGATCTGGTTTCCCCAAACCACGGGAGTCGCAGTCCCCTCCCCCGGAATTTTCACTTTCCATTTGATATTCTCCGTCTCGCTCCAGGTTGTGGGCGGATTGGCGGACGGCGCTGCGCCCGTTTGAAGAGGCCCGCGCCATTGCGGCCAGTTCTGGTCGACGTTGGCGGCAAAGGCCGCGCTGACTGATAACAAAATAAAATGAAGCGGAATCGAAAGACGGGAAGAGACGTTTTTCATAAGTGCAACTGACGAGCGGTTTTTGGATTGTGGCAAATTCGCTTGGAAAGTAAGAAAACGGCCTCGGCAATCCAATGCAAAAAGAGCATTACAAACCCTCGACGATTTTACAGTTCTCAGCCGGACCGGACTCAATATAGTAGCTCCTGGAACAATATTATGAACCCTGACGAGTTTCTCCTGTTGGGAATTAAGAACAGCGTGATCGCCATCTCTCGCCGGAGTGGCCGAATCGAGTGGACGACCCGCCTTCCGGGTGGGATGGGACAGAGCTTTGTGATGGTCGCCTGTGACGCTGAACGCGTTTACGCCTATGCAAGTGGCAAGCTGCATTGCCTCGACCTCGGGAATGGCAACGTCCTTTGGTCCAATGGTTTGACCGGCTACGGCTTCGGGCTCGCCACAATATGCGTTCCTGGGTTTGGTTCCACCTCAGATGCAGCAGCCATCCAGGCCCAGGCCATGGCCCAACAGCGAAGGAACAGCAGCGGCGATTAAACCGCCTTGTCTTGAAACAAAAGGCGGTTAGCTGTGTCCTCAGTGCAACCTGATTTATGAAAATGGAAAACCTGAAATATCGAAGAAACATGTGCTTCTTGGCCGTAGGCTCGGGCTTGCTGATCCTCGGCGCGGTTTCAGTCAGCGCCACCACGGAAGAGGCGTTTCATAAGCGCTTCATCGTCCATCCCGAAGGCTCCCTCGTCGTGGACGTGGATTGCGGCGGTATCGAGGTCGGCACGAATGGCACCGGAGACGTCATTATCGATGTGAAGAGGAAGGTCGGCCGCAAAACAAAAGCCGACGAGGAAAAGTATTTGCGCGAGCATCCGATCGAATTCCTTCAGGACGGCGACAAAATCACCGTCCGCTGCCGCGAAAAGAGCGGGAACGGCATGTGGTCGTGGCGTGGCACTACCCTGAACGAGGCTGATTACACGATTACCCTGCCGGCGCATTTTAATGCGAAACTGAACACTGCTGGCGGCAGCATCGTCGTGAACGATCTCACGGGCAAAGTCAAAGCGGATACGAGCGGCGGTGGCTTGCGGTTCACCCGGATTCACGGCCAACTGAATGGCGCCACTTCCGGCGGCAGCATCCGCATGTCCGAGTGCGATGGCGAGCAACGAATCAGGACGAGCGGCGGCGGGATCGAGGTCAGCGGTGGCGCTGGTTCACTCGATGGCGCAACATCCGGCGGCTCGGTGAAGGTTGAAAACTTCCATGGACCGGCGCGCGTGGAAACCAGCGGCGGTGGAATCGCCGTCCAGAACGTAGCTGGAAAAATCGATGGCCAGACTTCGGGTGGGTCCATCCACGCAGTGCTTGTTTCGCCCTTGGCCGATTCCGTCAGGCTCTCCACCTCAGGGGGAGGCATCACTGTCAGAATTCCAGGAGATGCAGCCTTTGACCTCGACGCCGAAACATCAGCAGGCAACGTCAGCAGCGAATTACCCGTGACGGTCATCGGTAAAGTTCATGGCGACCATCTTCGTGGAACTGTCAACGGCGGCGGCAAATCGATAAATCTACGCAGCAGCGCCGGGAGCATCCATATTACGAAGGGTGAGGCCCTGGTGAAGGCGGAGGCGGAAGAGCGGCGCTGAGCGAGAAAAATTAATGCCTGAAAACTCCTGAAAACCCTTGAAAAAGGGAGGGTTTGCAATGCTGAGACAGAAAACGCGTGAAACATTATGCGTGGGGCGTGATGCGGAGATCGACAAAGTTGCCGACAAAGTTTGCGACAAAGGTCTGGCTGAACGCGGCCGCCCAGGAGAGGGAATGACGGACTCCTCACCTCGCCCCTACACACATGGCGGAGGAGAAAAGTGTGATTTCGGTCGAGATGGGTCCGGTTTGGTCGAGATCACTCGGGATTGGTCGAGCTTGCTGCCGAAGCTACCCCGAGCCAACTCGACCAAACTCGAGTAGCGATAGGCGGCATGGTCGAGATAGGTCGAGGTCGGAGGAAAATAAGTGAGAATATGTGAGACGAGGTGAGACGACCGGTTGAAATGCAGAGTTAAGAATGCAGAATGCAAAACGCAAAGGGAGCAGGCAACGGGGGCAATCGCAATGAAGAGATAAGAATGCAGAATGCAGAGTGCAGAGTGGGGGGAGGCAACGGGGGCGATTTACCCGTCCGGTCGTCCGTCGCCGCATTTTACCGAGTGATTTTGCATGTTTGACTCGTCCGGTCACCCGTCCGGCGGACGAGGTGAGTCGTCCGGCCGAATCAGGATGAGGAGCAACTGATACAGAGTGAAAACCACGAAATACACCAAATACGCGAAAAGGGGAGACTAACCGCTAATCACTCGCTGATTGACGCTAAGGCGGAGGGGAATTTTTCAACCACGGATTTCACGGATAGCACGGATGGGGAAGAACAGATTCGGGCAAAAAGTGGGGGCAGAAAGATAGAACGACCCAGCTCAGAAGCCGTGAAAAAATTGATTCCTGAGATTATAGATTTCATAAACCGATCTCGGAGCTAGGCCGGAGCTGCGAAAATTTCTGATCGAGCCAAAA
>Ga0308173_10001716_pt1 | contig 11183 bp, 12 predicted proteins | sample PhyPR1_FD_203716 | JGI IMG/M metagenome (GOLD analysis project Ga0308173, IMG submission 203716) | Soil microbial communities from UC Gill Tract Community Farm, Albany, California, United States - DLSLS.P.R1 | ecosystem: Environmental > Terrestrial > Soil > Agricultural land | place: USA... | reverse complement strand
TCGAATTCGGCCAGGGCCATGTCGGCACGCGCCCGGCGCTGCTTGGACAAATAGAACACATCCAGAAACCAGACGATGCCGGTAGCCACCGTCAGAACAAATAAGATCAGCGCAAAGTTTCCCAACAATGCTTGCAATGTCATTTCTCGTCCACTTGTAAAATTGCCAGGAAAGCTTCTTGGGGAATTTCCACTGAGCCCACTTGCTTCATGCGTTTCTTGCCGGCCTTTTGCTTTTCGAGCAATTTGCGCTTGCGGCTGATATCGCCGCCATAACATTTGGCCAGAACGTTCTTGCGCAAGGCCTTAACGTTCTCACGGGAAATGATGTTGGAGCCGATTGCTGCCTGAATTGCCACGTCGAACATCTGGCGCGGGATCAATTCACGCATCTTGGCCGCTACGGCGCGGCCGCGGTACTGGCTGTTGGCACGGTGAACGATGATTGCCAGTGCATCTACCTTCTCGCTGTTGATCAGCATATCGACCTTGACCACATCCGCCGCCCGATATTCCTTGAACTCGTAATCCATCGACGCATAGCCGCGCGATGTCGACTTCAGTCGGTCGAAAAAGTCGAGCACGATCTCGGCCATCGGCATTTCATAAGTCAGCTGCACCTGCTTGCCGTGGTAGCTCATATTGGTCTGCACGCCCCGCTTCTGGGTACACAGCGTAATCACCGAACCGACATACTCCTGTGGCATGTACAGGTTGACGGTGACGATGGGCTCCCGGATTTCCTCGATCTTGGATGGCTCCGGCATCTTGGACGGATTGTCGACCATCAGGGTGGAGCCGTCGCGCAGGATGACTTCATATACAACCGTGGGCGCCGTAGTGATCAGGTCCATGCCGAACTCGCGTTCCAGGCGCTCCTGCACGATTTCCATGTGCAGCAGTCCAAGGAAGCCACACCGGAAACCGAAACCCAATGCCTGCGACACTTCCGGCTCATACATCAGCGCGGCATCGTTCAGCTTGAGTTTTTCGAGGGAGTCGCGCAACGCGTCGTACTGATTTGCCTCGACCGGAAACAAACCGGCAAACACCTGTGGCTGGACTTCCTTGAAACCAGGCAGCGGCGCTGGCGCCGGTTTGGCCGCCAGTGTCACTGTGTCGCCAACCTTGGCTGCCTTCAATTCCTTGATGCCGGCAATGATGAAGCCTACCTGGCCGGCTGACAGGGTTTCGCGCGCAACCGATTTTGGGGTGAAGACGCCCACGCTCTCCACCATATGCTGGGCGCCGGTCGCCATCAGCAATATCTTGTCCTTGGGACGCAGGGTGCCATTCATCACTCTGACCAGCATCACCACGCCGACATAGTTGTCGAACCAGGAGTCGACGATCAGCGCCTGCAGTGACGCGTCCGGGTCGCCCTTGGGGGGCGGCACCTTCGCAATCAGCGATTCCAGCACGTCTTCCACGCCCAGGCCACTTTTGGCGGAGCACAGCACGGCGTCGCTAGCATCGATGCCGATCACCTCTTCGATTTCACCCTTGGCGTTATCCGGATCGGCGGAAGGCAGGTCAATCTTGTTAAGAACCGGCACGACTTCCACGCCCAGATCCAGGGCCGTATAGCAATTTGCCACCGTCTGCGCTTCCACGCCCTGCGACGCATCCACGACCAGCAGCGCGCCCTCGCACGCCGACAAGGAGCGGCTGACTTCATAACTGAAGTCGACGTGGCCTGGCGTGTCGATCAGGTTGAGATTGTAGATCTGGCCATCGCGCGCCTTATAGGACAGCGCTGCGGTCTGCGCCTTGATGGTGATACCGCGCTCGCGCTCGAGATCCATGGAATCAAGGACTTGCGCTTCCATTTCACGGTCCGACAAGCCGCCGCAGAGCTGAATAATGCGGTCGGCCAACGTGGATTTTCCGTGGTCGATATGCGCGATGATCGAGAAATTGCGTATGTTATTCATTAACAAGATGCCAGTTACAAAAAAGGCGCTCTGAGGGGGAAAGCTCTCCCCAGGCGAGCGCCTTGCTACAGTATGTTGATTCAGCGCCGCATTTTACCGGATTTCACACAGTGCCGATGCGGAAACTTGGCGCTCAGAGGGAAAGGAACGCGTTGAGTGCTACCTGATCGAGGAAATAGTGGCAGATTCTTACTTCGGAACCGTTCGGCTTCATACCAAATAATACCGGTACCAGTTCATCGTATTGGCGCACCAGATCCTCATCGGTGTCGACATCAAGCACTTCTATCCTGAATTGGCTCGCCTGTGGGTGGGCATACAGGGCCGCAAGCATGTCATCGCAAAGATGGCAATAGGACCGGGAATAAAGGATGAAATTGCTCAAAAGCGGCGTCGCGGAAATAGGGAGATAAGCAGTGAGGGCAAGGCGTTTTGGAAGACGCAGAAGGCTGCACACGGCGTGCAGCCTTCTGCGCTGAAGCTTATTGCCCGTTCGGCTTGATCGTCACGAACTGGGAAGCTTCGCCGCGTCGCACGAGCAGCAGCACGGTTTTTTTGGGCTCGAGCTTGGACACCAACGCGTTGAACTGCTTGCCGTCCTTGACGTCCGTGTTGTTGATCCGCAGGACGATGTCACCCGGACGCAAGCCTGCACGCGCCGCTGCGCCCTCCGCGTTTTCAATCACTGCGCCGCCATCGATTTTCAACTCCCGCTTTTGGGCTTCGGTAAGATCGGTCACCGCCAGACCCAGTGTGTTGACCGCCTGTTCAGGCTTGGGCTTTTTTGCCTCTTCCTTGGCGACTTTGTTATCCGGCTCCATCTCACCGATGTTGACCGTCAGGTCGCGCGCAGCGCCTTTGCGCCAGACGGTGACCGTCGATCGCGCACCGGGCTTGGTGTTGCCTACCATACGTGGCAGATCGCTGGATTTTTCGATCGGCGCACCATTGAATTTGACGATAATATCGCCTGCCTCGATGCCGCCTTTCTCCGCTGGTCCACCCTGCTCGACACGCTGCACCAGCGCCCCATTTGCCTTGGGCAAACCCAGCGAATCGGCCACATCCTTGGTGACTTCGCCGATTTGCACGCCTATGCGGCCGCGCGTCACGCGTCCAGTGGTCTTGAGCTGTTCGGAAACGCGGATGGCTTCGTCGATCGGCACCGCAAATGAAATGCCCATATAACCGCCGGAGCGGCTGTAAATCTGCGAGTTGATTCCAATAACCTCCCCTCGCATATTAATCAGCGGGCCACCCGAGTTGCCTGGATTAACTGCAACGTCAGTCTGGATCAGCGGCAGGTAGTCACCGGTATCCCTGGCTTTGGCAGAGATGATGCCAGCGGTAACCGTATTATCCAGGCCAAACGGTGAGCCGATAGCAATTACCCACTCGCCGACCCGCAGCTTGTTGGAGTCGCCAAAGGTGAGCCTGGGCAGATTACTGCCTTCGATCTTCACCAGGGCAACGTCGGTACGTTTGTCCACGCCGATGATCTTTGCCTTGTACTCGCGCTTGTCAGTGAGCGTGACGTACACTTCATCGGCACCTTCAACCACATGGGCATTGGTCAGCACATAGCCGTCCGGGGAAATGATGAAGCCGGAACCAACACCGCGAGGCACTTCTTCCTCCTGCTGCTGAGGCGCCTGACGGCGGCCACGCGGCGTCTCCGGCTGCTGGCGCGGGATGGGAACACCGAAGAAGCGGCGAAAGAATTCCTGCATTTCGGGGTCATCCATGCCAGGAGGGAGACCGCCATTTCCCTGCGCTCCCATCTTGGACCGTTCCGTGGTGCGGATATTTACGACAGCTGGCCCCACCTTGTCGACCAGATCGGTAAAGTCGGGCAAGGCCGCTGATGGCGTTGCAACTGCGGGTTGGGCAAAAACAAAAGGCATGGGCGCGCTGAAAGCGCCTGCGGCGCCCAATATCAGTACGGATAAAAGGCGCTTTACGGGATACGCTGATTTCATTTGGCTACTTGCTCGGTTTATATTCAATAGAGTTCGCTACCTGCCGGATCGCGTTCGATGGCACTTCGCCAACAATGGTAAGCCAAAATTCGCCTTGCCGCTTGCCAAGAATATTCATCGCCCCTTGCTGGAGGGATCCTTCGGTGCGGCTCTGCGTTCCAGGCTCAATGAATACCGAGATGGCGGCAAGTCCATCTGAGAAGACGATCTGGGAAACCTCGCGCTGGCTTGGCGGCATTCCAGGCTGGACCGGGAGATCCGAAACCATGCGCTTGAGTTCGCGCGTCCGCAGGAAACCAGGCGGCAATCGCTTCACGTTCCAGTTCGACAGGTCTACCTGGCTCATGACTGCATTCTCCACCCGCCAGCCGCGAGTATTGGTAAAGCTTGGCTTTACCCGGTTCCTATCCACAGTGCCGATTGCCAGTTGAGTAAAGGATATCTGCTCTACGACAGCGCCAGCTTCATTGATCGTCTGCGCTCGCAATAGCAGACCAGTAGACTTCTCGGCCCACAATTTATAACCATAGCGAAGATCATCCTTGGGCTCGAGAATGACGGATTGGCAGTCGAACCCAGCCACCCTGCCGGACTCGCCCTTGCGTATCGTGTAGTGTTCAGCAAGCGCATCTGCGTTTGCCGCAAGCAGCGCTGGAAACACGTCCTGTGCAACGCGTTTCTCGACGAGCAGCGTTTTTGCATCGGGCACGTAGCAAATGATTTCATCATTGCTGCGAATGTACTCCCGCGGCTGCCCATCCAACACTTCAAGTTTTTCAATCTCGTTTTTGCCTTCGACCAGGTGCGTAATGCGTGACGTGCGCACCTGACTCCCTTGCTGGTACACAAAGGTGCCGGAGTAATTCAGTTTTTGTGCTGCCGACTGTATGGTGCGTAGCAAAGCCTGCGCGTCACGGGACTCTCCCGTTGGCGCAGGCTCTGCATGCGAACTGAAGGCGATAAAACTGGAGACAGCTAGAACAAATTTAAACAGGGCCAGTGTTCGCCGCATAAAGATTATTTACCAGATTCGTTTGCGAACGTAGCCGAACGCGCGTATTGAGCAGAACTGTACACGGAAGGAGAAAATCGCTGATGCGCCATCAGATATTCATCGATGCCCTGCGCGCGCAGAACCTGTCCTGTGCGCGCTCCACCAGTCAAGGCAGTGCGTTCCACGCCGCCATCCGCTATCACAGCTAGTGCAGGGGCGCTTGCGGGCTGCCCCTGGAAGGCCACCATAAGCTGTGGCGTACCAACGAAGGCAACCGCAGCAGCAGCGGCGGCAAGTACACCGGGCAGAGCAAAACGACGCGCCCGAGAGCGTGCGGGCTTGCTGGCGAGTTTGGGAGCAATCAGGGTTGGCTCAGCGGCAAGGCTGGCTGCCATCCTTGAGGAAAACCTTGAACTTAATGGGACATCCATCTCATCCGAACGCAAGATGTCACCTATCCTGTGGTACAGCTCCCAGGCTTCCTTCGCCTCATCCTGGCGCAGATCTGCCAGCGCGATCTCCAATTGTTCGTCGCTGGTTTCGCCGTCTGCGAAAACTGAAACCCGTTCCTGCACCAAGCTTTTCGTATCCATAATTAACCTCGCCAAAACTGACAACCAATCCCTTGTAAACCACTCAATGTTTTGTTTTTTCTTACCAGCGTTTATCCAGTGCGGTACCAAGCAAGGGTCGCAGCTTTTCGGCAATTGCTTCTCTGGCCCGAAAAATCCGACTTCTTACGGTGCCGATTGGGCATCCCATTGCTTCAGCAATTTCGTCATAGCTCAATCCTTCGATCTCACGCAACGTAATGGCCATTCGCAATTCCTCAGGCAAAGCATCCATTGCAACATTGACCGTTTCGGCAATCTGCTTGGTTGCGAGCATTGACTCAGGAGTATTAATGTCTCTTAGGTGCTCTCCATCGTCAAAAGTTTCGGCTTCTTCTGCATCAGCTTCTGTTGACGTTGGAGCGCGTCTGCCTTGAGTGACAAGATAATTCTTCGCGGTATTGATTCCAATTCGATACAACCAAGTATAAAACGCGGAATCGCCACGGAACTGTGGCAATGCGCGGTAGGCTTTAATAAAAGCCTCCTGAACAACATCCTCTGCCTCGGCCTGGTCGCGCACCAGCCTCGACACCAGCCGCATGAGCTTGCGTTGATATTTGGAGACCAATAGCTCGAACGCTCTTTTGTCACCGCGCTGCACGCGCTCAACTAGCAGTTGATCAATGTCGCGTTCTGTTGTCAATCCGCAAATCCTTGATATTGTGCAACACGTACGCGGCAATATGTTGACTGAGTGAAATTAAACAAGTTCAATTTTCTACCCGGGTTAATCATTTATATTATGAGAAGCCTGCTGCGCAGCAATCCACTTGCAAGCAACTAGTAACTTCGAAAAGTCCGATGCGCCCAGACTGTCGATCAGGACTGAAATCGAAATCATTTCTCCCCCATCAGCCTTGAGGCGCAACAACATCAGGTGCGGCCAGAGAATAGAATCCAGGCTCAAGTGAACCAGTTTGCCGGAAGAACCGTCTAAGGGCATGCCTATGTTTTTATATGGTGTGGACACCCCGCTATATTGCGTCAACCGGATTTGTCCGATGCCGGAAATATCAATATGGAACGTTTTTCCGGGACGCTTGACTGCAAATATTGCTGTCCCTACCAAGATGGAGGCTATTAGCGAAATTTGAAGACAAAAAATAGTGCTTATATTTCGGTTGGTAGCGAGAAGCAGGAGAATTGCCACGGCGGCCAGAAAAGCGAGGCCGTAAACCGCAAAGGTGAGCAGGCGAGAGGGAGAAACCATGACCGAGACCGCGATGGTCATGGTTATTGGTAGAACCGCCTGGTTGAAGAGCGGCGGCTCTGAATATCAGATCTTGCCGAAGACAAGCGTTCCGTTGGTACCGCCAAATCCGAACGAATTTTTCACCGCGACATTAATCGGCATGTCGCGAGCGACGTTCGCACAGTAATCGAGGTCGCATGCTGGATCCTGATTAAAGATATTGATCGTCGGTGGCGAAAGCTGCTTATGCACGGCAAGCACCGTGAAGACGGATTCAAGCCCGCCAGCGCCACCGAGCAAGTGGCCAGTCATGGATTTGGTCGAGTTGACTACAACGTCCTTCGCATGATCGCCCAACGCACGCTTGATTGCGATTGTTTCAGCGACATCGCCCAGCGGGGTCGAAGTACCATGTGCGTTCACATAGTTGACCTCGCCTGCGTTGACACCGGCATTTTTCATCGCAGCCAACATGCAGCGACGCGCGCCATCGCCATCTTCAAGCGGTGCAGTCATGTGGTGCGCATCGCCACTCATGCCAAAACCGAGCAATTCGGCATAGATACGCGCGCCACGCGCTTTGGCATGCTCGTACTCTTCGAGCACCATGACGCCGGCGCCTTCACCCAGCACGAATCCATCGCGGTCCCTGTCCCAGGGACGGGAAGCTGTCAATGGGTCTTCGTTACGGGCTGACAACGCTCTTGCAGAAGCAAATCCGCCCAGTCCCAACGGGGAAATTGTGGATTCGGCGCCGCCTGCAATCATTACGTCCGCATCGCCATACTCGATAAGCCGGCCTGCCGCGCCAATGCAATGCAAGCCTGTGGTACAGGCTGTAACAATCGCCAGATTCGGACCTTTCAAACCATACTTGATGGAAAGATGGCCGGAGATCATGTTGATGATCGATGCTGGCACGAAAAACGGGCTGATGCGACGTGGTCCGCGGCTGGTCAGTTCAGCATGGGTTTCCTCGATCATCGGCAGGCCGCCTATGCCGGAGCCGACAATGACTCCGATGCGATCCGCGTTCGCCTCGGTCACTTCAAGGCCGCTGTCCTGCATGGCCTGCATACCGGCCGCCATGCCGTAATGGATAAAGGTATCCATGTGACGCGCTTCCTTGGCAGGAATGTAGTCGTCTACCTTGAATCCCTTTACCTCGCCAGCAAAGCGCGTGCTGAAAGACGATGCATCGAATCGCGTGATCGTTGCGATGCCTGACGTGCCGGCAGTCAGGGCGCTCCACGCATCGTCAACGGAATTGCCGACGGGGGAAATGCAACCCAGACCAGTAATAACAACGCGGCGCTGTTGTGAGCGGCTCAAACGTATCTCCTGGAGTCTTTCAAACTGGATCGATCAGGCCTTGACGTTCGCCTTGGCGTAGTCAATGGCTTGCTGGACCGTGGTGATTTTCTCGGCTTGCTCGTCAGGAATTTCCATTTCGAATTCGTCTTCCAGAGCCATGACCAGCTCAACGGTATCGAGCGAATCAGCGCCCAGGTCGTCAACGAAAGAAGATTCCGTCTTGATGTCTGCCTCAGCTACGCCAAGTTGTTCAGCGACGATCTTCTTTACGCGTGTTTCGATATCGGACATGTTGTGCCTCCAAAGGGTGGGGTTGCAGAAAGTGCGCGCATTTTATCAGGTTTGCGCGCGAAAAATTGATTTTCGGACTGCGATTCGGCGGTACCGGCCGCGGCATGGCAAACGGCCTGAAACTGCACGACAGCAAGCGCGTATCCGCGTCAGTTCATGTACATGCCGCCGTTGACATGCAACGTGGTGCCGGTGATGTAGCCAGCCTGCGGCGACGCCAGGAATGCGACGGCGGCAGCGATGTCTGCCGGCTGACCGAGTCGGGCCAGCGGAATCTGCTGAAGCAGCGAAGAGACTTGCTGCTCATCCAGTGCACGCGTCATGTCAGTGTCGATGAAACCGGGAGCAACACAGTTAACAGTGATGTTTCGACTGCCAATTTCCCGTGCAAGGGCGCGGCTCATGCCGGCCACGCCAGCCTTGGCTGCCGCATAGTTCATCTGCCCTGGATTGCCAGCCGATCCGACCACCGAGGTGATATTGATGATGCGACCCTGCTTGGCCTTCATCATGCCGCGCAGCACAGCGCGCGACAGTCGGGCCACGGAGGTGAGGTTGGTTGCGATAACAGCGTCCCATTCCTCGTCCTTCATCCGCATGGCCAGCTGGTCCTGCGTGATGCCGGCGTTGTTGACCAGAATGGACAGGCCGCCGTATTGCTTCTGTATTTCCGCGACAAGCGCATTGCAGCGCTCCGCATCGTTGACATCCAGCACCATGCCGCGACTGCGGCCTTCTCCAAGCTCGTTCAGATACTGGGAAATGGCGGCACTGCCGGCTTCCGAGGTAGCCGTGCCGATCACTATCGCTCCCTGCCTTGCAAGCTCGAGCGCAATCGCGCGCCCGATGCCGCGGGAGGCGCCAGTCACCAGTGCGATTTGGCTTTCCAGATTTGCAGGATTGGTCATTGCTTAACGAGCTCCACTATTCTTTCGAGAGATCCCTGATCGACGATTGCGTCACCAGTCAGGTCGCCATTAATCCGCTTTGTGAGGCCAGACAGCACTTTGCCAGGGCCGCATTCGATCACATGGGTGATGCCTTCGACCGCAAACTTGTTCACGGTTTCGACCCATCGCACCGGGCTGGCGGCCTGGCGCACCAGCGCGTCCTTGATTGACTCTGGATCATTCAGGATCGCGACATCGACGTTGTTAATCAGCGGCAGGGCTGGAACGGCGAAGGTCAGACCGGCCATGTAGTCACGCAGCCTGATGGAAGCAGGTTGCAGCAGCGAGGAATGGAACGGGGCTGAGACTGGCAACAGCAGCGCGCGCTTGGCGCCGCGTGCCTTGGCAGCGTCGCAAGCACGCTCGACTGCACCCTTGTGCCCGGCGATGACAACCTGCGCTGGCGCATTGAAATTGACCGGCTCGACAACCTCACCCTGCGCAGCCTCTGCACAGGCGGCGCGAACATCCTCATCCGACAATCCGAGAATGGCAGCCATGCCGCCCTGCCCTACAGGCACGGCTTCCTGCATGGCCTGCGCGCGGAAACGCACCAGAGGCACGGCGTCGGCAAACCGGATCGCGCCGGCTGCTACGAGCGCAGAATATTCGCCCAGGCTGTGGCCAGCTACCAATGCCGGCATCGCGCCGCCGGCAGCCAGCCAGGCGCGCCAGGTTGCGACCGCGGCAGCCAGCATCACGGGCTGGGTATTGGTAGTGAGATCGAGTTCTTCCTTCGGACCTTCGGCGATCAGCTTGGCAAGGTCTACCTTGATGGCCTCGGATGCCTCGGCCAGGGTGTCTTTAACTACCGGATTGTCGCCGAAACCATTGAGCATGCCGACGGCTTGCGACCCCTGACCCGGAAATACAAATGCGAATTTCATTGTGTTTTCTTGTCTTCTTTTCTGTCACATGCGGACCAGCGCCGCACCCCAGGTAAAGCCGCCGCCGACGCCTTCCATCAGCACAGTCTGGCCTGGCTTGATTCGGCCATCGCGCATGGCCTGATCGAGCGCCAACGGGATCGAGGCAGCCGAGGTGTTGCCGTGCTGATCGACGGTTACCACCATTTTTTCCATGGGCAGACCCAGCTTTTTGGCCGTCCCCTGCATGATGCGGATGTTGGCCTGGTGGGGAATGAGCCAGTCGACCTCGGAAGCCGACACGCCAGCGGCATCCAGCGCCTCGTGCGCGACCTTTTCCAGCACCGACACCGCCAGCTTGAAAACCGCCTGACCATCCATGTGCAGGAACGCGCTGCCGGCAATCGCGCCGGCGTTGACGCTTCCCGGGACGCAGAGTATGCCGGCCTGGCTGCCGTCGGCGTGCAGCCGGGTAGCCAGTATGCCGGGCTCGCTGGACGCGGACATCAGCACGGCACCGGCACCATCGCCGAACAGCACGCAAGTCGTGCGATCCTTGAAGTCCAGGATGCGGGAGAATACTTCTGTACCGATCACCAGTACTTTCCTGTGCATGCCCGTGCGAATGAAGCTGTCGGCCATCGACAGCGCATACACGAAGCCGCTGCATACCGCCTGAATATCGACTGCGGCACAATGATTGGAAATGCCGAGCTTGTTTTGCACCACGCATGCGGTGCTGGGAAAACCGCCGAAATAATCGGGGGTGGAAGTCGCCAGCAGAATCAGGTCCACTTCATTGGCGCTGCAACCTGCCATGTCAAGCGCATTCTGCGCGGCCTTGACGGCGAGATCGCTGGACTTCATGTCGGCATCGGCATAATGACGGGCCGATATGCCGCTACGCGATACGATCCATTCGTCGGATGTCTCGACACCCTGCTCCGCCAGTTGCGCGGACAGTTCATGGTTGCTTACCCGCCGCGGCGGCAGGTAGCTACCTGTACCGATGATTTTGCTGTAAAGGGTCATGCGGTTTTATCTTCGGTG
>Ga0308173_10001714_pt1 | contig 11188 bp, 6 predicted proteins | sample PhyPR1_FD_203716 | JGI IMG/M metagenome (GOLD analysis project Ga0308173, IMG submission 203716) | Soil microbial communities from UC Gill Tract Community Farm, Albany, California, United States - DLSLS.P.R1 | ecosystem: Environmental > Terrestrial > Soil > Agricultural land | place: USA... | reverse complement strand
CCGTAACAAGCGCTATCGGGTTTGCTAATGGGGTGGGTATTTGGTGCTAGGAGTATGGAATATTGCGATATTCGACGGAAGGCCGCTCGTTTTGCAATTACAGTAGTGTGTTTTCCTGTGAAGGCTGGCGATTTTCAAGATATTGCCAATGAGCGCCTAGCATTCCAAACTAAGTTTCGGTCGTGGTCCATAGCGACGCCGTAGCGATGAGCCATAAGGGGCTCAGTGGAGAGGCAAAGACGCTGGAGACTAGTAGTCTGCAGTACGACAAACATCCCCCAGGGCATCCGTAAATGAACGTAAGAAACACCTCCAAATTGGCTGTCGGCCTTGTCATCGCAGGAGTCTTCTTCGCACCGAATGCGCGGGCCTACGTAATAGACTTCGACTCAGAAGGCTTCACGGGACCCTCGGCGGCGGTCCGCACAGCCGCGAGCACGATCAACATTCTGACGCCAATTGGATCTGTATCGTTCTCCGGAGGCGCCATTCTTACGCACGAAGGAAATCTCGCGGCAGACACCACGAGCGTCTATTACGCGAGCTACTTCCTGGCGAACGCAACCAATCCGATTACCATCACGTTCCCAAGGAATATCAGCAACTTCTTCCTAAGTCTCTACAACGGCGAGCGTCACCCTGACTCCTTCATGGTGTCCGACAACCTCGGACACACGAATACCATTGCTCTTTCCAATAATGCGAGCCGGGGCCAAGCGATAATATCGCTCCCGGCGGCGGGCAACATGGTGACGATCTTCACCAGCGATACCACAGGGTTCAACTTTTCAATCGACAATATTGGCTTCGATCAGCCGACCGCGACGGTCCCAGAGCCCGCGACACTGGGCCTGCTCGGCATGGGGCTCGCCGGCCTCGGCCTGATCCGTCGGCGTACCTGACTAACGTTCGGGATTCCTGACGTCGAGTGGCATCTGCTCGAGGCTTGGGCACCGATCCTGTTCCACGACCACGACCGGGCGGCAGCCCAGCGCCGCCGATGATTTCGGAGACCGCCAAGCGCAAGCGCGGTCGCCGGCGCAGCGATGACGGCCTGCCCGTCACCAGCTTCGCCGACTTGACCGATCACCTCACCCGGACGCTCAATATCGTCGCGTCGTCGCAAGGCACCGAACGCTTCCTTCGTGCTCACCGCCAAGCCGACCTCACTCCAGAACAGAGCGTTCGAACTGCTCGATACCGCCCTCCCGCGAGTGTCCAGTGGCCAGCCACACCAGATCGCAGAAAGCCCCAGCACACCAGGACTTCCTCACACGCAAGGCCGCAAACTTCGGGTTAGTCTGGTCGCGTAGAACGTGGCAATGGCAAATGTTCATCCGCCGCACCATCGCATTGCGCCCGGGTCTGCTCGCGGCGCGCCCGCTGACCGGAGCAGAGGCCCGGGTGCCGTGATGCACTGTCTCGCAAGCCGATCAGCGCTCGTCGTCGGGTTGCTCGCGTGCCTCGCCGCGATCGCCTGGGCGCAGGACGATCTAGCAAGCGCGCGCGTCACGCCAACCGCAGCACGGGCCGAACCGGGCTATCTGCAGACGGTGACGGACCCGGCATTCGGCACCCCGTTCACGCGCGTGACGGATCCGGGCAAGCCGGGAACGCCGGGTCTGCCCTGCCGGCCAGCCTATTGCACGCATCGCTATTCCAGCGCCCAGGCCTGGAACGCGGATCAGAGCTTGCTCGTGATCATGAACGGCTGCGGCGGGATGTGCTTCCTGGACGGACGAACCTATCGACCGCTATTCACCCGGTCTTCGCCCGACGAATGCGAGTGGCACCCAACAAACCCCGCCCTGATGATCTGCATGGCCGGAAACATGATCTATCGCTGGTATCCGCAGGTCGATCGGAAGGTGATCATCTATGAGGCCGCCTCTTATCGGCATCTCCAGTTTGGCCCCTACAAGGGCAACCTGTCGCGCGACGGTAGCAAGCTCGTCGTGCGCGCAGTGGACCGGCACGGCGCGCTGATTGCCTTCGCCTATAACGTCGTGACCCGGAAAAAATATCCCGACATTCATCTCGGAGCGCTGGCGGGCCGCAACGACTACTGCTCGATCTCGCCGTCGGCACGCTACATCTTCTGCGATCAGAACATGCCTCATGAGACCAACCAGGCTTACGTCTTCACGATCGGGGGAACCGAGCTGCAGCATTGGACCGAGAACCACCGTCCCGGACACGGCGACATGATGATCGACGGTGATGGCAGCGACGTCTATGTCGGTATCAGCAAATCCGATCCCGACAAGTTTCACATCATCAAGCGCCGGCTGCGGGACGGCGCAGTGACCGATCTCGCGACCTACGGCGAGGGCCAGCACGCGTCGCTACGCAACACGAAGCTGCCGGGCTGGGTGTTCGTGACATATGCCGGCACTTTTGACGAGGTCGCCGCCCATCCCGCCTGGGAACCGTTCTATCAGGAAATAATCGCGCTGCGCACCGACGGCAGCGGCCAGATCAGACGGATCGTGCAGACGCGCCAGGCAGCGTACGATTATTGGAGCGAGGCCCATGCCTCACCGTCGCCCGACGGCACGCAGGTGATCTGGTCGAGCAATTGGGGCCATCCCGGCGCACCGGTGGCCGACTACGTCGCGCGCATCGTCTGGCCCGCGCCGAGGGCGACCGCGATGCATTCCACGACTGGACCCCACTGACCAGGGGCGGGCTGGCGGAATAGCCGCGCCGTCGGATACCACGGGCTGTCCTCGCGGTCGAGCAGCCAGCGCCAATCCGGCGAATAGGGCAGCATGATCCAAGCGGGCTTGCCCATCGCGCCGGCGAGGTGGGCGACGACCGTGTCGATCGTGACGACCAGGTCGAGATTGGCGACGATCGCCGCCGTGTCGGTGAAGTCCGCGATCTGATGCCCGAGGCCGAGCAACGGCGCGCGGCCGAAATAGCCGGCCACCTCGTCCTGAGCGCGCCCCATCTGGAGCGCGACGAGGCTGATACCGTCAAGCGCCGCGATGGGGGCCAGGGTGGAGAGGCTGACGGAGCGGTTCGGCGGGTGGGCGCGTCCGCTCCAGACAATGCCGATCCGCCGATAGCCACGCGGCAGCATCGCCTCCAGCCGCGCTGCCCAGGCCGCCGCCTTCGCCGGCTCGGGCATGATATAGGGGATCTCCGCCGGGATTGTCGCGAGGCGTGTCGCGTGAAGCCGCGGCAGCCCCGAGAGAGGACAGTAGGCAGCGAAAGATGGGCACGCATCCCAGCGGTCGAACACCGGCAGGCCGGGATAGTTGTGTTCGATCAGCCGACGCATCTCGGCGCCGCAGGCAAGCACCGGCCGCGGACAGCGCTTTGCGGCCCAGGGGAGATAGCGGAGGAATTGCAAAACGTCGCCAAACCCCTGATCGGCGATCAGCAGCAATTCGCCCTCGGCAAGGGGCGCCCCATTCCACTGTGGCCGATCCATGTCCGGAAGGTGTCGGCCCGCTTCGGGAACCCGGAAACGCCACTCGTATTCCGCAAAACCCTCCGCCATCTCGCCCTGCAATAGCAGCAGTTCGGCGAGTGCGAGGTGAGGCGACGGGGATGCCGGGTCAAGCGCGATGGCTCGTCGTGCATAGTTGATTGCCTGGTCGAGTCGGAGCAGACGCTGGTGCACAACGGAGAGATTGTGCAGCGCGTGCTGATCGAATGGATCGAGCTCAGCGGCGCGCGAGCCAGCGGCGACGGCTTCTTCGTAGCGGCCGAGCCGTTCATGGATGGAGCAGATGTTACGGAGGTAGAGCGGGGCGTCCGGCCGCTCGGTGATCGCCAATTCTATGAATCTGGCGGCCTCTGCCAGACTGCCTTTCTGGAAGGCCGCGATACCGGTCAGGTGCAGGACGTCAGGGTCGCGCGGTGCGGCGCGAAGCGCGGCGCGGAGCAGCTCCTCGGAATCATCGTGTCGGCCGGCCCGACCATAATCCTGCGCTAGTTTAAGGACCTGCGCGAGCGGCAGCTTGACCTCGATGGACGGCGGAAGCGCCTGCAATCGAGCCGGCTCGCTCATGCAGCGCCATCTACGGTATAGCCTAGCCGTTCGATGGTCGGCCGAAGCACGGGGATAACCGGCTCCAAGTATCGGAGATACCGGCGGTAGCGGTAGCGGGACCGGTCGTACAGTTGCTCGGTGACCTGGGCGTAGCTTGCCGTGCGTGCGTAGCGCTGGTTCTCATGGAAGGCGAGGCACCTCGCGTCGAAATCCTCGCCGATGAAGGCCAGCAAACGGCGGACATTCTCCTCCTGGTCTTCGACAATGTCCTCGTAGCGGACCGGCAGATACCGCAGCGTCATCTCGCGGCGGTAATTCTCCACCAGATCCATCACGAGCACGTAGTGCTGTGCCACCGTCTCGAGCTCGTAGGCGCAGAAGAACCCGTGTGTGAGGTCGTTGGCGAAAACCGAGAGAACGACGTCGAGCGGGTGGCGGATGACGTGGATCAGCGGCGCCTCGGGGAACATCAGCGCAATCAGGCCGATATGCATCTCATTGAGCGGCATCTTGTCGGTGAACCATGTGGCTCCGGACTTTCGCAGGACGCCGAGCTGGTGCACCTTGCGCAGATAGTAGTCGCGTAGCTCATCCAGACCATCAACGTGGTCCGCCATCCACAGCTCGGCGAGAGCGTCCGGGTAGCTGAGCGGGCTCTCGAAGAGACGTGGGAGAATGTTGGCGATATCGCCGATGAGCGGCAGTTCGTCCCCAGCCGCAATGCGTGGATGCGCCGACAGTGTCTGTTCAACGAGCGTGGTTCCGGAGCGGGGAAAACCCAGGACGAAGATCGGCTGCGGCGCCTCATCGAGCACGCCGGCGCGCGGCAGGATCGAGAGGCGGTTGGTCGTAAAGAAGGCCTTGAGCCGCGTGGCCAGGAGCTGGGCTTCCTGCGCGAGATAGCGATGACCCCTGGTCTCGCGCGCCCGGCGCTTGCCGGCCGCGAAGGCGGCGAACGCGTCGTCGGGGCGGCCCATCCGGTCGAGCAACGAGCCCTTCTCGAGCAGCTCATGAGCGGCAGGGCCCGCGGCGCGGCTGGGTTGCGCGATGTTGGCCAGCGCGGCGAGCGCGTCGTCGTAGCGTCGCTGGCGGCCGAGCAGCACGGCGTGCGTGAGTTGGAAGCGTGCGTCACCGGGAAACCGTGCCTCGGCGCGATCGAGCACGCTGGCCGCTGCCTCGAAGCAGCGGTCCGCCTCCTCGAGACGCGCCCAACCGAGCAGCGTCTGCGGCACGTCCGGCGCGAGGGAGACGGATTCCTCATAGAGCTGCCGCGCCTCGCCCATTCTGCCCTGGCTCTTGAGGTTCCAGGCGAGATTGGCGAGCAGGATCGGATCGCGCGTGCCGGACAGCCGGAGCGCCATGCGGTAGTGATGCTCGCCGAACTGCGGCTTGTGCGCCTCGGTCAGCACCATAGCGAGCAGGTTGTGCGCCTGGGTGCCGTCGGGGGCAAGCCGCACTGCATTGCGCGCGTGCACCTCTGCCTCGGCAAGCCGACCGGCATCCAGCAGCAGCAGCCCGAGCTCGATCGTCGCCCACACGTCGTTCGGGGCGAGAGCCACCACGCGCCGGATCAACGTCTCCGGCGCCAGTGGCGAGCCGCCCGTCTTGCGGATGCGGTAGAGCAGGTGCAGCGCATCCACGCGCGTTGGTGCCGTCTCCAGCGCAGCGAGGCACAGCGTTTCGGCGGTCGCGATGCTGCCGGCCCGGTGCGCCTGAATCGCCCGCTCGATCAGCGGCGACAGATGCTCGTCCGTATCCGCCGCCGTCCAACCCGCGAGGTTCATCTCGCAGCATCGGTCGCCACTCAAGCCGCTGCCGCAGGCGCAACGCGCCGGATCACCCGGACGATTCGTGGGGCGGACCATCGCGACCGGCGTGCTCATCGTATCCTCTTGCGCGTGATCACGGTTCTGTCCGCGCCCTCGGCCTCCGCCAGGAATACTTCGCCGGCTGCCATCGGCGTTTGGAATACGAGGGTGGCGACATGCCCGTCGTTGGAAATCATCAGGATGCCCAATGACGGATCGTAACTGAGCACCACTTTCGACGGCGGAAATCTGGTGAGTACCACGGCGTTTCCCGCGCGGAAACCCTGCAGTTCGGGTCCGCGGTAGGAGGCCTTGCCCACGTCCGAGCCGAACGTGCCGGGCTCGTCGAGTACCAGCCTGCCGTCGCCCAAGAACCTGATCCGCGCCTTGGCTCCGACGGCGGATGCCACGTGTAGCTCCGTGCCCGGGCCTAGCTGAAACAAGCCGGCCTCTTCCGAATCGAGCATCGGCACCTGGACAGTGCCGGAGATGGTGATCGTTCCATTGTTGACGATCGTCTGCGCGCCGAGGCCGGAGCTGAGCATCCAGGCGCCACCTTGATCGACCTTCAGGATATCGAAATTGCTGAACGACCAGTTATGCCCGTTCGCGGTCACCGAGCCGGCGCCGGCACCCCGTCCGGTAATGGCGCCGTTGCCGCCCGCCAGCTCCAGCGTGTTGCCAACCGTGCTGCCGCCGACGACACCGCCCTTGAAGACCGCTGCCGGCCCGGCCACGAGCAGGTTGCCGCTGCCCGAGAACCGCACCGCGGCAGTTCCGCCCGAGATGGTGCCCTGGTTCGTGACCTTGCCCTGACCCCCGTAGACACCGATGCCGGTTTCGGCGCTGTTGATCGACGCCGACGCGAGATTGGTAACACTCCCGCCCACCGTCAGATCGACCCCGAACTTTTCCGTCCCGGCGATCGTGCCCTGGTTCGTGATGCTGCCGGGACCGCCCGCGACGAAGATTCCGAAGTCGGCGCCTCCGATCGACGCGTCGCGTTGGTTGGTCACGCGGCCGCCGCTTTCGATGTCGACGCCGGCTGCCCCGGTCGCGCTGATGCGCCCGGCGTTGGCAAGCTCGGCCTCACCGCCAGCGAAGAACACGCCGGCGACCTTGCCGGCGATAGACGCACCCGCGGCGTTCGCGATGCTGCCGCCCTGCGCGAGATCAACGCCGATGCGCTCGGTGCCGGTGATCTGGCCGCCATTGGCGACCGTGCCGGGCGCGCCGGTGATGAAGAGGCCGAACTGGTCGCCGTGCAACGAGGCCGCCGGGCGATTCGTAACGCTTCCACCATCCCGCAGGTCGACACCGGTGCCCGTCGCGGAAATGCTGCCGGAGTTGGTGACGGAGCTTGGACGTTGCTCGATCTTCACCGCCGCGGCCGCGCCGATAATCGCGGCGGCGGCGTGAGCCGGCCCGTTGACGACCGTCCCGCTGCCCGTCAGGGCCACACTCAGCCCGGCAGATGAGGCAATCGTGCCGTCGTTCACGACAACCCATCCATTGCCGGCCGGTCCGTCAACGGCGTCGACGCCTTGCCCGGTGGCGGTGATCGTCCCCGAGGCCGTGACGGAGAGCGGAGTATCGGCGAGGGTCAGGGCGATCGGTCCGGCAACGCTGCTGTTGATGGCCTTACCCTGCCCTGGTGCGGGAGCGGGAGTGAAGATCTCGACTGGGGGCGCGGCAGCGGCGCTCCTTGGGCCACTCAACTTGGAGGCGGCAAGAACCGTGCTGAGGATGTTGTAGTGGTTGTAAGCGGCTGGATAGGTCCCAGTCGCGACATGAGCGCCGTAGAGAATCGCCGGGACGTGATTGTTTGCATCGCTGGAGCTCTCATCCCATGTCACGATCAGCAGCGAATTATGGGTCGTCGCCCAATTGGCGTACGGGCCGATATTGGCCTCGACCCATTGATCTCCCTGCGAGACGGTTCCGTCGTGCATATCATGGTGTACGCCCGGGATAACGAAGGAGACTGTCGGAAGGCGCACGAAGTCGTCCCGCGGAAAGGCATCGAAATCCCTCTCAACGCTGCGGCCTTCGGGAAAGGTCTCCCAAGGATTGTGGTCGTGCGAGCGACCTTGCCGCTCGACATAGCCAGCGAATGTCTTGCCGGCGCCTTGCAGGATTGTCGCGAGGGTAGGACCGGGTGCCTTGTGTGTCCGGTCGTCGGTTATTCCGAACGTGCTCCCCGCGTATAACGCGAGATAGTTCGGCTCGCTCGGATGAGTGATCCCCCGGTAGTTTGAGAGCAGGGCGCCGTTGGCCGCGAGGCTGTTCAGGTATGGCGCGCCCGATGCGCCGCCGATGATCTGGCCGTAATCATGGTTCTCCATCACGACGACCACGATGTGGTCGTAGACAGGTACGGCCACCAGCTCCTCCCTTGAACGTCCGGCCTGGTGGTTCGGCGGACTTGGCAGACAGACACACGACACCGGACGCCTCGGGCCGGCCCCGTGCCGGGCTCAGCTAAGGGTGATCAGAACGCCGGTCCCCCCGTCGTCGCTCGCGGCATGGAATGTGCCGAGCCCGAGAGTCGACCTCTGGAACGATAGATCGGCGACCTGCTGAGCGCCATTGGAAACCTGCAGGAGCCCGGTGGAGGCGTTGAAGTTGAGCAGCACGTTCGACGTGCTGAACTGCAGCAGATCCACGCTATCGCCGAGTCCGAAGCTTTGAAGCTGCGGTCCGATGGCGGACGACTTACCGATGTTGCTCCCGAACAAGGCGGCGTTGTCGACGATCAGCTTGCTGGATGCGAGGAACTGCATCTTGCTCGCACTTCCGATCGCGGCGGCCACTTCCAGCGATCCGCCGGTGAGCTGGAAGATGCCCGCGCTCGCCGGATCGACCGCTGTCGCGACGTCCAGCGCGCCGGCGACGCCGATGGTGCCATTGTTCAGCAACGTCTGCACCGTATTGGCGCCGCTGAATGTCCAGCTTCCGCCTTTGTCGACGGCGAGGGTATCGAAGTTGCTGAACGACCACGTATTCGCGTTTTCCGTGACGGTTCCAGAATTTCCCGCCGCACCAGTGATCGTCCCCGTTCCGCCAGCCAGCTCCATCGTGTTGCCAGGAGAGGAGCTGCCGACCACGCTGCCAAGGAACATGGCAGTGGGCTTCACGATCACCCGGTTGGGGCTGCTGTTCGAGAACCGGACGGCGTTGAAGCCGCCGGAGATCGTGCCGCTGTTCGTGACGGTTCCCGGACCATTATATACGGCGACCCCGATGCCTGGACCCGAGATCAGGCCGCCCGCCGCGTTGGTCACATTACCGCCGGCGGAGAGGTCGATGCCGAAGCCGCTCGTGCTGGAGATCACGCCGCTATTGGTGACGCTTCCGACCCCGCCGGTGAGGAATACGCCGAAACTGCTGGCCGAGATGGTTCCGGTGGCAGTATTGACCACCGAACCGCCGCCCTCGAGATCCAGGCCGGCGGTCCCCGTCGCGGTGATATTGCCGCTGTTGGTCAGATTGACGACCCCACTGCCGGCGGAGACGGCGGACGTCCCGCCCGCGATCGACGCGCCCAACGCGTTGGTGAGGGTACCACCGGCTTGCAGTTCGACCGCATGGTCGCCCCCAATGCTGCCGGAGTTGCTGATCGTCGCGGCGGCCCCGTTCGCGAACACGCCCGCCGCGCTGCCCTGGATGGACCCGCCCCACCGGTTGATGACGCTTCCTCCGGCCTCGAGGTCGACCCCCGCGTTGGCAGCGCCGGTTGCGGTGATCATGCCGGAATTGATGATCGTTCCGGCACTGCGCGAGCCAACCAAGACGCCGACGGTGCCGCCGACGATGGTTCCGGTCGCTTGGTTCGTGACGCTGCCGCCGTCGACAAGGGCTATCGCGCCATACACGCTGCTGCTGATGTTGCCGCTATTGACGACAACGCCCGCGGCGCCGCCAATGAAGACGCCTTCCTGGTTGCCGGTGATGGAGGCGCCCAATCGGTTGTTGACCGTGCCGCCGGCTTCGAGATCGACCGTCGCGCCGCCGTTGGCGGCGATGAGGCCCGAATTGGTTACGGTCCCGGCGCCACCGATGATGAACGCGGCGGCGGCCACGCCCGTGACGGTCGCGCCCGCCGCGTTGCTGATGTTGCCGCCGGCGGACATCAGGATGCCGAAACGCGGACCGCCGCTCACGATGGTTCCACGGTTTATGACGGTGCCGGATGCCCCGGTGATGAAGATGCCGGCGCCAGAGGCGCCGGCTCCCGTAATGAAAGCGCCCGTGCCGTTTGTGACGGTACCCCCCGCGAACAGGCCGATACCGTCGTCGACCGACGCGGCGATCGTGCCGTTGTTGACGACCGTGCCGAGCGCCCCCTGGACTTCGATGCCGTCCTCGCCGCCGAGGATCGATCCGCTGTTCGTGACGATCCCTCCCGATCCGAGCGCCACCCCGTATGCAACGCCGGAAATGACGCCACTATTCGTCACGCGCGCGGGTAGGCCCTTGATGTACACCCCGGCGCCGGTGCCAAACCCCAGGCCCAGCGCCCCGGTACCCGTGATCAACCCATTGCTGCTGTTGACCACTGTCCCGCCACCGCTCAGCACCAGGCCATCAATGCCGGAGATAGACCCCGTATTGGTCACCGTGCCCGCGCTGGCGAGCGACATGCCGAAGGCGGACGCCGAGGTGACCGTGCCGCCATTCCTGATCGTCCACGTGGCGCCGGCCGGCGCATCCACCCCGTCCACGCCCACGCCCGATGCGGTGACAACCCCCCTCCCGGTGATCGTCAAGGGATTGTCGGCCACCCCTAGGACGATTGGACCTGTGGTGCTCGACGTGATCGTCTTCGACACTAGCGCGTCCTCCAAATGCTCCGTCTGGCGTGTCAGGAGGTAGTGGCTTCTTTCCCCACCCCCTGAAACGAATGAGCAGCCATCTTACGGAAACCGGACTGTTTCCCATGTCGATCGTTCTGGCAGAAGACTAGTCAATAAGGACTAGAGCATTGGTAAAGTGCACTACAGCCTTGGCCGGGTTTGCTGCCTTACGAAGGCTCATGCCCGCCGACTACGTGCAGGGTAAGTTGCTGCCTGCCATTTAGGGGGCGATCCGGCCCCGTCGGCGCCAGATATGCGAGCGTTAATTTGTCGTCATCCAACCGTAACGCGAGGACGTCGGCAACCCACGGTGAGTCGACTCGGTTACCGTTGCGTGACAATAATCCTATACGCCCGAATTCCTTCGGATCGACAAGAATTTTCCCCTCTGAAGTTCACGAATGAGACGGGCTAGCGGGATCTAGCCGACCGGACTCGCAGCAGCCCAAGAACTAGTCCAGCCGGCGAGGGACTTTCGTACCAATGGGGACGAAAATGACCGATCTAGCTCATGCGCAGGC
>Ga0308173_10001712_pt1 | contig 11190 bp, 12 predicted proteins | sample PhyPR1_FD_203716 | JGI IMG/M metagenome (GOLD analysis project Ga0308173, IMG submission 203716) | Soil microbial communities from UC Gill Tract Community Farm, Albany, California, United States - DLSLS.P.R1 | ecosystem: Environmental > Terrestrial > Soil > Agricultural land | place: USA... | reverse complement strand
CCTCCGCGGAGCTCGAGGCGGCCGAGCTCCTGCTGGCCGCCTTCATCGCGCTGGTCGGGTACGTCGTCGCGCGCGGCGGTCGCGCGCGGCGGAGCAGGGCACTGCTGTACGCCGCCTCGGTGCTGGTCGTCGCGGTCGCCATCGCGGAGCTGAAGAACCGGATCGCCGGGCACTGACCGCGGACGTCCCGGCCCCCAGCCCCCGCTCGGGCTGCTCGCCGGTCCTGGTCAGGTGGCCGCGTCGGCGAGGTCGGGCCCGGCCCGCCGCCACATCGAGACGCAGGCGCCGACGACGAAGACGGCCAGCAGCAGCAGTGCCGGAGTCAGGAACAACCCCGCCTGCGGCGAGAAGCCGGTGTGCGCGGTGACCCAGCCCCCGGCCAGGAAGGCGAGGCCGGCGAGTGCGGCGACCCAGCCCAGCCAGCGTGCGTACAGCTGCCCCAGGGCGACGGACAGCCCGAGGCTGACCAGGGTCAGCCCGTTGGCGAGGTGGAAGAACCCGCTCAGACCCTTCTCCAGCCCGCGCACCCCCTCGGCCACCTGGAACGCCGAGGTCCTCGCCGGGCCGGCGGGCGCGTGGGTCCAGGTGTCGATGGCGGCGCGCAGGGCGACGCCGTCGACGGCCATCTGGACCGTGAAGACCGCTGCCAGCAGCACCGCCGTGACCGCGCCCACCACGGCCAGGGCGCCGGGCAGGCCCGGCTGGCGGGACAGTGCCCGGGCGAGCGCCAGCAGCGCGAGTGCCAGCAGGAGCGTGCCGAGGAACTGGCCGATGTGGACGGCGGTCCAGATGCCCGAGTGCGCATACTCCGTGAACGCGGCGCGGGAGTCGTTCGGGTCGGCCCGGGCCGGGTGCAGCTGGTCCATCACGACCTGGAGGGCGAGGCCGGTGAGGCCGGCGACGGCGCCGACGCGCAGCAGCGCCGAGTCCCTGGCGGTGGGCGGTGTGCCGGGTGCGGCCCGCTGTCGCGGCACGGTGGTGCGCGGCGACGCCGTGGCCGAGCGGTGGGTGCCGAGCCTCATCGCCGTCTCCGTCCTCTCGACGGCGCGGGCGTGGGGGACGGGACGCTCGCGCTGCCCCACCGCCCGAGACCCCCACGCGAGGCCATCTCTCGGACCTGCCGCCCCCGGGCGCGGCATCTCCTCGAGCCCCAACCTAGCGGCGGCCAGCCGCCCCGGACAGGGCCGAGCGTGCTGTCGTGCTCCCGCCCGGCGAGGAGGGCGGGTCCGGGTCGGCGTAGCGTGGCGGGGTCCGGTCACCCGACACCCGGCATCGGAGGTCGACCCCATGACGACGACGCTCACCGCACCACCTCTCGAGCCGCAGCCGGTGGAGCCCGAACCCGCGACGCCGCAGCCCGTGGACCCGGACCTGCCGCCGGACCCGTTCACCGAGCCGCAGCCGCCGGCGCCCGAGCCGGAGCCGGGCAGTCCCGGCGAGCCGGGCACCCCGGCGCCGCCCGCACCCCCCATCTGACCGACCGCGGGCGACCTCGAGGCGGCCAGGCCGTGTCTACGCGTGCGTCTCGTGCTCGTGGTCGGCGTGCGCGGCGGCCTCGAACTGGATCGTCGAGTGCTCGATGTCGAAGTCGGTCTCCAGGCAGCGCTGCAGCTCGTCGAGCATCGGGCCGAGGTGCCCGTCGTGGAAGCACGTGTCGTCCACGACGACGTGCGCGGTGAGCACCGGCAGGCCGGTGGCCACCTGGCTCGCGTGCAGGTCGTGCACGTCGTGCACGTGCGGGTGGGTCATCAGCCGCTGCCGCACCTCGGTCAGGTCCAGGCCCTTCGGGGTGGCCTCCAGCAGCACGTTCACGCTCTCGCCGAGGAGCTTGAGCGTGCGCGGGACGATCAGCGCCCCGATCAGCAGCGAGGCGACCGCGTCGGCCCGCAGCCACCCGGTGGTGGCGATCACCACGGCGGCGACCAGCACCGCGAGCGAGCCGAGCGCGTCGTTGGCCACCTCCAGGAACGCCGCCCGCAGGTTCAGGCTCTCGTCGCGGCCGCCGGCCAGCACGGCCAGGCTGACGAGGTTGCCGACCAGGCCCAGGACCCCGAAGGCGGCCATCGCCCCGGTGGTGACCTCGGGCGGCTCGAGCAGCCGGCGCACCGCCTCCACGAGCACGAACCCGCCGACCGCGAGGAGCACGGCGGCCTGGGCCGCGGCGGCGATCACCTCGGCGCGTCGGTAGCCCCACGTGCGGGCGTCCGTGGCCGGTCGACGGGCCAGCACCGCGGCGACGTACGCAAGGGTGAGGCCGGCGACGTCGGTGAGCATGTGGCCGGCGTCGGCGAGAAGCGCCAGGCTGCCCGAGACGAAGGCGCCCACGACCTCGACGAGCAGGACGACCAGGGTGACCGCCAGCACGGCCGCCAGCCGGCCGCGGTGGTCGGCGAGGCCCGCGCCGTGCGCGTGCCCGTGCCCGCCGTCGGACCGCCGTTCCCTCGCCACCGTCCCAGGGTAGGGCGCCCCGGGTGCCGCGGCCGACACGCCAAAGGCCATCGGCTCAGTTGACTTATCGGCGGATCGCTTCTTAATCTAGTGAACTAGTCAACAAACAGAAGTCACGACCCGGCCCGCCATGTGTGCGGCAGGCCGGCCCCGCGACCGAAGGGTGCGATTCACCGTGCGCAGCTTGATCCTCCTGGCCATCGTGGGCGCCGTCGCCCAGCTCGTCGACGGCTCCCTGGGCATGGCCTACGGCGTCACGTCGTCCACGCTGCTGCTGGCCACCGGCGTGGCGCCGGCCGCGGCGTCGGCGGCCGTCCACTTCTCCGAGCTCGGCACCACGCTGGTGTCCGGGTTCTCCCACCACAAGCTGGGCAACGTCGACTGGCGGACCGTCAGCATCATCGCCGTTCCGGGCGGGCTCGGCGCCTTCGCGGGCGCGACGTTCCTCTCGAGCATCGACGGCGACACGGCCAAGCCGTGGGTGGCCGCGCTGCTGCTGGGCCTGGGCGTCTACGTCATCTACCGGTTCATCGCCCTCGGCGGTCGCCGCCCGACCTTCCGCGGCACGCTGTCCGCCGCCTTCCTCGCCCCGCTCGGCGTGGTCGCCGGCCTGATGGACGCGATCGGCGGCGGGGGCTGGGGCCCGGTGGGTACGACGAGCCTCCTCTCGTCCGGCCGCCTGGAGCCCCGCAAGGTCGTGGGGTCCATCGACACCTCGGAGTTCGTCGTCGCGGTCGGCGGCTCCCTGGGCTTCCTGTTCGCCCTCGGCCGGCAGGGCATCGACTTCGGCTACGCCGCGGCGCTGCTGGTGGGTGGCGTGGTCGCCGCACCGTTCGCCGCCTGGCTGGTGCGGCACCTCGCCGCCCGGGTGCTGGGTGTCGCCGCCGGCGGACTGATCGTGCTCACCAACGTCGACACCATCGTCACGGCGCTCGGCGGCTCCGGCGCTGTCGAGATCACGGTCGCCGCCGTGGTCGCCGCCGTCTGGGTGAGCCTGGTCGCCTGGGCCGTGACGCAGGAGCGGCGCTCCCGCGAGCTCGACCCCGAGGTCGAGCGCGAGACGGTCGCTGCCTGACCCACGAGCGCGGGACCCGGCGGGGCGCACCCTCCGCCGGGTCCCGCACCTTTCGGGCGGCGGTGCCCGGCAGTTTGTGTAGTTGTCTGACAGACTTAGCGGCATGCGAGTGTCCGCGAAGTCCGACTACGCCCTCCGGGCGCTGATCGAGCTGGCCAGCCGCGAGGACGGCTCCCCGGTGAGCGCCGAGGAGCTCGGCCGGCTCCAGGAGATCCCGCACGGCTTCCTGCAGGCGATCCTCGCCGACCTGCGCCGGGCAGGGGTGGTGATCAGCCAGCGCGGCCAGTCCGGCGGTTGGCGGATGGCCCGCGACGCGTCCACCGTGACCGTCGCGGACGTGATCCGCGCCGTCGACGGCCCGCTCGTCAGCGTCTACGGGCTCCGCCCGGAGGCGGTCACCTACAACGAGTCGGCCGAGGTGCTCCAGCACGTCTGGATCGCCGCCCGCAGCAGCCTGCGCGACGTCTTCGAGCACGTCACCATCCGCGCCCTGGCCGATGGCAAGCTGCCCAAGGCGGTCACCTCGCGGACCGGCTCCGAGGACGCCTGGCAGCCGCACTGAGCCTGGGTCCACGCTGAGCCTCGACCGTTCAGCGTCACTCCGTCCCGTGCTTGGTGACCCACTCGACGAACGGCCGGCCGGCGCGCCAGTCCTCGCGGACCCGGTCCAGCAGCGCGGCGGTGTGGATGAACGGCTCGAAGCCGTAGGACCGGCCGAGGCTCAGCGACTTGTGCCGCAGCAGGTCGATGCGCGGGTGGTCGGCGTCGTACCCGCGCGGTGTGGTCTTCAGGGTCTCGCCGCCGAGCTCCCAGCCCTGCTTGACCAGCTTGTTGAGGATCCGGCGCAGCTGGGGTCCGCTGCGGTCGTCGGCCACCGCGGCGCGCAGGGCGGCGAGCCGGGCCGACTCGGCGTCGTAGAAGCCGACGCCCACGCGGACGCCCGGGGCGCCGACCTGGACGTACCACCCCGTCGAGGGGCCGGACGGGACGAACGCCCCCTGGTGCGTCTTGTACGGCGTCTTGTCCTTGGCGAACCGCACGTCGCGGTAGGGCCGGAACACCTTGGCCGGGCCGAACTCCGGCTCCAGCGCCGCCACCAGTGCGGCCATCGGCGCCTTCACCGCGGTGTCGTAGGTCTCCTTGTGCGCCGTCCAGAACGACTTCGTGTTGTCCATCTCGAGGTCGTCGTAGAAGTCGAGCGCCGCCACCGGGAAGCCCTCGAACGTCGCAGTGCCAGCCATGCCCGCGAGGATAGTTCGGGGGTCAGGTCGCGAAGCGGGTGACCGGCTCGTCGGCCAGCACGCAGGCGATCCGGTCGAGCAGGGTCGGCTTCATCGGCGGCAGGTCGGCCGCGGGGAACCACCGGACCGCCAGCGACTCGTCGTCGCCGACGTCCCCGTCCCCGGCGACCCACGTGCACGAGAAGGTGTGGTCGAGGTACGCCGCCCGGTCGCCGTTCACGTGCGTGATGGTGGGCAGGGCCTGCACCCAGGCCAGCCGGTCGACGGTCACCTCGACCCGGGTCTCCTCGAGCACCTCGCGCCGAGCCGCCACGCCGGGGTCCTCGCCCGGGTCGACGATCCCGGTGACCGGGGCCCACTCGCCGGTGTCGGCACGCTGCACCAGCAGGACGTCCGCCCCGCGGCGTACGACCGCGGTCACGCCCGGCAGCCACAGCTCGGCGGTGCCGACGTGCCGGCGCAGGTCGCGGACGAAGTCGGGGATCGGCATGGCCCGACCCTACGGGTCCTGTGGGATAGTCACGCGGGTGAGGGATTCGACGCCGGCCCAGGCGTCGGGACCGGGCTCGGGACCCGACTCCTCGTCACCGCCTGCGTTCCTCCGGGCCGCACCGGCGGTCCGCGTCCTGGTCGTGGTGACCGTGGTCGCGGCGCTGGTGACGCCGTTCGCCCTGCGGGCGTGGGGGCAGACCACCACCCGGCTGCCGCTCCCCGCGACCCTGCTCGCGGTGGTCGTGCTGTCCGTGCTGAACGTCGAGATCGGCCGGCTCCTCGAGGGCGGCCGCACCGACCGCCAGCGCCCGCACAAGGCGCTGTCCGCCTGGGGGTTCTGCGCCGTGCTGCTGATGCCCCTGCCGTTCGCGCTGCCCGTCGTGGTCGTGGCCTACGCCCACGCCCGCTGGCGTGGCATGCGGGTGCCGCTGTGGAAGTGGGTCGGCTCCGCGTCGTACGTCGTCCTGGCCGGCGTCGCGGCCGGGGTCACCGCCCGGCAGGTCCACGGTCCGGACCCGAACTGGATGCTGGGGCACGGCGGTCCCGGTCTGCTCGCGATCTGCCTGGGCGCCGCGGTCTTCCTGGCCGTCGAGACGGTGCTGTTCCACGGCAGCGCGTACCTCAACCACGCCGAGGACGAGGAGTGGCTGCGGCGCACGCTGGCCGGCCGCTCCTTCTACGTGACCGAGGCCAGCGTGCTGCTGATGGGCGGGCTCTCCGCCGCCGTGTGGACGGCCGGTGCGTGGTTCGAGCTGCTGCTGGTGCCGGTCTTCGTGCTGGCGCAGCAGGCCGTCCTGCACGAGCCGCTGCGCGAGCGCGCCGAGACCGACGGCAAGACCGGGCTGCTCCGCTTCGAGCCGTGGCGGCGGCTGGCGATGGCCGAGCAGCGGCGCTGCCTCGGCAAGGGCCGGTCCTGGAGCGTCGCGTTCGCCGACCTCGACCACTTCAAGCAGTACAACGACACCTTCGGGCACCTCGCCGGGGACGCGGCCCTGGCGGCGGTCGCGGGCGTGATGCGCGACCAGCTCCGGTCCCGGGACCTGGTCGGCCGGTTCGGCGGCGAGGAGTTCTGCGTCTTCCTGCCCGACACCACGCCCGGGGAGGCGCGGGCGGTCGCCGAGCGGCTGGTCGCGGCGGTCGGCGCCGGCGCGCTGCCGGAGACCGGCGCCCGCGCCACGGTCAGCGTCGGCGTGGTGACGTTCGAGCCCGGCGCCGAGGTCGAGGAGTTCGTCGACGCGCTCACGGCAGCCGACCGGGCGCTCTTCCGCGCCAAGCTGGACGGCCGCAACCGGGTGGTCGCCTGCCGGGTCGAGGCCGGGGACCGCAACTGGCTCGCCACCGTGGGGGTGCCCGACTGACCGGGGTCTGCTTCGATGTGCCGGTGCCGACGACCACCGCCTTCGACGACCAGCAGCGCGCCTGGCAGGAGTACACCGCCACGCCCTGGGCCCGGATCCGCTACGCCGTGGTGGCGGAGACCCTGCGCCGCAACCTCGACGCCCTAGGCCAGGAGCGGCTGCGGGTGCTCGACGTCGGCGGCGGTGACGGCCTCGACTCCCTGCCCCTCGCCCGGGCCGGGCACGACGTGACGCTGCTCGACCCGTCCGAGCCGATGCTGGCGCAGGCCCGTGCGTCGGCGGCCCGGCTGGGCGTGCAGGACCGGTTGCGCACGGTGGCCGGCTCGCTCGACGACCTGGACCCGGTGGGCGACGGCTGGGACGTGGTGCTGTGCCACTTCGTGCTCCGCTACCGGCCGGCCGACGCGGTCGACGTACCCGGCCTGGTGGCGGCGCTGCGCCCCGGTGGGGTGCTGTCGGTGCTGGACGCGAACCCGGCCGGCGCCGTGCTCGGCCGGGCCGCCCGGCAGGGGCCGGCCGCGGCGCTGGACCTGCTGGCGGCCGACCGCCTGCACGGCGTGGTCTTCGGCGAGGACACCCGCAAGATCACCGACACCGAGATCCGGGCCGCTCTCGAGAACGCCGGGTGCGAGGTGCTGGCGCAGTACGGCGGCCGGGTCGTCAACGACCTGCTCACCGACGACGCGGCCAAGCAGGACCCGGCCTACTTCGACGAGCTGCTGCGCCTCGAGCTGGCGCTGTGCGACCGGGAGCCCTTCAACCGGATCGGCCAGTTCTGGCAGGTCGTCGCGACCCGGGTCTGACGTGGCGACGCTGCTGCTGCTCAACGGGCCGCCCGGCATCGGGAAGTCGACCCTTGCCCGGCGGTGGGCCGACGACCGTCCCGGGACGCTGTGCCTCGACGTGGACCTGCTGCACCCGTTCCTCGGCGGCGCCGCGGGACGGTTCGCCGAGAACGGCGAGGTGGTCCGGCCGCTCGCGCTGGCGATGGTGACGGCGCACGTGCAGGGCGGCCGGGACGTGGTGCTGCCGCAGTACCTCGGCCGCACCGACGAGATCGCCCGCTTCGAGCAGGCCGCCCGGGCCGGCGGCGGGACCTTCGTGCACGTGGTGCTGATGGCCGATGAGGACGCCAGCGTGCGGCGGTTCGACGCGCGCGGCGACGACGGCTGGCACGCGGAGGTCAAGAACATCGTCGCCGACGGCGGCGGTGACGCCTTCCTGCGTACGATGCACCGGCGGCTGCTCGCGGTGCTGGCCGAGCGGCCCGAGGCGGTCGTCGTCCCGAGCGTGGAGGGTGATCCCGACGCGACGTACGCCGCCCTGGTCGCGGCACTGCTCATGGACCGGCACACCGAGGAGGAACGATGACCGACCGCTGGCTGCCGGAGGGGTGGGACCACCCGACCCGGGTCGACCTGCCCACCGGGCACCACCTGCGGCCGATCCGCGCCGCCGACACCGAGCTCGACATGGTCGCGGTGATGAGCTCGCAGGAACGGCTGTTCTCGATCTACGGGAAGGCGTGGGGGTGGCCGCCGGCGACGATGACGGCGGAGCAGGACCGCGAGGACCTGCAGCACCACGCGGACGAGATGGAGCGGCACGAGTCGTTCAACTACGCGCTGCTCGACGCGGACGAGACGGTGCTCCTCGGCTGCGTCTACATCGACCCGCCCACCAAGGTCGGCGGCGCGGACGCGGAGATCTCCTGGTGGGTGGTCGACTCCTGCGTGGGCACCGACCTCGAGGCCGCCTTCGACGAGCTCGTGCCGCGCTGGATCGCCGAGGACTGGCCGCTGGAGCGCCCCAGGTACGTCGGTCGCGACCTCGGCTGGGACGAGTGGGTCGCGCTCGACGACCTCGCCTGAGACGTGGTCGTCCACGGCGCCGTCGCGCGGCCGTTCTCGCGCGTGCGGGAGGTGTTCGCCGACGTGCTCGCCGGTCAACCCGGCACCGGCGCCTCGTTCGCGGTGTGGCACGACGGCGCCTGGGTGGTCGACCTCTGGGGCGGCTACGCCGACGCCGGCCACACCCGGCCCTGGGAGCAGGACACGCTGGTGATGCCCTACTCGGTGACCAAGCCGTTCGCCGCCCTGTGCGTGCTCACGCTCGTGGACCGGGGGCTGGTCGACCTCGACGCTCCGATGCGGCGCTACTGGCCGGAGCTGCGGGCCGAGGCCTCGGTCCGTGACGTCCTCTCGCACCGGGCGGGCCTCGTCGTCCTGGACGAGCCCGCACCGGAGGCGGCGTTCTACGACTGGGAGCTGATGTGCTCCCTGCTGGCCCGCCAGGAGCCGGCCTGGTCCCCGGGCGCCGCGCAGGGCGAGTCGGCGCTCTTCTACGGTCACCTGCTCGGCCAGGTGGTCCGTCGCGTGGACGGCCGCCCGGTGGGACGGTTCCTGCGCGAGGAGGTCTGCGGCCCGCACGACCTGGACTTCCACATCGGGCTGGAGGACGCCGAGCTGGCCCGGGTGGCCGACCTGACCGGGTTCGACGCCGCGTTCCGCGCGTCCCAGGAGGCCACCCCGGAGCTGTACCGGCGGGCGATCGCGAACCCACCGGGCGCGCGCGACCCCCGCGTGCTCAACGGCCCTCGGTGGCGGCAGGCTGAGGTGCCGGCCGTCAACGGCCACGGCACCGCCCGTGCGGTGGCCGGCTTCTACGAGGCGCTGGCGCACGGGCGCCTGGTCGGTGCCGCGGTCGTGGAGGAGCTGACCCGCGGGTGCGGGGTCGGGCCCGAGCTGGTCATCGGCGGCGAGCGGGAGTGGGGGCTCGGCGTGGTCCTGGACCCGGACGGCTACGGCATGGGCGGTGTCGGCGGCAGCTTCGGCTGGTGGAGCGAAGTCGGACAGTACGCCGTGGCGTTCCTCACCGGCCACATCGGCGACCACGACCGCGGTGAGCGGCTGGAGGCCGAGGTGCGCGAGGTGCTCGGCCTCCCGCCGCTGTGACCCGGCGGCCCGGACGGGACCCGGGTACGTCGCGTGGCGCCGTCGCAGGTCCACCCCGGACGAGCGCGATCAGAGCGTCGACCAGCGGCCAAGCCCGACCTCGGCCCGCGGTCCGCGCTCGTACGCCCCGTCGCGGGCCAGGGCCGGCAGCGCAGGGAGGTCAGCGCGCTGGGGTGGTGGGCGAGGGTTCGGCTGCCTGTGCCTGCCGCCGTCGGGACCAGTAGAAGATGCCCAGGCAGACGACGGTGAAGGCGGCTCCGCTCAGCCCGTGTGCGCGCAGGCCGTCGGCCATGGCATCGCGTTGCGCGTCAGCGATCTGCTCGACCTGCTGGAGCGGCACCGAGTACTTGGCGGACACGTCTTCGGACGTCACGCCTTCACGGATGCTCTCGGCGATGACGGCCGACTGCTTCGAGTCCAGCCCTTCGAGCGCGAGCGTGTTCGCCAGGGACGCGGAGAACGCGGAGAACACGATCGTCGTCATCACGACCACGCCCACAGCGGTCCCGACGTTGCCGGCGGCGCTCCGGAACGCGGACGCACTGCCGTCCTCCCCTTGGGGGGCGAGGTTCATGACAGCGTTGGTGAGGGGGATGCTGGCCCCCACCGAGGCGGCGGCGTAGACACTCATCACCACGATGGGCACCCAGATCGGCGAGTCCGCCGTGATCAGCGTGCTGAGCAGCAGGCTCACGGCGAGTGCCACGAGCAGGACGATGCCGGCGAAGGTGATCCCCTTCTTGCGCAGGATCCTGCTCGCGATCACGGCTCCCACGATCCCTGCGGCCTGGGCCGGCAGCATCGCGACAGCCGTCCGCAGCTCGTTGAGACCGTAGAGGTACTGGAACCCGACGGTCATGTAGAACCACAGGTTCGCGAAGGACACGAGAATCACGATGACCAGGAGGAGCGACATTCCCCCCTGCCGCAGCGCCGCCAACGAGAGCGAGGGCGACTCCGTGCGGGGGAAGACCCGGTACAGGGTGACGAAGGCGACGAGGCCGATCCCCAGGCGTACCAGCACGGCCGTCGAGAGGAGTCCGTCCCGGTCAGCGGCGCTCACGGTCTGCACGGCCGCCATCAGGACCACGCCGGCCAGTGCCGGGGTCAGCAGCTCCCGCGAGTCGTCGATCTCGGCGTCTCTCGGCAGCAGCGCCCGCGACGCGAAGAGGATGGCGACCCCGCTGAGCGCCCAGACCACGGCAACGAGTCGCCAGCTGCTGTGGTCCACGATGAACCCTGTGAGCGGCGGGATGCCGAGGTACACGATGGATCCCACCATCGTGTAGGTGGCGAACGCCGACGCCCGCGCCTCCTCGCTGGAGACCTGCGCGCTGAGCAGGGCGAGGGTGACGACGAACAAGCCGGTGGAACCGATGCTCTCGAGCACGAGCCCGCCTGCTGCGATCCCCATGCCCGGAGCCATGGCGACAGCGACATTGCCGAAGGTGAACAGGAGGGCGCACCTCTCGATGAAACGGCGTTCGCCCCATCGGCGACCGAGGACGCCGGCCAGGAAGATCACCAGCAGCCCGGCGATGCTGGGAAGCTGCCTCAGGAGAGAGCCCTGTGACTCACTCGCCCGAAGACCGTGCAGCATCGGGACGACGACGAAGTTGTAG
>Ga0308173_10001711_pt1 | contig 11190 bp, 10 predicted proteins | sample PhyPR1_FD_203716 | JGI IMG/M metagenome (GOLD analysis project Ga0308173, IMG submission 203716) | Soil microbial communities from UC Gill Tract Community Farm, Albany, California, United States - DLSLS.P.R1 | ecosystem: Environmental > Terrestrial > Soil > Agricultural land | place: USA... | reverse complement strand
GTGGTGTCGGCAAGTCGTCGGTGACCGTCAACCTCGCCGCGGCCATGGCCGAGCAGGGGCTGCGGGTGGGCGTCGTCGACGCCGACGTCTACGGCTTCTCGGTGCCGCGCATGCTGGGCGTCGAGCAGCGCCCGACGCAGGTCGACGACATGATCCTGCCGCCCGTCAGCCACGACGTGAAGGTCATCTCGATCGGCATGTTCGTCCCCGGCAACCAGCCGGTCGTCTGGCGTGGCCCCATGCTGCACCGCGCGCTGCAGCAGTTCCTCGGCGACGTCTTCTGGGGCGACCTCGACGTGCTGCTGCTCGACCTGCCGCCCGGCACCGGTGACATCGCGATCTCCGTCGCCCAGCTGATCCCGACCGCCGAGATCCTCGTCGTCACGACGCCGCAGCAGGCCGCGGCCGAGGTGGCCGAGCGCGCCGGCTCGATCGCCCTGCAGACCCACCAGCGCGTCGTCGGCGTCATCGAGAACATGAGCTGGCTCGAGCTGCCCGACGGCACCCGCCAGGAGATCTTCGGCTCGGGCGGTGGCCAGGCCGTCGCCGACTCGCTGACCCGCAGCATCGGCGCGCCCGTCGAGCTGCTCGGGCAGATCCCCCTCGACACGCGCCTGCGCGAGGGCGGCGACTCCGGCACCCCTGTGGTGCTCGGCGCGCCCGACTCGGCGGCCGGCGTCGCCCTGCGCGGCATCGCCCGCCGCCTCGGCACCCGTGCCCGCGGCCTCGCCGGCCGCTCCCTCGGTCTGACGCCCGCCGGTCGCTGACCCGAGGACGGACGTTCCAAGCGTCCGACGGCAGTCGCCCCGCCCGGCTCCCACCACCGGCCCCGCTCTCGCCACCGGCCCCGCTCTCGCCACCGGACACTCCGTCCGGTGGTGAGAGCGGTGGCAGGACGCTGAGCTCGCGACCGAACGCAGTGTTCGGTGGCACCCAGGACGGGCGGGCTCGGGGCGTGCCGGTCAGGCCAGCGAGTCGACCCAGGCGCGGTGCAGGTCCGAGAAGCGCCCGGACCCCGCCGCGATGAGCTCACCCGGGGCGCCGTCCTCGACGATGCGCCCGTGCTCCATGACGAGCACCCGGTCGGCGATCTCGACGGTCGAGAGGCGGTGGGCGATGACGATCGCCGTGCGCCCCGCGAGGATCGTCTGCAGGGCCCGCTGCACCAGCCGCTCGGACGGGATGTCGAGCGAGGAGGTCGCCTCGTCGAGGATGAGGACAGCCGGGTCGGCGAGGAACGCGCGCGCGAACGCGACGAGCTGTCGCTGGCCCGCGCTGAGCAGGCCACCGCGGTTGGAGACCTGGGTCGCGTAGCCCTCGGGAAGGGCCGAGATGAAGCCGTGCGCGCCCAGCTCACGGGCGGCCGCCTCGACCTGCTCGTCGGTGGCGTCCGGCCGACCGAACCGGATGTTGTCGGCGACCGAGCCGCTGAACAGGTAGTTCTCCTGCGTCACCATGACGACGGCCCGGTGCAGGTCGTCCTCCGTCAGGCGCCGCAGGTCCACCCCGTCGAGGAGCACCTGCCCGCCGGTCGGGTCGTAGAAGCGGGTCGTGAGCTTGGCCAGGGTGGTCTTGCCCGCGCCCGTGGTACCCACGAGCGCGATGGTCTGGCCGGCCGGGACCGTCAGGTCGAGGTCGGGCAGCACCGGCGAGCCGGGGACGTACTCGAACCGCACGTGGTCGAAGCGCACCTCACCCCGCGGGTCCTCGAGGGCGACGGGATGCTCCGGCTCGGGGACGTCGGGCACCTCCTCGAGCACACCCGACAGCTTCTCGAGCGCGGCCGACGCGGACTGGAAGGTGTTGTAGAACTGCGAGATCTCCTGCATCGGCTCGAAGAACTGGCGCAGGTAGAGCAGGAAGGCCGCGAGGACGCCGACCGTGACGTCGCCGTGGTAGGCGAGGTAGCCGCCGTAGAGGAGCACGACGGCGATCGTGACGTTGCCGATGAGCTTGATCCCGGGCATGAACCAGGCCACGAGCCGGAACGCGACGAGGTTGGCCCGGCGGTACTGGTCGTTGACGTCCTCGAAGATCGCCTGGTTGCGCGGCTCGCGCCGGAAGGCCTGGACGGCGCGGATGCCGTTCATCGACTCCACGAAGTGGACGATGACGAGGGCCACCTTCTCGCGGGTGGTCCGGTAGGTGCGTGCCGACTCCTTGCGGAACCAGTTCGTCAGCAGCGCCAGGGCGGGGCCGCAGAGCAGCGCCACGAGTCCCAGCTTGACGTCGAGGACCAGGAGCAGGACGGAGGTGCCGACGAGGGTCAGGGCGGCCGTGACGAGCCCGTCGAAGCCGGTCTCGAGCATCTCGTAGATCGCGTCGACGTCGGAGGTCTGGCGCGAGATGACGCGGCCCGAGGTGTAGCGGTCGTGGAAGGCCGGGCTCAGCCGCTGGAAGTGCCGGAAGACGCGGCGCCGGATCAGCAGCAGGATGTCCTGGCCGATCTGGCCGGAGCGGACGAGGAAGAGGTTGCGGGACACGGCCTGGGTCACGGTCGCGACGAGCACGAGCCCGACGACGAGCAGCAGCGGCTCGAGGTTGCCGGACTCACGGATCGGCGGGATGCCGACGTCGATGCCCTCCTTGACGAGGTACGGGATCGACAGTCGCGCAGCGTTCTCGACGACGACCACGACCATGAGCCACCACAGCGCGCGCCGCCACGGCCGCAGCACCTCCCCGAGCAGCCGGCGCGAACGGGTGGCGAGCCCGGCCGAGGCCTCGGCGGTCAGGTCCCCCTCGATCTCGTCGGCGGCCACACCCCGCCAGTCCTGGGTCTGTGCGCTCATGCGGACACCTCCCTGCTCGCCGGGTCGGAGAGGTCGGAGGCGTGGGCTTCGCGCAGCACCTCGCGCGATCCGGCCCGGTCGAGGGCCTCCCCGGCGACGTCGGCGCCGTCGGCCGCGAGCAGGTCGCGGTAGGCCGGCACGGTGTCGAGCAGCTGGCGGTGGGTGCCGACGTGGGTGATGGTGCCGTCCTGCAGCAGGGCGACCTTGTCGGCGAGCATCACCGTCGAGGCGCGGTGGGCGACGATCAGGCCGGTGGTCTCGGACAGGACGTTGGCCAGGGCCTGCTCGACAAGCTTCTCGGTGTGCACGTCGAGCGCCGACAGCGTGTCGTCGAGGACGAGCACTGCGGGCCGGGAGAGCACGGCCCGGGCCAGCGCGAGCCGCTGGCGCTGCCCGCCCGACAGCGACATGCCCTGCTCGCCGATGCGGGTGTCGAGCCCCCACGGCAGGTCGTGGACGAACCCGGCCTGGGCCACCTCGAGCGCGGCCAGCACCTCCTCCTCGCGGGCGTCCGACCGTCCGAGCGTGACGTTCTCACGCGCGCTCATCGAGAAGAGGGTGGGCTCCTCGAAGGCGGTGGCCACGAGGCTGCGCAGCTCGGTCAGCTGCAGGTCGCGCACGTCGACGCCGTCGATGGTGATGCGGCCACCGGTCACGTCGAAGAGACGCGGCACGAGAGCAGTCAGGGCGGTCTTGCCCGTGCCGGTCGCGCCGACGAGGGCGACCGTCTCGCCCGGGGCCAGGTCGAGGTTGACGTCGTGCAGGACCAGCTGGTCCGGCGCGTCCGGGAACGCGAAGTCGACGTGCTCGAAGCGCAGGTGGCCGCGGGCGGCCGACACCTCGGCCGGTCCGGGGCCCGAGACGATGTCGGGCGCGGTGTCGAAGATCTCGAGGACGCGCGCCGCGGCGGTCATGGCCTCCTGGGCCATGGCGAGGATGACCCCGAGGGACGACACCGGCCACACCAGCGAGAGCATCAGGGTGATGAAGGCGACGAGCTCGCCGGGCGTGAGCTTGCCGCGGCCGACGCCGATGGCCCCGAGCAGCAGCACCACCACGACGGCGAGGTTGGGGATGACCTCGAGGAAGGTCCAGAACCTCGCCGACAGCCGGACCTTGTCGATGCTGGTCGCGCGCAGCTCGAGCGCAGCCTCGTCGTAGCGCTGGGCGACGTGGTCGCTGCGTCCGAAGGACTTGATGACGCGGACGCCGACGGCGCCCTCCTCCGCCTGGGTGGCGAGGTCGCCCTGCTGGTCCTGGACCCGCCGGGAGATGACGACGTAGGCCTTCTCGAACCGCATCGAGAGCCAGATGATCGGCACGGCGACGGCGGCGACGACCAGTCCCAGCGGCCAGTACATCATCAGCAGGACGACGGTGACCGTCACCAGCTGCAGCACGTTGACGACGAGGAAGAGCAGGCCGAACCCGCTGAAGCGCCGGATCGCCGAGAGGTCGGTCGTCGCCCGCGACAGCAGCTGTCCGGACTGCCACCGGGTGTGGAAGCTCATCGGCAGGCTCTGCAGCCGCGCGTAGAGGTCGCGGCGCAGCTCGGTCTCGAGGCCGAGCACGGCGTTGGACTGGACCCATCGACGCACGAAGATGAGGACGGCCTCCAGCACGCCGAGCGCGAGCGCCAGCAGCCCGAGCGGCAGCACCGGCGCCAGCTCGTGCCGGGTGATGGGGCCGTCGATGATGGCGCGCGTCACGAGCGGGATGGCGATCGAGAGCCCCACGCCGGCGATCGAGGCGGCGAACATGACCACGAGCGCCTTTCGGTGGGGGCGCAGGTAGCCGCGAAGCCGCCACAACGATCGGACGGACGCGGGCGGCTGGGAGTCGGGTTTGTCTGGCATCAGAAGCCGACGATAACCCGCCCCTCCGACACAGATGGCTCTGGGTCAGATTCTTCTGTCCGCGACGGTCAGGTGGCTTCGGAGTCCCAGGGCGTCGGGACGGACGGGTCGTGGCCGCGCGGCGTGCTCACCGGCTTGTCGACGGCCGGCGACGGCGCGTAGTCCTCGTCGGGCGGCGACGACAGCGCGTCGCGCACGATCCTGCGGGGGTCGTACTGGCGCGGGTCGTAGGCCTTCCAGTCGACGTCGGAGAACTCCGGCCCCATCTCGTCCTTGAGCTGCTGCTTGGCACGGTCGGCCATGGCGCGCGCCTGGCGCACGAACCTGCCGAACTTCGCGGCGTAGTCGGGCAGGCGCTCGGGCCCCAGGATGACGATGGCGAGCACACCGAGCAGGAGCAGCTCCCACCCGTTGATGTCGAACACAGTCCCTCGCTTCCACGCGTACCGGCGCCGCCGATCCTACGGCGGCCGGCTGAGCCCTACTTGACCGGATCGGCTTCCAGCGTCATCCGGAGCTCGAGCTCGACGTCCCCACGCTTGACCTTGAGCGTGACGGTGTCGCCCACGCCGCGCGCGCGGATGGAGACGACGAGCTGGTCGGGGGTGCGGATGCGCTTGCCCTCGAACCCCACGATGACGTCGCCGGGCCTCACGCCGGCCTTGGCCGCGGGACCGCCGGCCGTCACGGCGCCGGCCTTGTCGGAGACCTCCGCCCCCTCGCCCGAGAAGGTGCGGTCGAGCTGGACGCCGATGACCGGGTGGGTGGCCTTCCCCGTCGCGATGAGCTGGTCGGCCGTGCGCCGGGCCTGGTCGCTCGGGATCGCGAAGCCGAGGCCGATGCTCCCGCCGGTCGAGCCGCTCGTGCCGGGCACCCGGGCGATGGCGCTGTTGACGCCGATGACCTTGCCGGTCATGTCGAGGAGGGGGCCGCCGGAGTTGCCGGGGTTGATGGCGGCGTCGGTCTGGATGGCGTTGATGAAGGAGGTCTCCGTGCCCTCTCCCGGCGCCACCGGCCGGTTCAGCGCACTGACGATGCCGGTGGTGACCGTCTGGTCGAGCCCGAGGGGCGCGCCCACGGCGATGACCTGGTCGCCGACGACGACCTTGTCCGACCGGCCGAGCTGCAGGGGCTTCAGGTCGGTGCGCTTGATCCTCAGCACGGCCAGGTCGTAGCTGGCGTCGCGCCCGACCACCGTCGCCTTCTCCGTGTCGCCGTTGCTCAGCACGACCTCGATGTCGCCGCTGGTGCCGCCGGCCTCGACGACGTGGTTGTTGGTGAGGACGTGCCCCTTGCCGTCCACGACGAAGCCAGAACCGGTGGCCGACCCCTCGCTCCCGCCGTCGACCTTGATCGTGACGACGCTCGGCAGGGCCACCGCGGCGATGTTGGCGACCGAGCCGGCCGGCCGTTGCGTGGCTCCCGGGCCGGGATCGGGCAGCGTCGAGCCGGCGAGGTTGACGCGGTCCTCGGCAAGCTGTCCAGCCACGCCTCCCACGACTCCGGAGAGCAGGCACAGCCCTGCCACCGCGGCCACCAGCCTGCCCCGCCCGCGTCGCCGGGTGGCGGCAGCAGGGTCGTCGGCCAGGAGGACGCCGGCAGCGGGCGCGTCGTCGGTGCCTCCGCCGGCGCCCGGGCCGGGTCGGGCGCCCTCAGAGGGCGGCGCGTAGGGCGAGGTGCCCGCGGGGACGCCGCCGGGGCGGTCGTCGGGGCGGTCGTCGTTCCAGGGCTCGTCGGCCCTCGCTGGGACGCCCGCTGCGCGCGACTGGCGGTCGCCGAAGACGTCGAACCAGGCCTCGTCGGAGTGGTGCGGCCCCTCCTGGCCGGTCGGCGCACCCTCGGCCGCCCCTGCCGGCGCCGGTGGCACGGCCGACGAGGATGCCGGCGAGGAGCCCGCCGAGCCCGCCGAGCCCGCCGGCGTCGCGATGGCGCGGGTGTCGTGCAGGTCGATGATGCCGGTGGGCTCGTGGCCACGTGCCGGCTCGGGCGCGCCTGGGGTATCAGCCCCCCGGGGGGCGTACGAGGACGACGGTTCGGGCGCCGCCGCCGGCTCGGGTACCGATGCGGGCTCGGGGGCTGCCGCAGGCCCGGGCTCCGGCGCCCTCGACTCGTCGCTCATGGTCGTGATTGTGCCGAACGGAAGGTGGTGATCCGAACCGAGTCCACCACACCGGACCCGACCGCCGAGGCCGACGTGCCGTCGGCGGCCGCCGACCGCATCGACACGACCCAGTGCGGCAGGCTCCCGGAGTCGAGCCCGCCCGCCCTGCCGGCATCGCGGGAGACCGGCGTGACGCGGCTGCCCGGCAGCACCGCGCCACCGAAGTTGACGGCGCTCGCGGGGCTGGCACCGAAGTTGGCCACCGGGCCGCGCACGGACGGCGCCCGACCCCCGGGGACCGGCGAGACGGCCAGGCCCCACGCCGCTGCGACCGAGGCACCGGCGGCGATGGAGGCGACGACCGCGGCGCGCATCGGGGACCGGTGCAGGGCCGGAGCCGTCGGGGGGACGGTCGGCACGGGCTCGTGGGCCCGGGCGGACGGCATACGGAAACCGACGGGAGGGACGGGGACGCGCGGAGAGTTCACGTCCGCCTCAGCCGAGGTGGGTGCGGAGGCCGCCGACGCGAGGCCGATCAGGGACGTGCGCAGGCTCATCGGGACGCCGGTGTCGGCGCGCAGCGCGGCGACGATGCGACGCTCCTGGTCGGCGGCGGCGCGACACACCGTGCAGCACACGAGGTGCTTGTCGAACAGGTGCAGCATCGCCGGGGGAAGTGCCCGGTCGACGTAGGCGCGGACGTGTCCCTTCAGGTGCGGCGTCACGACATCACCTCGGGTCTCATCGCTGGCTCGCCGCGACCCGGCGACCGGGCAGGCGCAGGCCGGCGCGGGCGGCGCGGGACTCGGGCTTGGCGGGTCGGGCGGCAGCGGCCACCTCGGGGGCGCGGTGGGCCAGCGCCTCGCGCAGCTGGGCGCGGCCACGGTGGATGCGCGAGCGCACCGTGCCGAGCTTGACGCCCAGGGTGGCGCTGATCTCCTCGTAGCTGAGGCCCTCGATGTCGCAGAGGACCACGGCGGCCCGGAACTCCGGTGCCAGCGCGTCGAGGGCCCGCTGCACGTCGTCGTCGAAGCGGGCGTCGTGGTAGCTCTGCTCGGGGCCCTTCTCCAGGCTGGGGAGCCGCCCGGCCGCGTCCTCGGGGAGGGCGTCGAAGCGGATGCGCTGCTTGCGCCGCATCTTGTCGAGGAAGACGTTGGTGGTGATGCGGTGCAGCCAGCCCTCGAACGTCCCGGGCTGGTAGGAGTTCAGCGAGCGGAAGACGCGCACGAACACGTCGTGGGTGAGGTCCTCGGCGTCGTGCGGGTTGCCCGTGAGGCGGTAGGCGAGACGGTAGACGCGCGCCGAGTGCTGCTCGACGATCTCCTCCCAGGTCGGAGGGGTCCACGCCGCGTCGGCCTGCTCCACCGAGGTGGGAGAGGTGGACGTCACGCTGGTGCTCACTTCGGGGCTTGCCTTTCAGGGCGAGGGATCAACGACTAGAACGCCGCCACGGCTAGATTCGTTCCCACGATCCTCTCGGATGGGCCTGTCCGGGTCGTGGCGGGAACCTGTGCGCAGGCTGTGGGTCACCGCGCCTGCGGGCTCCCGTCTCTCGGGGTCGCCTCGTGGTGGCGGCGCCCGTGGGTGCGGCGGTCCTCCTTCATCTCGGCCTCGTAGAGGTGGCGGCGGCCCTGGACCAGGTCGTCCCGCGCGTCCGCCTCGAGCCGCTTGAAGGCGGAGTAGTAGGAGTCGTCGTAGTCCTCGACGATCTGGAAGGTCCACCGGCCCTCGATGACGTTGCGCCCGACGAGCTCCGTCTGGAGCCGGTCGGCGATCTCGTCGTGGCCCGCCTTGCGGAGCAGGTCGACGGCCTCGCCGAGGGCGAGGTCGGCCGTGCCGGTCAGCCGGTGGAAACCGTAGAGGTGGCCGCGGGCGTCCTCGACGACCTCCAGTGCCTCCGAGAGCTTGCCCAGGGCCTCGACGGTGGCGTCGTCGACTCCATCAGGGCGCTGGTGGTCCGCGGCCGGCAGATCCTGTTCGCTCATGACGCGATCCTTACCCGCTCCGGCACGGCGCGTGCCGAAACGATTCGGATCGCCACAGTAGGGTTGCGGTCATGAGCACGCAGAAGGTCGCCGCATGGTCGCACGCCGAGGAGTTCGTCGCTCCGAGCGAGCACGTCGAGGAGGCTGGACGCCGCGGTGAGGAGCTGGGTGCCCAGCCCGTCGGCAACGGGGTCGGAGCGGTCCTGCAGATGCTCGCAGCCGCCACCGGTGCCAAGGCCGTGATGGAGATCGGCACCGGCGCCGGCGCGTCCGGGCTGTGGCTCCTCGGCGGCATGCCGGCCGACGGCATCCTCACGACGATCGACCTCGAGACCGAGCACCAGCGCGCGGCTCGGCAGGCCTTCGCCGCAGCCGGTTTCGCCCACCAGCGCACGCGCGTCATCGCCGGGCGGGCCCTCGAGGTGCTCCCCCGCATGACGGACGGCGCCTACGACCTCGTCGTCGTCGACGCCGACAAGCAGGAGTACCCCGAGTACCTCGCCCAGGCCACCCGCCTGCTGCGCTCCGGCGGCACCCTCGTCATGACGTGGACCGACAGGGAGTCCGACCCCGCCAGCCGTGACGCCGAGACGCGCACGCTGCGCGAGGTCGGCCGCACGATCCGCGACCAGGGCCGGTTCATCGTCTCGCTGCTGCCCGTGGGCGACGGGCTGCTCACCGCCGTCAAGCGCTGAGCGCTCGTATGCCGTCCGGCCGGCCGGCCGGACGGCATACGCCCCGCTGGTCGCGGGCCCGGGAACGCGAGACGGCCCCCGACTGTGAGGTCGGGGGCCGTCGGGCCTGGGTCAGGCAGAAGAGTCAGCTGACGCCGTCGCATCCCTGGATCGCGTCGCGCAGGGCCGCAGCCTCGTCCGGAGTCATCTCGACGACGAGCCGGCCACCGCCCTCGAGAGGCATGCGCAGCACGATGCCGCGGCCCTCCTTGACGACCTCGAGCGGGCCATCGCCGGTCCTCGGCTTCATTGCTGCCATGGTTCCCCTTCCCTAGGAATCCTGGGTCTTTGGCTCCATTATTCCGTGTCTGGTTTGCGAGACCTAATTGGGCGTGTGACGGAGCGCACGGTTGGGCGCGTCGCGGGGCCGCCACGCTTCCGGATCGGGGCCGGTTGGGAGAGAGTGGCGCCCATGACGCAGACCTCCGACTCGCCCGCTCCCGCTCCCCTGGTCGTCGAGGTGGCCGATGGCATCGCCTGGCTGCGGCTCAACCGGCCCGAGGCGATGAACAGCCTCGACAACGCCCTCAAGGACGCCCTCGTCGCGGCCCTCGGCGAGGTCGGCGAGGACCCTGCGGTGCGCTGCGTCGTGCTGACCGGCACCGGGCGGGCGTTCTGCGTCGGGCAGGACCTCAAGGAGCACGTGCGCAGCCTCGGTGACCCGACCTCGACGCTGGCCACGACCGTGACGGACCACTACAACCCGATCGTGCTGGCGCTCTCGACGATGAACAAGCCCGTCGTCGCGGCCCTCAACGGAGTCGCCGCGGGCGCGGGGATGAGCTTCGCGCTGGCGTGCGACTTCCGGGTGGCGTCCGAGCAGGCCGGGCTCAACACCTCCTTCGCGGGCATCGCCCTGTCCTGCGACTCGGGCGCGTCGTGGACCCTCCCCCGGCTGGTCGGCCCGGCCCGGGCGAAGGAGCTGTTGATGATGCCGCGCACCGTGTCGGCGCAGGAGGCCCTGGCGATGGGGCTCGTGACCAGGGTGGTGCCCGCCGACGAGCTGGAGGCCACCGTGACCGAGCTGGCGCGCACCCTCGCCGACGGGCCGACCCTGGCCTACGGCTCGATCCGTCGGGCCGTGGCCCACTCCGCCGGCACCGACCTGGCCGACGCCCTGGCCAACGAGGCGAAGCTGATGGAGCTGACCGGTCGCAGCAGCGACCACCGGGCCGCCGTGGACGCGTTCCTGGCCAAGCAGAAGCCCACCTACACCGGTTCCTGACCCGCGCGGCGCAGTCGTCCCTCCGCCAAGTCAGCTCGCGTCCCGGAACCCGATCGCCCGCTTGACGACGCCACGCAGCGCCCGGTCGGTCTCGGTGATCGGCAGCCGCTCCATGATCAGGATCCGCGAGGGCAGCGGCTGCGCCCCGAACCTCGACTTGTACTGCGCCAGCCCTGAGGAGTCGCCGGACTCGCCGAAGTCGAAGTGGGTGCTGCCGGCAGCGCAGGCGTCCTCGATCGCGGCGCGGTGCACCAGGAAGTTCGCCCGGACCGGGCCGGCCAGCTCCTTGATCATCGCGCCGTTCGTGTACCGGGCGTTGGTGCCGGAGTAGACGATGTCGCCGGCGACGGCCCGCCCCTCCCACATCGCGAGGTAGAGGGAGAAGCTCCCGGGGACGGCGGCGGCGAGGGCCTGCAGCTTGTGCAGCGGATCGCGCTGCCGGGCGCGCCAGCGGGAGAGCAGCAGCGGCTCGTGCTGCTGGGCGGCCCACCGCTCGA
>Ga0308173_10001710_pt1 | contig 11197 bp, 15 predicted proteins | sample PhyPR1_FD_203716 | JGI IMG/M metagenome (GOLD analysis project Ga0308173, IMG submission 203716) | Soil microbial communities from UC Gill Tract Community Farm, Albany, California, United States - DLSLS.P.R1 | ecosystem: Environmental > Terrestrial > Soil > Agricultural land | place: USA... | reverse complement strand
TGGCGCAGCCCCGGCTGGCCGAGGGCAATGAGAGGCGGGTTGATCGACTGGTGCGCACCACCCTCGGGTCCCAACGTCACGCCGCTTGGCGTTGCGACGAGCAGGAAGCGCGCGTCCTGGTAACAAGCGTAGTTCAGTGCATCGAGGCCGCGCGCGATGAACGGGTCATAAAGGGTGCCGATCGGGAACAGCCGTTCGCCGAAGACGTCGCCTGCGAGACCAGCTGCTGCGAGCATCAGGAAGAGGTTGTTCTCCGCAATGCCGAGCTCGATGTGCTGGCCCTTTTTGTTTCCTCCCCACTTTTGGGCTGACGCAATCTTTGCCTTGGCGAAGACGTCAGGCATGTCGCTGCGGCGGAATAGCCCCCGCTGGTTTACCCACGCGCCGAGGTTCGTCGAAACCGTTACGTCGGGGGAGGTGGTGACGATCCGGTCCGCGAGATCGCCGCCCTGCTTCGAGAGGTCGAGCAGGATGCGCCCAAAGGCTGCCTGTGTGGATTGTTCGTCGCCAGCCGGGGCAGGGATCGCGGGCAGCGGGAGGTTGCCGAAGCTCCGCTCCCGTTTGGCCCGAGCGATGCGGCTGCGCTCGAGACCGGTTTCGACACTGGTCCGCGCATTATGGCCCAAACCTTCGAGTGGCTCCCACTCTCGGCCTTCGCGAATGCCCATCGAGTCGCGCAATGTCGCAAGCTGAGTCGGATTCATCAGGCCGGCGTGATTGTCCTTGTGCCCCGCGAAGGGCAGCCCATAACCCTTGATCGTCCAGGCGATGAACAATGTCGGGACGTCGTCCTGCGCCGCATCGAATGCTTTGGTGAGCGTCTCCATGCAATGACCACCGAGGTCCGTGAAAACGGACGCGAGTGCGGCATCGTCATATTCCTTCAGGAAGGGCGCTGCGGACGTGCCAAGCTCGGCGGAGATGCGTGCACGCCAGGCTGCTCCACCCTGATAGTGAAGCGCGGAAAGTTCGGCGTTCGGCAACTGCTCGAACCAGGCCTTAAGTTTCGGGTGCTTGTCGAGCACGCCTCGCAGGCGCTTGCCGTAGCGCAGCTCGACAACGCGCCAGCCGCAACTGCGGAAGATCTCATCGAACCGCTCGAACATGCGGTCGGCACTCGTCGCATCGAGGCTCTGGCGATTGTAATCGATGATCCACCAGAGATTGCGCACATCGTGCTTGGCGCCTTCGATGAGCGCCTCGTAGATGTTGCCTTCGTCGAGCTCGGCGTCGCCAATCAGCGCGACAAAGCGGCCGCGGTGTTCCTCTTCGAGCTGACCGTGTGCGGTGAGGTAATCCTGCATGAGGCTCGCGAACAAAGTGATCGCAACGCCCAGTCCGACCGAGCCCGTGGAGAAGTCCACCGGGATTGTGTCCTTGGTGCGGCTCGGATAACTTTGCGCCCCGCCGAAAGCCCGGAAGTTCTCGAGAGCTTCGCGCGATTGCGATCCAAGCAAATAATGGATGGCGTGCAGCACCGGTCCGGCGTGCGGCTTCACGGCGACACGATCGTTCGGTCCGAGCGAATGGAAATAAAGGGCAGCCATGATCGCCGTCATCGAAGCGCAGCTTGCCTGATGCCCCCCGACCTTGAGCCCGTCGTCGCTCGGTCGGATGTGATTGGCGTGGTGGATCGTCCATGCCGAAAGCCAGCGCAATCGGTCGTCGAGGATCTTCAGCGCTTCGATGTCGGTCGTTACAGGCTTGAGCATACTTCTGCTCTAGCGATGCGCTGACGGCGCGCAAACTAGTCAGGCGTCAGGCAGTCCCTGAAACGAGTCGATGGCGTCGAAGATGGTCGAGATTGCCGCACGCTCCGCTTCGGTCAGCTCGGGCCGCCAGATGTCGAAAATCAGGACGATGCGCAGGTGGCCGGTCGGGTTCTTCGCTTCATGCTCCATGCTGTCGTCGAAGATGAGCAGCTTGCCATCCTCCCATTGCCGCGTCTCGTTGCCGACGCGCAGCCAGCATCCGGGGGGCACGATCAGGGGCAGGTGGCAGATGAGGCGGCAGTTGAGCAGGCCGTGATGCGGAGGGATGTGCGCAGCTGCTTCCAGCCGTGAGAAGAACACCGAAGGAGTGCGCCTGCCGATGTGGGTCAGCGGCACCTGCGCGAATGCTTCCACGGTCTGCGGGCAACGGTCTGCGATCTCCGGGACCAGTGCTGCGTTCCGCCATAGATAGAGAGCAGTCCAACTGCGACTGTTGTTGAGACCGTGGAAATCACGCGTCGGCCGGTTGGGGTCGTCCTGGACGTAGGGGCGAAAGTCGGCACCATCGTTCAAAAGGTTGAGCAATTCGCCCCGTATGATGGGGGACACCGCTTCGAGCTTGGCGGCCCACTCGAACTCGTCACGCTCAAAGAACTGCCGCTGCGCGAGATATGGATAGTAGAGGACGCTCGGCTGCTGCAGTTCGATCGCCCGTTTTCCCGCCATCATCTCAAGGGCGTGGTTAAGGCGGATCTTCGCGACGTCGTTCTCCGGTTCGAATGAGGCGAGAGCACCGTCAAGCGAGCCCTGGAACTCATTCGCCTGGTTTTGAATAAAGGCCTGCGCCGCACGCAGCCGCTCCATGCTGGGGCCGTCGAGCGGCATGGTGCGGGCGCCCTGCAGTGCCCGCTGGTAGAAGGACATGGCGGCCTTCGGGTCACCAGCGCGCGCAAATTCGTCGCCTCGGTCGAGCAGCGCCTGTAGGCTTGCTCCCGCAGGCGCCCTGCTCACGCGGCCTCGGCCCTCGCAGAGGGCGCGTCATGTTCCGCGTCGAAGCGTCTTTGCGCCTCGTGAATCGCTTCGACGTTGTCGGTTGCCCAAGTCGCCAGCCCGCAGATCGGCTTCTGCAGCGAATGCCCGAGTTTGGTCAGTTCGTAATCGACGCGCGGGGGGATGACGGGAGTAACGGTCCGGCTGACCAGCCCGTCGCGTTCCAGGTTGCGCAGGGTGAGCGTGAGCATCCGCTGCGAGACGCTGGGGATTTCGCGGCGGAGCTCGTTGAACCGTTTCGATCCTTCGCCGAGCGTTTGCACTACGAGCACTGTCCACTTGTCGCCGATCCGCGAAAGCAGCGTGCTGATTGTCCGGCAGACGGGGTTGGCTGGATCTTTCATCTCTTCGGTTCCCTTGCTGATACCGTCGCACAAATTTGTTCGTCCACCACAAAAAAGTGCGTTCTTGCGAGTGATTTGTAGGCGGTTATCTAGGATGCCTCGGTAACAAATCGATACTTAGGAGGCAATAGTGACCGTCCTTCACCTCGACGCCAGCATCAATGGCGAGAACAGCGCCAGCCGGGCGCTCTCCAAATCCATCGTGGAGCAGATCAAGGCCGGGCAGTGGGGTGGAGAGGTGGTCTATCGTGACCTCGCCGCCGATCCGTTAGCGCACCTGACGCTCGACGCCTTCGCAGACACGACGGTGCTCGACGAGTTCCTTGCCGCCGACACGGTGGTGATCGGTGCTCCGATGTACAATTTTACGTTGCCGACGCAGCTCAAGTCCTGGATCGACCGGATCCTCGTTGCCGGAAAGACTTTCCGTTACACCGAGAACGGACCGGAGGGACTCGCTGGCGGCAAGCGCGTGATAATCGGTCTTGCGCGGGGCGGCCGCTACGACGCCGGTTCGCCGGCCGCGTCGCTCGAGCATCTAGAGAGCTACCTGCGCGGCGTCTTCAACTTCATCGGAATCGAACCCGAGTTCGTTGCTGCGGATGGCCTCAACTTCGGCCCCGAGCAGCGCGAGCAATCGCTTCTGCAGGCTCTCGGCGAGACGGTCCGACTGGCTGCCTGATTGCGCGGCGCGCCGGATTCCCTCGTCCGGCGCACGCCACTGAGCCCCGGCGTGCCAACTCGCTCCCTCGCGCCGGGGCTCTACTATTATTTCGAACGTCATGGCTGTTTGCGCGTTTACCCCCCGAAAGGAGCAGTCATGTCCGAACTCAACGAAAAGCAGCGCGACAGTCTCGACGAGGACCAGTTCGCCTTCCCCAAGGAGCGCAAGGAACCACTCAATAACGCGAGCCATGTTCGGAACGCCATCGCGCGGTTCGACCAAGTTGAAGGCGTTTCGGACACGGAGCGAGACGAAGCGTGGAGCCGCATCAAGCGCGCGGCGAAAAAGCATGGCATCGACGTGCACGAGAAGAGCTGGCACGAGCTCGGCAAGAAGAAGAGCTGAGCCGCGCCTCGCTTGACTCGTAAGGGGCCGGAGAGCAGCTAGACGCGTCTCGCGCGCTTCGGTCCGCGCGCCTCCTGTCTGCGTCGGCAAGCCGAGCTTTGGGGGTGCTCATGCGCAGAGCTTCAATCGTAATCACTGGCATTGCGACGATGCTCGCTGCCGTTCCTGCTGGCGCGGGTCCAGCCGAGGACGCAACGGCGTTCATCAACGGTGTCATGGACAAGTTCAACAAAGGCGACGCGAAGTCATTCGTGAGCGCGCACGAGGACAATGCGGTCATCGTCGACGAGTTTGCGCCGCACGTCTGGGTCGGCGCCGGAGCCGCGCAACGCTGGATGGACGACTACGCCAGGGACTCAACCGCAAACGGCGTCAGCGGCGGCCGCGTCGATTACGGCAACGCGATTCAAGCCAATAGCGACGGAAGCACGTCCTATGTTGTCCTGCCGACCACCTATCGCTTCATGAAACAGGGCAAGAAGATGATCGCCGCAGGAAGCATGACCTTCGTGGTCAAGCGAGCTGGCGACGCATGGAAGATCGCCAGCTGGACCTATTCGGGCGCGACTGCAGCGCCGGAGAAATGATTGAGCAAGGAGGTTGATATGGACCGCAAATATATCGATTGCCGTGAGTATCCGAGCGAGTCCGGCTGCAGCATCGCCATCTCGGCCGACAACGAGGACGAGGTCGTCGAAGCGGCCGCACAGCATGCTACGAAAGTCCACGGCCATCAGGACTCGCCTGAGCTTCGTCAGCAGTTGCGGCAGATGATCAAGGTGGGCGCTCCGGCCTGAAGGCGCCCTCGTGGGTTGAACTTGCCAGTTTCGTCCCGCTAGAGACCCGATGATGATGCGGGCGCGGTGTTAAAGCGGAGCGAGTGAGCAGCTCTGACGAAGACCTGCTGCACTTCGTTGCAGCGAGCTTCCCGTCCGTCTGGGCGCTCGAAGTGCTGCTCATCCTGAGGCACGAGCGGCGGGCTTGGGTGCGGGCCGAATTGGTCTCGACACTGCGCGCGAGCGATCTGGTCGTCAGCAACGCCCTCGACGCATTGCTCGCCGCCGGCCTTGTATCGGTCGAAGGCGACGGCGTTCACTATTTGCCAGTGAATGAGCAACTCGGCGCATGCGTCGACCGCGTGGAATATCTATATCGGACACGGCCCAATAAGGTGCGCCGCGCGATCATCAGCGCGAGCGCAAGCAGCGCGACGGCGTTCGCCAACGCATTCAAGCTTCGAAGGAACGAGGATGACTGAGTTCTTCGCGGCTTGCGTTTACGTGCTTTGCCTGCTCACCAGCCTGGCTTGCGCCTGGCTCCTGGGGAGGAGCTACGTCCGCACCCGGACGCGGCTGCTGTTGTGGAGCAGCATCTGCTTCGCGCTTCTCGCGGCGAACAATCTCGCGCTGGTTTTGGATCTGGTGATATGGCCCAAAGATGTCGATTTGCGCGTTGCCCGCCTCCTTTTCGCGCTGGCGGCAGTCGCATCGCTCATCTGGGGCTTCGTATGGGATCACGAGGATGAATGAGCCGGTGACGCTCTATGCCTTCCTGTCAGGCGCAGTGGCGCTCGGCTTCTTCGTCTGCGGGCTCTTTTTCCTCCGCTCTTGGCGCGGAACGCGAGACGAGCTTTTCCTCGCTTTCGCACTCGCATTCGGGCTGCTCGGACTGGGCCAGGCCATCCTCGCGCTGGCCAACATTCCGACGGAAGAGCGCGGATCGATCTACCTGATCAGGCTACTGGCTTTTGCGCTGATCATTGTCGCAATCCTGAGAAAGAATCGCGCCGGCGCCTAGGCGCTCAACAGGCGCAAAGGGTTTTCGATGTAGCTCTTCAGGGTCTGCATAAAGCTCGCAGCATCCCAGCCATCGACGACCCGATGATCGCAGCTGAGTGAGAGGTTCATGCGCTTGCGCACTTCGATCTCGTCGTCGATCGGGACGAGCTTGTCCTCGATCTTGTTGACGGCGACGATCGCGACTTGCGGCGGGTTTACCACCGGCGTCGACGTGATGCCGCCCATTGGTCCGAGGCTCGAAATCGTGAAGGTCGCTCCTGTGAGCTCATCGCGCGTCGCCTTGCCGCTTCGGGCGGCGTCAGACAGGCGCAGGATCTCGGAAGCCAGTTCCCATACGGAACGCCCCTGAGCGTCGCGGATCGTGGCCACCATGAGTCCATTCGGCGTTTGAGTTGCTACGCCCATGTGAACGGGCCCGTGGCGAGTGATCACCATAGCCTGATCGTCGAACGTCGCGTTGAGCATCGGCCAATCGGCAAGGCCGCGCGACATTGCCGTGATCAAGAAAGGCAGAAGCGTGAGCTTGGGATTGGAACCGCGATCGCGGTTCATCATCTGCCGCGTTTCCTCGAGCGCGGTGACGTCATATTCCTCGACCAGCGTAAAATGCTGAATGCGCCGGTTCGCCTCCGCCATGTTTTCAGCGATCTTGCGCCTGAGGCCGACGACCTTGACCGTTTCGTCGTTGCGCGGAGCCGCAGTGCCGCGGGTCGAGACGCTGCCGCCGTTGTAAAGCAGGTAGGCGTCGAGGTCTGCATGGCGGATGCGGTCGCTGGCTGTGCGAACCTGTGCGAGATCGATGCCGAGATCGCGAGCTCGTGCCCGTACGGCGGGCGAGGCAAGGACCTGTGCCTTTGCCATGGGTTCCTTTTCGGCAACCTCGGGCTCCACGCGCGGCGCGGCCGGCTGAGCTGGAGCGGCGGACGTCTCGTCAACCGCAACGACGGGTATTTCGTGCGCCTGTTCAGGGGTGGCTTCGATTGCGCCATCTGCGAGCGGGCGCTCGTCCTTGCTGTCGTCCGCCGGCTGAGCGGCACGGTCAGCGCCCTCGGTTTCGATCACTGCGAGCACTGAACCGATCGGAATCTGATCGCCCACTTCGCCGGCAAGTTTGAGCACCTTGCCCGCGACGGGCGATTCCATCTCGACGGTCGCCTTGTCGGTCATCATGTCGGCGATCTGCTGATCCTCTGCGATCGTGTCGCCGACCTTCACGTGCCAGGCGACGATCTCGGCCTCGGCAATGCCTTCGCCGATGTCGGGCAGCTTGAATTCGTAGCGAGCCATCAGTCAGCCATGACCTTTTCTAGCGCTTTCCTCATGCGCTTCGGACCCGGAAAATAAGCCCATTCGTAGGCGTGCGGATAAGGCGTGTCCCAGCCGGTCACGCGCTCCACCGGCGCTTCGAGATGATAGAAACAGCGCTCCTGCACGAGCGCGCTGAGCTCGGCCGCGAAGCCGGAAGTACGTGGAGCTTCCTGGGCGATGAGGCAGCGGCCGGTCTTTCGGACCGACCTCTCGATTGTCTCGATGTCGAGCGGAACCAGTGTGCGCAGGTCGACGACCTCGGCGTCGAGGCCGTGCTCTTCGACCGCAGCAAGCGCGACATGGACCATCGTCCCATAAGCGAGCACGGTCACCGCTTCGCCTTCGCGGACGACCGACGCTTTGCCGAGCGGCACAGTGTAGTGCCCTTGCGGAACTTCACTCGCGGGGTGTTTAGACCACGGTTTCACCGGGCGATCATGATGTCCGTCGAAGGGCCCGTTGTAGATGCGCTTCGGCTCGAAAAAAATCACCGGGTCTGGATCTTCCACCGCCGCGATCAGCAGGCCTTTCGCGTCGTAAGGCGTGGACGGGACAACGACTTTCAAGCCCGCGATATGCGTGAAGAGCGATTCGGGCGATTGGCTGTGCGTCTGCCCACCGAAAATGCCGCCGCCGTAGGGCGTGCGGATGACCATCGGCATCGGCCACTCGCCGGCGGTGCGGTACCGCATCTTCGCGACTTCGCTGACGATCTGGTCGTAGCCGGGATAGATATAGTCGGCGAACTGGATCTCGATGAGCGGCTTGATCCCGTAGGCGGCCATGCCGACTGCAGTCGCTATGATGCCGCCCTCGCTGATCGGCGCGTCGAACACGCGCGTCTTCCCGAATTCCTTCTGCAGTGCCTCGGTGACCCGAAAGACACCGCCGAAATAACCGGCGTCCTCGCCGAACACGACAACATCCTCGTCACTGCGCATCACGACCTTGTGGGCGTCGTTGAGCGCCTGGATCATGTTCATCGTCGGCATCAGTCGTGGCCCTCCGAAAGGGCCTGCTCGCGCTGCTCGGCGATGTGCCACGGCACATCGGCATAAACGTCGTCGAACATAGTCTCGACGCCGTCCTTGCCCTGCTCGGGAAGGATGCCGAGCTTCTCCGATTCCTTTTGGGCGGCGCGGACGGCGGTATCCGCTTCAACCGTCGCGGCGGCGTGCCGTTCCTCGTCCCACTCGCCGATGGCGATCAGGTGCGCCTTGAGTCGCTCGATCGGATCGCCAAGCGGCCAGGATTTCGCCTCGTTCGTCGGGCGATAACCTGACGGGTCGTCCGAAGTGGAGTGACCCTCCGCGCGATACGTGAAGAACTCGATCAGCGTTGGTCCCTGGTTGGACCGAGCCCGCTCTGAAGCCCACCTCGTCGCGGCGTACACCGCCAGCGCATCGTTCCCGTCCACGCGCAGCCCCGCGATGCCGTAGCCAACCGCCCGCTGCGCGAAGGTTGCGCGCTCGGCGCCTGCAATGCCGGAGAAGCTCGAGATCGCCCACTGATTGTTCACCACGGCGAGCACGACCGGTACATTGTAAACCGCCGCAAAGGTAAGCGCCGAATGGAAGTCTCCTTCCGCCGTCGCGCCGTCGCCGATCCAGCCCATGGCGATGCGGCTGTCACCTTTGATCGCCGCGCCCATCGCCCAGCCGACCGCCTGCGGGAATTGCGTGCCCAGGTTGCCCGAAATGGAGAAGAAGCCGAACGCCTTGTCCGAGTACATGATCGGCAGCTGGCGCCCGCGAAGCTTATCGCCTCGGTTAGAATAGATCTGGTTCATCATCTGCGTCAGCGGATAGCCGCGCGCGACGAGCAGCCCCTGCTGGCGGTAGGTCGGGAAGTGCATGTCGTCGCGGTCGAGCGCCGTCTGGGCGGCAATCGCAATGGCCTCCTCGCCGGTGCACTTCATGTAGAAGCTGGTCTTCCCCTGTCGCTGGGCGCGATACATGCGGTCGTCGAAGACGCGTACGGTGATCATGTCGCGCAGCATCTTGCGCAGCGTTTCGGGGTGGAGCTTCGGGTCCCAAGCGCCAAGCGCCTTATTGTCCTCACCCAGCACACGCACGAGCTGCGTCGCCAGCGGATGCGTCTCGGCAGCAGGCGTGGCAACGTCTGGACGCGGCGCGCTTCCCGCGGCGGGGATCTTCAGCGAAGAAAAGTCGGGTGTATCGCCTGGCCGGAACGGAGGTTCAGGGACGTGCAGCGCAAGCTTCGGCGCGTTACGGCGAAGAGAAGGGTCCTTGTCGCTCATGAGTCCGGCAGCGCTTAGTCCGGAGTCGAGTAGGCGGCAACTAGCACTGACAAGTATACTTTACATTCGTCTTTGCGAGGGCTCCTCGTTGACCCTTCGGCCGTGAGGAGGGTAGGGCGCCCGCATGGCCGACGAAGCTTCCGATACACCGCCCGACCGCCTCTCGCTGGATCCGCGCAGCGACTATTTCGACGAGTCGCTTCTGAGCCGCGGAGTGGGCATCAAGTTCAACGGTGCCGAGAAGACAAACGTCATTGAATATTCGGTGTCCGAGGGCTGGATACGCGTCGCCGCTGGCCGAAGCCGAGATCGGTTTGGCCAGCCGATGACGCTGAAGCTCAACGGCACCGTCGAGCCCTATTTCGAAAATCCGCTCGAGGGTCAGGAAGCGGCGCCGTCCGACGAATAGTCGCTGCTGCCGCGGCGCCGGTTACGTAATTTCCTGAACGCCCAACCGCCCAGCGCGACGGCCGCCAACGCCGGTACGCTGCGCCGCGCCAATGCGGTCGCGCCATAGCCGATGATCGCGCCCTTGGCGCCGCTGTTACGTCCGGCGACTTTCTCTCCGAGCCACGCGCCCGCAAGTTTGCCCAGCATCACTCATACTCCCTTCGATAACCCACTGCGTACCGACGCGCCGGACATGGCGAATGTTCCCAACCGACGATTGGCGATTCCCACCAAGTCTTGGTTGGGAAAATCCACAATCGCGACGCCTGCCCCCACGTTTTTGGCAGTTTTCTGGGAATGGCACGGCCCTTGAATAGTAGCTGGCATCGGCACGGATCAACAAGCCGGCCGTAAAAAGGGAGATACCAATGTCGTCGCAGTCGCATTTCACTCGCAACCTGGTCGCCATCGCCGCGGCGCTCGTCATGAGCACGGTCGCGATCGGCGCAGCCGTCGGCCCGGCCCAGGCCTATGCCAATCCCATGAAGGTTTCCGTCAATGCCTGAACTCGAAGTTCTTGAAGCCCATGTTCCGATCCGCACGCCGCGGTTGGTGAAAATGGAAGAGACGGTCACCGAGCGTCTCGCCCCGATCGCCACCTGGTTCAGCGGTCCCGTGTTCAGCCGGGCTCGTGATATCTTCGCGGCGAACATGACGGAGCTTCTCGACCGGTCGGAAGACCCCTCGAAGATGATTCGCATGATCATCCTCGAGATGGAAGAGACCCTGGTCGAGGTCCGGGCATCTGCGGCGCGGTCGATTGCCGACATCAAGGAGATGCGGCGAGCGCTGAGCCGACTCGACGAGATGCAGTCGGATTGGACCGCGAAGGCCGAGCTGGCGCTGAGCAAGGACCGTGAGGACCTTGCGAAGGCAGCGCTGGTCGAACGCCAGAAGGCATCGGACATGGCCGAGGGGCTGCGTGCCGAGGTCGACCAGATCGATCAGGTGCTTCGCAGCTACGAAGCGGACATCGGCAAGCTTCAGGCGAAGCTGCGCGAAGCCCGCGCCCGGCAGAACGCCATTGCCGCACGTTTCGAGAGCGCAGTCACTCGGGCGAAGGCTCGCGAGATCATGAACGGCAGCCGGACGCAGGACGCGTTCAGCAAGTTCGAGATCCTCGAGCGTCGCGCAGATTTCGCGGAAGGCCGCGCCGAGGCGCTCGGCATCGGCGGCCTCGAAGATGAAATCCATGAGCTCAAGGC
>Ga0308173_10001709_pt1 | contig 11202 bp, 4 predicted proteins | sample PhyPR1_FD_203716 | JGI IMG/M metagenome (GOLD analysis project Ga0308173, IMG submission 203716) | Soil microbial communities from UC Gill Tract Community Farm, Albany, California, United States - DLSLS.P.R1 | ecosystem: Environmental > Terrestrial > Soil > Agricultural land | place: USA... | reverse complement strand
AGTCCGGCAGCGTCTCGATCGGCTCGGTGGCTCCCGGCACCGGCAAGCTCACGATCTGGAACACCACCGACCATCTCCAACTCCGCCGAACGGGCGCCATGGGCGGTGGCGGCAACACCATGTACCTGGAGCTCTACCAGGAGGACACCACGGGCCCTGCGGTCACGTACCCGAGCATCCGGTTCCACCACAGCAACAAGTTCTTCAACCGGATCGAGGGCCGGCCCGACGGCATCTGGTTCAAGTTCGGCAACCCGGCGTTCGACGACGTCATCGACATCCACGCGGGCGTCGCCACGGTCAACCAGCTCCGCATCGGCTCCACCACCATCGGCGAACACGAACTGCAGATCCTGCAGAAGCTGGCCGCCGGTCAACTCCAGTTCGACCTCTACAACATCAAACAGGACGAGTACGCCTACGCCGCCGACTACAACCCCTACGACAACGACCGAAGGTACGTCTGGACCTGGCGGCCGAAAGGCCGAGTCAACCAGGGCCGCTGGCGAATCGACTTCCCGTCGTGAAGCGCAAGGGGCCGACGAAGCAGCGGAAGCGCAAGCCCAAGGTCGACGACTTCGTGGTCGACGACGACGAGATCAGCTACGTGAGCGGGTCCGACGACGAGCCCGACGCGCCCGACGTCCCGTCCGACGACGACGAGGACCTGGAGCCGGTCTACAAGAAGTTCAAGACGCGTGCCGTCACCGAGGAGGAGCTCGCTCCGCAGCGCGCGGCCCAGGCGAAGGCGATGGCCAAGGCCGCCAAGGCCCTGGCCGCGGCCAAGGCCGAGATGATCAAGAACCGGGAGAAGACGACGCCCGGCAGCCGGCAGGACGGCTCCTTCCACATCACCTTCCTGGAGATGGGGCAGGGCGACTGCATCATCATGGCCACCCCCAAGGGACAGATCGTGGTGGTCGACTGCGGCAGCCTCGGCTCGGACGAGGCGGATCCCGGCGACATCGGCGACGACGAGCCCTCGCTCACGACGGCGATGAACGCCGCGCACGACCGGGCCTACGGCAAGCGCTACCTGCTCGGCTACAACCAGATCGACGTCCTGGTCCTCACCCATCCGGACAAGGACCACTACAACCGCTTCAGGTCGGTCTTCAAGTCCACGGTCAAGATCCACAGCATCTATCACAGCCTGGATTTCAGCAGGTACGCCAAGGACACCATGACCACGTGGCTCACCAACCGGCTGACGACGCCGACCAGCAAGTACCGCGTGGACAACTGCACCATCCAGGGCAACATCGTCATGCGGCTCAACGGCAACAAGGTGCCCGTCGCCAAGCAGAGCGACAAGTCCTGGCTGAACAAGAGCGACGGCAACGGCGGCATCCGGATCGTCGACGAGGACGACTGCTCGATGTCGATCCTGGCCGGCGGGGTGGGCCAGGAGAACCGGTCCGGCGCCACCGACGAGTCCGACGCCCGGAGCAACTTCGCCAGCCTGGTGGTGCTGGTCGAGGTCTTCGGCGAGAAGATCCTGATCACCGGCGACGCGACCTTCGAGACCGAGAGCTTCCTGCTCTCCGACAAGACCCGCAAGAAGCGGGTCGCCGACCTCTCACTGATCCAGGCCGGGCACCACGGCAGTGAGCGGACCTCATCCGGCAAGAACTGGGTGAGCCACGTCAACACCGCACGGCTGGCGATCAGCGCCGGCTGGGACATCAAGAAGCACCACCACCCGGCGGGCCAGGTCATCGAGGACTACAGCGACGACATGAAGGCCAGCAAGCGGGCCACCAAGATCAACAAGCATGAGATCGCGTACTGGACGAAGCTGTACGGCGGCTACCAGCGAGAGACCGCCATCACCACCTGGCCGATCCACATCACCGGGAGCTGGGGGCATTACACCTACACGGTCTCCCCGATCTCTGACTCCTCAGACTCCGAGGACAGCTCATGACCCCCGACGCCCTGCGCGCCGCGATCACGCTCACCGACGGCCGGCTGGACCTGGCCACCGCGACCCTGGACGACGACGGGCTCACCCGCGACCTGGGCCAGACCTTCACGCTGACCGGTGCGTCCAGTACCGACACCGACGACGGCGTCACGGTCACCGGGACCGCCGCGACCGGCCGGTTCGCCGGGATGGCGGTCACCGCGCGGTTCACCGCCGCGAGCGGCACCGAGGTGGTCGGCACCGCCGGTCCCGAGTGGGCCTTCACCCCGGGCTTTCCCGAGGTGGCCGGCGGCGTCTTCGACAGCCTGCGGTTCGCCGCGCCGACGCTCACCCGCAAGGCGGATGGCGGCTTCGACTTCGCCGGCACGCTGATCGTCACCACCCCGATGGCGGTGCTGGATCTGATCGCCGACGAGCATCCGGTCACCGGCCGGATCGATATCTTCACCCAGATCCCGGACGTGCCGGACTTCACCATCACCCCGGCCCCGCAGATCGCGCTGTACGGGCCGCAGAACGGCACGGCCGACCTCGGACTGTTCCAGGTCACCGGACTGGCGTACGCGATCTTCGGCGACGTGCGGCTGGATTACAACACCGCCGACACGATCGTCCGCACCTCGTTGGTGATCAACGGAGCCATCCCCTTCACCACCTACGGGCAGCCACGGCAGATCCCGATCGGGGCGGCCTTCGACAACTGGGGCTCGGCGATCCGTTTCACCGCCGATCTGAGCGACGCCGGCCGAGCCGCCTTCAGCGACATCGCCGCCTTCCTCCGGCAGGACGACCTGAGCGTCCCGGGCGCCCTGGAGGTCACCGCGCCCATCCTGCCGACCGAGTTCGCCTGCATGGTCGATCCGGCCGGCACCGAGAAGATCGCGTACGTCTCGCTGTCCATGGAGACCCAGGAGGAGTGGACGATCGTCCCCGGGCTGCTCATGCAGGCCGTCGATCTCGACTTCCGGGTCGACTCTCCGCTGTCGTCCCCGTCCGTGCAGGTGAACATCTCCGGGCTGCTCGCGGTCGGCGAGTACGGCACGCTGGAGCTGACCACCGGCTTCGGCACGACGGGCGGGTCGATCGGCGGCGAGCTGCGTACGGGCGACAAGCCGTTGAGCATCCGCGAGGTCTACACCGACTTCACCGGTGACGACACCGCCGAACACCTGCCCGACCTGGCGGTGACCACGTTCGAGTTCGGCGCCGTCCTGCCCACCGAGACCACGTCGCTCGCCGCCGACGCCTTCATCGACCTGGAGGGCGGCTGGCAGATCACCGACTCGGTGTCGCTGGCCGAGGTCCAGTTCGGCCTCGACACCGACGGTCAGAACGCCCGGTTCGTCGCGGGCGCGCTGCTGGACATCGCCTCGGTCTTCCTCCGGCTGACGGCGCGCTACGACACCGCGACCGGCTGGACCTTCCAGGGCGGCACGCTGCCCGGCGTCCAGGTGCCGATCGGCGAGCTGGCCGACGAGCTGGCGACGAGCTACGGCGCCGCGCCCCTCCCCGCGCCGCTGCACGACCTGACCGTGCACGATGTGAGCGCGTCCTTCAGTACGGTCAACACCCGGTTCGCCTTCACCGCGGCGGTGCGCTTCCCGATCGACACCACGACCGTCGACCTGTCGGTGGCGATCGACACCGCGGCCCGTACCTACGGCGGCCGGATCGAGGTGACCACCTCCTCCAGGCTGGTGCTGGACTTCGACGCGCACTTCGCCACCCAGGCGGCCGCGACCCGCTACGCCATCTCCTACGCGCAGAACGCGAACCCCACGCTCAAGGAACTGGTCGGCGCGCTCTCGCCGACCGCCGCCGAGGCGGTCCCGGACGGCCTCACGGTGAACATCAAGGACGCCGTCCTGGCCTCGGACGGCACCTCGTACGCCTTCTGTGTGGACCTGACCGCGACCGTCGACCTGTCGAAGCTGCCCGTCGTGGGCTCGCTGCTGCACGGCGACCAGGTCATGGGCTTCGACCCGCTGCGGGTCATCGCGGCGACCGGCCTCATCGCCGCCGCCGAGGTCGCCGAGATCGGCAAGCTGCTGCCCTCGAACATCACCTCGCTGCCCGCCCAGGATCTGACCGAGGGACTGACCTTCGACGGGGTGCTCAGGCTGGGCGCGTTCGAGCAGGCGGTGGACCTTCCGGTCGCCACCGGCAGCGGGCCGGCCCCGCCGCCCGCGCCCGCCCAGCCCAAGGACAACGTGCTGTGGAAGCCGGTGCAGACCGACATCGGGCCGCTGCACATCGAGCGGGTCGGGCTGAGCTACCTGCACGAGCCGGGGCAGCCGGCTCTGCTGGCGTTCCTGGTGGACGCCTCACTGAGCATCGGCGGGCTGACGCTGTCCTGCACGGGCCTGTCCGCCGGGATCTCGCTGGCCGACCCGCTGGCCGTCCCGACCTTCGACCTGGCCGGGCTGGGGCTGGCGTACTCCGAGGGACCCGTGCAGATCAGCGGCGCGTTCCTCAAGGACAAGCTGGTGTACGGCGACCGCACCTACGACGCGTACAACGGCAAGGCCGTGATCAAGACCGAGACGTTCACGATCGGCGCGCTGGGCTCGTACGTGCAGCTCGACCAGGGCCCCTCGCTGTTCGTGTACGCCTTCCTCGACTACCCGATCGGCGGCCCGGCGTTCTTCTTCGTCCGCGGCATCGCCGCCGGATTCGGCTACAACCGCAGGCTCATCGCGCCCCCGGTGGACAAGCTGGCCGACTTCCCGCTGGTCGCCGAGGCGATCGGCGCCCAGGCTCCGGGCACCCTCGCCGGCGAGCTCCAGCGGCTGGAGGCCGACCTGCCGCCCTCGCCGGGCGACTACTTCCTGGCGCTGGGCGTGCACTTCACCTCGTTCGAGATGATCGACTCCTTCCTGCTGGTCACCGCGGGCTTCGGGCACCGTTTCGAGCTCAACGTGCTCGGGGTGTCCACGCTGGTGCTGCCCGCACCGGACGCCGCCTCGGCCGGGGTCACGCCGATCGCCGAGATCCAGCTCGCGCTCAAGGCGACGCTCGCCCCCGACGACGGCTTCTTCTCGCTCACCGCCCAGCTCACCCGCAACTCCTACCTACTGTCCCAGGCCTGCCGGCTGGCCGGCGGCTTCGCGTTCGTCACGTGGTTCGGCGACGAGCACCACGGCGACTTCGTACTGACCGTCGGCGGCTACCACCCGCACTTCACCGTGCCCAGCCACTACCCGCTGGTGCCCAGGCTCGGCTTCACCTGGCAGGTGACCGACCAGCTCGTGCTCAAGGGCAGCGCCTACTACGCGATGACCCCGCAGGCGCTGATGGCCGGCGGCTCGCTCAGCGCGACCTACGAGGACGGGTCGCTGCGCGCGTGGTTCGACACCGCCCTGGACTTCCTCATCGCCTGGCAGCCGTACCACTACGAGGCGGCCTTCCACCTCAGCGTCGGCGCGTCGTACACCTTCTGGTTCTTCGGCACCCAGACCATCACCGTCCATGTCGGCACCGACGTGCGGTTCTGGGGGCCGGAGTTCGGCGGTACGGCGACCATCGACCTGAGCATCATCTCCTTCACGATCTCCTTCGGCTCGGCGAGCGGTGCCTCCGCCCAGCCGGTCGAGTACTCCCGGTTCCGGGACGCACAACTACCGACACCCGACAAGATCGTCACCGTGGTGCTGCGCGGCGGCGGGGTGCAGCCGGGCCAGGGCGCCGATCTGGGAGTCGTGAACCCGGCCGACCTGGTCCTGGCCACCGACAGCGCCGTACCCGCACTCACCGGCACGGCGGCCGGCCAGAACCTGCCGGGCGCGGCCCGGCACCTCGGCGTGGCCCCGTGCGGCGCCACCGCGACCCTCACCGACAAGGGCGTCACCGGCTTCACCTCGACCCACCAGATCACCATCACCCGGGACGGCGAACCGGCCGAGCAGCACTTCACCTTCGAGCCGATCGCGAAGGACCTCCCGGCGGCGATGTGGGGCGACGACCTGACGCCCAACCTCAACAAGCCCGCGCTGGTGGAGAACCTGCTCACCGGCTACCTGATCAAGCCGGTCAGGGCCACGGAGCCCGCGAACCCGCCGTCGATCCTGCTGGCCGACCTGCAGGCCGCCACCCCGGCCTTCACCGAGCACGACGCCTTCGACTGGACTCCGCTCGCGGAGTTCACCCCGACCGGCGGCCCGGCCGATCCAGGGCCCTCGTCGGCCGTCCGCACCCAGATCGCCGGAAAGCTCTTCCCCGGCCTCGACCTCGATCTGAACGGCTTCACCCCCGCCGACTTCCTCGACGACCCGCAGGTGGCAGCGCATGTCTGAGTCGATGAGCTTCGTCGCCTACCGCCGTCCGGCACTGCCCGGCGGCGACTACGCCATCACCGCCACCCAGGCCGTCTCGCTGGACACCGCGCCCTACAAGGCGGCCAAGACCTTCACCGTCGCCGCCGAACGGTTCGCACTGCCGCCGACCGCGATCCGCTCGGTGTTCCCGCCCGAAGGCAGTCTGGGCGACTTCTCCGCGGTGCTGCCGCACGTCATCCTGGACCGTCCGACGCTGCCCTGGGAGCGATCCTCCGGTGGACCGGCCGGGCCCTGGATGGCCCTGCTGGTGTTCAGCGGAGAGGAGCAGCCCGAGCCGCACACCGTCACCGTGGCCGACCTCGGAGTGACCCTGGAGAGCCACCAGTCGCCCACCGACCCGGTGACGGTCATCGACGTGCCGCGCCGGATCGCCGCCGACCTGCTGCCGCCGGTGGCCGACCTGCAGTATCTGGCGCATGTCCGCCGGACCTCCGAGGACACCGCCGTGGTGCTGGCCACCCGGCTGCCCGGGCCCGGCGTCTCCAGCACCGCCCATCTGGTCTCGGTCGAGGGCCTCTATGACGCGTCGGGCCCCCGGCCGGGCGGAGGCGAGTCCGTCCGCCTGGTCACCCTGGCGAACTGGCGCTTCGCCTCGGTGGACGCGAAGCGCTCCTTCCCGTACCTGGCCAGAGCCCTCCGGGACGAGGGCGCGCCGTACCGCCTCCCGGACAGCGGCGAGCCGCTGGCCGACGCCTACCTTCGCCAGGGGTACGTGCCCGCTCCGCACTTCCTCCGTCAGGGCGGTACGACCCTGTCGTGGTACCGCGGCCCCTTCGTCACCGGCCCCTCGACCGCGCCACCGACCATCGCTCCGCGTACCTCCGACGCTCTGCTGCGCTTCTACTCGGACGTCGGCATGCTCGACACCGGCTACGCTGCGGCCTGGCAGCTCGGCCGGCTGCTCGCCCTGCAGAACACGGCGGCGGCCAACGCGATGTACGCCTGGAAACGCCGCCGCGCCCAGAACGCGAAACGCACGACAGGCGACGTCCCGCTGGCCGTCGCCCCGATCGACACCGCCCCGCCCGCCGCCGCGCTGAACCTGCTCACCGATCTGGCAACGCTCACCGGGGTTCCGGCCCGCTACCTCGTGCCCGACGAACGCCTTCTGCCCGTCGAGACCGTGCGCTTCCTCCGCATCGACCCGTACTGGATCTCCTGCCTGGTCGACGGCGCCTACAGCATCGGCCGGCTGACCAGATGGGACGCCGAGCAGGACCTGTCACACCCGCCGCTCCCCGACCAGCCGGTCCGCACCGGCGCCCTGATCCGCTCCGAACTCGTCTCCGGCTACCCCGACCTGGTGATCGCGGGCTACGACGCCTCCGGTCCGCTGAAGCCGGCCGGGAAGGCGTTCCTGTCCCCCTCGGTCCTGCTCGTCCTTTTCGACGGCGAGCTCACCCGGCTGGACCTCCAGCAGAACCCGGCCTCGCTGCACTTCGGGGTCGAACTCCCCGCCGACGGCCAGTACGCCAAGACCCTGCGCGACGGCCGCGACGTCGGCCCCCTCCCACTCGGCCCGCGCGGCACCATCGCCCCCTCGGCCATCGCCGCCGACCCGGCCGACTTCGCCCTCCAAATGATCGAAACCGCCGAATCCGTAACCTTCCTCGCACACCCCTGACCCTCCCCCGCGGGCCGGTTGCTGGTGCGTCAGGAGGGGAATCGGAGGGCCAGGATTCCTCGTTCGTTGCCGACGAAGAGCAGGTCGGCGCTGGCGACGGCGATGGAGTTCTGCCCGATGAGGCCGGTCAGCCCGTGGTCGCCGAGGGCCTGGCCGGTCGCCGGGTTCAGGCCGTAGAGGCGCTGCCCGCCGACGTAGACGATGGCTCCGCCGGCGAAGGTCGCGATGCCGTTGTCCGGGGCGGCCTCGGCCCGCGTACGGCTCCAGAGGCGGGCGCCGGTCGCCGGGTCGAGCGCCGTGATGCCGTCCCCGGCGACGAACAGCCTGCCGCCCTGGGCGACGAGGGAGTACGCGTGGAGGTCGGAGGTCCATCTGATCTCGCCGGTACGGGCGTCGAGGGCGACCAGGTTCTGGGTGGTGCCGCCGGCGTAGAGGATGCCGCCGGCCAGCAGGGTCGTCGCTCCCGCGACCTTGGGCCGGGTCCATCGCCGGACGCCCGTCGCCAGGTCGAACGCCATGACCGAGCCCGTCATCGCATCGCCCAGATAGAACAGCCCTCCGGCCGGCCACACCTCCCCGGTGACCAGGTCCGCCGCGGGCGGTACGGCGTAGAGCTTGCGCCGCCAGAGCGGCCGCCGATTGCGTACGTCCAGGGCCACCGCCTCACCGGTCGCGACGGTGCAGACGAGCCGATGGCCCGCGAGGAACTGGGGTGCGTAGTAGAGATAGGAGTTCTTGTCGCGCCACGACCAGAGCCCGTCTCCGGTCGCGAAGGTGTAGGCCACCACATAGGTGTTCGAGGTCCCGTACAGCACCGACCCGTCGGCGACGGCCGCGGCGCTGCCCCAGAGGGGGCCCAGGGAGCCCTGCCCCCACATGTTCTTCCCGTCGCGGACGTCGCTCGCGGCAACCCCGTTGGTCGGCGCCACGCCGGTGGCGGTCAGCAGGGCGCCCCCGACGACGATCGGCCTGCGATGGCCGGCGCTCCCCCGCCCGGTCCAGAGGAGACGAGGTGCGTCGAACCTCTGCGTTCCGGCCGCGGCTTGGGCCGTCGCCGTGCCGCTCGGTCGCGGGGCCGGCCGCTTTCCGCTGCCTTCGCTGGCCCACCACAGCGCCGCGCCACCGCCTGCTGCCGCCAGCCCGGCGACGGTGAGCCCGCCGACCAGGACCTTGCGGCGCTTCGGCGGCAGGACCTCCGTGATCACGAAGGTCTCGGCCAGCGTCGCCTCGCGATGCGCGATCTCACGGCGGACCGGTTCGGGCAGCAGCCAGATCCTGGCGTCCCGGGGCCGCAGTGCGGCGACCAGGTCACCGGCGGCGGGCCGGCCGGCGGCCGTCTTGCTCAGGCAGGCCGCGACGATCCGCGCCAGCTCCGGCGAGATTCCGGCCAGGTCGGCCGGCTCGTGGGCGGCCCGGTACATCAGCACATGGGCCGGACCGGCGCCGAACGGCGGCCTGCCTGTCGTGGCGAAGGCCAGCACGGCGCCCAGCGCGAACACGTCGGTCGCGGGGCCCACCCGCTCGCCCTCGGCCTGCTCCGGCGCCTGGTAGCCCGCCGAGCCCACCACCTGGCCGGTCATGCTGAGAACCGTGTCCTCGAGCACCCGGGCGATGCCGAAGTCGATCACCCGTGGCCCGTCGGCGGCCAGCAGGATGTTGGCCGGTTTGAGGTCGCGATGGATCTGGCCGAGGCCGTGGATCGCCGACAGCGCCTCGGCCAGCGCCGCGCCGAGCAGCCGTACCGCGGCCTCGCCGAGCGGGCCATGGGTCTCGATCGCCTGCTGCAACGAGGGCCCGGCGATGTAGGCCGTGGCCATCCAGGGTGTGGCGGCGTCCGGATCGGCGTCCACGACCGGCGCGGTGTAGGCCCCGCTCACCCGGCGGGCCGCCGCGACCTCGCGCCGGAACCGCTCGCGGAAGCCCGGCTGGTCGGCGAGCTCCGGCCGGATCACCTTCACCGCCACCGGCCGGCCGCCCGGCGACCGTGCCAGATAGACCCGGCCCATGCCGCCCGCGCCGATCCGGGCGACGAGGGTGTACGGCCCGATCGTGCCGGGTTCGGCGACCTGTAGCGGCTGCATGCGACCGGGCTCCTATCCGCGGAAGCCGAAGACGCTCTGCCGGCCCGCGGTGAGCAGGCACACGACGTCGTCGGCCACGGCCAGGCCGTAGCTGGTCAGGACTCCGGCATCCATGGTGTAGGTCCAGGGACTCGACCCGCTCGCCGGATCGAAGACCCGGAACCCCTGGGACCGCGGGGTGGCCACCGCGGCGGCCAGCAGCCGGTCGGAGGCGGCGATCAGCGGCGAACCGGCGGGGTCGAGCTGGCTCGCTCCTCTGCTCGCGGCGGTCCATCGGACACCGCCCGATGCCGGGTCGACGGCCCGTACCGAATAGTCCTTGGCGAGCAGGAACAACTGCGTGCCGTTGACCGCGACCTGGGTCATCTCATCCGCGCTCAGCCGCCACCTGACCTTGCCCTCGGCCGTCGACACCCCGTACACCTGGTAGCGCCCGCCACCGGAGAACGGCGACCCGGACGCCACCACCAACACCCCGCCGACCGTACGGAGACTGGCCAGCCCGTTCAGGCCCGACTTCCAGCGCGTCTTGCCGGACCGGGCGTCCAGCGCGACAAGGGTGCCGGTCTCGCTGGTGTCGTTCCGGTTCTCCGCGAGGTAGAAGCCGTTCCGGTCGGCGGCCACCGCCGGGTAGACGGTCTCCCGCCGCGGCCGGGTCCACAGCACCTTCCCGGCTTGCAGGTCGAAGGCGGCGAACCGGGTGTCCGTCGGGTTTCCCATGGTGATGTCGTAGAGCAGTACCGAGCCGGACACCGCCACGATGCGGCCCACCGACTGGTTCCCCTGGGCCAGCCACCCGATGGTCCGTACGCTTCCGGTTCGCTGATCGACCACCACCAGCGACTCGCCCGCGGGCTGGTCCCCCTTCAGCACGCTGTAGAGCGTGCCGTCGGCGACCAGAACGGTCCCCGGGTCGGCGATCGGCGTGCCAATGGGGTGGGTGTCGAACGTCCCTGGCAGGTGCCACCGCGTCGTACCGGCGTTCGCGTCGATGCCGTACACCCCGTAGCTCCGGGTCGCGGCGACGATCAGGCCGCTCATGACGGCCAGGCTCGCCTGTACGTCGACGCCGCCCTTGTCGTAGGTCCAGATCGGGATGGGCTGACCCCCCGCCCCCAGCGGATTCGCCGAAGGGGTCGGCCGCCCACCCGACGTCGTCGACCCGGCCCCCGACACGGACGGCCCTACCGAACCGCCCCCCGCCCGCCGCGGAGCACCACCCCCCGACGACCACGC
>Ga0308173_10001708_pt1 | contig 11204 bp, 12 predicted proteins | sample PhyPR1_FD_203716 | JGI IMG/M metagenome (GOLD analysis project Ga0308173, IMG submission 203716) | Soil microbial communities from UC Gill Tract Community Farm, Albany, California, United States - DLSLS.P.R1 | ecosystem: Environmental > Terrestrial > Soil > Agricultural land | place: USA... | reverse complement strand
CCGCCGGCTACCTCTGGCACGAGTTCGGCGACTCCGCGCTGCTGCTCCCCTGAGATCGGCGTCCTGCGCCTCCTCCACCGCTCGGATCACGGATGCACAAGCGCCTGGTCGCGGGCCGTCGCTCGAGCCGCCTGGTGCCGGGGATCGGCACGATCCAGCGCGCGGTACCGCATGATCGCCGCGCCGCTGTCGAAGATGCGAGCGGAGGCCAGCGTGAAAGCCAGGTCGTGCGTGACGTGGTCGAACAGCCGCGGCCCCGACGCGAGGACGGCCGGGTGGATGATGAGGAGGTACTCGTCGATCAGGCCCGGCACGTCGGCCAGCGGGCCGAGCGTCCCCGGGCCGAAAGAGGCGATGACGTCGGCGCCGTCCTGCTGCTTGAGCTCCTGGAGGTGCGCGACGGCGTCCCCCGACCGCACCTCACGACGCGTGGCCGGATCGTCCGCGAGACTGTGCGAGAGCACCAGCTTCCTCATGCTTCCCACGATGCGGGCGAACTCGAGGCTGGCCGGGCTCTCGAGAACCTCGGTGTCGGACGTGGTCCCTGCAGCCACCTGCTCCCAATAGGGCACCACGACCTCGTACAGCCTGCGGGACATGGCCCAGGTGTCCGCCCGGGCGTACGTCTCGTTGACGTATGCCGTCTCTTCCTCGCCCCACGCGAACGGCTGCCAGAACAGTCCGTCCGCCTGGCTGATCCGGCCGTCCAGCGTGGTCTGCATGAGGACGATGAGCTTGCGCATGCAACTTCTCCTTCGCGTGTTGGTGGTGGTCAGCCGATCGCGAGCGTCGCGACGGCGAGGGTGCAGATGCCGATGCCGAGCCGCTGTCCGTTGCCGAGACGCTCGCCCAGCGCGGCCGAGGCGAGTATCACCGTCACCGCCGGGTAGAGCGAGGCCAGCACAGCGGCCACACCGAGGTCGGCGAAGCGGGTCGACACCAGGAACGTCAGCGTGCCGGTCGCCCCCAGCACGCCGGATGCTCCGCCCCAGCCGACGGCAGCCAGGCGAGGCAGCCACTCCTGCTTCAGCGAGGCCGCCACGCCGATGGTCACGGCCGCGCCGAACAGCTGGTTGGCGGCCAGCGGCAGGAATCCGGCAGTGCTGGACAGCTGACCGAGCGCGACGAAGAGGACACCGAAACCCGCGCCTGCGGCGGCGCCGTCGGCGAGCGCGCCGCGGGCGCCGGCGGCCGACGACGTGGATTGCCGCGAGACGAGCCAGATGCCGGGCAGGGCCACCAGGACGCCGAGCCAGGCATACCAGGTGGGGCGCTCACCGAGAGCGACGCCGACCAGGACCGGGAACACCGCTGCGCCGACCGCGGAGACGGGCGCGACCAGTCCCATCCGGCCCCGGGAGAGCCCCCGGAAGAGGAAGATGCTCCCGGTCGCCGAGCCGGCGCCGGCGAGCAGCGCCCACAGGAAGTCGCTCGGTCGAGGTGCCGCGGGGACGAGCACGCCGCATGCCGCCATCAGAACTGCTCCGGAGAGCTGCCCGATCAGGACGAGGCGCCACGGGGAGTGCCGGCGCGAGCCCGCGCCTCCGACGAAGTCGGCCGCTCCGTAGGCGAGCGCCGAGGTGAGTGCCAAGACGAGTCCGATGCCCATAGGTCGATGCTCGTGGCAGAGCGGTTTACGTTGAAGGGCCATTTGGTCCTGGCTGCAGTAGACCATTTGGTTGACTGGGGTCATGCCTGTCGACTGGGGCCGCAACGGTCCGGACCTGACGATCACGTTGGACCGAACGGGGGCACCGCTCACCGTCCAGATCCAGGAGCACCTGCGCGTCGCCATCCGCGAGGGTCGGCTCGCGGCGGGCGAGAGGCTGCCGTCCACCCGACGGCTGGCCGACCACCTGGGGGTCTCACGCGGCACGGTGGTCGAGGTCTACGAGCAGCTGGTCGCGGAGGGGTACGTCGACTCGGCGGTCGGCTCCGGTACCCGGGTCGCCCAGCTGCCTGGCGGTGACCGTCGTCAACGCAACCAGGGGACGTTGACACCACCGGCCATGCCGACTGTCCAGTTCGACTTCGAGTACGGGATCCCAGATCTCCGGTCGGTCCCCCTCAGGGACTGGGCCTGGGCCGTCGGGGAGGCCACCAGGACGCTGCCGACCGCCGGGCTCGGGGACGACGAGCCTGCCGGCTCCCGCCACCTCCGCGAGGTCATCACCGCCTACCACCGTCGCGTTCGCGCGGGCTGCGCGACCGCCGACGACGCCATGGTGGTCAGCGGCTTCCGCCAAGGGCTGGTCTTCGCCCTGGCAACGCTGGGACGCACGGGCATCGACGCGGTCGGCCTCGAGGACCCAGGACCACGCGAGCACGACCTGATCGTCGAGCGGGCCGGACTAGCGGCGGTCCCCGTGCCGGTCGATGCCGATGGACTCGACGTCGCGGCGCTGCACAAGACCCCGGCGCGGGCCGTCCTGGTCACGCCGGCGCACCAGTGCCCCACCGGTGTCGCTCTCAGCCCCTCGCGCCGCCGCGCACTCGTCGCGTGGGCCGACGAGGTCGACGGCGTGATCCTCGAGGACGACTACGACGCCGAGTTCCGCTACGACCGACAACCCGTCGGGTCCCTGCAGGGACTCGCACCCGAGCGGGTCATCGCCCTGGGGTCGGTCAGCAAGACGCTCGCCCCGGCCATCCGGATCGGCTGGATCCTCGCGCCGCACCGCCTCCTGGACGCTCTGACGGAAGAGAAGCAGCTCAGCAGTCGCGGCGCCCCGGGGCTCGATCAGGAGGCCCTCGCGCTGCTCATCGAGTCCGGCCGCTTCGACCGCCACCTACGACGCGTGCGCGACCTCTACCGCGCCCGCCGCGACGTCCTGGCTCGCGAGCTCACCACGCTCTTCGGTCCCGACAGCCTCCGTGGACTCGCCGCCGGCTGCCACGCCGTACTTTCGCTGCCCACCGACGTCGCCGAGGACGCGGTCGTGGAGGCCGCACGATCACTCGCGGTCCGCATCAGCGGCCTCGGGCGCTACCGACTCACCCGAACGCCCGCAGACCCTGCACTCCTGCTCTCGTTCGGCAACCTCACCGAGCACCAGCTCGTCGACGGCGTCCACGCGATTGCCGAGGCCGTACGCCGTTGCCGGGGGACGCGGCAGAGGCCGACTCTCCCGCGGTGGTCGGGGACGCCTACGACAACGCCCTGATGGGCCATCAACGGCCACTACCATCCCGAGGGCATCCGCAGCGCGGTCTCCCGTCGCGACGCCGTTCCTGCCTCATCCAGCGCCGCGCCCACTTCAGGCCAGATGCCGACCCGGCTCAGACCCCACCTCGAGGACCTCACCGGTGAGGCCGTCGACCAGCCGGGCGCCGTCGGCGGCCGAACGCAGGGCGCGCAGGGCGATGGCCCGACGGTCGAACGACCGGGATTCCGCGCTGGAGTCGGGTCCGGTGAGGATCCAGCGGCGCGCCGGTCGCGCTCCCCGGGCCGGCCGCTCGGGTTCCGGTTCGCGGTCCGCAGGTGCGACGTAGCCACCGCGCAGCGCTTCGGCGAGTCGAGCGGCTCGCACCCGACCGATGCCGGGGTGCCGACGGAGACCGTCGGGAGCGGCTGCGACGACCGCGGCGACGCTGCCGTGGGCCGCGAGCAGGCTGCGTGCCATGGTCGTGCTGATGCCCGGGACGACTGCAAGCATCGCCTCGGCCTGGGCCGACGGGTGACGCGGCGATCGGCGCGGGCCGACGGTGCGGGCAGTCGGCGTCGCGCGCCGGGCCCTCTTGGCTAGCCGGACGAGCCACGCCGCGCTGTCCTCAGCGTCCAGGCTGTGCAACACGGTGAATCCGTCCTCCAGCAACCGGCACACCGCGCCTCGCCACGCGTCCTCAGCGATCCCGCGCGGTTCGCTCTCCACCAGGAGGACCGCTTGCGGGAAGGCCGACTGCAGACGCACCGCCTGATCGAAGATGCGCCCGTCGCGGATGGATGCGCCCAGGTCGGTGGGGCCCTTGCGCTCAACCGCCAGCTCGGGGCCCAACACGTAGTCACCTACCGGAAGATCGGTCAACCGCACGTCGAGCCCAGCGGCGACCAGAGCGCCCGGGATCCCGCTCCCCCGCTCGCGGTGGTCGACCAACACCGGACACTCGTCGACCACGCCACGACGCTACTCGCACCCCTGTCGCGGACGGCCGGAGCACCATGAACATCACCCACGGCCACCAAGCCAGCGGGCCCAAGCCGCGGAGCAACACCGGTGTGCCCAGAGTCACCGAACGGATGTGTCGGTCTCCTTCACTGATCAAGCGGTCGTCTGCGCATTCGATCAGAAGTCGGACCGCGGACAACTTAGACTCCGCGGCGTGAGCAGGAGACTCGTCGTCGGTGGTGGCCTCCGGCGCGTCGGGGCGCCCCCGCTGCTGTGCCTCATGCTGGCGGTCGGCACCACCGGCTGCGGGGACTTCTTCGTCGAGGCGGCTTGCGCCGGCGGCGAGTACCCGGCCGTCCGCGGCAACGGCGAAGGCAGGATATGCCTGAAGGACGGACAGGAGCCGACTGACGCGTACGTCCGCTTCCCCGCACACCACGTCCCTCTGAAGGCCGACGACGACTACTCGCCGACGCTGGGTGACTACCTCACGGACGGAGATGAGCGCCAGCGAGCCATCGCCCGCAAGCAACTGCAGCAGCTGCTCGAGGCGGACCCGAGCAGGACACGGAAGGAGATGCTCAGCGGCCCGATCTTCCCCTCCGGCTATCCGCCGGAGGGCCAGCGCCCCTGAGCCCTTGCGAGTCTCCTGGCGCGCCGGAAGAGCCCGACTGCTGCCTTGGCCGTCCGGCCCCGCACACCACGGACGGATCGACAGGGTCGGTGCGGGCCAACTGACCTGATCGATTCGCGTTGATTCGATAGCGTGGATCGCATGCCCATCAAGCTCGAGAACGTCGGCATCGCCGTCCGCGATCTCGAAGCGACGATCGCCTTCTTCACCGACCTGGGACTCACCGTCCTCGGCCGTGACACGGTCAGTGGAGAGTGGACCGAGACTGCGGTCGGCCTCGACGGGAATCACGCCAAGATCGCCATGCTCCAGACGCCGGACGGCGGCGGTCGCCTCGAGCTCTTCGAGTACGTTCACCCCGGCGCGATCGAGACGGAGCCCACCCGGCCCAACGACATCGGCATGCACCGCGTCGCGTTCTCGGTCGACGACATCGACGAGGCCCTCGAGATCGCCGCGAGGCATGGTTGCCGCCCGCTGCGCGGCGTGGCGACCTATGGGGACGTGTACAAGCTGACCTACGTCCGCGGGCCCAGCGGCATCATCGTGATGCTTGCCGAGGAGCTGAACAAGGGCTGACCTGGCTCGGCCCCGTCCGGTGCCCGGCGGGGTCCCGCAACCCCCCGGAACGGCGTAGCCCCTCGCCAGGACCGACCTTCGCATCGGTCGTCGTGACCCGGCAGGCATGGTCTACTGGCCCATGCCGTCGACCTTCGCCACCGGGCTGGCGATGGGTGAGTCGCCGCGTTGGCACGACCACGCGCTGTGGGCCTGCGACTGGCTCGCCGGCGAGGTGCTCCGCTTCGATGCTGCGGGCGGGCGCGCGGTGGTCCACCGCGTGCAGGGATTCCCCTTCTCGATCGACTGGCTCGCGGACGGCCGGCTGGTGGCGACTTCACCCGAGGGCGTTCTGGTCGAGTCAGGCGGCGCGCTGACGCCTTATGGGGCAAGCGGCCGGGGATGGAATGAGATCGTGGCCCACCCGGCCGGACACGTCTTCGTCAACGAAGCCGGCTTCGACCTGATGGGCGGTCAGGACCCGAAGCCGGGGACGATCGCGGTGGTGATGCCGGACGGCAGCAGCCGGGAGGTGGCGACGAACGTCTGGTTCCCCAACGGCATGGCGATCAGCGCCGACGGCAGCACGTTGCTCTGCGCCGAGTCCTATGCACACCGAATCTCCGCCTTCGACGTCGCCGGCGACGGGTCGTTGACCGGCCGCCGGGTGTGGGCACAGCTGGACGACGATTGCTATCCCGACGGAATCTGTCTCGACGAGGACGGAATGGTCTGGTACGCCGACGTCCCCAACCGGCGGTGCGTCCGGGTCGCGGCGGGCGGGACCGTCCGCGACCTGGTGGAGATCGACCGAGGAGCGTTCGCCTGCATGCTCGGCGGGGATGCGGGTCGCACGCTCTTCGTGATCGCCAACCGGTGGGACGGTGTGCACGGCGGGGCAAGCTCGGGCGTGGTGCTGAAGACCGAGGTCGAGACTGCGCATGCAGGAAGGCCCTGAACGACTCGTGCCATCAGCCCGTCGCGAGGCGGATCTCCCGCGCAAAGGGTTCTGACGCGGGCGGAAGGTGACACTCGGCATGCCGCCCGCTGGGGAGTCACACGATGATGCCGCGCACGCTCAGGACGGGGTGGGTCAGGGACGGAGGGCCATCCATCTCGATCTCGCTCGCGGGGACGTCAGCTCCTGTCAGCCGTCGCCATGCTGCGTCGCTGCTGAAGCTGACGCGGGCGTCCGGCACTTGGGCGGAGTACTCATCGAGCGTCCACCGTCCCGCCGCCAGGCTGGTCAGGGCCCACGCCCCGCCGACGCCGAGATCGATCCGCAGCGTCGTCCCGGCGCCGGCCTCCACGCGGTACTGATGGGGTAGCGCCCCGACCAGCGTGGTGGGGTCGTCCACCACGAGCAGACCGCTGCCGTCCTGGTCACGCCCGCGTGACAACCATCCCCGGTCATCGTCGAGGAGGTGGAGCACGTGGAGCGGGACCGCTCGTTCGCCCTGCGAGGATCGAGCCAGGACCATCGCCCGCTCCCTGACCCTGTTCGTCGCAGCGGCGCCGGCTGAGATCGGCGGCGCCTGCCAGGCCGCCGACCCTCGGGGCCTAGGCGGGCGGAGGACGTACGGCACGCTGGTCCGATGGACGACCTCGACGGTTGGAGTCGCCTCATCAGGCGCCCTCGGAAGTGGCTCCCGGACGTATCGAGGTCTCCGTTCCTCGCGGTTCGCGGACTGGCCAGAGGACGAACCCGACTGACTGTGAGGATTCCCTTCGCAGCCTGATGGTGCCGGGCTGTGGCCGCCGACGCGAGAGCGCGCGTCATCCGGACGTGCCTCATGATGGGTATGCCCGGCACCGCAGCGATGCGATTCCCTACGAACAGAGAACAGCCCTGATCGGAGGCCGGGAGTGAGTGCCACTTCGAGGATGTCGCAACGCGTGACGGAAACGTGCGAGCTCCTCGAGCGGTTGGTCATCGCACTCTGCCTCGCCATCCTTGCCATGACCTTGGCGTGTGTGGTGGTCCTCCTGGCAGCCGCCACCTTCGGCATCCTCCACCCCGGTGACGACTTCGACTTCGGTCAGCGCCATGCAGACGTCGTGCTGCCGGCGCACCTGTCCTGACACGCCCCGGTCCAGCACCATCCGGATCCCCCGCGACTCGGGTGCCGCTCGCGCCGAGGACGGACATCCGAGAGGACACGGCATAGACTCGCGGAAGAGAGTCGCGACGACGCGGTTGATGCGTACAACGCCGACCTCGAACGGCTCCTTCGCGCGACTCGCGGCCAGAACCTCCGCGAAGCCGAGGACCGGGTCAGGGAGTGGGCTGGCCTCCGAGCGCGTCACCTCCGCGAGGAGGACAGCCAGGTGCTGGCGCGGATCACGTCCGACGCCCGGTGGGGACGAAAGCATCCGGCGTCCGCGTGGGCTCTCGCGTGGAAGCACCGTCGGTCCCAACGCGTCCTCGGCACGCTCCGAGCGTTGTCGGAGGCGCGCATCGCGGGGTGAGCGCCCCTCACGGTGCCCGCTCGTCCCCGCCGGTGTCGGAAGCGGGCAGGCCTTCAGTCGCCGGGTGCCTCCGGGCCGGTGGAGATCTGGCGCAGGGTCGAGATCATGGTGACCTCGGGCCAGTGCTTCGCGTGCAGCTCGGCGAAAGCCCGCTGGTCGGCCGCGGCCTCCTCGGGGGTGTCGTACTGCATGATCGCCCAGCCGCCGACGACCTCCGTGGCCTCGGCGTACGGTCCGTTGACGCGGCTGACCTCGCCCTGCCGGACGACGAAGTTCACCGCGTCCTCGGTGCCGAACAGACCGCCGCCGTCGAGGAACACGCCCTTGGCTGCCCGTTCGCCGATGTGGGCGTCCATCGCGTCGAACAGCGCCTGCGGCGGCGTGCCGACGCCCTCTGCCATCCTCACGAATCCCATGTAGCGCGGCATCTCGATCACTCCTACTGATTGCTGGGTTGCTGCCTCTTGCAGCTACGTCGAACGACTGCCAAACACTTCGACATCGCGCTTCAAGCCTTCGAGCTGGAACTTCGCGGGATCTGGTCCCCCAACGACCGCGCTGGATCACCGCGGACCGCTTCCTGGTGTCCTGGCACCTGGGTGCCCGAGATGCCGATGAGCGGCGCCTCGGAACCCGGTCGAGCTCGACCACGGGGAAGCCTGGGTATTCGGCGACCGCGACCGGCCCCACCGCGTGTTCACCGATAGTGGTGAAGTGCAGATCGGAAGGTCGCTGCCGCGCCAACGGCCGAGCCTACGGTGCTAGAGGGGGTCTAGACGGTATGACGTGACCCGGTCGCGCTGACGGGGTTGCGGGCCGGGGCCTCACTCACAAATGGTCGTGGGTTACCGAGTAGGGGCTGCCTGCTCGGCCTATCCAACAGTTGTGGGAGGCCCCGGTGTTCACCGAGCGTACGAGTGTTGGGCTCGACGTGCACGCACGATCTGTCGCGGCTGCGGCGATCGATGGCGTCACGGGCGAGCTCGTCCAAGCCAAGCTGACCCCGTCACATGAGCACATTCGAACCTGGCTGGCTGACCTGCCAGGTCCGGTGGCGGTGGCCTACGAGGCCGGCCCGACCGGGTTCGGTCTGTCCCGGTCATTGACAGCGGCCGGCATCAGGTGCGAGGTCGTCGCGCCGTCCAAGCTGCAGCGACCCAGCGGGGATCGGGTCAAGACGGACGCTCGGGACGCGGTCCACCTGGCCCGGCTCCTGCGCCTGGACGACTTCACCGCGGTGACGGTGCCCAGCGTGGAGCAGGAGTCCGCTCGCGACCTGGTTCGGGCCCGTGAGGACGCGCGCGGCGACCTGATGCGGGCCCGACACCGGTTGTCGAAGCTGCTGCTACGTCAAGGCTTCGTCTACTCCGGCGGCCAGGCGTGGACCGGCGCCCACGACGTGTGGCTGCGCCGCACCGGCGCCCAGCTGGCCACGCCGGCGACGCGGGCGACCTTCGCGTCCGACTACGACGCGGTGCTCACGGTCAAGGCCCGTCGTGACCGGCTCGACGTGCTGATCGAACAGATGGCCGCCGACTGCGAGTTCACCCCGGTCGTGCGACGACTCGGCTGTCTGCGCGGGATCGGCACCCTGACCGGGTTCGCGTTGGCGGTCGAGGTCGGCGACTGGGATCGGTTCACCGGCAAGACCATCGGCTCGTTCATCGGACTGGTGCCGAGCGAGTACTCCTCGGGACAGTCCCGGATCCAGGGCTCAATCACCAAGACCGGAAACAGCCATCTGCGGCGGCTGCTGGTCGAGGCCGCCTGGCACCACCGTCCCGCCTACGTGGTCGGGAAGACCATGCGGGATCGGTGGCAGCTGGCCGGGCCAGCGGCTCGTGCCCGCGGCGACGACGGCAACCGGCGACTGCACCACCGCTGGAACACCATGCGCGCCCGCCACAAGCGCCACGTAGTCGCCAACATCGCGATCGGCCGCGAGCTGGCCGGCTGGTGCTGGTCCCTGGCCGTCCTCGACGAGTGATGCTCGAGGAATAGCTCCACCCCGATCCGCTTCGACGACACCGACCGGTGGCAGCAGCGCGAGGAGCGACCCGCGAAACAGCTATGAGCAACGCTGAGCAATCAGCGCGACGCTCGACTCTAGACACGCGATCCGCTCCAGCCGAACAGCCCGTCTTGCGGTAGCCAACCCGCGCATATCAGCCTGACCGCGCGTCGCCCACGACACGCTCAGCCACTCGGTCCCGTCCACGAAGCAGAGGCGCCCGCCCCGAGCGATCGGGACGGGCGCCTCACCCTGCCTCTTGACACGGATCGCCTACATATCAGCTGTGATGACCAGGCACGTTGGTCGAGATCCTGTGACGACACGGTCTGAGTTGATGGATGGGTGAAGGCCTCCCGGTGTGGAGTGGAGCTGTCTAGAAACCGCTTCACACCCAGGAGGCCTTCGTGTCCCACGCTACCCATGCCAACGCCGCCCTGACACCACGCGCCCGACTCAAGCTGGCGCGCCTGATCGTCGACCACCACTGGTCACCGGCCCGGGCCGCCGAGCGCTACAACGTGTCGTGGCGGACGGCCAACAAGTGGGCGCTGCGCTACGAGGCCGAGGGCCCGGCAGGCATGAATGACCGGTCCTCGGCGCCGCACCATCAGCCCAACCGAACCCCGGCCCCGGTGGTCCGCAAGATCGTGCACCTGCGCTGGAAGCAGCGCCTGGGTCCGGTCGCGATCGCCGACCGGCTCGGCATGCAGGCCTCGACCGTGCACGCGGTCCTGGTCCGCTGCCGGCTCAACCGGCTCACCCACGTGGACCGGGCCACCGGGGAGCCGATCCGCCGCTACGAGCACGAACGACCCGGGGACCTGATCCACGTCGACGTCAAGAAGCTCGGCAAGGTCCCCGACGGCGGCGGCTGGCGCTACGTCGGCAAACAGCAGGGCGAGAAGAACCGCTCCGCCACCGCGGTGCGCACCGGCGGCCCCCGCAACAAGCACCACCATGCGCTGATCGGCACCTGCTACCTGCACACCGTCATCGAGGACCACTCCCGCGTGGCCTACGTCGAAGCCCACGACGACGAGACCGCCGCCACCACCGCAGCGGTGCTGCGCAACGCCGTGGCCTGGTTCGCCGAGCGCGGCGTCACCGTCCAGCGGGTGCTCTCCGACAACGGCCCGGCCTACCGCTCCCACCTATGGCGCGACACCTGCGCCGAACTGGCCATCACCCCCAAGCGGACCCGGCCCTACCGCCCCCAGACCAACGGCAAGATCGAACGCTTCCACCGCACCCTGGCCGAGGGCTGGGCCTTCAAGAAGTTCTACAACTCCGAGTCCGCCCGCCTCGCCGCTCTGCCAGCATGGGTCCACGAGTACAACCACCACCGGCCCCACTCGGCCATCGGGAAGTGCTCACCCATCACCCGGTTGGACAACCTGGCTGGACATCACATCTAGCGGCGGGC
>Ga0308173_10001706_pt1 | contig 11206 bp, 8 predicted proteins | sample PhyPR1_FD_203716 | JGI IMG/M metagenome (GOLD analysis project Ga0308173, IMG submission 203716) | Soil microbial communities from UC Gill Tract Community Farm, Albany, California, United States - DLSLS.P.R1 | ecosystem: Environmental > Terrestrial > Soil > Agricultural land | place: USA... | reverse complement strand
CCGGTCGAACCCATCGAACCGCCTGAACCGGATGTGCCGGCCGAGCCCGGGGTCGACGTGCCGCTGGTGCTGGCGCCGGATGTCGGGAAGCTGCCGCCACTCGTGGTCGACGGCTTTTGCGTCGTGCTGCCGGGAGTGGTGGAAGTGGAGGAGCCGCCTGTGGAGCTGGAGGTCGAACCGGTGCTGCTGCCTGGCATATTCTTGCTGGTATCCACCATGATGCTTTCCTTTATAAAATTCGACGATCAAACATCCGCTATGCGGACCTGGGTATAAGGCAAGGCGAGCCGACGCACCGTTGGCTGATCTGCCGGCACGCCGAAGCATACAGCTTTGCCATTTATTAAAAACACAATAGAGCATTTGCGCCTCTGGATTCGGTTCGCTACCGAACACAATCCTGGCATTTATTGAAATGGCAAGGCCACCTCACTATCTATCATTGCCATGCTGGCGCCGCATTGCGCCGAATTAAAGCCGCGCCCTGGTCCCTGCAGACTGCCCGCCTGCCGGTTTTGCGTTACTCTTCTGCAAACCTTTTACGATAATAACGATACGGAGAACAGCCGATGTCCATCGAGCAGAAAACACCCCTTTGGTCACCCTCCCCAGAACGTATTGCCGGTAGCCGGCTCAATGATTATCTGCAGTGGCTGGCGCGCGAGAAGCAGCTGGCGTTTCCCAGTTACGACGCCTGCTGGCAATGGTCGGTCAGCCATCTTGAAGCGTTCTGGGAATCGATCTGGCAGTACTTCGACCTCAGGAGTTCGGCCCCCTACAGCCAGGTACTGCGTGAACACAAGATGCCTGGCGCAACATGGTTCGAGGGCGCCCGGCTCAATTTCGCCGAGCAGGTATTCCGCTTTCATACCGACGACACGGCGGCCGATGCGCCCGCCATCATTTCCCGTTCCGAACTGCGCGGCTTGTCGCAACTGTCCTGGCGTGCGTTGCGCAGCCAGATCACGGCAGTGGCCAATGCGCTGCGCGCGCTGGGCATAGGCCCGGGCGACCGGGTCGTGGCCTATCTCCCCAACATCCCGGAAACCGCGATCGCCTTTTATGCCTGCGCCAGCATAGGCGCGATCTGGTCGAGCTGCTCGCCCGACATGGGCCATGCCAGCGTGCTGGACCGCTTCCGCCAGATCGACCCCAAGCTCCTGCTGGCCGTCGATGGCTACCGTTACGGTGGACGCGACTTCGACCGCATGGATGTGGTGCGCACGATGCGCGAGGCGCTGCCAACGCTGGAACATACCGTGCTGCTTCCTTACCTGAACCCGGACGCCGGGCTGGATGGCGCCATCGCGTGGCAGGCGCTGCTGGACCATCCGGCGGCGCAGTCGCAGCCCATCCGCTTCGAGCAACTGCCGTTCGACCATCCCCTGTGGATCCTGTATTCCTCGGGCACCACCGGCATGCCCAAGCCCATCGTGCACGGCCATGGCGGCGCGCTGATCGAGAGCGTCAAGGGCCATGGTTTGCAACTGGACCTGGGCGAGCGCGACCGCTTCCTGTGGTTTTCCACCACCGGCTGGATCATGTGGAATTCCCAGATCATGGGCCTTCTGGTCGGCGCCACCATCTGCATCTACGACGGCAATCCGGGCTATCCCGACCTGGGTACGCTGTGGCGTTTCGCCGGCGAAGCCGGGGTGACCTTCTTCGGCGCCGGCGCCGCCTATTTCGCCAATTGCATGAAGGCCGGCCTGGAACCGGCGCAGATTGCCGACCTGACGCCGCTGCGAGCGGTCGGCGTCACCGGCTCGCCGCTGTCGGCCGAAGGCTATGAATGGATATACCGGCATGTGAAGGAGGACCTGCTGCTGGCCGCGATCAGCGGCGGCACCGACATCGCAGCCTCCTTCGTCGGCGCCTGTCCCATCCTGCCGGTGTATGCCGGCGAGATGCAGGCGCGTGGCCTGGGCATTGCCGTCTATGCGCTGGACGAGCAGGGCGACAAGCTGGAGGACGCGGTCGGCGAACTGGTGGTCACCGAGCCTATGCCATCGATGCCGCTCTACTTCTGGAACGATGCCGGCAACAAGCGCTACCTGGAAAGCTACTTCGAGACCTATCCCGGCCTGTGGCGCCATGGCGACTGGCTGCGCATCACGCCGCGCGGCGGCGCCATCATCTACGGCCGCTCCGACACCACCATCAACCGCCATGGCATACGAATGGGCACGGCCGAGATCTACCGCGTGGTGGAGGATCTGCCGGAAGTGCTGGACAGCCTGGTGGTCGATTTGGAATACCTCGGCCGCGAATCATGGATGCCGCTGTTCGTAGTGCTGCGTGAAGGCATGACGCTGGACGCGGCGCTGGAACAGCGCCTCCGTGAGCGCATCCGCACCGAACTGTCGGCGCGCCATGTGCCCAATGACATCTACCAGGTCGAGCAGGTGCCGCGCACCCTGACCGGCAAGAAGATGGAGCTGCCGGTCAAGAAGCTGTTCCTGGGCATGCCGGTGGAGCAGGTCGCCAACCGCGATGCCATGGCCAATCCGGACAGCCTTGACTACTACATGGCCCTTGCCAGGCAGCGCAATGCCGGCGCTGCCGGCGCATAGCCGAGTGGCTTGGCGGCCGGCGCCCGCTACCTGGCCCTGGCCGCGGCGCGCCGTTCTTCCAGTGCCGCCTCGCATGGATTGGCCGCCGGATTAGCCGCATCCCAGGCGGCGGTGGCGACCACGCTCATCCCGCCGGTCAATACCGCCGCCCCGAGCCGCGCCAGCGCCCCCGGGCTGGATGGATCGAGCGCCATTTTCGGCTTGGCCAGAGGCCCGGCGATCACCACATCGCCGCTCACCAGCGCCACGCCCAGGCTGATGCCATTGCGGGCGCGCACCCTGCCGCGCAGGTCCACATCCTGCTGCCGGAGATCGATGCTGCCCCGGGTCAGCAACTGGCTGGCATCGCTGCGGGCGCCCACCAGCGCGGTATCAGCCTGTCCACGGCGCAGCGGCAACCGGGCAGCAAAGCACTGCAGCTGAAGCTGGCCGGCATCGCGCTCGGAAAACAGCGGAAACAGGTCGGTCAGCAGACTCTCCGCGTTGCCTGCCTTTTCCGAACGGATCAGCGTGGCGCCGCCCCGCACGATAATCAGGCCATCGGCGCTGGCAGCGATGTCGCGCTGGGTGTCGCCCCTTGCCTGAAGGGCGGCATGGATGCGCATCGGTCCGCCGGTAACGGGCAGCTTGCGCCCACGTTCGCTGAACCAGCGTTCCAGCATCACGCCGCTGGCCTCCAGCGTCAGGTCGGCGGCATGCCGTGCGCCATCCAGGTTGAGCTTGCCGCTGGCGGTTCCGCCCAGCAGCGCCATGGAGAAGGGCGCAATACTGAGCCGGCCGCTGCCACCGCGTACGCTGGCTTCCAGCTGGTCGATGCGTATGCCCGAACGCAGCCTGAGCTTGTCTATTCGCAGCGTCAGTCTGCTATCCACGCTGGCCAGTGCCTCCAGCGCCTTCCACGGCAGGGGATCACGCCTGAATATCTCGCCCCTGGCTAGCGGCGCCAGCGGCGGCCTGCCGGCTTCGCGGCGCAATGTTGCCCAGTCAAGGCTCGGTAGCGCGAGATGGCCTTCCAGCTGTGGCTTGCCGCTTTCGTGGCGCAATCTGAGGCTGCCGCTGGCCTCGGTTGAACCCAGCTTCAGTTGCGTGATGTCGAACGTAAGCGCCTGATCGGCGCCGCGCAGGCGGGCCTGCAGCGATAGTGCCGCTGAGGACGCATCGGCTGGATTGGCGGCGCTGAAGAAGGCGAGGGCCTGCCCGACAGAGTCCGCCTGCACCGACAGATCGGCCGCCGTGTTGCTGCCCTGTAACGACAGTGGCAGCATGCCGGACAGCGTGGCCGAGGCCGTCGGCAGGCGCAATGCAATGTGCCCCGTGCTCGATGCGCCCGCCTGGCCGGCTCGCGACAAGTCGGCAATATCCGCTTCCAGACGCATTTGCTGCGGCCCACGCAGTATGTCGGCCTGGAACTGCGCGTCGCGCAAGCCTGGCCCCGAGCTGGCGGCCAGCGCATGTATCGTCCATTCATGCTCGCCAGCCGGATTGCGATAAACAAGGTCAACTGTCTCGGCGCGTAGTTCGCTCAGGTCTTGCCAGTGCGCGCCGGAGGCCTGGCCGCCGGGTGCGATGCTCCAGCTATGTTTGCCATCGGCAGTGGTTTCGAGATGAATGCCTGCATGCCGGATCAGGATTGCGCCAGGCGCCAGGCGGCCTGACAGCAGTGCCCGCCACGACAATCGCATATCGATCTGGTCAGCCTGGAGCATGTCATGGTGTTGCGCCCAATCCGGACTGGATAGCGCGACGCCCGTGGCACGCAGGGAGGGTACGGGCAGCCAGCGCACCGATAGCGTGTCGATCTGCAACTGGCGCCCGGTGGCTGCATGCACCCGGTCCCGCGCCATGACTATAAGGGCTTGCTGATCGAACAGCAGCTGGCCGGCAAGAACCGCGCTGGCCAGCAATGCCGCTGTCAGCGTTCCGATTCCGAGCGCCTTGCCGCGCCAGCCAGCCATACGGATTCCTTCGAGTCGATTGATCAAGAGGCACGCTGCAGCTTGCATTGTAGATAAATGGCGCTCTTGTCGGCCTGACAACAGCTGTGCCACCGGGAATCCATCAACAGTTGTGTTCCCGTCGTCTTTTCGTTCCCGAACAGAATATGCCGCTGCGGCAGCAACTGCATGCTGTGCAGTAGCGACCAGCAACGGCGAAGGAACCAGACAGGGCTGGCGCCGACAAAGATCGCGGTTTTAGGCGCTGTCTTGATTTTTTACCGGAGAAAAAAATGGCAATGAACATCATTAATCAGGCACTTGCTACCGCACGTGACGAAACCAGTCCGGAAAGTACCGAAGCCGGCCGGCCAGCATCACCGCAGCAAGCCTCTCGCATTGTCTTGAGGTCGACGTCGGAGCGTAAGCCAGTGCTGCTGCGGCCTCTTGGCAGCCCGGTTGCCAATCAACGCAACGCCACCGCGCCAGGCAGCCCTTGCAATCCTGTTGTTGAGGAAGCGAGTAAGGAGGCGTCCAACCAATCCAGACCAAGCTCGCCATTGTCGAGCACGCTGGTGCGCAAGATTAACCGGCTGGCCGGCGACGACAATGCCAAAAACAGCCGCTCTCTGCTGCGGCTGCATAGTGGCGATGCGGTGCGCGTCAGTGACCCGTTGGCGCCGCTAAACATTCAGTGGCTGATATCGACTGAAGATCCGGTAGCGCCAGGTGAATTGAGCAGGGCCACGCCGCCTCCGGCTTGTTTGCAGGAAGTGGCCGACTTGCCGCCTGGCTTGCCTGCGCCACCGGCAGAGCAGCACAGGAAGAGCGTGATGAGCACTGCTGAAGCATTTTTCCAGTATCCCGGCCCACACGACGATGAGCAGCAGTTTGCGCAATGGCTGCGGGCGCATCCTCTGCATCAGCTGTTCCGGCAGGTCCATCCGATCAATGACGAAATCAGCCTGCTGGGGCAGGACATCCGCACGCCTGTGCATGCTGTGCTCGAAGGAGGCATCTGCGACCCAGAGCGCTTTCATCGCAGCCTGATGCAGGTTTGCAAACAAACCGATCGTAGTTCCATGAAGCCTGCAACGCTTTTCCACGATGCCGTGGCAGTCAGCAAGCATGCTGCTGGCCTGTTGCAGAAAAAAGCGGATTTCTTCAGCCGTTTCTTCAGCGTGCTGATTGCGCTGGAAACGGTGCCGGACCAGCATGAGAAAACCCGTATCAGCGAAACGCTCAGGCAGGAGTGGCTGGAAACGGACTTCGCCATGCTGCTCGGCCATACGGAAGCCAGGCCGCCCGAGGCACAGTGGCAAGCCGCCGAGCCTGCCCGCACGCAGGTATCAGGCAGGCGTGCTTTTGCCGACGCGATGGGGCATGGTGATATGTCGCCCCGGAAAAAGCAGAAGACCGTTCACCATCAAGAGGCCTCTGCACCTGTTACCGATAAGCTCCAGGCTTCGGCACGGCAGACACCGGACTCGCCCCGGTGCTCTCCACCGCAGTCGTCTGATCCCGACATCGCCGCCGACCTGTCACCGTCTTCGGATAAACATGCCAGTGCGATTAAATTTCGTACCCGCTCATGGAAGTCGTCTGCCCTGAAGCGCAAGGCCAAATTGTCCGAGCGTGAATTCAATGCATGGCGGGCAAACATTCCTGGCATCAGTCTCAGCGTATCCCCAGCTCGTGCGCAGCAATCGCCTGTGCAGCAGGCCAACGAAACGCCTTTGTCCGGCGCTACCGTCAGGCCGGCGGAACCGCACGAAAAGCCCCTGTCCTGACAAGTGGTCTTGCTTCAGGGAGCCAAATACCTGTTGTCAGGTGTTCCTGGAGCCTGTTATGGCTCCCTGAGGTCCATAACAGGCGCTAAGCACCAATGATCCAGCCTTCCAGCGCATCGAATTCCGGCAGGCCGTAGCGTGCATCACGCCTTTGCCAGGCCCACGCTGCCAGGATGCCGCACAACACGGCATCAAGCAGGTCCGCGCTGCCATCGTCGATCAGCGCATTTCTGAACTGGCCCGCGTCCAGCCTGATGTTCCACCGATGCCGGCCGGCTTCGAGTGCGGCGACAATGCGTTCCCGCGCTTCGCGTCGTGCCGCTGTCTGCTTGCTGGGTTGGTCGTTTTTATAGGAATCCCGGGTGATGTCGCGCGCCACCATGCCGGGATAGCCCTCCAGCGCTACTCGCGCCGGGTCGCCCGGATGCAGGTGGTAGATCGTCACGCCCGCCGCCAGCAGTTGCGGCACGCCGGCGTGCAGCATGTAGGCAACCGGTGGATTGACCCATTTCATCGAGGGGGAAGAGCCGGCCGGGTAGTCGGTGGCCCGGTGCGCGAACTTGCCGCCTACCGGGCGCGCATCGCAAAAGGCCTTGAAGGTGGCGCGCAGGTCGGCCCGGCTGAGGCTTGCGACATGCTGCATCAGTGGCGCCCAGGTGGTCGGCCAGCCCAGGTGTTCAACCAATTCGCGCGGCAGGGAAAAGGGAAAATCGAAGGCGCCCAGCCATGGTCCGGGCTGGCGTAGCCAGGCGTCGAAAGCGGCATGATCGGGCAGGGACGTCAGCGAGATCAGCGTATAGACGTCGCCCCGCAGTTCGCCGCTGGCCACTGTAATGCCCTTGCGCCGGCTTGGCGCCGAGGTGTAGTCGATGCCGTGCAGCTTCATGCCGACGCCATCAATGTTCGCCTGACGGATGTTGTATGGCCGCGATATCCGGCGGCAGGCCGTTGGCGCCAGGCAGCCAGTCCGGCAATGCAGAAGCGGCAAGCACGCCCAGGCCCAGTACGGCAAAGAGGGCCAGCAAACAGCAGAGAAGGCGGAGCCGGGTCGTCATGGCGATCATCAGGAGAGCGGCAAGTGTTGATGAACGCATTATGACCTGCCAGCCCGGCGCCCCGAAGTACGTTGGCGCACGTAATTTGGCCGGAACAGGCGCTGGAACCGCCTTGGGATCGTCGCTACTCAGGCCGCTGGCCGCGCAGGGGCGCGGATGGGAGCTTACTGATGTATGCAAAAAAACCAGGTCTGGTCGAAAAGCAGGTCCAGGCAAAATCAACAGTTACCGAAAACAAGCAGCAGCCCGGGTCTAATGAACAGCAGGGAAACAATGTCCCTGTAATGGGTTCCCGCGAGAGCGGCGCAAGCCTGTTGAGCGACTGGCAGGTGGCACAAGGCAAGGCATTGGCCGGCAGCACGATCATGCCGGCGCCTGCGGCGGCGCATCCAGGCACGACTACCACAACCACAACCACCACCACAACCACCACAACCACCACGGACGTGATGCCGCAGCTACAACGTATCTCCCTGGTCGGAGACTACGACGAGAACAGGGATGGGGTATGGGACCACTATGCAGGCTACGCGCACCGGATTGATGGACTTGCCGGTTATGGCAATTCGCCGTTGACTGAATTGCTCAGGCGGATAGGCGGCATTAAATGCACGCTGAATTATCTTCCAGCAGACGAGATCTTTATCGATGGCTTTATCGAACTGGTAGGTCAACGACTGGGTTCCGCAACAGCAATCGACGCCCTGGAAACGCAGCGCAATAGATGGGCCAGATATCAGGAACAATCTTCGCCCGCTCAGCAAAAGGAGATGGCCACATGGATCAAGCTGATCGACGTATCCCTGATGCTCGCGAAAGCATTGCAGAAGACAGACAAGCAGCCGCAGGGTGCGCGTGATCCTCTCGGCAGATTCCGCAAGCCGATCGATGCCTTGCGCTACAGCCTGGTTCGTATCTACAACGGCGGCAAAATCGTCGACGACGCCAGCGTGCCGGGAACGTCCGACTTGCGCAGCAATAATCCAGCAATTGGCCAGCTTGGCCCGGGCCGCAGCTCGATGCCGGCTTTGCTTCCACTGTCTCCAGAAAAAATCAAGAAAAAAGCGCCAAGCCGATTGCCAGACGAGCATGCCTCGTCATTCGGTTCGAAGCAGGAAGTGCTGCATGAGTGGGCAAGAAAGGCGGATAAAGCTTTCTCCCGGCAGCATGTCAGTACGGCGTTGCTGGATTTCTTCGTTCAAACCCTTGATTGCAGTCGCCCCGACTGGGACAGCCATCAGTTGGTGGCCTACAAGTTCCTTGCCTCGGTGGTATTTGCCGAGTGGATCGAAGGCCGGGATATCGCTGACGTTCTGGTGGAAACCGTGGAAAGCGAATCAGGTTACGTCAACGAGATATTGATCTGGTGTCAAAAGCTCAAATTTCTTGCCACCGACGATGCAAAGATCGCGCCCGAACGGCGGCGCAGTTACGGCTTGTGGCGCGACTTTTTCATCGAGGTTGGAAGCATGATGGATTTCAGGCGCAGCGATCGTGAAACGAAGTTTGCCGATTCGCCGGCAATGTTCAGGGCGCTGACCCGTTGCGAGGACGCCTATAAGGTTCTGCAAACAATGAAGGGATATGAGAGCCTCAGGCCGGACCGCGCCTCGCCCTCCAAAGCCGGCAAGGAAAAACCAGTCCGGGCAAAACAGCGGCGGCTAAGAGGCAGATCGATGGATTTTCTCTTTATGAATAAAGAGAAGAAGAACGGAGAGATAAGCAGTTCCCGGGATACCGACGCAATTGGCCTGTCGCCGCGCAAAAAGCCCACCGAAGCAATCAGGTCTCAAGAGAAAACTCGCAAGGATGAAGCGCTGGTCTCCTTGCATGAAGAGCCTGAGTCTTCTTCAGTGCGCAGCAAGGAGAAGAAGGCTGCTTCCAGGAAGGCTCCGGATGCGGACCCCGTTGCCACGATTGGGCCGACCAGTCCGAGAAGCATTTCCAAAAAGAAGAAGCCGGCGCAGTCCGACCTGGAAGCGCGAACAGGTAACGTAACCCCGTCAAAGGCAAAAAGGGATGCGGCATCGAAGGAAACCAAATCGGCGCGGAAAGAGGACGCCATAGTGGACAAGCCTGATCAAGGCGACAGCAAGGAAAAAAGCGACAGCAAGGAAAAAAGCGAAAAGAAACGCAGGAAAGACAAAAGGGACGAGTAATGCAGTCCTGATCTATTGCCAGGTAAAGGGCGTTGCGTAAGGCCACTACGCCCATGTTGTCATGCCGCCTTGCGACAAGCCTGAGCCTTCCGACTGACGGGCGCAGGCTGGTAGGCACCTGCCGCAAGTGACTGGCGCATCGGCGAGAAGGCAGCCACAGGATGTCATCTGACGTAATGAGCCTGGACAGGGGTAGGGATGCGCCGCAATCCCTTCACTACGCGCAAGACCGCCGAAGCGTTAGAAAAATGGCGCGCAGCTACCGGTGCAGTGGCAGTTGCGCGCCATGGATGGCTGCCGAACAGAGCAAGCTTTCCCGCAACGCCGGGAACAGGCGTGACAGGCGGTAGCCTGGATAACGCGCCACAGGACTGTTCAACCGAGCGTCACTGCGCCGGCTGAAACCGGCGCTCGACAGCCTTCGGCAGGTTCACAGGCATGCGCCGGCGCATCAGCGCGGCGCCGCGTCCGGCAGCACCACGTTGACGTCAAGCACCTCCAGGTTGCCCTGGCGATCAAGTGAAATCTTGATGTCGTCGGCATTGACCTTGGTGTACTTGGAAATGACTTCGATCAGTTCCTTGTGCAGGGCAGGCAAAAAGTCAGGCCCCGCGGTGCCATTGCGCTCCCGCGCGATGATGATCTGCAGCCGTTCCTTGGCCGCGTTGGCGGACTTGGGTTTGTTGCTGAACAGGAAAGAGAGCAGGGCCATGTCACTTGCCTCTAAAGATTCTCTGGAACAGCCCGGGTTTTTCATACGTGGTGAAGCGCATCGGCACATCTTCGCCGAGGAAACGCGACACCACGTCCTTGTAAGCCTGCGATACATCGCTGCCTTCGATGTGGATGGCAGGATTGCCTTGGTTGGAGGCATGCAGAACCGATTCCGACTCGGGAATGATGCCGACCAGCGGTATGCGCAGGATCTCCTGAACGTCGGTATAGGACAGCATCTCGCCGGCTTCCACGCGTTTGGGCACGTAGCGGGTGATCAGCAGATGCTCCTTGACCGGTTCGCCGCCGGACTGGGCGCGGCGTGACTTGGCCTGGATGATGCCGAGAATGCGGTCGGAGTCGCGCACGGAGGATACTTCCGGATTGGTGACGATCACGGCTTCGTCGGCGAAGGTCAGCGCCATCACGGCGCCGCGCTCGATGCCTGCAGGAGAATCGCAGATCACGTATTCGAAGTCCATCGCCGCCAGGTCCTTCAACACCCGTTCCACGCCGTCTTCGGTCAGCGCGTCCTTGTCGCGGGTTTGCGATGCCGGCAGCACGAACAGGTTCTCGCAATGCTTGTCCTTGATCAGCGCCTGGTTCAGGGTGGCTTCCTGGTTGATCACGTTGATCAGGTCGTATACCACGCGCCGTTCACAGCCCATGATCAGGTCGAGGTTGCGCAGGCCGACGTCGAAGTCGAGCACGGCGGTCTTGTGGCCGCGCAGAGCCAGGCCGGACGCGAAGCTGGCGCTGGAAGTGGTTTTGCCAACGCCGCCCTTGCCGGACGTTACGACGATTATCTTTGCCACAAACAAACTCCTTTATTAGAAAAACGGAATTGACAGCGTTTAACGATGCAATGCGCTTGTCATTGCGATAATTTCAATGCGGTCGCCCAGCAGGCGCACCTGGCCCGGCGCATGCGCCAGATCCTTGGGCAGGCCATCATCGAATGTGCGGTAATAGCCGGCAATC
>Ga0308173_10001705_pt1 | contig 11207 bp, 17 predicted proteins | sample PhyPR1_FD_203716 | JGI IMG/M metagenome (GOLD analysis project Ga0308173, IMG submission 203716) | Soil microbial communities from UC Gill Tract Community Farm, Albany, California, United States - DLSLS.P.R1 | ecosystem: Environmental > Terrestrial > Soil > Agricultural land | place: USA... | reverse complement strand
CATATTCCTAGTCATAAATTTCCTGTGTTTTCTGCGAGTGGGAGGCCGGACTCCGGCTTCGCCCAGTACAACCCGCTCGAAAATCGGACCACACCGGCATCCGTGAGCCGTTTCAAATAGTTCATGGCGGTGCGCCGGCTCATGTTCAGTTTCACCTCCGCCTCGCGAATCACGTTTGTGAAGTTCCGTGGCTGGCCCAGTGTCGCTTCGACGAACTCCCTGTCCGTGCAGATCTTGTTCCTGGACTGTGGCCGGCGTAGCGCCTCCGGGTTCAACTCCCTCGCCAGCCTCATCACCGGATACGCCCACTCCACCACAAACTCAGGCAGTTGCGGCAGGTTCCGCAGGATGCTCGTGACGGTGAAGCACCCGGGCTCCTCGTGCGGCGTCAGCACCAGGATGCTGTCCGGGTCACGAGCCCACGCTCCGGCTCCGCTCATGCGGTCCATCGCTTCCTTGCTCGTGCTGTCCCCTTTGGCGAAATGATGCGCAACGACGACCGCCGCGCCCGAACTCTGCGCCAGCGCTTCCAGCTCATTCATCAGGCCGGCGATCTCGCCGTTCGCGTTCTCGTCCCGGTCCCCCAGCACCTTGTAAGCCGGGTCCAGGATGATGAGTCCAAACTGATACCTCGCGAGCTGATCCTCGAGCTTGGGCCGCAGCAGCGTCAGGTCAGCGTTATGCCCACGCAGATTCCAGACGTGCAGCGTTTCGGCCAGGTTTTTGCACTCAGGCCTTGCCGCACACAACGCATTGATGCGCTGTGCCACAGCCCACACATGCAATTCGAAATTGATATACACTACCGGCAAGCGCGTGCAGGCCCGGCCCCACCACGGCTCCCCGCTGGCCACACTCAGCGCCAGGTCGAGCAGACACCATGACTTGTTGCTCTTGCTCGTGCCGCCAAGCACCATCTTGCAACCCTGATGCAGCAGCCCCTCGATTATCTGCGGCGGCGCCGCCGGCGCGGATTCCACGAGTTGCCGCAGGTTCAGAATTTCCGGCAACGGCGGCGGCACCACGCCCAAATCAACCGCGATGTCAATTTGCTCGCTCATCGTGAACCCCCTGCTAAATGGGGGTTGATCGTCAGCGGGCCACGACGCAAACTCACGCTATGGGGCTGGATGGCGTTGAGATACTGATGAGAGTTGAAGAAGCGTTTGGCATCCAGATCGAGGATGCGGAAGCCGAAGTCACTCTTACGCCGGGGCAACTGATTGACCTCGTGCTTTCCAAGGTGTCGGTTACAGACATCAACACGTGCCTGACACGGCGCGCATTCCATCTCGTGCGCACTTTTTTCGTATCTGAGTGGAAAGCTTCCAGAGCCACCATTCGCCCGGCAGTGTCGTTGAACAGCCTCGTGCCGAGGCCGAAGCGCCGGGAATTCGCTGGCGCTCTGGGTACCGCCGTCGGCATCCCCTCGCTGCGAATGGAGTTCCCCAGGACGATTTCGCTTCTGATTGTCGGCACCTCCTTCGCTTGCGCTGTCGCCGGGTTCCTCGCCTGCACTGGACCTGCCCCGGTCAGGTGCATCGTCGGCGTGATGGTCGCGGGGGTATTCCTTTTCTTCGTCGCAAGAACGGGCACCCCTCTCAAAACGGAGTTCCCGAGCGGTGTCTCGACGGTGGGAGACCTCGCGCGCTGGGTCATGATGCGTAAGCCCGGCCTCGCCGTCCCGGAAAACACCACGTGGACTCGGGAACAGATTGCCGCCGGAGTCAAAGATATCGTGGTCAGGCAATTGGGTTGCGAGAGCAGCTATCGGGAGGAAGCCCGGTTCATCGAAGACCTCGGGTTGGGCTAGGGCGGTCACAGTCACGCAGGCCTCCCCTCCGTAAACAGCAGCCCCTGCCCCGCCCGCTCCTCGAGTCGCGCTCTGCGCCGTGCCTGCCGTCCCGGAGCATCGTGCCGGTTGTGGCAGCGCTGACACAGCGCAGCCAGGTTCAGCAGGCTCGCAGCCTCCGGCCGCTCGTCATACACGTGCGCAACCGTCAACACCACCCGGCTACCGGTGACCGGATGCGGCTCGCCGTTAGCTACGCCGCACCACTCACACCGCTTCCTCGCCCGATAAAATCGCACGAACCGCGACCGCAACTTCCAATCGCGCGGATACCTGGATTTGTTTTCGGGGAGAATTGGCACGTCAATTTGCTGGCCGATTCAGTTGCTGCAGTGGCAAAGTCCAGCAGTGCGGAAGAGGCGAACAGTTCTTGTGTGCGTCGCTTGCGTGGGGCTCGCGCTCGTCATCCTCGCGCTCAACAACCACGCGCCCGAACCGGTTTATGGCGGGCATCGTTTGAGCTTTTGGGTGGAGGGCCTTGGCATCCGCTCCCCACCCTCGGGCGATATGGAGGGCGCAACCAACGCTATCGATCACATCGGGGCCGCCTCGCTCCCGTTCCTCCTCCGGTGGATCCAGTACGAACCGGCAGAATGGCAACGCAAGCTCTGCGTTCCGCTCGATCGACTTCAATACGGCTGGGCCCATCGCCTGTCCGGCTGGCTCTTGCGCCCGAGAAACCTGAAGCTTGCGTTCGGCAGTTGCACAGCTCTCCACGTCCTGGGGCCAAGAGCCATACCAGCGCTCGAAGACCTTCGAAGGCTCATGAACGAAACCAAAGCGCCGATGGCTGCCCAGAGGGCCACGGCAGCCATGGGCGACCTCGGAACAAATGGCCTCCCGGACCTCCTGGCTGTAATAGAGAACCCGCTGCATCCGCAGCGCCTGGTAGCGGTTGCCGTCCTGGGACAAATGCCTGACGTGGGAGATGCGGCCGACACCGCCGTGCCCGCCATTATCGCATGCATCGGCCTCACAAATGCCGGATACCTTCCGCTCGTGGCAGTCGACACGCTGGGAAGGCTCAAAACCGCTCCTGAGCTTGCCATTCCAGCGCTCGTCACCGCTCTGCAGAGCACGAACACCACACTCCGGTCTATGTCGGCGGAGGCCCTTGGAAGATTCGGGCCGAAGGCAATCAGCGCAATACCCGCTCTCACGAATGCGCTCGCGGATACAGCTCCCGACGTAAAGTTCCAGGCACGCAGGGCCCTGCACGCGATCGCACCCGCCACATTTTCCGCTCGGCCTTGGATGCCTCGCATCAATTGAGAGATTTTTCATTATGCATCAAGCCACACCAAGCGCTGCAGCTTTCCTTCGCGCCAGGCGCCCGGCACGCGCACGGGTTGCGAGTAAGTGAAAACCTTTGGGTCGCAGCCAAAAACCTCGAGCCCGGCCTTCAGCCGCCGCTCCGCGACTTTGTTCCGCGGCGCATCGAACCACGCGTGGAGAGACTTCCCCGCGGTATCGATGATGCAGTGCAGGCGGTACCGCAGCCTCCTGCGCACATACGCGAAGATTGCCCCGACCTCATCGCGCGCCAGCGTGTCAGACTCCAGCACCAGAAACCGGTGGCCGTTGAGGTTCTCATTGCTTCGCTGGTAGCTCCCCGGCTTGAACGATGAGCCGCAGGTGAAGTTCCCCAGCGCCGGCCCAATCTGATACCACTCCGCCACGGGCCTGAAATGCGACCGATGCTCAGCCCTGCCGGAGCTGTAAACATCGCCGATCCACACCGTGCTGCACGCCGGCCACATCTTGAGCCAAGTCCGGAATTGATCCTCCGGATCTCGCGCACACACCTCCAATGGCGAGTCCTGCAGTATCCGCTCCATCGGCCAGCGGAACACTTCGAACAAGTCCTGCTTGAACCGCTCTGCCAGGACGCGGACCGTTTCCAGCACCAGGTGCTCAGCCGCGTCGCGGCCAGCGGTCCGCGCTTGCGCCTGCACAGCCTCGCGAGGCACCACGTCGCCGCCGCTCAGCAACACATCGCCGCTCCGCAACGTGCGTCCGCCGGGCAATGAAATCTCCCACGGACTGCCGCCCAACTCTCGCCGCAGGCAGCGATTCGCCTCTGCCACAGCGCTCACGCATGAGGAGTGAAAGCAGAAAATCGTCGGCGCACCGTCCACATTCACCCGGCAATCCTTCTTGCCGTTCGGGCTGGTGTGCTGCGCCTCGCCCGGGCACCGGCACAAACCGCTGACCTCGGTCTGCCATTCGATCTTGCCCAGGATGCGCTCTGCCATTTGTCGGGGATCCGTCATTCCTCATCCGGCATATCATCCCCGCTCTCACTCACTCCCATCGCGCGCAGAGCATTGGCGAGCACATCCGGCCGGTGCCGCAACAGACGCATCTGGCTCACGCAGTCGTAACCGTTCTCACGGTCTTCTTTCAGGTTGCCGCCGTTTCGATAGGCAAGATTCAGCTCCAGATTTTCCGAATCGCAACTCACAGCATTTCTCATCGCTCAAAACTTCAGTTCGGGTTCGCAGTAGTTCTTGGCCGCCCGGATGAAATCCGCCGGCCGCTTCAACACCTCCGCCGCGACATGCGGCGGGAGGTAACAAAGGTTTCTGGCCCCATAACGGGCCCCGATAAATCGCAGGATCATTCCCTCCACCAGCGGCTCACCGCCCACCACGCGGTGAATTCGCTCGACAGTCGCGCTCGGCAATCCCTGTCCATCCGCTTCCATTAGTGGTCAATCGGAACTTGGGATTTGGTGCTTCACTGGAGTTTGGAGTTTGATGTTTGGATTTTCCGTCCTCGGATCGTATCCCTTCACGTACTTCCACAGTTCGAGCGCAGCGAGGAACGAACCGAAGTAATCCTGGTATCCTTGCCCTCCACTCGCCCCATTCTGCATGCTGCAGTCCTGGCCAGTCCGGCTCGGACCATTCCACACTTTGGTATGCACCGGTCCCGGGTGAGCACTATCGATCACCACTGACACCATCGCCGGCAGCAGGTCATCTGGGAGCCCCGCCTCCGCCGCGATCGCTCGCTGATAAGCGGCGAGCTGTAGCGGCCATGTTTCGTAAAACGACGGCACGGGCCGGCTCAGTGCGCTCCGCTTCACCTTCTGCGTCTTGAAGTCCACCACGGCAAGGTGGGAAGTGGCACTGCCACCAATACCGCGCAGCCTGGCTAGCATATCGATACGCCCCGCGTAGCCGTGCCGCGGATGCACATACACCTGCTCCAGCCGCAACACCTCCTCGACATTCCTGTCGAACCACGACTTCCATGCTTCAAAGAACGGAAGCAGCTCCACCGACGGCAGCTCGCGCGTGCGCGCATAACGCTCACACGCGCTGTGGATCGCCGTTCCGAAGTCCGCGGCTCGTTCCACCTGCTCACCCATGTCCACCACCACGCGCCGCGCGAACAGATCCAATGGCTCTTGAGGCATGCGCGGCAACGTCAGCGCTGCCACGATTCCTTGCTCGATTCGCCAGGCGTCCAGACCTGGCTTCGCCAGCACGCCCAGAACGTTCGTGACGCTCGGCAACGCGCCCACTTTCCGGGCATCGGCCAGCGTCGCCGGCCGCTTGCCCGTGCCGTCCTTCTTCTCAACTTCGTAAAACGGCGTGCCATCACGAAGGTACCAATGGCTCGCCGGCTCGCGGTCAATTAGCTTCATAAAACGATTCGCTTAAGGAACGATGTCATCCCACTGGGACTCAGAATCCGACCTCAGGATCGAAATCCGGGGCCTTCGACTGCGCCGTTGCCGGCGCGGGACTTTTGGGATGCGCGGTCGACTGCGAAGCACCCGAGCGGCTGGCAGGCGCCGCCGCTGACCGATTACTGAACACTGAAGACTGAGCACCGCCCTTCCCCGCCTCACGTGCCTTCCACTCCTCGATCCGCTGCCGCGCCAGCACCGGGTCGTAAGCGCCAGAGGGCGCCAGCTTCTTCGTCGGCTTCGACACCGCATCAATCGACCCGTACGTCCTGCCCACCATGTTTTGCTGGTGACTGATCACCAGCGTGCAATTCGCGCCGACCAATTTCGCCAGGTCGATTGACTCTCCCGGCACGACCGGCCTGCCTCGCCATTTACCAAGAAAATCCGCCAGCTTCGCTTTCGGATGCAGGCTTGCTGTGAACGTCTTGGAAATGACGCAATTCTTTCCCTCCTCATTGCGCTGCTCCGTCTCGAAGTACAACCGCACCTTGTTCGTCATCCGGCGCTCGCCCTGGAACTCCGTTTCCACCAGCCCGAGGTCAATGACATCCACGCACACTGCTGGATGAATCCCTTCAGGATGCGGCGCGTATTCGGTGCCCACCTTTGATTGCAGAACCATACTCATATTTGTTTTTCTTCCTTTTCTTCGTTGTTGTTTGTTGCTTTTCGTCGGCCCGCTCGGGCCTTTGAAATCTCAAATGTCAAATTCCCGAGTTCTCCTCTGCGCTCATGCGGTCTCTGCCCTCAGATTCGCGTTGATTAGCGTCAATTAGCGGTTCAAAAGCCTGGTCTCTGTTCCCCCCGTTTGCTTCTGTTACCCCCTTCCGCGTATTCGGCGTTTTCCGCGGTAAATCCTTTTCGCTTGCAGCGGTCCACATTTCGCGTGTTTGGCGGTTTACAAAATCTCCCCTCAGCAGTTTGAAAAACGTCTTCGCCTCCATCGTGACCAGCCAGGGACGAAAGCTCCGCTTATGCGCCACGACCGGGACCTTCGGAACTGAATACTTAACACTGGATACTGAACACTTCCCCGCGTCCCTCCGGGCCTGCTCCATCGCCTCCTCGATGTTCAAGCGCTCAACCGCCTTCACCTCAAAATGGATCCACGGGAGCGAATCACACACCACATCAGGAGAATCTGCGCCCCCACTGAACTGCTGCCCTCGCCTGGCATCGTAACCCTCCGCCCGCAGCTCATCCCGCCACTGCCTCTCGCCGCGTTTGCCTTTCTCTCTGCTGTTCATTGGCTATTCGCTATCACGCGGCAGTCTTCGTTGACTTCGTTTGCTTCTGTAAATCCGTGTTGGGAGGCCGAACTTCGGCTCCGTGGTCAAAACCCGATGTAACGATGTAACCCATGCAACTCTGTAACTCCTCGGCATCACCTCAGATGGCAAACGCGGAAATTCTTCTGCAAATGCGCCTCTACGTCCGGCCAGTCGAACAGGACGGAACGCCCGGCTTTGATGAACGGGATGTAACCGCGCCTCTGCCAGTTCTCGACCGTTCGCACCGTCTTCTTCAGCCGGCGCGCCACTTCCTGCTTCGTGATGTAGCCCTCCTGCGCCGGAGCCGACCCATCCCCCGGCTTCAGCCCGCTCGCCTCGTTTTGATTTTCAATGCTCATACTTGCTTCTCTCTGTTGCGCTGCCCGCCGCGAAAACCGCCGCTGGCTTCGGGCCAGTGCGGCTCACACCGCGCACACGGCACTTATACGCCCGGTTTTTTCGCAGACCCGCTCGTCTCGCAAATCCGTTCGGGTGTTTTCGTGTCGTTTCGTTTTCGTTGTCGTTCTGGGTGGAAATAAAAATTGAAGAAAAATGTTGACGAGTTTTCGTGTAACTGGACCGGCGTCCAGTAGTAACAGTCAAAAAAATCGGCTGCCTAAGCTTTCTTGAGCGCCCGCTCACAAACTACTCCTATGCTAAGAACCGCCCTGCCTGGGACCTTGCCCCGGCGCCGGCTTAATCCGCGCAAACCAAGGGAGCTCATCAGGTTCCCACGGAAGAAGCTCCGCGGGCGTGACCTCCACCGTCACAGGTGTTTCACCGAGGAAAACGCTGCCACACCCACGCTCATTACGGGCCATACTTGGAGCGATCTTGCAGTACTTGGTCCCATAGTACGCAAACCCGGTCCCAACCGGTAATTTCCCAAACATCAACTCCATACCACCCCCTGTGGGAGCACTGGGGTCCGCGCCGACGGCGCGATCCTCTCCGCTGCGGGACCGGGCCGGGCCAGATGCGACCGCCGCCTTCGATTCTTCAGCCGGGTCTTGATAAAGGCAGCAAGACTTACCCGCCACATGCGCGCCGCTTCTGCAACCTGCGGCGAGCCGCCATCCCTCATTCCATCAATCGTGCCCATCAGCGCCCGGAAAAATGCCTTCTCCCCCTCGGGCATATTGACCCACCAATCTGGATTAACACTACTCTTACTGTTCATATGTTCACCAGAGTAGCAAAAGGGGTATCCCAAATGCCGCCCTACCCCCGTAATATCTTCTCGAAATCGCATTCAACTGGGCGAACAGGCCGTTCTTGCTCGTGCAAACAAAAATGGTGACCCTCGTCACCACAATGAGTAACGCTTACAACAGGCAGCATGCCCTACAAGGGCGGCTGAACGCCTTCTTGTGCGCCCACCTTTCCCTCCCCCAGCGTGACTATTGCGCTACGCTGACAGTCGAATCTCTGCTTGCCTTCAAAACCGCCCTCAGCGACATAAATAACCTCCTCACCCTTTTGCTCGCGCTGGAGTTCGTGGAATGGGTGGCGCCCCGCCTCAGCTTGGACGAGGCAACACGACTTCGCCTTCGAGACCGCGTGCTCTCCACTAAGCCAAACGCCAACGGATTTGACGTCGTCGCACCCGAACCAATCAATCTCGTCGCCGAAGTCAAGACGACGGTACCTACCCGATCAGCTTGTACGCAGTGACCAGACTGCCGAACCGGCTTCGAAACGCGCAACTCGACGGAAGGTCCTCGGTCTCATCAATTAGAATCCCACTAATCCTCCCGTGCTGCTTAAGTAAACTCCGCAACCTGTCCAGCATCTGCTCGTCCGTCAATCTTCGACTGCGCGCCAAAATGATGCCTTGAACTTTGAAGAATTTCTCCGGCGAGACGATCCCCTCAAACGCTCCATCCGCCCTGATCCACTTGTCCGGCGGATTCTCGACATGCTTCAATTTCAGCTTGAATGACGTGCGGTGGTAAACATTGTTTCCAATGTACTTCTCATTCGTGAGCACCTCATGGACGGTCGCCCGCGTCCAGGCTCGACCGAAGTCACTCAACACGCCTTGGTTGTTGAGCAGCTTTGCAATCTCCCTTTCCGTCCTGCCGCAATCCAAAAACTGTTCATACATCCAGCGAACCCTCTTCACTTGCTCCTCCGGTCCCGGAACCAGCACCACTCGGTCCGTCTGAATGCTCTTCTGTTCTCCGATCTTTAAAACCGATTTCTGCTCCCCGGACTGGTCCACCAGCATGCGCCGCAAACCGTAGCCAGCCGTCCCACCTTGCTTAAACCCCATCTGAATTACCCCTCCATAAGCAGGCCACACTCGTCCACAGCAAACGCCAAACGCAATCGGGCCTTCCAGGCATCGCTTTCATCGAGCCAGGCCACTTGCTGCGCCAACTGATCCACGTATTCATAAACCTCGCTCAGCGATTGCGGCACAGACCTGCCACTGGTCCAGTCCTCAAATTTGCTCTTCAAGTTGTCCTTTATTCTGTCCTCCCGCTGATCGACAGGCTGGCCCGCCGGTGAAAGATGTTTGCTAAGCCCGTAGCCAGTGTGTAAGTCCGCCGCCCTCAGCCAGTACCCCAGAACACGTTGAAAAGCTGCCTCTCCCTTGACTGGGACGTACCAACAGTCCGAGCCGCGAAACTCAGAACCAAGCCCATGGCTCCGATTCTCCACAAATACCGCGAACACGGTAGGAACAAATACAGACTCCGCCAAAACCCACATCACCTGAGGCTCCGAAAGCCCGCCAACCTGCAGCTTCGGCAGCAGCCGCTCGTAAAGGTTTATCAAAACAGAAAAGACCGTATCCGTTACGCTGTTGGGGTGAGAGATTGGCGCACCCTGGGTCCGTAGCCGCTGATAAATGCACGTCCGCAGTCGCTGCTCGACCTCCTTCAGAGTCTCCTCCGGCATGTCCTTTCCTCGGCGCGCCCTCGACAGTGTCATCGGTTCTACTCCGGTTTCCTTCTGCAGAATATCGAAGCACTGGCAAGCGAACCACAATGCGCGGATCACCTTTGGCAAATTCTTAGCGTGTTCGGCTTCTTCCACAACCCGACCGTGACTAAATCCGCGCTGGAAGCGACTTCCAATAATCCACAATCGCGCCGGCTCGCCGCATCGGTTCTCTGTGCAGGTAGAGACTCCAGCCAAAATACGGTAACGCCTTGCCGTTCGCTTGGACTTGTCCAACAAAAATTCTGAGCGCAGGATTTCCCTTGAGGCTGATCTCATAGTCGGCGTTAGGAAGCACCGTAACTGCTTGTCTCAAGGCCTCGAACGCGCCGCTCCCGTTTATGATAAGCCAAGTGCCGTTCGTTAGGTGTCCCACCGAATGCGCCAGAAACGGCCGACAATTTTCCTCGAGTGTCCGCCTAACGGCGGCGCTGGTGATTTTGCCATAGCTGGGATTCGTCGCACACGCGACAACGTCGATTTGCACCGCTGTTCCTTCCGCGTACGACCAACCGGGATTCATCTCCCTCAGCACCATCTGCATCGGCGTGAACCACCCGTGCGGCTTGTTGGCGAAGTAACTATCCCGAATTCGCCGCGCCTCCCTCAGAGCTGCCGGCGGCAGACCGGCTCGATTCGTTCCGAAATCCCCGACCATCGGAAGCCTATCCTCCTTTGGCCGCGGTTTGCCCGCCCCATCCACAAACTCGAAACTGGACGGGTTCAGGCTGACAGTCGCAACCCGCACTCTCGACCGCTCTGGATTCCCAAAGCATGGGACGGGCAAACAATCCCACAACACGTTCTGCTCCGCAGCGGTGCCTCGACAGGCAGTGCACGTCTCGATCGGCGGCATAGCTCTGGGGGTTGCCATAGACGTACTCACGCTGCGGCCTGGGCTGGATAATCCACCAGATTCGCCGGCCGCAAAGGCTTCAGAATTGTCCTCATGGGCTTCTCTGGTTTAGGAACGCGCACCACAGCACTCGGCCGCAACCCAAACCACGCCCGCGCCTTATCCCGCGAAACAAGTTCCCGGTAGTGCTGGAAGATGATATCCGGCGAATTGCCAGCCTCTAGCGCCACCTTATCCACGTTCTTAATCTCAGCCACCCGATACGTGATGAACGAATGCCGCAGCGCATTGTGCTTCCATTTCACCCCGGCATCGGCAGCGGTGTCCCGCTGCAACTCGAACAGATACGGCAACGAGTGTTCCCAAATCTTGCCCTCTTCCTTTGCCATTGGCTTCAGCCAGGCCAACAGACCATCCGTAATTGGAACCAGACGACGCGCCCGCGTCTTGGCTTTTTTCGCCTTAACCTCGATAAACTTCTTGCTCAGATTGATCTCACTCCAATCCAAACGCTCAATTTCCGCTGTCCTCAGCCCGGCAAACGCCCCGATTAACAGAACCGGCAACAGGGAGTCC
>Ga0308173_10001704_pt1 | contig 11207 bp, 7 predicted proteins | sample PhyPR1_FD_203716 | JGI IMG/M metagenome (GOLD analysis project Ga0308173, IMG submission 203716) | Soil microbial communities from UC Gill Tract Community Farm, Albany, California, United States - DLSLS.P.R1 | ecosystem: Environmental > Terrestrial > Soil > Agricultural land | place: USA... | reverse complement strand
GTCTTGCCGCCAATGGAAAACGCCGGCCATCGGGCATCTGATATTCATGAAATTGAAGAGCAAGACGGGCTCGTTCGTGGCGGAATCCAAGGCCCACCGATATAGCATTACGGACCGTGCCAAAGACCAGACTACCGCGCGGCAAGAGAACTTCGCCATTCTGTTCGTAATCGGCGATGACAACGGCCCGAAAGCTGGAGCCAGGCTTTGAGGCGTAGCTGGTCAGATGCGTTTCGAGGCGGATCTTCAGAAGAGGTGGCCCGACGGACGAAGCACTAAGGGCCTGCTGCGGCATCGCGACCAAGCTGCCCCAAAGTAGCGCAAGTACAAAGCCAGCCGTTCGTATATGAGTTCCCAGACTGAGAGCGTACGGCAGGTAACGCATAGTTACAGGAATTTGAGACTAACATGTGAAGAGGCTAGGAGCAAGGATTCGTCTCGAAGTACGTTGAAACCCGCTTTAGGGAGGCAGGCCTTTTATCTTGTTGAAGCGCTGAGGAGTGGGTGGGAGAGAGTTGAAGGTGTGGTTCCCGCGTGAGCTGCGAGTTGGGTGCCAAGCGCTATGAGCATCAGCAGAAGTACGACTCGAAGTGGGCGTTGAGCGATCTTGCCAGCCAAGAGAGAGCCGGTGAAAGCTCCGCAGAGCCCACCGACAATGAGCTTCAACAGGAGGGCTCCATCGTAGTTTCCTGCTCCAAGCTGGATGACGCTGCCGGTGAAAGACACGCCCAAGCCGAAGCAGAGATCGGTACCGACTACCTCGGCCGCCGTTAGAGGAGTAAGGCTCAATAAGAGCAGAGAGCCAAGAGCGCCGGCCCCCGCCGACGAAAATCCGACCTCGGCTCCAATGGGAAGAGCGATCCAGGGCAAGAAGCGGGAGCGGTCGTGATTCGAAGGCCGCAGAGCGGGGCGAAAAACCCGATACAGGTGAATTAACGCCATCCCGACGATGAGCGAGCCCAAAGCAGCATAGAGCACCCCCTGGTAGGGACTGCTTTTCAGGTGATTAAGCAGGAGGGAACCGATGAGAACGCCCGGAAGTCCTCCCGCCAGGAGGAGCAGCAAAATGCGCCCGTTTACCTGACGCCGCACGGCATACATGGGCACGGTAGCGACCTTAACAACGGCTCCAAAGGCGAGCGCTGTGCCCACGGCAACCGTGGGCGGGACGCGAAGCAGGAGGATAAGCAAGGGCGTGGTCATGCTACCAGCACCTACGCCGGTGAGCGAGATAGCCAAGGCTATGATGAAGCCGAGGAGGAACTCCACTCAGTGTTCCTCAGCGATGTGAATTCCGCACTCAATCTTTCCAGCACCTGCCCAACGGCCTGAGCGGAGGTTATTAGGATCGCCAGGGAGTGCGGTGCAAGGCTCGCAGCCAATACTGGTATAGCCGCGATCGTACAGCGGTAACAGGGGAATCTGGTGCTCCTTCGCAAACGCCCAGACTTCTTTATCGGACCAGCACGCAAGAGGGCTAACCTTCAGAATGTGCTTGCCAGAGGGCAAAGGAAAATCATCTTCGATTTGGAGATTTGCCCGTGTGGGTGACTGTACCCGGCGAAGACCTGTAAACCAGACGTCGTAGCCTTCCAGCGCCTCGAAGAGCGGAGCGACTTTGCGTAACTTGCAGCATTGATCAGGCTGAGTACGGAAAAGCACCCCGTGTTTCTTCTCGTGTTCAGCTACGCTCTCTTGTTGAAGATTGACGAGGTTAAGCTTGTAGCGCGCCGTCATCTCATCCCGATACTGATAGACATCGGCGAAATGGTACCCAGTCTCCAGGAACAGGACGGGAATATCAGGACGACGTTCACGAAGCAGGTGAAGCACTATCATATCTTCCGCCTGAAAGCTATTGGTGAAGCATGCCGACGCCGAGGCATCGAGGAGCCGCGAAATCAGGATGCGAGCTTCGTCTGCCTTTGTTGAGATTTCTTGGGTAGTCATTTTAAATTCCATCGCTGTCTATAAAGCTGGGGGGTGCTGATAAGACTTGCAGGCGTTCCAGAAGGCGCTCGATCGCTAGAGCCGCTTCTCCATCGTCTTCCGGCAAAGAAGTGGCAGCAGCGGTCTCCTTACCTTCAGTTGTCTCGATTGAGACGCCGTCTTCCGGGGCGTCATTCAATATGACAATGGCACCCGCATGCAGGAGTTGCTTGGACGCCTCGTCGGGAAGGCATTCGAAGGCGAATACCGTTCCCCCTTGCGCGAAGAGAAGACGTTCCAGACGAAGCGCAACGTTATATCGGGTCCCGAGCCGCACGATTGCACCGGAGTGGCGTTGACGCGCAATACGCTCCTGAATGGTAACCGCACGGGCTCCGTTCTGGAAGTTGTCTGTCGCAGCCCCAGTGATCATGCCGGCGGCGACGGTGGCGTTCGTCACCGGATCGATCAGGATAAAACTGCCCGTTACACGGTTTTGTGTGTACGCATCAAAAACCAGCGGACGGGCGACCTCGATTCGAACGTGACCGACGGCATTCATTTCCAGAGATTGCGCCGACTCGAGATCGAGAGTATTAATGTTTACCCGGTCGTGAATGGATGTGAGCTCAGCATTTTCAAGCCGGGCAGCCCCCTTCAGGCGATAGCGCTTGTGAACCTCGCCTGGAGTTTCGTTGAGCCATACCAGGGTCGCCTCGATGCTGGACGCTAATTGGGGTGGTTGCTCAAGCGAGACGATGAGGTCGCCCCGGCTGATGTCCAGTTCGTCGGTCAAGGTAAGAGTGACTGACTGGCCCGCGTGAACGGAGTCCAAGTCGCCGTCGAACGTGGTAATAGTGCTGATCGTGCTTTTACGGCCGGATGGCAGTACAGCAATGGGATCACCCGGTTGCAAGTGACCAGAGGCGACGGTCCCGGCATAGCCTCGGAAGTTGTGATTCGGCCGAACGACACGCTGCACAGGAAAGCGGAACGCGCCGCGTTGGACTTTTTTGCCTACCGGAACGGTTTCGAGATGCTCAAGGAGAGTGTGACCGCTAAACCAAGGCATGTTCTCGCTGGGCTTGACGATGTTGTCACCGACCAGAGCACTGATGGGAATAAAGTAGGGCTGAAGCGATTGAAACCGGGCCAAAAACCGGCGGAAGTCTGATTCGATGGTTGCAAAGACCTGTTCGTCATAGCCGACCAGATCCATTTTGTTGATGGCAACCACGACATGGGGCAATCCAAGCAGAGATGCGATGTACGCGTGACGGCGGGACTGCGGCAACAGACCTTTTCGTGCATCGATCAGAATAATCGCGAGTTCAGCCGTGGATGCGCCGGTGACCATGTTACGCGTATACTGTTCGTGGCCCGGAGTATCAGCGATGATGAACTTGCGGCGAGGCGTAGCGAAGTAGCGGTAGGCGACGTCAATCGTAATACCTTGCTCGCGTTCAGCGCGGAGGCCATCTGTAAGCAGAGAAAAGTCGATCGCACCCGCATTACGGCCCGCCGAAGCTTTAGTCACCGATTCCAGCTGATCTTCGTACACGCTCCGGGAATCGTATAGCAGACGGCCGATGAGCGTGGATTTGCCGTCGTCGACGCTCCCGGCTGTTGTGAACCGGAGCAGATCTTTGGCCTGTTCAGCCTCGAGGAAATCCTCGAATGAGCTAACGTTGGGAAGAGTCGCGGTTGCCATTAGAAGTAACCTTCCTGCTTCTTGAGTTCCATTGAGCCTTCCTGGTCGTAGTCGATGATGCGATTTTGGCGCTCGGATTTCCGCATGCTCACTAGTTCTTCGATGATCCGCGGGACCGAGTCGGCGTCGGACCGGATCGCTCCCGTACAGGGGCTGCATCCGAGAGAGCGCATGCGGCACTTAACCATTTGCGGCTCTTCCCCAGGGAGTCGGGGGACAAAAGGCTGCTCAATGGGCAGAAGAGAATCGCCGCGCACGAGCATGGGACGCTTTTTCGCGAAATAAAGCGGCACGATAGGGATGTTTTCGACGTGAATGTATTGCCAAACGTCAAGTTCCGTCCAGTTGGAAAGCGGGAATACCCGGAGGCTCTCACCAGCATGCAATCGGGTATTAAAGACGTTCCAGAGCTCGGGTCGCTGGTTTCGCGGATCCCACTGCCCGCGAGTATCGCGGAAAGAGAAGACACGCTCCTTAGCACGCGACTTCTCTTCATCCCGTCGCGCGCCGCCAATGGCTGCATCGTAACCGCCCTTACGAAGACCGTCGAGGAGTGCTTGCGTCTTCAAGCCACCGCAGCATCGCTGGGTACCCCAGGCGAATGGGTTGGCACCGGCATCGAGCGCCTCCTGATTCGTATGGACGATGAGATTGAGACCCAATTCCGACGTATACCGATCCCGGAACTCAATCATTTCGCGGAACTTATAACCTGTATCCACATGCAAGAGCGGGAACGGTATCTTTCCCGGATAGAATGCCTTCTGGGCAAGACGGAGAAGGACAGAGGAGTCCTTCCCGATGGAATAAAGCAGCACCGGACGCTGACACTCGGCGACAACTTCGCGCAGGATGTGAATGCTTTCCGCCTCAAGCTGTTGGAGGTGGCTTAGAGTAGTCACTACGGGCAGATTAGCACAAAATAGTCCATGTCGATAGAGATTAAGGAAAAGAGTATGCGGGAGCCGTTCTTTACCCGCATATGCCGGGCCGACTATGCCCGGGTACGCCTGCACGGCCAGCGAGGAACTGAAGAGCGTCACCGGCAACTTGCGCGGCAAGCCGGCGTACGAATCACTTTGTAAGGCCATCCCGTTTGTGAGCGTTAAGGACGAAAAGCGTTGTTAGCCCGGTTAGCCCGGTAGTTTTGGCGTTGTGGGGCGGCCACCCGTGCTGTAATACTGCGACGATGTGGGCTCCCGCGGTGCCGCCGCTCTGATCACACGAGGAGTTATCGCCCGAGGGTCCTCAGTTCTGACCTCCCACAATATGCTTTATTCTTTTTAGGCATGAAAAGTCCCGTTCCGGCTGCGCTTGCGTCGCTCATTTTGCCGTTGCTGTGCACTGGCGCGCAAATTTCTCCAGCTGAAGATCTACCCACTTCTCCTTCGGCGACTTGGCGGCCCAACAACACTTCTACATATCAACTTGATTTAAAGAGTAGTCCTCGCAAGTATCCACACACTGACCCTAATAAGGTTTATGCACTCTACGAGCTCATTGATATCGCCGAGGAGCAGAATCCGGCCACACGCGTGTCCTGGAATCGTCTGAAGCAGGCGGCTGCAAATCTGGGCGTAGCCAAGAGTGCCCTTTACCCAACGCTTGCACTGACCGTACCCGCTATTCAAGAACGTGCATTTCTTGTGTTTCCGAATGTCTTGCTTCCGATTCTCAAGGCCGATTCTGAACGAATGGACGTGACGACGGTAAACCCGGTACTCAGACTCAATTACCTGATTTTTGATTTCGGCGAGCGTCGCGGCGCCATCGATGCCGCCCACGCTAACCTATTTGTCTCCGGGACGGCTCTGAACGATACTCACGAGCGGATTGCTCTTCAGGTAACGACGAGTTATTACGGAGTTCTTAGCGCCAAAGGACTTGTTGATGCGGCTCGCGCGTCATTGAAAGACGCTGAAGCCTCTGAGCGGAGTGTGCAAGACCGGCTGAATCAGGGGTTGGCTACGCTTCCGAACCTTCTAAACGCGAAGGCTCAACTACAGCAGGCGACGTACACTCTTGAGAACTCTACCGGAACTGAGGAAATCGCCACATCCAAGCTTGCGCAGAGTGTTGGCCTTGACCCGACCTCAACGCTCAAGATAAAGAACATGACGGACGCGCCAGAGCGGAGCGAGCTAGAAGACTCCGTGGAGCAGCTAATTGATCACGCCCTCATTCAACGCCCCGATCTCCTGGAGCAGGTGGGGCAAATCCGCGTTGCCGACGCCGAAATCAAGGAAGCCCGTTCGGCCCTGTATCCGACCGTAAAGGCCCAAGCACAGGGTGGCTACGACTCCATGCGGACCGTAACGAACGCGGGACCCACACCTTATATTCATCAGGGCAATTGGCAAGCACAGGTTTCTCTGAGTTGGACGATCTTTGATGCGCGCCGACGCCGTTACCGGATCATCGAAGCAGAGGCGCGAAAAAGGGTTGCGCAGCAGGAATTGAACAGTTTACGCGACCTGGCCACAAACGAAGTGTGGTCATCGTATATTTCCTCAAAGGTGGCTTTTCGCCGGCTGGACACGTCAAAGGTTTTGCTCAACGCCGCGCAGACGTCATATGACGCAGCTCTTGCTTCATTTGATCGAGGTCTGGCCACCTACGTCGATGTGGTAACCGCGGAGCAAGCTCTTGCTCAGGCGCGGAATGAACAAGTGCAGGCGGAAACACAGGTGATGACAGACTTAGCTCAGCTCGCTTATCGGACCGGCGATCTTTTAGGCTCGCGTTTTTTGAAGGCGAACCGGAATGCAAAATAGATCAGTATTTGCCGCATTATGCTCGATGCTGGCTTTTTCCAGTTGCTCCCGGGCGCCTTCAGTCAGTGTTCTTGGCTCGTTCTTCCCTGCCTGGATCATCTGCTGCCTAGTCGGAATTGCTTTGGCGATCCTGACGTATGTAGTTTTCCTTCGCATTCAGTTCCATCCGGCAGTTCCCATTCCCGTGATTACGTATCCCTGCTTCGCAGCTGCCTATACGTTCCTAACGTGGCTAATTTTCTACAGTTGACATTCGGTGAAGTAATTTATGGCAGAAATTGCAGATTCAAAAAAGCGCAAGGGCATTATTACTGCGGTCGCTGTGATTGCCGCCGCCGTGGTGCTGGGTTTGGTTTGTCTTTGGACTACGAACATCGATCCCCGCACGGATGACGCAAATGTAATCGCAAACTACATCGGGATCGCACCTGAGGTAGAAGGCAGAATTGTTGCGCTCCCGGTTGTGGACAACCAGCTCGTGCATAAGGGGGCCCTGCTTTATGTTATTGATCCGAAGCCCTACGAGTACCGACTGCAGCAGGCTGTTTCGGCCCGTAACAGTCTTGAAGAACAGATCATTGATGAGCGTCGAAAGATCGGGGCGCAGACATTCAATGTGACGCTCGCCACGCAGGGAGTCAGTGCCACCGGTGAAAGCATTTCAGGAGCACAGGCGGCAGCACAAGCTGCTCAAGCCGATATCCCCAACCAGGAGGCTCTGGTCAAGAGCGCGGAGGCTGATTACAAGCTCGCCAGCAACAATCTGACCCGTGCCGAGCCGTTGTTGGTCCGGCAATTTGTCACAGTCCAGCAAATCGACCAGTTGCGGACAGCACAGCGCACAGCGGAAGAAAACCTGTCGCATGCACGCGCTATGCTTGCTTCAACCCAGTCTAAGTATCAGCAGGCACTCGCACAACTTCGACAATCGGCTGTAGCCGGCAGTCAACAGAAACTACGGGTAAAGCAGTCTGAGCTTAACATCGACCGTCTTCAGACGCTGCTTTCAGAAAGGTTAGCGAAGGCTGCTTCCGTTGATTCCGCGAAATATGATCTACAGCGCTGCCGCGTATACGCCCCTTTCGACGCTCGGGTAACGAACCTAAATATCTCTGTTGGGCAATATGCAAGGATCGGAGTTCAGGTTTTCACCCTGATCGATACAACAGCGTGGTGGGTCGTCGGCAATTTCAAAGAAACGCAGCTTCGTCACGTGGCACCCGGAATGCCAGCCGACCTCTACTTAATGACCCGTCCTGATGTTCATTTCCAAGGAGTCGTAGAGAGCATCGGTTTCGGCGTTACACCAGAAAACATTTCCGCAGCCAACGGAGGCATACCGAGTGTTAACAGAACTCTGAACTGGGTGAGACTCGCACAGCGTTTCCCCGTGCGTGTTCGGGTTCTGCATCCGTCACCTGAACTCTATCGCTTAGGAGCTTCGGCTACGGCGATTATTCGAAGCCAAGGGCTGCCGCTATCGATTCCACCTAATCCGAATGTGACCAATGTCGCAGAGTATGGGACCGTCCATGGCAACAATCAGCCAACCATTAACCCGTAAGCCGACTGAGGGCGGATCGAGAGCGTGGCGTTTTCTAAAAAGAGAGCTGGCACCCTTTCCTGGACGCCTGAATGCGTCGGTAAGGATCGCCATTGCCGCCGTAATTGTTACCACTTTAGGAGAAGTTGGTCGAAGCCAGGCTCTCTTTCAGGCGCTCTTTGTGTTAGTTTCGCTTCCCCGTGACTTCCCAAAGCAGACATGGAAGGCGACAGTTCAAATCCTATTGTCGGTTTGGAGTGCTGCACTAGTTTCCCTGGCCCTTGATGCCCTCGTGGCAGATATTGAGTGGTTGCGCGTTCTCGCCGTTGGGCTATCCATTTTCTTTTGTCTGATCATAGGCCGGGGACTAAAGGCGCCCTTGGTGGGAGTTCTTTCCGCCGTCGTCGTAACCGCAGCATTGACTCAGTGGGACATAAACCCTGATGCCACAAAGAACGTCGAATTTGTCCTGTGGACGGCTTTGATGATGAGCACGGGAGTTCTTGTTGCGACTGCGGTGGAGTACCTTTATCCGCATGCGAGTCCGCTTCAGCGGGTCATTTCCGGAATGGCAGAACAACTCGAGTCTGTCCGTGCCGTGCTGAAAAGCGCAACTGGCCAACCACTAACTACAGAAGAAGAGAGAAGGGCCCAGGGAATTCATAGACTGGCTGTCTCTGGAACGGGTTCTCTACAGAACTTCCTGCCAGCGATTTCGCCAAGCAACCTGCGCGACGAAGATTACCTGATCCGCTTGAGCTCTCTTCTAATGGGAATCGAACTGTTTGCGGCTCTTGGAGCACGACTCGATCAGTACTCTCCCGCCGACTTTAACGAAGTTCAACGTTTACACCTCGCTCGCCTCTGTATAGAAACTGGTCAACTGGCGGACCGCATCAGGAGACAGGACACGTCTCGACCCGAAGACAGGCCGGAAGAAGAGGCCGACTATTCGGCCGGCGACCAGACGCCTACCGCCATCGTGGCGCATATGAGCTTTGTGCTAGAGCGAATGTGGAACACCTGGTACTCCGAAGCCTATTACATAGGAGAAGTTACAGGAGGCGATATCAGTCCTCCAATCAGGGAACAGAGGTCGGCCGGACCGTTCTTCACGCCCGCTAACGTTCATTTTGCATTCAATACGGTTCTTGCCGCAATGATTTGCTACACGATCTATACGGGCGTTGGTTGGCCAGGCATCAGCACTTCCCTGGTGACATGCTTTGTTGTGGCGCTAGATACAGTTGGGGCCACATTTCGAAAGCTTGCTTTACGTCTCACTGGCGTAGCTATCGGGGGATTACTCTTTGGCATCGGCGGGATCTCGATGGTGCTATCGAACATGACCAACCTGGTTGAGTTGTTATTAGTCGTTGCGGTCGTCTTCTTCATCTCCGGCTGGGTAGTGAAGGGGAGTCAGCGCATCTCCTATGCAGGACTCCAGATAGGCCTATCGTTCGCTCTGGTGGCGTTGAGCAGACCAACGATTCCGGATCAGATCGCCGAGGCCCGCGACCGGTTCGTGGGAGTGCTACTGGGAGCTACGGTTATGTGGTTTACCTTTCGCCAGTTCTGGCCCGTGAATGCCATAGCCGATCAGAGGTCTAAAATTGCAGATCTCCTGGATCAGGCGGGGGACCTAGCCACACTCGCCCAAGAAGAGTTGCCCGTGGATGAGAAAGTTAGGCAGATGAGGAAAATCCGAGCCGCAGCGAACCAAGCCATTTTTCTGGCAAACGAGGAGGCTGATGCGGCTGGATTCGATTCTCATTACAATGCGGCGGTTCAGGAAGGGCTGCGAGACTGTCTAGGACGGGCAGAGTCCCTCTTATTGCTGGAACTGATTGAGGCGGGATTCTCTGTGAGTCACCCGCGGCCAGATTTGCTGGAAGGAGTCCGTTCGGCGCAACAAAGCATTGTGAAGCAATATAAAGATTGCCTACATACCCTGTCCGACGAAATCCAAAACCCTGGCACAACAGGAGCAAGCTCGATGCAGCTCAGAACAGACGATTTACGGGTCCACACGGAGAGTATATTGGAAACCCTGCAGAGCTTACCGTCGATGGAACATACGGATACACGACGCTACGTCGACATCCAGGTTCGAATACTGGAGCGCAGAAGCGAGTTCACCGTGCAGATGAGCCAGGCTGTCGGAGCATTGTCCGCAGTTTCCCAAACTTCCTCGAGCAATTAGTCACTTCGTGAAAGGAACTGGCCTAAGCGCACCTCTGTAAGGTCCAGATCACGTTCAATGCGATGAAGAACGTGTTCAGGCAGTTTGCCCTCCCGATAAATGGCAATGACCGCTTCTCGTTCCGCCGCAACGGCCTCCAGGTGAAGCCGCACTTGCTCCTGGCGATGTCCCGTGGGACCGATACCACTATCAGGGTCTTCTCCATGCTGCAGGAGATGCAGCCGATGCTGATATTGGCCGCGAAGGGATTTAGCTTCATTTCCAGCTTTTCGAAGCTTTTCCAAAGCCGCCTTGACGCCTATCAGTCGTGCCGTACGTTCCTGATGCATGGATTCCTGGACTTCACGGCGGGCATCTTCGTCCAGTTTCAACTTGCGCAGCAGAAACGGAAGCGGCGCACCTTGAAAGATCAGAGTTCCTGCGATGACACATGCCGTGACAAGAAGGATGGTTTGCCGTGAGGGTGTGGTTTGGGACAGCGAGAGGGCCGCAGCTAAGGAGATGCCGCCGCGCATTCCGCACCAAGCCAGAAATGTGAGGTGACGATTTGGAAGCCTGCTATACGGTGTTGGAACAGGAAGGTGGTGATCAATCCAGGCGGCGGGCCAGGACCAGGCGAATCGGAGGGTAACCACCACCGCTGTGACCATGAGTCCGTAGCCGAGAACGCGTATTCCAAGCACGTGAGAGGCGCCCGTAACAATAGATTGGAATTGTAGGCCGGTCAGCAGAAACAGCGTGCCATTTAAGAGGTAAGTAATGATGTCCCAAAAGCCCGCGAGGTTCAATCTCGTGGCTGACGGGACAAGCTCCGGGTTCTTTATACCGATATACATGCCTGCCGCAACTGTCGCGAGAACGCCGGACCCTCCCATCGACTCAGGAAGTAGATAAGCAAGAAAGGGCGTGAGAATTGAGACGGTCACTTCCACACGCGCATCAGAAATGCGCCCGCGCAGCTTGGCGGTAGCCCAACCAACCAGCAGGCCATAGGCCGTTTCACCGACCACGATAATCAGGAGCCGAAGTAACGCATGGCCTGGTGCG
>Ga0308173_10001703_pt1 | contig 11207 bp, 10 predicted proteins | sample PhyPR1_FD_203716 | JGI IMG/M metagenome (GOLD analysis project Ga0308173, IMG submission 203716) | Soil microbial communities from UC Gill Tract Community Farm, Albany, California, United States - DLSLS.P.R1 | ecosystem: Environmental > Terrestrial > Soil > Agricultural land | place: USA... | reverse complement strand
AGATATAAGCTCCACGCTGGAGATGCTCTTCTCTAATCTTCTCGCTCATCCCGTCTCCGCTCATCGTTCTTGAGAACGCTCGTCAGTAGTTCCTTCCAGAGAGTTCGACAACGTTCCTGCACCGACTCGGGCAGCATCGTCCAAAGCTCGTCGTCTTCGAAGTGGAGCTTGCGTTGCCGTGTGACCGGATTCTCCTGGTTGTGCATCCCGACCTCCTGTTGTGGATTCTGCACAATTATGTGAGTTGCCGGCTACTGCCGAGGGTTGGGCTCCGATTAACTTGGACAAATCGAAAAGAGCGCTCACCGAAATCCGCGGCAGGGCTTCAATCTTCAGTTCCTCGCAGGCTTCCGGTTGCAACATCCATTCCGGTACCGCCAACTGCGAACTATCAGGCAGTCGCGTGATCACGATCGCGGCACTGCCGCGCCGCAGATATCGAACCAGCTGGACGGCTACTCCATAATGCGGGTGATAGCGATAGCAGATCTTCGCGGAGTACAAATCATGAGCAGTACGAGAATGCTTTACGGCACTGCTTTGCCACGCACATGCTCGAAGAGGGAGCGGACTTGCGAACCATTCAGGTGCTGATGGGCCACAAGGACATCGAAGCGACGACTCGCTATCTGCATGTGTCTCCTAAGCGCCTGCAGGCCGCTACCGATCCTCTGGGACGGATTCCTGCCTCCGGCCCAGCACGCTTACAACGCTCGCGGAAGTTACACAAGCCGGAATGATGCGGCCCACCGTAGAGGTGGCCGACTTACTTCGCACACAAGGGGATCGCTTCGTTCGAGAGAACCGCTCCTGGCTCAGTTATCAGCAGCTGAAAGTATTGCGTGCCATTCAGCGCTGCCGTACGCCAGCTTTGGGCGGCCATCTCGATCACTGTTCCGGGTGCGATCATTCGGCCATCTCGTTTAACTCCTGCCGGAACCGGCACTGCCCAGAAGCACCTCGGCGCCCAGATCGGGTTCCTCGCCATCCTGCACAGTTGGGGCCAGAACCTGCTTCTCCATCCACACATCCACTGCCTCGTGCCAGTCGGTGGCCTTTCCCCCGATCGCAGCCATTGGGTACAACCGCGGTATCGCTTCTTTCTTCCGCTCGGTGTTCTCAAGAAAGTTTGTCGTGGCAAGTTCCTCGACGGATTGAAACGGGCCTATCGCAGAAACAAGCTCAGCCTCGGCGGCGCCACCGGGCCGTTGAAAGATCCCAAGGCATTCCGGGCTCTTCTTCAATCTCTGCACCAGAAAAACTGGGTCGTCTATGTCAAGCAAGCGATGGCAGGTCCAGCGCCGGTGCTTCGCTATCTGGGCCGCTATACCCATCGCGTTGCCATCAGCAATCACCGACTGGTCTCCTTTGATGGGGAACAAGTCACTTTCCGCTGAAAGGACTATGCACGCGGCAACACACAGCGCCTCATGACACTCTCGTCATCCGAGTTCTTGCGGCGCTACGTGCAGCATGTTCTTCCACACGGCTTCGTGCGCATTCGCCAGTTTGGATTCCTTGCCAACCGGCACCGTTCAAAAAGCATTGCTCTGATCCGCCAACTGCTTGGTTCCAACGCACAATCGCAGGAACTGCCCTTGGCCGCTTCTGGCGAGGCGAAGTGGCAATGTCCTCGTTGCGGCAACTCGATGCAGATCAACCGCAGACTCACTGCCCGCGAGGTTTACTCTTTATGCGAGCGACTCGACACTTCTTGAAACGACCGATCACAATCGGCTCGACACCGTGCTTGCTCGCGCGGCCGCGGTGGTGTGTCTCGAACCATAAATTCATCGTTTGCACCGCTCAAACAGCTGTTCACATCCTCTAGAACTTATGATTCTCGCGTTATTCGGACTCTCGCAACCTGCATTCCGGCGTACACCGCAGCCTGTTTCAAATCCCGGAGCAGTACCAAACGACGTTTGAACCTCCATACGCGCCCCGCCCCGCCAGCGGCTTCCTTCTAGTCTCCTTTTCGAAAGTGACTCGGCCTCTACTGGCTCGCTTTGCCTCCACTTTTGTCTCCGAGTCACTCCCGAACAAGGCTACCGACAAGCTGGACACAAACGTATGCACTGCACCGTACCCACCATGCACGCTCAGGCACGTTAATCCGCGCCCGTCAAGTCAATCCATTTATCGCGATAAAAGTAATGGACGATAGAAGCCTTCTCAACGAATGCGTCATCGATTCCGAGATGATCGATGGGTGGCGGCTTTACTCCCCATACGCTTGATAATGTCGTTTGATGAACTAGCGTCCGGCTGGAGAAATCGCACGTGAGTAGCCGATTTTATCGCCGCCTACGACTTGAAGCTTATTGATATCGGCTTCACGACCGATCTCGACCACCTGATCTGAGGATGAGTTTCGGAAGATCAGGATGCTCGAGACACGGTTGACCGAACACAACACCGCCCAATCGATGTGGCCAGCTTGAATGAATGACCCCCTCATGACATTACCCGGCTTCGTCGCTCCCCAGACTTGGGGAACCCTACATCCTCGTCGATATACTTCTTTGCGAACTGAGGATCGTAGTTGTGGGAACTCCGATGAAGGAAATCTATTGATAGGTGTCCGTTCATCCGCCTTCTGGAAATCAGTTGAGGCTTCCAATGATCGGCTGACGATAAGTCTGTCGTTCATCAAGACGGCAACCGCCGTGAATCGCACGAGTGCGCATGCCAGCCTCAATAACAAGTGGTGGGCGCGAAGGTTCGTTAATTTCGATCTCCATCAATTCTTGGTATCAGAAATGCATTATCAGATGCTGGAGAGAACAGGAAGCTTCGCTCTATTCGGCAAACGATTACGGGTACCCGAGCACCTTTCCGGATAGCCCCTGGATTACGGGCAACCCGGAAACAATCAATCGCGATGAACAAGAAGTGTGGTTATCCAACAAGTGGCTCAAACCGTGAAGACGATCTTAAAGCCCGAGGGGTAGGAAGTCCGGCCAAAGCTCAAATCCACCGAGCAGGCGCCGAATTCGCCGCAGCACGCATTCGTAAAAAAGAAGAGGCCGGAATGTCCTCCCATTCCGGCCTCCCCAAACGAGCAGTGCGAACCTATTTCACTGCCCGTTGGGCACGGGAGCGGCCGGCGCCGACACTCCGCTGATAGCGGAGGCCGTTTTCTGGCCCAACGTATCCAGGTTTACGCCGGGATTCGTACCATCCGTCGCGAGTCCTTCGAAAGGACTTTGGAGCGAAAGAGAGTAGTTTCCGCCGTTTGTACCGCTGAGGCTCGCAAATCCGATATCGGCGAGGGTGCTCGGATAATAGTTCCCCGGTAGCTGGCTCGCTTCTGGCGCGCCCGCCCAAACGTTGCCGGTAATGGTGGACGTGGTAAACAGGCTCCGGATGGCTGTTGCGTCACTTTTTCCGTTGCTGATTTGGACGCCATACTGGTTATTCGGAAGAACATTGTTGGTGAATGTGAAACCTCCGAACTCAGGTCCGGTCTGCGATTGCAATGCTACAAGCGCCACGTAGCCATTGAAGAAGAGCGTGTTGTGGTCGAACGTCGCGTCCGTGATACCGGGCAGCTGCGGAAACGCCTGTACATAATCCAGAAACGTCCCCGCTGTACCGACGCCGGTGCCGTAGGTAGAACCGTTGATATCGTCGAACAAGTTGTTGGAAAAGTTCAGCCGTTCAGTGGTCTGCAAGCTGGAGATGACGGACGATGGTGCGTTCCCGTCTTCCGAGAAGATCTGAACGCCCGCGCCGCTATGCCTCACGATGTTGTTTGTAAACGTGAAGTCTCTTACGGTGTTTTGGGTCATCAGTTCCCCGTTCGGCCCTGCCTCCACACGCGGCGTCAGCAAAATCGCCCAGCCGTTCTGGTCCGCTCCTACCCAGTTGTTTTCAAAAACGTTTCCATCCACCAGAATCCGCTGGCCGTTCTTGACTTCCAGGAGATTTTTCACGGCCCAACGCGTCGGGCCACCAGTCCATCCTTGGCCCGAGCCACCGTTGTCGGTAAAGGAAAGGTTCGATCCGGCGCCTTGAGACGATACGGACCCCAGCGACACCCAATTCCGCTGGCCGGAGGACGGAGCATCCGTCGTTCGCAGCACCACATAGCCATCCGCGGTTCTCGTGTCCGAAGCATCTCCATAGGTGACGCCGTTCCAGCTCAGTGCGACGCTTTGCTGGCCACTGGCCGGAGTAAACGAAACCTCCTGGGAGTTGCTGCTCTGAGCCGATCCCGGCGAGGTGTATGTGTCACCTGTTCCAAGAGCCACAATCGCGTAGTAGTACGTGGTCCCGACGCTCAAAGAGCCGCCGCCCACGAGCTGTCCATTGAGTCCGCCTGGTGCTGGAACAATACCGTCTCTCCAGCTGAGCGGCTTGTAGAAGTGGTTGTTGCGTACTTCGATGTCGGAAGGCACGATGCCCGGGATGGCATCATAAGCGCCGCCGAAAATCAGGTTCTCCGCCGATCCTTCCAGTTCGTTGTTCACGATCTTCAGAGGGCCGGGAGTGATATAGGCGAAGATCGCGGAAGCGTCCTGCCACACGGCGTGGAAATCGGAGAAGTAGCTATCAACCACCGCGTAGTTGGTTCCATTCATCTGGGCTCCAAACTTGCAGTGACAAAGCGCCGACCCGTGGACGTAATCCCGATCGAAGATAATGTGGTCCGGTAGATCGGCTACGTTCGTGTCAGACGGATCACCCGACATGATCAACCCGTAGCTCATGGAGGTTCCCGGAGCCACAGTGATCTCGAGTCCGATCAGCCGGTAATGGTTCGCTTGTGCCTGGATGGTGAACGCGTTGCCGCTTCCGGCGGCGACGATTTTCGGCATAGCAGCCGCCATGGAAGGATTCACTCGCGTGCCGGGGGGCGGCAGATTGGCAAGTTGCGAACTGCGGATGGTAATCCACCCGCCGTTGACCCCCTTGTTTGGCAAGTAATAGTTGCCGGTGAATGTTGCACCTGCCTGGAGAACGACTTCATCACCCGGGTTTGCCTTGTTGATAGCGGCTTGCAAGTCATCGCCCGCATTCACGGGAATACTGTTTCCGGTGACCGGGGTGTCTGCAATGTTCGTGTCGACGTACGCCTGTGGAAGCTGGGCCGTGGCCGCGAGCAGGGTGCCTCCGGTGAGGCTGGCGAGCGACGAGAGACAAACGAGTCCGACTGTGTTGATAATCTGTTTAGGAATGAACATAGTTAATCCAACACCTGAATGACAATGAATTAAGCAAAACCCAAAATGCTAGTCTGTTGTGCTTATATATTCATTCATATTGGTTATGGGAAGTAGATTACCAATGCTTCACCTGAAAAGCTAGGGGCAAACCTTAAAATCTCGTAAGAAAATCGGGAGCCCGGGTGTGACGCCGATACTCAGGCTCTGGATTGGGCGTCGCGACAGCTAGCCTCAGTGGTGTGGCCGGGCTTTATTGCGGCCCCTTCCGGCCCAATCTCTGCGGGACGAATAATAAAGATCTACGGGCCCAATGGGATACTCGGACTAGATCGCATATGTTCAATCCCCGGTCCGTGGACACGTCGGGATATTCGCTCCCCGAAGTCCATGGCAGCGTCACCACTGCCCATGCGAGTCTTTGGAAACGTATTCTCGCCTTCGCTGGTCCCGCCTACCTCGTCAGCGTCGGCTACATGGACCCGGGCAACTGGGCTACGGATCTCGAAGGCGGTGCGCGTTTCGGCTATCACCTGCTCTGGGTCCTGGTTCTGTCCAATGTGATGGCGATCCTGCTGCAAACGCTCAGCTCGCGGCTCGGCATTATCAGCCGCCGTGACCTTGCCCAAGCCTGCCGGGACGAGTATCCCCGCGCCGTCGCTTACACGCTTTGGATTCTTGGCGAACTGGCGATTGCGGCCTGCGACCTGGCCGAGGTTCTCGGAGCCGCTATCGGTCTCAATCTGCTGTTTCGCGTTCCGCTGCTGGCAGGGGTGCTCGTCACCGCGGCCGATACGCTTCTCGTGCTCTGGTTCACCCGTCTCGGCATCCGCGTTATTGAAGCGTTTGTGCTGGTGCTCATCGCCACGATCGCCGGGTGTTTCGCGTTCGAAATTTTCTTCGCCCAGCCGCAAGCCCACGAAGTGCTGAACGGGCTTATCCCGCGCTTAAACAGCAGCAGTCTCTATGTAGCGATCGGGATTATCGGTGCAACGGTGATGCCGCATAATCTGTACCTCCATTCCGCGCTGGTTCAAACCCGCCGCATCGGCGAGACAACGGAAGAAAAGCGCAGCGCCTGCCGTTTCAACCTGCTCGATTCGACGATTGCGCTCAACGGGGCGTTGTTTGTGAATGCCGCGATCCTGATTCTGGCGGCCACCGTTTTCTTCAAGCGCGGAATTATTGTCACGGAAATCCAACAGGCCCATCAACTCCTCGCGCCATTGCTTGGCACCACGGCGGCCAGCCTTCTTTTTGGAGCGGCGCTACTCGCTTCCGGGCAGTCTTCGACCCTGACCGGAACGATGGCAGGGCAGATCGTGATGGAGGGCTTTCTCCACCTCCGGATGCAGCCGTGGCTCCGCCGCGCGCTGACGCGATCGCTTGCGATCATTCCCGCCGCGATCACCATCTACGTTTCCGGCAATCAGGGCAGCTACAGCCTGATCATCCTGAGCCAGGTCATTCTAAACCTGCAACTGCCGTTCGCCGTGATCCCCCTGATTCACTTCACGGGAGACCGTAAGCGCATGGGCGAATTTGCCAATCCCGCATGGGTCCAGGTTATTTCCTGGCTCTGCGCCACGCTGATTCTTGTGCTCGATAGCTGGCTTGTGATCAGCCAGGTCCATGACTGGGTAGAAGGAAGCGGGCCGTACCGCTCCCTCGTCGCGGGAGCTTCGCTGTTGGCCTCCGCCGGCTTCCTTGCCCTGTTGGGCTATATTGTGCTCTGGCCGCGCTTGCACCGTGTTCCTGTGAAAGCCCTCCCGGTTGCTGTCCGCGTCAGGCCGGAAGAACCTGCTCCCGTGATCCCGGCCTTGCATTATTCCACGATTCTGGTCACGCTCGATCATAGCGATTCCGACCGTGAAGCATTGGCCAACGCCCTCACGCTCGCTCGCGCGAACCATTCACGCCTGATCCTTTTGCACGTTGAGGAGGGAGTCGCCAGTCAACTCTTCGGCTCCCTCGCCTCCAATGCCGAGGTGGCGGAAGGGCAGAACTATTTTGACAATATCGCCGCCTCACTGGAACAGCAGAACGTCCATGCGGATGTGCTGGTTCGTCATGGCAACAGTCCGAGCCGAGAAATCGTCGCGGCCGTCCGTGAAGTCGAGCCGGACCTCGTCATCATGGCGCAGCACGGGCACCGCGGCCTCAAGGACCTGATCTTTGGCACCACGATCAACAGCGTCCGGCACCAGATTGCCGTACCTGTCCTGATCGTGAGCGCACATCCTCATCGCACATGACCGATCTTTCTAAAGGAATGATTCTTGTCACCGGGGGTGCTGGCTTCATTGGCAGCGCACTGGTTTGGGAACTGAACCGCCGAGGTTTCACCAACATCCTGATCGCCGACCTTCTTGGCCGGGACGAAAAGTGGAAGAATCTCGTCCCACTCCGTTTTGCCGACTACATGGAAGGCGGCGATCTGGCAGGGCGACTTGAGAAGACTCCCGCCTACTTCGACAATGTACGAACGGTCTTTCACCTGGGAGCTTGCTCTGCCACCACCGAAACCGATGCCGCATACCTGATTCGCAATAACTTCGAATTCACAAAATCGCTGGCCCAGTTCGCGCTCGATGGCGGTCGCCGCTTCGTTTACGCGTCCTCTGCCGCCACCTATGGCGCGCTTGAAACAGATCTCTCGGAAGCCCGGCCACTTCAAACGCTGCGGCCCCTGAATATGTACGGGTATTCCAAGCACCTCTTTGACTGCTACGCCGAACGGAGGGGCATCTTGCCGCGCCTGACCGGGCTGAAGTACTTCAATATCTTCGGTCCCAACGAGGATCACAAGGGCGACATGCGCAGCGTCGTTCACAAAGCGTTCGGCCAGATCAAGCAGACGGGCCGATTGTCTCTTTTCAAAAGTTACCGTCCGGAGTTTCCCGACGGCGGCCAGCGGCGCGACTTTCTGTACGTCAAAGATGCCGTGGCAGCCACCGTTCATCTGGCGGAAAGCGTGGATGGCGGAGGTCTCTACAACATCGGCTCCGGCGTGGCAAACACCTGGCTCAATTTGGGTGAATCGATTTTCCGGGCCCTCGGTTTACCGCCGCAGATCAACTTCATCGATATGCCGGACAGCCTGCGCGGAAAGTACCAATACTTCACTTGCGCAGACGTCGCTAAACTGCATCAGACGGGCTTCACACGGCGGACCACGCCGCTGGGCGAAGCAGTCGAGGATTACGTAAAGAATTATCTGCAACCGGGGATACGGCTGGGAGATGAACCGCCTTCTATACTAAGTACATGTTCTTCCGCCGCGAGCGCCCAAAGACCGTCACCTTCAACGACCGTGTCGAGCTATTGAAGAAAGCTGGATTTGCCACCGCACCCGCTTCGGATGGCCGTATTCTCGTGTCCAAGCACGGAGTCGGCGCCATCATCGGGGACGAAGAAAAGGGCCAGACCGGCATCGAGCGCGCCGGCATTCTCATCGGTTCGGAGATAGCGGTCCTCCTCAACGCCGGTTATCAGATGTTCCTCCAAACCCCCGACGGCAAGCGCTATCCGGCCACCGCAAATGAACTTCACGCTCTGCACGAATTCGAAGACGACGTGAAGGATGCGCTGAACCTGACGAATCTTTACAACACGTCGCTTGGTACAACGAGCCGTCTGCACGTGTACGACCGCGTCCAGGCCCGCGATCTGGCGCGCCAGCCCAAACCCTGGGAGAAGAAGGACAATCGCTACAAAGCTCCCGATAGCAAGGGCTCTTTGCACATCTAAGCTGGCCGGCGGGAGGCGCCTTAGTGGAAGATCCCCTTTAGCCGTCCAAAGAAGCCCTTCTTTTTTTCCGGCTGTTGCTGCGCCTGCTGCTGTTCCTGCGTTTGTGCCATCGCGGGATTTTGGCCTGGAGCCAAAGGCATGTTGCCCTGCTGCTGCGGCTGCTGTGGAGACATTCCCGGCGCATTCGGCGGCCTGGGCGTATTCATCGCGGGAGCCGTCGGCAACTGCTGCTGGACGCCATTGGGGTTCGTCTGGTATCCGGCTACCTCCATGATGCCGCCCGGATGCAGGGGACAGAACTGAACCGGCTGCGTCCCGGTCAAGTAATATTGGGCGACCGTTTGCGGACACGCTGTAGTCGCCAGATCGCCGCTATCGGGGTCGACGAGAGCGCTGGTCACACCATTGGGAATCTGAAAATCGCTTACATCGCGATACGCCCGGTGCTTGTGCGCTCGCTTCATGAAATCGGTCCAGACCGGTAGCGCCGCCTGGGCGCCCTCCATTTTCAAGTCCTGGTAATCGTCCAGTCCTACCCAGACAATGGTCAGCAGCTTCGACGTGAATCCGGCAAACCAGGCATCGTGCGATGTTCCCGTTTTACCGGCGGCGGGAAGCGTAAACCCACGTGCGCGAACCCCCGCGCCTGTTCCGGAGCGGAGCACCTGCTCCATCATGTGCACCATGATGAAATTCACCCGCGGATCTAGAACCTGTTTCGTTTCCGGTTTCGAAGTCCAGACATCGGTGCCCGATCCATCCACCACCTTCGTCAAGAGCCGGGGCTGCACCATTACGCCGTTGTTGGCAAAAATCGTATAAGCGCCCGCCATGTCGAGCGGCGTAACGTCGTAAGCACCAAGCGCCATTGCGGGTGTGGGGCGTACGTCGTCGAGGCCGGCTTCATGCGCCAGATCAGCCACGTTCTTGTATCCCACAGCCTCCGCTACTTCGACAGCTGGCACATTGAGCGACTTTGCAAGCGCCTCACCTACGCTCACTGGAGGAGCATCGGCGGCATTGCCGTGATGGTAATCCGCTGGCTGGTAAGGCTTGTTGTTGAACATGAAGGTACGCGGCTGATCCTCAAACATGCTCGAAGGGGTAATCGGGTTCGGCTGCGCCGCCAATCCTGTGTTGATCGCCGTGGCATATACAAATGGTTTGAAGACGCTGCCCGACGGTCTCTTCGCCAGGGCATGATCGTATTGGCTAGCTGTGTAATTTGTTCCACCTACCAGCGCTTTCACCTCGCCCGTATGCGGATCGAGACAGATCAACGCGACCTGCGGATCTTCGAGCGGAGCCTTGCTCTTGTTTTTGCGGTGCCGTTTCGCGATGATCTGCCGTACTTCTTCCATGCCCAAAGCGACGGCATCGGCCGCATCGCGCTGCAGATCCGGATCGAGCGTTGTGTAGATCTTGGATCCTGACGACTGAAAATCGCGATCCTGGAACTGGCTGCCCAGCCGTTCATTCACTATGTCGATAAAGTAAGGCGCGTCGGCCGTCTCCACCGTACCTTTGGAAGTGGTCAGCGGCACGGATTTGGCCTGCTCGTATTGGCGTTCCGAAATGTAGCCGTTGTCGAGCATCATCTTTAGCACCACATTTCGCCGGTGCTGCGCGCGCTGGGGCCAACGGACCGGATTCCGGAAACTCGGCTCCTGTACAAGCCCAGCCAGCGTGGCGGCTTCATCCAGAGTCAGGTTGCGAATATCCTTGCCAAAGAAGGCCTGCGAGGCTTCGCCGAATCCACGAATGGCAAACGAGCCGCGACGCCCGAGCGGAACTTCATTTGCGTAATACTCGAAGATCTGCTCCTTGGTCAGTTTGCGCTCCAGATGAATCGTAATCATCATCTCGTCGAACTTGCGATCGAAGGTCTTTCGATTGTTCAGCCACAACATACGTGCAAGCTGCTGGGTGAGAGTGGAGGCGCCTTCAAACTTCGTACCGCGCCGGAGATCATCGATAACGGATTTGGTGATTCGCACCGGATCGAGTCCGGAGTGCTGGAAGAACCGCTTATCCTCGGCGGAAATCACTGCATGAACCAACACCGGGGGGATATCGTTGAACTTCACCAAACGGCGCTTCTCACGGTTTTTGTCGAAGAGGCTGCTGAGCAACTTCGGTTCGAGCGTGTACTCTGTTCGAGCTGAGTTGTCGCTCAGCGCGATGATCTGTGAGATTTTGTCCTTCTGAAAGCGAATAACTCCGGGTTCGGATCCGCCGTACGACTGCGGGCCAGGAAAAACCTCGATCGCGGATGACCGGAGGTGATAC
>Ga0308173_10001701_pt1 | contig 11212 bp, 8 predicted proteins | sample PhyPR1_FD_203716 | JGI IMG/M metagenome (GOLD analysis project Ga0308173, IMG submission 203716) | Soil microbial communities from UC Gill Tract Community Farm, Albany, California, United States - DLSLS.P.R1 | ecosystem: Environmental > Terrestrial > Soil > Agricultural land | place: USA... | reverse complement strand
TTTGCTCGTACGGAATGTAAGCGGCCAGCAAAGCCAGATTTTCATAGTGGCACAACGCTAACAGGACGAATAACCCGAAGTTGTTTGGGAGAAGATTAAGTGGCAGCGGGGACACTTCTTCATGAGCAAACGTTCAGGTGAAGGTGCAGAATTGTCAATGTTGAGGCGGTCATCGAGCAGAGCCGTTGCGGTTTTTTAGGTACCGGATTGTGACGAAGAGAAGCGGATGCGTTCGGGGGTTTCTGAAGATAGGCGGTCGGCAATAGCCAGATAGCTGAGATGGGAATGAGGGGAAGAATGGGAGTGAGGGGAGGCAAGTTCAGACAGGGAGGCAAGTTCAGATTTGAGATATTTGAGATTTCAGATTGCACTGATGTTGAACAGAAGAGCACGAAGGGAACGAAGTTTTAACCGCGGACGACGCGGAACACGCGGAAGGGGAGTTAAGCCGAACAGCTCAGAAAGGCTCTTAACCGCTAATCTTCGGGTATGTGGTTTGTTAACGGGAGGGCCGATCGAGCGGGAGGGAGCCTTGGTTTTGCTTCCATTGCGTCACCTCTTGCAGTGCTTCTTGTTGCTCCGGTGTTGTGATGTAAGGCATGAGCTGTGAGGGATCATCTGGTGACCGGCTATTGTTTGCGGCGGAGAACGCTTGCATTGCCGGCTCCAATACGGCCCTTATCCTTTTGATTTTTTCGGGGAGATTGTTGTTCGCAAGTGCTGTTTGGCGCATAGCATCGAGATCCTCATCTGAGGGATAAACGATTTTAAACTGCTGCTCCGAACTCAGACTGGTGTCCGAGCGGATGGTCCCATCGGCAAGGAGATAGAACCGCGTCCAAATGCCATCGAAGTAGATGGGGTTTTTGGTAGTGGCCAAGATCAGATGCGAGTGTTGGTCGAGGGCATTGGCCAGGGTTTGAACATCCTGCACTTTCAGGTCGAGATCGTCGAGCGGCAGACCGGGGAAGCCAGCGAAAACCTGCGGGTTTGCCTTGCCATTGGCATCCAGAATAGTTCCGTATGGAGTGTTGGTCGCAAATTGGCGCAGGGCATTTTCGACGCGATGCATGGCAAAACTCAGCTGCCTCTGGACGGACTCGAATTCCGCGGCGTTGGCGGGAGATTGCGGTATGGGGGCCGAACTCAAGCTTCGGTCGAACTGGGATTGATTTCGCTCTGCTGCCTGGCGCCGGAGGGAGGCAACTTCGGCGCGCAATCGCAGGAGCTCGGAAGTATTGGTGTTGGCTTGCCGGGAGGAGCGCTCCGCCAGCAGTGCGCGTAACCGATTGGTTGCGTCATCCCGCTCTTGCTGCAAAGCGTAAACCTGCTTGGCCGAAGGCCCCTGCTGTTGCTGGATGCTTTGGTTCTGCTGGCGAAGCTGGAAATTCTGGCGGGTCTGGTAGAGGGCCGCGCCGAGAGCAACGACCATCGCCGATGCAGCTACAGTTTTGTGAAGAGTCGTCATAGTAAGCAATTTTAGAGACGTGAGCGTTGTTCCGGCGGCAGTTGCGGCGCTGGCCAGCGACGAGGTTGTGAGAGCTACGGCCAGACCGGCGGGCGCTGTGTGAACGGCATTGGCCGTTATCGCCATGGCGAGGGCAGCGCCGCTCGTGGTCACGCCCAGGCGAACGAGGCGTTTCCGCAATTTTTCGAGAGCACGGCTCACGCGTTTGCGTGCGGTGTCTTCACTGGTACCGAGTGCGCGGCCGACTTCAGCGAGGCTGCGCTGCTCGACGAACCGGAGCAGGAGGGCGTCCCGGTCCTGGCGGGCGAGCTTGTCGAGAGCGCGATCGAGCAATGGACGGATTTGGTCCCAATCGGAAGCGGGGTCCGTGGGGAGGAAATTCATGGTCACGGCCTCCTGTTCTCGCGCTCGGCGCCGGCGTTCGGCGCGGATGGCCTGAGCCGCAGCGAATCGCGAGGCACGGTGAAGCCAGCCGGCGATCACAACATTCCGCGGAAGAGATGCGGCTTTCCGGGCGAAGTCCGCGAAGACGAGCTGTGCCACATCTTGGGCCAGGTGGGAGTCGCCGCCCGTGCGACGTAGCGCAATCGAATAAACCAAGTTTAAGTTCCTGGCGACCAGCTCACGGAAGGCTTCCTCCGAAGATTCCTCGGCGTACCGGCGCAGCAGCTGATAATCGTCAGTCATTTGCTTCTAAGAGAATACAGCCGCCATCTGAAAAACCGGACAACAAAAAGCTGAGGAATCCTGGAGCCGGCTCAGCTCGGGTAACTCCGTGAGGAGTTGCCTGTTTATAGCACGTAACTCCACGCCTCGCGCGCAGGCGTTTTCCGGTAAAATCTTGCAGCCGGTTTTCGAGCAGAGCCGTTGCGGTTTTTTAGGTACCGGATTGTGACGAAGAGAAGCGGATGCGTTCGGGGGTTTCTGAAGATAGGCGGTCGGCAATAGCCAGATAGCTGAGATGCGAATGAGGGGAAGAATGGGAGTAAGGGGAGGCAATTTCAGATTTGAGATATTTGAGATTTCAGATTTGAAAGGAGGCATGACAGAAGACCACGGAGGCAGGAGGCACGGAGGCACTGAGAAGGCAGAATCATGGGGGACAGAATCATTAGAAAAAGCCAATGGCCCCAAATAGCCAATAACCGAGAGGGGGGATGAGTGGTTCCGTAATTAGTTATGATTGACCCCTTTTCGCATTCATCTCGGACCCAGAATACTCAGTAAGTAATAAATGGAATTGACCGAAACGCGGTTGGGACCCAGGCTCTTTCCCTGCTACGGTGGGTCTTTAGCACCCTGTGTGGCTCTATGAATGCCTGGCCTGTCGCGAAACTCAGCCCCCCGCACGGGAGATGGCCGGCCGAGCTTCGATCCTGGCATATGTCCGAGCAACACGTCCGCGCAATCGCATCCCTCCTCCTGCTGCTTACAACGTTCGAGCTGCGGGCCGTAGTACGTTACGTGAATTTAGAGAATCCCGAGCCGTCGGCCCCCTATCTGAGTTGGTTGACGGCCGCCACAAACATTCAGCAGGCGATCGACCTGGCGCAGGACGGGGATGAGATAGTCGTGACGAACGGAATCTATGCGTCTGGTGGCACGCTGGCCAGCGACGACATCACAACCAATCGAGTAGCAGTAACCAGAGCCGTGACGTTACGAAGCGTGAATGGCCCCTCCGCAACCGTGATCAAAGGTTACCAAATCCCCGGCGTAACCAACGGCCCCGCCGCGGTGCGGTGCGTATACCTGGCAAGCGGTGCGACCCTCGTCGGCTTCACTCTCACGGGCGGGGCAACAACGGAGCCGTCTTTTACGGGCGGCGGTATCAGTGGGGGCAGCTACTCCGCGGTTGTTTCAAACTGCGTGATTACGAGCAATTCAGCGTACTTTGTCGGTGGTGGCGCTTGCAATGCGACCCTAAACAACTGCACGATCACGGGAAACAACTCCACGAGTGGCGGAGGAATCGCTGAGTCTATCGCGAGTGCCTGCGTCATTTCGGGGAATCTCTCTTATGATAACGGCGGGGGCGCCAGGTACAGTACACTCACCAATTGTACCATTACCGGTAATTCTGCATCCTATGGTGGCGGTGGGGCGGCTGGCTGCACGGTGGTCAACTGCGTGCTCAATCAAAACACCGCACTCCGGGGAGGAGGCGCGTACCAAAGCACATTGTACAACTGCACAGTAGTCGGGAACTCATCCGGCGGCTTCACTGCAACTGGGGGCGGAACACGGGATTGCACTAACTACAATACGATTTTGTATTACAACACCAATACCTTTACCTCGACTCCGAACTACGTAGGCGGCTTATTTTCCAACTGCTGCACGACTCCCGGTCCTGGCGGAACAGGTAATTTCAGGCTCGCTCCGCTATTTGTGGATCAGCAGAGTGATTTTCATTTGCAGCCGTCCTCCCCTTGTATCAACGCCGGAATGAACGGCTATGTCCAAAACAGCACCGACCTCGATGGCAATCCTCGCATCAGTGCAGGAACGGTCGATGTCGGCGCATACGAATTCAAAAATCCTGGCTCCGTGATTTCGTCAGCCTGGCTGGTGTCGTACGGCCTGCCCCAAGACGGCAGTGCAGACCACGCCGACCCGGATGGCGACGGCATGGACAATTGGAAGGAATGGATCTGCGGGACTAACCCGACAAACGCCGTATCAGTGCTCAAAATGTTGGCCCCGTCAAATGCCGTAACGGGCATCGCCCTCAGGTGGCAGAGCATTCAGGGAAAAGTATATTCTTTGCAGAGGGCGGGCTCCCTGTCTCCTGCCACCGAGTTTTTCGCAATCCAGACGAATATTAGTGGCCAAACCAATATAACGAGCTTCACAGACGTGACAGCAACCGGGCGAGGTCCATTCTTCTACAGAGTAGCAATTCAGTAAGTCGTGTGGCCGCCACCTTTGAAACTGCAACCCGGTTGCGGGAGGATTGGGGGTGAAGCGCCAAGCAAGCAGGTTTGACACGCAGGTCCAGCTTCGCATCGGCAATCGTTGCGCGATCCATTTCAAACTCATCGTCGATTCCTGCGACACCGACTGGCAGTGGCAACCTGTTCGTGATGACCTTTGAGTGGATTTACCGCAGACGTGAAGGTACACAGGGTGCAAAACGGCAATTAAAAGATTTGAACCACGGATGAACACGGGCCACAAAAAGGCGAGAAGCCACAAAAACTGAATCTGAGATTTTGTCCGAGCTTGCGAACAATCTTGGCCCTTGGAGTGCAGAGAAGAACTTCTGATAGAACAGTTCAGTTGCAATCATTTGCTGTTCAGGCAGAGTGTGCCCAAACAGAAAGGGTGATCTATGACGCTGACGCAGCAATTCCTGGGCGGCCGATGGCAAAAATATACCGGCATCTATCAAGGTGACAAATACATGGAAACGGGACCGATGGGTTCTTGCGTTTCGGTGGTGGCAATTGCCGGCAACGATATACGGGGCTATCACGGCGGCGGAGGCCTGAAGGCTGTAAATTTTGAGGAGATCAAAAAGGCGATGCCCGATGTACCGAATTCGAGGCTGATCGTCGTGTATGCAAATGACAGTCTCGACCTGGTGAAAGGGCATATTAAGGAAATCATCGAAGAGTATAAGTTTCGCAAGTGGCAGTGGGAGCTCTACCAATCCTTCAACGCCCGCATCTCCCGGACTGGTGCAGTCACCAGCACCGACTCCGAGGCCCCCGTGCCGCGCCAACGCATCTTCATTTCCATGCTCGCAGATAATGTGAAGTAACGCGGGTGTGTTCTTTATTCGGCCGTGTTTGCGTGATGTTTGAGACGCTCGGCTGGCGCTATCGAAACGAATCGGTTCGTGTGGTTCAATGCGTGCGGTCCGTTTCTAGTTCAGTTAAAGAGGTCGTTTTCTCCGGTCTGACCCGGGCGACGGCTGCTGTCTTTCCGGAGGAGGTTAAACACAAAGAACGCAAAGCGGAAAACCGCAACCCAAGATGAGGACTTCAACCACGAATCAACGGGTATACACACGAATTTTGAACAGGAGGAAACGGAGCGAACAGAGCGGGAAACCGCAACCAAAAGAATTGAACCACGGAGGAACACGGATTTCTGGCCACAAAAAGGCAGGTATGTGGTTTGTCAACGGGAGAGCGTGGGCTGTTGGAGTGCAGACAAGAGAGGCGTCCTCAAAGAACGGCGGCACTGATGTCGGACGGAAGGGAACAAAGTTTTAACCGCGGATGACGCGGAACACGCGGAAGGGGAGTTTAACCGAAACGCGCATAAAGGCTCTTAACTGCTAATCTTCGCCGATCGAGGCTGATGGGAAGGAAAGTGGATCCGAATGGGGAACGACGCCGGGCAACGTGGTGGCGTGACAAGCAGACGTGGGAACGGCGTTAGATCTCTCCGGTGTCGATTCAAGGTTTGGGGATAGCTTTTTCGGCGAGGGCCTTTTTGATGGCGTGGACGGAGGTGCCAACGGCCTGGACAGTTTCTTTGAGCTGGTCCTCGTCTATTTGGAGTCGTTTTGCCCAGTCACGAATGTTGTCCGGTTCGTGGATGTTTACCCGAACGACGTCCGTCTGACCGGGATTGGATTTGTCATCTGCCATAATAATTGCTCCTGAAAGCAATATAGCACAGGAGGGGATGACTGGCAGACCCGCTGAGCCAGCTACGGCAGCGCCCCGCGCTTCGCGTTCGAAATAATCAGTGATTTCGAGTATGGTTGGTGCGCATCACGATCGCCGTCGGGGCGGTATGTGAGCCGCAGAGTCAGGCGAAAGGATCAATATGGCGAAAGATAATTCCCCAAACGACTGGAACGCGGTGGAAGCGAAAATTGCCAAGGCCCTGGCTGACGCCGAGGCCGCAAAGCGGCGGGCGACAATGGCCCTTCAATGTGCGAAGATTGCAATCAAATATACCATCAGCACCCCAAAAATTACCGCACTGCTAAAAGATGTTGATGAAGAACTGCGGAAGCCGTAGCGAGCTTCATCGCTGCCATCCTTCGATCTTGAAGATGCGTTCGGCGAGCTTACGTTCGGTTTTGCCGGAGTCTGGTTTGAACCAGGCCTCGAAGCGGGCGGCATAAGGTTTGCCCCAATCGCCTTCGTAGATCGTGAATCCCGCTTTGGGACCGACAAATTAGCGTCGGATCACAGTTGTTCCATCTCCAGAAAGCCCTGCAGGAGCTCGCGAATACGGCTAAGCTGGATGCCGGCATTGTTCTCGACGAGCAGGGCGAGCGCAATCCCATCAGCTCGAGCGGCGACGTAAACCTGGTGGCTCTCGAAGGTCCAGCAGTAGTTTGCAGGGCTGCCCTCGTAAGGGAAAAGGGTCCGGCCCTCCTCCACGACTCGGTTCAACATATCCTGGGTACTGTTGGGATAGAGCGACTTGCTGAAGCAGTCGCTGGCAAGCGGAGCCGCGGCCGAACGGATGCAGTAGGCGGCCACGCCATGGATGGGAAGCTTGGAGGAGAGGAAATCGAGTGCGAGGTTCATAGGTATCCGTTTTTCATCAGTTTGTGACGGTGCTCGCGGCGGGGATGGCACTCCGGATCAGGAGCTTGAACGTGGGCTGGATAAGGACGAGGACGCGGCTGTTGCCGCTGTCCGTGGAAATGCGATGGAATCGGCCGCTGGGGGTGCCCTTGGTGGCAAACATCGCGCCTCGCTCAAGGTTTTTGAACAGTTCGAGGCGGGTCTCGATGGATTCACATTTCCACTGGTAGAGCACTTCGCCGACGCTCGAGCAAAGCAGCGCTTCTTCAATGCAGATTCCTCGGGCCTCGGTGGGCGTGGAGGTTTCACTCAAAGCGGCGCGCAGCGCATTAGCGGAACCGTGGCCGTTCCCGAGCGGGTTTCCTGAACCGTTCTGTTCGTCGCAGAGCCTTGCCGCTTCCATGAGCAGGAACTCATATTGACCGGAAATACTGCGGCTGGGCGGCTCTACATAAGGCTCCAACTTGAATTCTCCGCCTGATAAACCGAGCAGACCGTAAAGGGCCATTTCGCCCTGCAACTGCCCGGACTGGGCGTGGACGATTTGTCCATCACAAACGTAGATCTGCCCGCGTCGGGAGCCGGTCGAGACGGCGAGGATGGAGGATTTGCGGCTAAGACACTCCATTTGCAGCACGTCCTGGAGTCCAACCTGCATGACGCCGCGAAAGCCCGCACCGGATTTGGTCGGGGAGGTTACGAGGAGATCGAGCGCCGCGAATACGGCTTTGAATCCTTCGGGTGTGGTCGGCTTCTCGAGATAGAGCGCGGCACCGAGGTCCATCGTGTTTTTGCGCGCCGTTTCATCAAGCCGTGCTGAAAGCATCACAACTCGCAGGTTGGGATGGCTGCGCCCGAGGAGCCGCAGGAATTCGACCCCGTCCATCACCGGCATCTCGATGTCCAGGACGACGACGTCCACCGGCTGTGCTTTCAGGTGCTCCAATGCCTGGGCATGATTGCTGGCGGTGCGAAAGCCCCAATTGGCATTGGAAATCTGCTTAAGGAGGCTCGTGAGCGTGAGCAGGAAGACCTGGTCATCATCGACGAACAGGAACTGATGTCGTTTAGAAGGTTCTTCGGGCATGGTGCTCAGTTATTGGGTTTGGATTTGAGGGTCTGCAGGGCCATCTGCATTGCCGCCGCCACATCACCGTCGGGGTCGTTTGAAGCACGGGTGAGCGCCTGCAGGGCGCGATCTTCAGCGAGGCGGCCAAGCGCTTCCGCGGCGGTCTGGCGAGCATCGCGGTCCCGGTCCTCGAGCAGCGCCATGAAAATGCTGGTGGCCATCCTTTTGCGTTTCGCTGCGGGCGAGGCCATGCTGTCCCCGGGAGCAAATCCCAGGAAAGCTTCCGGCGAGATTTCCCCGAGATTAACCAGCAACTGCGCAACAAAAAAACGGACCGCTGGTTCGGCATCCTGAATGGCCACTTTCAATTTTTCGGCGGATGCTCTTGTCTCGGGCAGTGAAACCCAGTCCGCATCAATGCGGGAGAGCCCGGCTGCGGCGATGCGGCGCACGCTCGCCAGTTCATCCTTCAATGCGAGCACCAGCGGACCCACCGCGCGGCGATCGCCCGTCCCGCCCAGGGCAATAGCGGCCGCTTCCCTCACATCTCCGTCGGTATCATCGAGAACTTTAGCCAGCGGTTCCACCATCTCCGGATTCTTGAGCTTGCCCAGCGCGCCGGCGGCCTCGCGGCGGACTTCCCATTCTTTATCCTGCAGCAGGTTGCAAATTTGTGCTGTGGCTTCGGCGGCGCCAAGTATTCCCAGCGCGCGAGCGGACTCGGCGCGGATTTGTGGGTTCACGTTGCGCAGACATGGAACCAGCGCCTGGACCGCTGTGCTGCCACCGACGTTCCCCAGTGCCCCCACCGCAGCAATGCAAACGGCAGGCTCCTGGTGGTTCAAGGCCTGGCAAAGCATCTTCGCGGCGGTAGGATCGGGGATCGCTCCCATGGCTTCAACAGCGCGAACCGCGGAAGCAACCGGCCCGGTTTCGTAAGTTAGTTTGAGGGCCGGGATCGCTTCGACACCTAAAGCCGCCGCCCGCTCGTACCAACCTTTGGCGACGGCAAACCACATTCGCTGCTCGCGATCAGAGGGAGCCCAGCGAAGGGTATCGATTGCCTGCGCAGCGCTGGCGCGCACGCCGAAGTTCTGATGCTGAAGGAGCGGCACCAGATAATGGATGACTTTTTCGTCAGCGGCTCTTCGCAGAGCGAGCAGAACGGACCTCAACACGTCCGGATCTTTATCCTGCAGACCTTTGAGGAGTGGTTCCAGCCGTTCCGGAGCATGGATCCGGCCCAGGGCAGACGCAGCGACCTGACGGACCTCTGAGTCAGGATCGGTCAGCAAGGCTTCCGCCAGGCCGTTCAATGAACGAGCGTTCGGCTCCTGCCAAAGCTCTTTGGCGGCCTTCAACCGGGACTTTGTGTTCCCGCTTTTAAGTTGTCGCAGCGTTAACCAATGCATTGGTGTCAGCTTTGAATTTGCCTACGGCATTTCTCAAAACGTTTTCGATTGGTCAGCAAGTTTTAGTCCTGTCTCCGAAACTTTCCGTGTTCATGATGATTTCACGGGTAACCCTTGCGCTAGTGCGTCTCAATCCGGGACAGGTTCGGGAGCGCAGGGACATTCCGGCGAGAAGTCGAACGGGCCAAAGCCTTCAGCTCCGCCCTATATCCCCAGGTGCTGCGGGCCGGGACGTCCCTCGTTCCGTTTCGGAGGCAATCACTGGTAAGAAAACTGCTTTGAATATAGGCAACCAGAGTTGCTTCGAACGGTGCAGGAGATGCCAAAAACTGACCTTAAGTCGCAGGCTAATGCCGAACCGCCGCACGGCGGACGCCCGCGAGCTGCCTTTTTTGGCAGCTTTGGCTGCCGCTTGTACATCCTTCTGCTCTTGATCATCGTAGCCGCACTGGCGATCACGCTTCATGAAGACTTTAACGAGCAGCGACTGGAAAAAACGCGTGTTCGCGACAATGCGCTGGCGCTCGCCTGCCTGGCCGCGGCAAACCAGGAGAACCTCCTTAGTTCTCCCCTGGACCCTTTCCGGCTGTCGCCGGCAATTGAGCGCATTGAGATCCCAGAAGGGGGCTCCATCTCTGTATTCGACCGCCATGGGGTGGTGCTCGCCTGCCATCCACGCCGGGAAAGCGTCATCGGTAAACCTTTTCTCGACCAGACCACCATACGAACCATATTAGCGGAGAAAGGCGGCGCGTTTGAGAATCAGGGCAGCGACCACGTTTCCCGCTTCTATGCCATCAAATCTGTTGCCTGCCGGGGTGAGCCAGTGCAGTTCGTTGCTGTGGAAGTGCCCCTGGCGGTTTTGTTTGCTCGCGCCAACGAACTGCTTTTTGGGCGTATCCTGCTTCTAGCGGGGGTGGCCGCCGCGATGCTTATCGTCGTCCACCATTACGCCAAAAGGTTCCTTCTCTTGCCGATCAAGAAACTTGCTGCTGTCGCCCAGCGTTTGGCGGCGGGAGAATTGACAGCCCGCGCCGGAGCCATTACCGCGGCTTGGGAACTAGCCCAACTTGGCGGCGTGCTCGATACGATGGCCGAGCGAGTTCAGGCCCGCACCGAGGAGCTGATTCAGGCAAACAAAGCGTTGCGGACCGAAATTGCCGAGCGTAAGCGGGCCGAGGAGGAAGTGCGGCAGCAAAAGGAGGAAAAGCGGAAGCTCGAAGAACATATTCTGCGCTCCCAGCGCATGGAGGGTATCGGCGCTCTGGCCGGCGGCATTGCGCACGACCTCAACAACGCGCTGGTTCCAATCGTCGTTGGGTCGCACATGCTGCAGCAAGGCGGAGACAACTATGCTGACAGGCAACAGGTCCTGCAGACGATTGAAACCAGCGGGCGCCGCTGCACCGCGCTCCTCAAGCAAATGCTCACCTTCGCGCGCGGCTCTCGCGAAGAGAGCAGTTCGGTGCCGCTGCGCCATCTGATCCAGGAAATGGCGGCAATTGCTCGCAATACGTTTCCAAAGAACATCGAGGTCCAGCGCCACTTTCCCAAGGACCTCTGGAACGTGCAGGGCAACGCGACCGAGTTGCACCAGGTCCTTTTGAATTTGTGTGTTAATGCCCGCGACGCCATGTCCCACGGAGGGCTGCTGGTGATCACGGCCGAAAACAGCGAGCGCTCCGAGCACCTCCCGGCCAATGCCTCTCCGGGATCGTACGTTGCGATGACGGTATCGGACACCGGCATCGGCATCGCGCCG
>Ga0308173_10001700_pt1 | contig 11216 bp, 9 predicted proteins | sample PhyPR1_FD_203716 | JGI IMG/M metagenome (GOLD analysis project Ga0308173, IMG submission 203716) | Soil microbial communities from UC Gill Tract Community Farm, Albany, California, United States - DLSLS.P.R1 | ecosystem: Environmental > Terrestrial > Soil > Agricultural land | place: USA... | reverse complement strand
CGGATCTCGAGGTCCCGCTCTGGATCGTGTACCTCTGCATACCCCTCGGGTCGTTCCTGATGTGCTTCCGCTTCCTGCAGGTCGCGTGGGTATTCTTCCGCACTGGCGAGTTGCCGCACCATGATCACGGCAAGGTCGAGGGCATCGAAGACGTGACGGACGAAGACATCGTTCCCTACGGGCTCAGCGACAACCTGCATCCGGCGGATGCGAAGGTGGGAGGACGGCCATGAGCTCGCCCACACAAGCGCCGATGAGCATGTCCCTGCGGTTCGCGGCCGCGCTTCCCGCCGCCATGGTCGTCCTTCCCCTGCTGGCGTTCGCGGTGGGGCTGCACGTGCCGACGCCGCTGATCATCTTCCTGCTGCTGTTCGGACTCATGCTGACGGGCATGCCGGTGTCGATCTCGCTCGGCCTGACCGTGCTCACCTATCTTTTCACCATGACTACCGTTCCGATCACGTCGGTGGCGCTGAAGCTCTTCACCGGCATCGAAAAGTTCGAGATCATGGCGATTCCCTTCTTCATCCTTGCCGGAAATTTCCTGACTCATGGCGGCGTGGCACGACGCATGATCGCGTTTGCCACGACCTGCGTGGGCCATTGGTATGGCGGCCTGGCGCTTGCCGGCGTCATGGCCTGCGCGTTGTTCGCGGCGGTGTCGGGTTCCTCGCCCGCGACCGTCGTCGCCATCGGCTCGATCATGCTGCCGGCGATGATCAAGCAGGGTTTCCCCAAGCGCTTCGGCGCCGGTGTCGTCACCACCTCGGGCGCGCTCGGCATCCTCATCCCGCCGTCCATCGTGATGGTGATGTACGCGGTGGCGACCAGCAGCTCGGTTGGCGCGCTGTTCATGGCCGGCGTCGTCCCGGGACTGGTGCTCGCGGTGATGCTGGGCCTCACCACCTGGTACCGCGCCCGCAAGAACAACTATCCGCGACTCGCGAAGGCGACCTGGGGCGACCGCCTGCGCACCTTCCGCGAGAGCCTGTGGGGACTGCTGCTCATCATCGTCGTCATCGGCGGCATCTACAGCGGCCTGTTCACGCCGACCGAAGCGGCGGCGATGAGCGCTGTGTACGCCTTCATCGTCGCGGTGTTCGTCTACAAGGACATGCCCTTGAGCAAAGTGCCCAAGGTGCTGCTCGACTCCGCGAACATGAGCGCGATGCTGCTCTACATCATCACCAATGCGGTGATGTTCTCGTTTCTCATGACGTCGGAGCAGATCCCGCAGCTCATGGCCCAGTGGATGCTTGACCAGGGTCTCGGCGTCATCGCCTTCCTCCTCTTCGTGAACATCCTGTTGCTGCTGGCCGGCAACGTGATGGAGCCTTCCTCCATCGTGCTGATCATGGCGCCCATCCTCTTTCCGGTGGCCATGAAGCTGGGCATCAATCCCATCCACTTCGGCATCATGATGGTGGTCAACATGGAAGTGGGCATGTGCCATCCGCCTGTCGGCCTGAACCTCTACGTCGCCTCGGGCATCGCCAAGATGGGCATCACGGAGCTGACGATCGCGGTGTGGCCGTGGCTCATCACCATGCTCGTATTCCTGGTCATGGTGACCTACTGGCCCGACCTCTCGCTCTGGCTCCCGCGCGTGCTCGGGATGCTCTGAGCGCCGGCGGCTCGCCGAGGGCGGGCTGGCTGCAGCGCCGATGCCGTTGTTCTTGCTCGCACAGGAGCAGGTGACGGCTCTCGCATGCTATAATTTCGAGTTGCCTGACACCCGCAAAGCGTCGCGGAACCCGGGTCATCCCTCACTCTTTCGGAGTCGCTGTAATGGCTGTGGAACGGACCCTGTCCATCATCAAGCCCGACGCGGTTGCCAAGAACGTCATCGGCGAGATCTACACCCGGTTCGAGAAGGCCGGCCTGAGGATCATCGCGGCGCGCATGGCATGGCTCTCGCGCAGCGAGGCCGAAGGCTTCTACGCCGTGCATCGAGCCCGTCCGTTCTTCAACGACCTGGTGAGCTTCATGATTTCCGGCCCGGTGATGATCCAGGTGCTCGAAGGCGAGAATGCCATCGCGAAGAATCGTGAGTTGATGGGCGCCACGGACCCGAAGAAGGCCGACGCCGGGACCATCCGCGCCGATTTCGCACAAAGCATCGACGCCAATGCCGTCCACGGCTCCGACGCGGCCGAAACGGCGCAAGTGGAGCTTGCGTATTTTTTCCCCGCCCTCAACATCTACAGCCGCTAGGCTAGCCGGCGCGCCGCTCCAGTCGATAGCTGCACGGCCCGCGCGGGACAGTCGCGCCCGACGCCGGGCCGCACCCGCGAACGCAGGGCAGGACCTGCTTCCCGCCCGCGTCTGTCACGAAGGTGCACGATGATCAACCTTCTCGACCTCGACCTCGAAGGGCTGACGGCGTTCTTCACCGCCCGCGGTGAAAAGCCGTTCCGTGCCCGCCAGGTCCTGCGCTGGCTGCATCGCGGGCTCGCCGACCGCATCGAGGACATGACCGATCTGTCGCGGTCCACGCGCGAGATGCTGAAACGCGAATGCGAAATCCGCGTGCCCGCGGTCGTGAGGGACTCGACCGCCAGCGACGGCACCCGCAAGTGGCTGCTGGACGTCGGCAACGGCAACGCGGTCGAAGCTGTCTACATACCGGAAGGCGATCCCGCAGCCGCCGGTGCTGACGCTGGCGCTTGCCAAGCCGACGACAGCGATCCGACGGCCGACGACGATGATGGCCCATCCGCCGGCAAGCGCTACCGCGGCACGCTGTGCATTTCCTCGCAGGCCGGCTGTGCCCTCGATTGCGCCTTTTGCTCGACGGGCAAGCAGGGCTTCAATCGCAACCTGAGCGTCGCCGAGATCATCGGGCAGCTCTGGATCGCCAATCGCATGCTGATCGCGGACGGCGTCGTCGTTCCCGGCCCGGGTCCCTCCCGTCACCCGATCACCAACGTGGTGATGATGGGCATGGGCGAGCCGCTGGCGAACTTCGACAACGTGGTCTCGGCGATGCGCATCATGCTCGACGACCACGGCTACAACCTTTCGCGCCGGCGCGTGACGCTGTCGACCTCCGGCATGGTCCCCGCGCTGGAACGGCTGCGCGAAGCCTGCCCTGTCGCACTCGCGGTGTCGCTGCATGCGCCCAACAATGCGCTTCGCGACGTCCTCGTGCCGATCAATCGCAAATATCCTCTGCAGCGCCTTCTTCCCGCGTGCATCCACTACATGGAAAAGGCGCCGCGCGACTTCGTCACCTTCGAATACGTGATGCTGGATCATGTCAACGATGCGCCTGAGCAGGCGCGCGAGCTGGTGGAGCTCGTTCGCGACGTTCCATGCAAGCTGAATCTCATTCCTTTCAACCCGTTCCCGAACACCGAGTTCCGGACCAGCTCGCGCACCCGCATCCTCGCGTTCCAACGCATCCTCCAGGAAGCAGGCCTCACCACCACCATCCGCAAGACGCGTGGCGAGGACATCGACGCGGCCTGCGGCCAGCTCGCAGGACAGGTGAAGGACAAGCGGCAACGCCGTCCCATCAGGCTTGAACCTGTCACCAGTGTTCAAGCTGCCGAGGCCACCAACCCGTCACCGGCATTCAGCCGGTCACCGTCGACCGAGGTGTCATGAAGCGAGCGCTCGTCCCTCTGCTCCTGTTCGCCGCTGCGCTGCTCTCCGCCTGCGCCGGCAAGCAAGCGGCGCCGGCCGAATACCAGCCGGTGCGGCAACTGCCGCCGCAGCCGCAGGAGGTCAGTCCGAAGACGCGCGCACAGCTGCACACCGATCTCGCGACCGGTTATTACGAGCGTGGCCAGATGGACGTCGCACTGCAGGAGCTCGGCGAGGCCGTCGTTCTCGATCCGACCTACGCCCAGGCCTACAATGTCTACGGCTTGGTCTATACGGTGCTGCGCGAGGATGCCAAGGCCCAGCAGAACTTCGAGCGCGCGCTTTCCCTCGCGCCGAACGACCCCGAGATCCACCACAACTGGGGCTGGTATCTGTGCGCCCACAAGCGTGAGCGAGAGGCGCTGGCACAGTTCGATCTCGCCATTCGCGATCCGCTGTACCGGACTCCGGAGATTGCGCTGGTGAATGCCGGCCGGTGCGCGCAGGAGCTCGGCGAAACGCGCATGGCGGAGCAGTACTTCCGCCGTGCGCTTTCGTCGCAGCCCGGCAACGCGCTCGCAAGCTATGGTCTCGCTGTCATCGCCTACAAGGAAGGGCGTTATCCGGACGCCAGGGCCTACATGCGCGCCGTGATGCAGACCAACAGCCCGGCGCCGGAATCGCTCTATCTCGGCATGTGCGTCGAGCGCAAGCTGGGCGATCGCCAGGCCGAGCTGTCCTATGTCTCCCAGCTCCGCAATCGCTATCCCAAATCTGCCGAGACCGAGGCGATCAACGCCGATCGTTGTGAATGATGACAAGTCCTGACGCCTTCGACGGCCACGATGCGGGCTACAGCGCCGGCATGCAGCTCCGCAATGCCCGCGAAGCAGCCGGCCTCACGCTCGAGGAAGCGGCCCAGCACCTGAAGCTCGCGCCCCGCCAGGTCAAGGCGCTGGAAGACGAGGAGTTCGGACTGCTGCCAGGACGCACGTTCACGCGTGGCTTCGTGCGCAACTATGCGCGACTGCTGGCACTCGATGCCGATGCCCTCGTCTCGCTGCTGCCCGATGCCACGCGCGCCCCGGCGCTCGAGTCGCCCGCACTGCACCCGACCTCCACCATCATGGGCGAGATCCCCAGTGCCGCCCGCAACAAGCCCGGCTCCAGCCGCTGGCTGATTCCGCTGGTGCTGATCGCTATCATCGGCGCCGCGGCAGGCTACGAGTGGTTCCGCAGCAGCAGACCGGGCGCCGAATCGCGGCGCGCCGACGCCTCCGCCGAGTCCTCGAGCACGGCCTCGCCGGCACTCGCGCCGCCATCCGCAGCGGTCGTTCCGGCCGGATCGGCGGGGTCGACAGCGACAGGCACGGCGCCGCCCGCGTCCGCAGCATCATCCCCAGCGGGGGACCCCGGCACGCCGGCCACCGGCAGTGCCGCAGCGGGGATGACGGCGACGACGCTGCCCAATCCGCTCGCCAACGCACAGCCACCGGCCGCGGTCGAGCCCCCGCTCACGATCACCTACCGCGCCACAGCGTGGACGGAGATACGGGACGGCACCGGGCACGTCGTCTTCGCGCGAACCGTGCCCGCGAACTCGGTCGAGCGCATCGACGTTCTCCCGCCGTTCGAGATGACGATCGGCAATGCGTCGATGGTCACCGTCAGCTATCGCGGCGTCCCCGTCGACATCTCGCCCTACGTACGGGCGAACATCGCCCACCTGATGCTGAAATGACCGGCCGCGCTGTCCCGGCCACCGACATAAACACGCCCGGCTCCATGGACCCATCACTTTTGCCGTCTTCGTCGACCGATTCGCGCGCGCCCCTGAACGGCGATGCTGGCGGCAACGCCGCATCGCCCCGCCGCCGCACCCGCGCCGCACAAGTCGGTCCTCTCGCGATCGGTGGCGCCGCGCCGATCGTCGTGCAGTCGATGACCAATACCGACACCGCCGACATCGCTGCCACCGTGGCTCAGGTTCACGCGCTCGCGCTCGCCGGCTCGGAGCTGGTGCGCGTCACCGTCAACACCGTGGAAGCCGCCGCTGCCGTGCCGTCGATCCGCAGCCGGCTCGATGCGCTGGGCTGCAGCGTGCCGCTGATAGGCGATTTTCACTTCAACGGCCACAAGCTCCTCAATGAAGTCAGCGAGTGCGCACAGGCGCTTGCAAAATACCGGATCAATCCCGGGAACGTGGGCAAGGGCTCGAAGCGCGATTCGCAGTTCGCGGTGATGATCGAGCACGCGATCCGCTGGAACAAGCCGGTGCGCATCGGCGTCAACTGGGGCAGCCTCGACCAGGAGCTGCTCGCGCGGCTCATGGACGACAATGCGCGGCTCAGCGTTCCGAAGAGCGCCGGCGCAGTGATGCGCGAAGCGCTGGTCGTCTCCGCGCTCGACAGCGCGGAGCGCGCGGAAGCGCTGGGCCTCGCCGGCGATCGCATCGTGCTCTCGTGCAAGGTTTCCGACGTGCAGGACCTGATCGCCGTCTACACGGAGCTTGCGGGCCGCAGCGATTACCCGCTGCACCTGGGCCTCACGGAAGCGGGCATGGGATCGAAGGGCATCGTTGCATCGACGGCGGCGATGGCCGTGCTGCTGCAGCAAGGCATCGGCGACACCATTCGTGTTTCGCTGACACCCGAGCCCAACGGCGATCGGACCCGTGAAGTCGTGGTTGCGCAGGAGATCCTGCAGACGATGGGGCTGCGCTCCTTCACGCCGCTGGTCACGGCGTGTCCAGGCTGCGGTCGCACCACCAGCAGCTTCTTCCAGGAGCTCGCGGAAAAGATCCAGACCTATCTCCGCGAGCAGATGCCGGTGTGGCGCGCGCGCTATCCCGGTGTCGCGGACATGAGCGTCGCGGTGATGGGCTGCGTCGTGAACGGGCCCGGCGAATCGAAGATGGCGAATATCGGCATCAGCCTGCCCGGAACGGGCGAGACGCCGGTCGCACCGGTGTATGTCGACGGACAGAAGACGGTGACGCTCAAAGGTGATCGCATTGCCGAGGATTTCCAGGCCATGGTCGCAGACTACGTCCGCGCCACCTATGGCGGAGAGCCGCGCGCTGCCCACCTGTCTCCCGAGAGGAAATCGATCTCGGTCAAAGCAGTGGCCTGACCCGGCAGCTCGGACATGGCAATCGATATTCAGGCCGTACGCGGCATGAACGACATGCTGCCTGCCGACGCGGCACAGTGGCAGCATCTCGACGACGCGGTCCGCGAGGTGTTCCGGCAGTACGGCTACGGACACATCCGCACGCCGATGGTCGAGAAGACGGAGCTCTTCGTCCGCGGCGTCGGCGAAGCCACGGACATCGTCGAGAAGGAGATGTATTCCTTCGACGATAACGGCGAGAGCCTGTCGCTGCGACCCGAAGGCACGGCGCCGACGGTGCGCGCCGCGCTCGAGCACAACCTGCTGTACGACGGCCCGAAGCGGCTGTGGTACAGCGGACCGCTGTTCCGTCACGAGCGTCCGCAAAAAGGACGCTATCGTCAGTACCACACCTATGGCGCGGAAGCGCTGGGCTTCGCGGGCCCCGACATCGACGTCGAGCAGCTGGTGATGGTGAACCGCCTCTGGCGCCGGCTGGGCATCGAAGGCGTGACGCTCGAGATCAACACCATCGGCGAGGCCGACGAGCGTCGGGCGTTCCGCGCCCGGCTCGTTGCCTACTTCGAGCAGCATCGCGACGTGCTCGATGCCGATTCCACTCGCCGCCTCGTGACCAACCCGCTGCGCATCCTCGACAGCAAGAATCCGGCAATGCAGGCAACGATCGAAGCGGCGCCCCGGCTCTTCGACGCGCTCGGTGAAGCGTCGCGCGCGCGCTTCAGCGCCGTCCAGGAGGCGCTGCGATCCGCGGGCATCGGCTTCCGCATCAATCCGCGCCTGGTGCGCGGACTCGACTATTACAATGCGCTCGTCTACGAGTGGGTCACGGAGCGGCTTGGTTCGCAAAGCGCGATCTGCTCCGGCGGCCGGTACGACGGCCTCTTCGAGCAGCTCGGCGGCAAGCCGACGCCAGGCTGCGGCTTCGGCATCGGTGCCGAACGCGTTCTGCTGCTGCTCGAGCAGGACACGAGCGTGCGACCACACGTGCCGGATGCCTACGTGGTGCACGCCGGCGTGCTCGCCGCGCGACTCGCGGTCAAGGTCGGCGAGAGCCTGCGCGATGCGGGCCTCGACGTCCTCACCCACGCCGGCGGCGGCAGCTTCAAGTCGCAGATGAAGCGTGCCGACGCGAGCGGTGCGCGGGTCGCGCTGATCATCGGTGATGACGAGGCGGCAGCGGAGCGCGTAACTGTCAAGCCGCTCCGCGAGTCGGCCGAGCAGCGTGCGGTTCCCGTCGCCGACGTGGTCGCGCATGTGCGCGCAGCGTTCCCGCGTCACGGCTCGGCGATCGCGCAAGGCGGCACGGCAGCGTCCACTGCAGCATCCACCGGCTCGGCGCAGGCAACCCCAAGATCCTCGGCGGACTGGATCGCCGATTGACGATGTTCACGACTTAAGGCGGAGAAGGCATGGCGGTTTACGATCTGGAAGAACAGGAAAAACTCGACGACCTCAAGGCTTGGTGGGACACCTATGGCCGTTACGTCAGTGCGGGCCTCGTGGCGGTGGCGCTGATCATGGTCGGAATCCAGGGCTGGCGCTGGTACAACCAGAAGCTCGCCGGCGAGGCCAGCGTGTTGTATCTGGCCGGCAGCCAGGGCGTGCGCAACAGCGATCCGGCCAAGGTGAAGGATGCGGCGCTCGAGCTCGAGTCGAAATACGCGCGCACCGGCTATGCGCCGCGGGCGGCGCTGCTGTATGCCAAATCGGCATTCGATGCGGGCGACAAAGCCACTGCGAAGGCGCAGCTCACGTGGGTGATCGACAGCAACGCGGACGAGGAGCTCAAGACGATTGCACGCTTCCGTCTCGCCGAAGCCCTGCTCGACGAAAAGCAGTTCGACGAAGCGCTGAAGATGCTGGACGCGAAGCATGCCGACTCCTTCGACGGCATCTACCTCGATCTCAAGGGCGACATCCTCGCGGCCGCCGGCAAGGCACCGGAGGCGCGCACCGCGTATCAGGCCGCGCTGGCCAAGCTCGACGCGAAGTCGCCCTATCGCAACCTCGTGCAGGTGAAGCTCGATTCGCTCGGAGGCGCGCAATGACGTTGCGCCTCATGGCGGCGGTGCTCGCACTGGCGCTCGGCGCATGCTCGTACATGCCGACGATACCGGTGCCGCGTATCCCATGGTTCAGCTCATCGCATAAACCGGGACCGTTGCCGGCGTTCGACGCCAAGGCCACGCCGCAGCTCCGCTGGCAGCTGGCTGTCGGCGGGAAGGATGGCGCAACTTTCGCGCCGGCGCTGCAGGGCAACACCCTCTATGCGGCGGGGCCCGACGGCACCATCGTCAGCGTCGAGCGGGAAAACGGCAAGATGAACTGGCGCGTCAACGCCGGGAAGCCGCTGTCCTCCGGCGTCGGCGCCGGAGAGAACCTCGTGGTGGTCGGCACGAACAAGGGCGACGTGCTGGCGTTCGACGCGACCGGCAAGCCACTGTGGCAAAGCAAGGTGACCAGCGAAGTCGCCGGTCCCCCGAAGGTGGCGGAAGGCATCGTCATCGTGTGGTCCCTCGACGGCCGCATCGCCGGCCTTTCGGCCGCCGATGGAAGCCGCCGCTGGGTCTACCAGCGCACCAGCCCGCCTCTCACGGTGCGGCGCTTCCCCGGCGGGTCGACGACGCGCGGTGCCCTCTTTACCGGCACCGCCGGCGGCAAACTGCTGGCGATCGACTATCTCACCGGTGCACTCGGCTGGGAAGGCAACGTGGCAACGCCCAAGGGCGCGACCGAGCTCGAGCGTATTGCCGACATCACCAGCCTGCCGATCATCGAGGCTCGCCAGGTGTGTGCCGTTGCCTACCAGGGGCGGCTCGCCTGCTTCGATCCGGCTCGCGGCACGCTCATATGGTCGCGCGATTTCTCCAGCCTCGCCGGCATGGCGGTGGACGAACGTCACCTGTACCTGACGGACGACAAGGGCGCGGTATCGGCCATGGACAAGACAACCGGCACCTCGGTGTGGAAGCAGGACAAGCTGGCCGCGCGCTCGCCGAGCGGGCCGGTCGTCATCGGCGAATACGTGGGCGTGGTCGACATCGAAGGTTTCCTGCATCTGCTCGACCCGCAAGACGGCAGCCTCGTCGGCCGCGTCGCCACCGACGGCAGCCCGCCACTGTCGCAGCCTGCGGCGGTGGACGGCCTCGCCTACTGGCAGACCGATGCGGGCAATCTCCTGGCGGCAACGGCGCGGTGAGGCGATGGTCCCCACGGTCGTTCTCGTCGGCCGGCCCAATGTCGGGAAGTCGACCCTCTTCAACCGGATGACCGCGTCGCGCGACGCCCTGGTTGCCGATTTTCCGGGGCTGACGCGCGACAGGCACTACGGGCGGGGCATCGGTGCAAGCCGGCCTTACCTCGTCGTCGACACGGGCGGCTTCGAGCCGAAGGCCAAGACCGGCATCATGCACGCGATGGCCGGACAGACGCAGCAGGCCATTGCCGAGGCCGACGTCATCGTCTTCCTGGTCGACGGCCGGGAGGGGCTTCATCCGCAGGACAAGGTGATCGCCGAGCTCCTGCGCAAGACCGGTCGGCCCATCGTCCTCGCGGTGAACAAATCGGAAGGCTTGATCCGCGAGCGCGTGACCGCCGATTTCCACGAGCTCGCGCTCGGCACCCCGCTGCCCGTATCGGCGGCCCACGGCGAAAACGTCCGTGACCTGATCGACATCGCCCTGGCCGAATGTCCGCCGGCGGTGACGGAGACGGAACAAGACTCCGGCGACAACCGGCGGATCAAGGTGGCTATCGTCGGCAGGCCCAACGTCGGCAAGTCGACGCTGGTGAATACCCTGCTCGGCCAGGAGCGGGTGATCGCCTTCGATCAGCCGGGAACGACGCGCGACGCAATCTATCTCGACTTCGAGCGCAACGGCCGTTTGTACACCCTGATCGACACTGCGGGCGTGCGTCGCCGCGGCAAGGTCTTCGAGGCCGTGGAGAAGTTCTCGGTCATCAAGACGCTGCAGGCCATCGAGGACGCGAACGTCGTCGTGCTGATGGTCGACGCCCAGGACGAGATCTCGGAGCAGGACGCGCATATCGCCGGACACATCCTCGATACGGGACGTGCGCTCGTGCTCGCGGTCAACAAGTGGGATGGACTCACCGTCGAGGCGCGGGCCCGCGTTCAGAACGACATCGACCGCAAGCTCGGTTTCCTTGCGTTTGCGCGCCAGCACACGATTTCCGCACGCGAGGGACGTGGCGTGAACGCGCTCATCAAGTCGGTGGACCTTGCCTACGCCGCGGCGAGTGCCAAGCTGTCGACGCCGAAGCTCACCCGCGCCCTGCAGGAGGCGATCGCGCGGCAACAGCCCCCGCGCGCCGGATTGGTGCGCCCGAAGATGCGCTATGCCCACCAAGGCGGGAGCAATCCGCCGCTCATCATCATTCACGGGAGCGCGCTGAAGCACGTGCCCGCGACGTACCGGCGCTATCTGGAACATTTCTTCGTGTCGGCGTTCAAACTGCAGGGCACGCCGCTTAGG
>Ga0308173_10001699_pt1 | contig 11216 bp, 14 predicted proteins | sample PhyPR1_FD_203716 | JGI IMG/M metagenome (GOLD analysis project Ga0308173, IMG submission 203716) | Soil microbial communities from UC Gill Tract Community Farm, Albany, California, United States - DLSLS.P.R1 | ecosystem: Environmental > Terrestrial > Soil > Agricultural land | place: USA... | reverse complement strand
TGTTCGCGGTCGATCGACTGCTCGAGATCGGCTCTCGCGGCGGCGCGGCCGCGCTGGGGCTCGAGTCGTGGCCGGACGTCGCCGTCGACTTGGAGCACCCGCAGCTCGCGCGGGTCGAGGACTGGCGGAGCGCGCTCGTCGCCGCCTGCTCGGCCGACGTGTTCCGAACGCCCCGTTAGGTTCTGTTCGCCGCTACCGGAGGAGGTCCTGAGTGGACGAGCACCACTTCACGCACGAGTCGGAAGAGGGCGCGGGGATGTGGTCGACGCCCGAGGAGGAGCGCACGTTCCGCGCCGTCCGTGACCTCCTCATGGAGATGCACAACCGCGGCTCCGGGATCTACATCAGGCCGGTGCGAGAGGACGAGCCGCACGGCGTCGAGGGTTGGGTGGTCGGCGAGTTCACCTCCGACGGCGGCCGGGACCTTGCAGTCGGGCCGTGGCTGGGCCAGGTCGTGGAGGCCGCTCGCGCGGCTGCAGGCTGACTCCTGCAGCTCAGGGTGGTGAGGGGGAGGGTGAAGCGCCTCTAGCTGGGCTGGAGGGACCTCCCCCTCTTGTCTGTCATCTCCCGCGGTCGACGCGTTACACAGTCCCTTAGGGCAAACTCTCGCGTGGGTCAATCGGGCGGTCGCCGCTCGCGCCTGGGCCGGGTGTTCCGGAATGACCCCTGAGCAACGCCTAGAAATCTGCTGTGCCCGGCCTCCAGTGGGCGCGGCGCTGCTTAGGCTTCTGCCTGTCGGATGAGGCGCTCGCGCATGAGCGCTTTGATCTGCGCCACGACCTCAGGATGACTGTGCTCGAGGCGGCGGAACTCGGTTCCGAACATGACGTAGACGGTCGTCGGGGTGGTCGTTATGACGCTTGCGGTTCGTCGCCCGCTGCCGACGAGCGCCATTTCTCCAAAGCAGTCGCCAGGGCCGAGGGTTGCGATCTCGGCATCGTTCACCGTAACGCGCGCCTGCCCGTCGGCTAAGGCAAAGAAGGAGTAGCCGCCGGTTCCCTCGCCGATGAGCTGCGTTTCTGCGGCAGTCGACTTCACTTCGAATGACTCGGCTAGCTCCTCCAGCTCGGACTCGCTCAACGACGCAAACAGGGGTATCCGCTCGAGGTCGGCAGCAGTGGGCCTCATCTCCAAGAACCTAACGGACCCCCGAGCTAGGTCGCTCTGGATCGACCGTCGGCTGGGGCCAGTGTTCCGGAATGCCACCTGGCTCACTTGCTTCGGGAGAGGGAACACTGAAGCCGCGACTACCTCGACTGGTCCATATGATCCCGAGCGTCATCCGACGAGGGGGGAAGATGAAGAAGCGCTTCGCGCTGCTGGTGGCGACGGTGCTCACCCTGGCCGTCTCTGCTCTCGCAGGGTCGGCCACCGCGATCACGGGTGGCACCGTGGACGCCAACGGTCATCCCGAGGTCGGCGCAATGCTCGCCGACTTCGGAGATGGACTCGACATTCTCTGCACCGGCACGCTGATCTCGCCACGCGTCTTCCTGTCGGCGAGCCACTGCACCGACTACTTGCGTCAGGTCGGGATCGGGCAGCACGACGTCTACGTGACGTTCGACCCGAAGTGGGACCCGGCAAATCCCGGCACGGCGTATCGCGGCACCTACTACACCAACAGCCTGTACGGCTCAGGCGGCGAGAACGATCCGCACGACATCTCGGTGATCGTCCTCGACCAGCCAATCACTGACATCACTCCTGCGAAGCTTCCGGCGCCCGGACTCCTCAACCGGATCCCGTTGCGCGGAGCGACGTTTACCGCGGTCGGCTACGGCACGGTTCGTGATGTGAAGACCAAGGGACCGCACGCGTTGTACTTCGACGGCATCCGGCGCTGGGTAACGCAGAGCTTCTTGTCGTTGCAGCCGGCCTGGCTGCTTTTGTCGATGAACTTTTCGACCGGGAGCGGCGGTACCTGCTACGGCGACTCCGGCGGCCCACACTTCTACGGCGGCCCCGACAGCAACAAACTCGTCGCTACAACGATCACAGGCGACGCCGTCTGCGTCGCAACCGACAAGGACTACCGGCTCGACACGCCATCAGCCGTTTCGTTCCTCTCGCAGTTCGCACAGAACTACGGCCCGTTCACCTACTGGAACGGCTAAGCAACGCCAACTCGGGAGGACGGCGACGTGGCCGTCTTCCCGAGTTACATCGCGGTGATCGAGCGGCGAGGGTCTGACGGGGAGGAAGATGGGCGTCGCTTCGCGGCACTTGTGCTCATCCCTGCGACAGCGGCTGCCGCCATTTCGAACGCGACCCTCGCCGGTTCGAGAGCTTCTGCTCATGGCGCGTGCGGCGTCGAGCGCTGAACCATGAAGGCGCTGCAGGACAGGCCGAGGCTTCTGCCGGCGCGGAAGACCACGGTCAGACTGGCGTGGCGCCGAACGCGATCGAGCTGCACCCGATCCTCGGGTTTCGCTGACCAAAGGCTGACCACCGGCGAGCCTCGGGCCTGCAATCTAATCGGGGCGGCGAGATTCGAACTCGCGACCTTTGGTCCCCCAGACCAACGCGCTAACCAGGCTGCGCCACGCCCCGCAGCGAGGGAAACGGTAGCTCATGGGACCTCGCGCGACTGCCGGCTCGTATGGGTGGCATGCGCAAACTCCTCGTGCTCGCCACCGCTCTCCTGCTCGTTCCGGCGGCGTCCGCCGGCTCGTCGCCGAATCGGCCCGTCGCCGTCGTCGCGGCCGAGACCGCAAACGAGGTTCTTGCGGTCTCGCTCGGGCCGGACGGAGGTCACGTCCTCAAGAGGGTTCGCCTCGAAGACCCGCTGATGGTCGCGGCGCCGCTGCATGGTCCCGCCGTCGTCCTGAATCCGCACGGGACCGTGACGCTGCTCGGCTGGCATTCGCTGCGGCCGCTCGAGGTCTTCCACGGCTTCAGCGAGCCGCAGGTGGCGAGGATCGCCCCCGGCGACCGCTTCGCCTACGTCGCGGACGGCGGCAGCGGCGAGATCTCGGTGATCGACCTCGCCAGGCGAAGAATCGTGGACCGCGTTTACGTCGGCCTGCGGGCGCATCACATGTCGTTCAGCCCGGACGGACGGCACCTCTGGATCGCGCTCGGCGAGGTGGCGACGACGATTGTCCGGCTCGATACCTCGAATCTCCGGCGACCGCACGTCGCCGGCCGCCTCCACCCACGCTTTCCCGGGCACAGCATCGGCTTCGCACCGGACGGCCGTGCCGTCTGGGTCAGTTCGGCGCGAGCGCCCTACGTGACGGTCTACAGCGCCCGCACCGGCAAGGTCGTCAGAGTCCTGCGGGCTGCGCGGGCTCCGCAGGAGGTTGCCTTCTCGGGCGCGCGGGTGCTCGTCACGAGCGGCTACGGGTCGTCCCTCCAGGCCTTCCTGTGGCGCACGTACCGCAGGCTCGGGCGTGTCCCGATGCCGTACGGCTCGTTCAACCTCGCCACGTTCGACGGTCAGGTCGTGACCACGTCCCTCTTCACCGGCCAGATCGTGGAGCTCGAAGCCGAGACGCTGCGGCGCTTCTGGACGACGAAGGTCGCGCCCGAGACGCGCTACGTCGCGATCTCGCTCTGGCCGCGCTAGCCGACCTGGAGGTCGCGCACGCTCGCATCGGGCGGAACGGTCAGGAGCGTCGTGTGTCCCGCGAGGAGATTCCGGCCTCGCTGCACGAGGACGAGCTTTGGCGTGATGGCTCTGACGATGCCGTGCGCCGGGAAGGAGCCCCGCGATGCACCACCGGGGGCGAACAGATGGATCACGGCCGAGTTCAAGCCGGGCACGGCGACGGCCAACCGGCCGTTGAGCCAACCGAAAGCCTCGACCTCGGCCACGGCGATGTGCCGGTGGCTCGATTGCTCCCCGAGCGACACGCCGTTCGTGCCCCCCAGAGCGAGGACGTCTCCCGACGGCGCGAACGCGACGCCGGTGACCGGCGGGCTCACGGCGACGACATGCCGGCTCTCGTGCCCGACGTCGTAGACGATCGCGCGACCGCCTCCGCCCACATACGCGAAGGCGAGCGAGTTGCCCCGCCAGGAGGGCCGCACCGCCCGCACCGAGCGGTCGATCGTCGTGTCGTTGATCCCGTTGCCGTAGATGAGGTGCAGGACGGAGCGATGCCCGGCATGGACGACGTACGCGATCCGGAATCCGTCCGGCGCCCAGGCGATCGCCACGACCCTGCCGCCGGCGGGATGGGACCAGGCTCTGCGTCCGTCCGGTGCCATCGCGACGAGAGAGTTGCCGATGCCGGCGGCGACGTACAGCGCGCGTGGTGACAGTGCCGCTGCACTGACCGTCTGCCCGTCCAGGCCCAAACCGCCCTTCGTCACCACCGAGAGCCGCCCGTCGACGATCGCCGCGACGCCGTTCGCTCTCTGCGGCAGCACGAGTTGAGTCGTCGGATGCGGCTTCGGCTTCGCGCCGAAACTCACGTGCAGCGCTCCGGCAGCCGCCAGCGAGCCGGCCGCGATCACGAGCAGGGCCACGATCGCCGCGAAGCCGAGAACGGCGGCACGGAGCCCGCGCCTCGGGGCCGCGACAGGGCGCAGCGCGTGCAGCGCTCGGTGCAGAGCCTCCTCCCGAGCTCCCGGATCGGGCTCCGGGGCTTCCGCGAGCACCCCTTCGAGCCGCCGCTCGAGCTCACTCGACATGCTCGACCTCCAACGACTCGCGCAGCTGCTCGAGCGACCGTGCGAGGCGGGAGTTGACCGTCCCCACCGGGAGATCGAGCGCTTCGGCGATCTGCTTCGGCGTCATCCCGACCCCGTAGCGGAGGACGACGACCACGCGGCGCTCGAGCGAGAGCTCGGCCACCGACGCGAGAAGGCCGCGGTCTCCGGGCGCATGTGCGGGTGCGAGGCCCGGCGTGTCGGGCAGCTCCTCGTCGGAGAGGCGGCGTTCCGCACGCAACAGGTCGAGCGCGCGGTTGGCGACGATCCGGTGCAGCCACGGCCCGAACGGGCGACGGTCGTCGAAACGCCCGAGCGCGGCGAACGCCCGCTCGAACCCGTCCGCGGCCACGTCGTCCGCCAGCGAGCGGCGTCCGGTGATCGCGTACGCAGCGCGCCAGGCATCGCTCCAGTAGCGGCGGAAGAGCGCGGCCGCAGCTTCGCGGTCGCCGCGGCGGGCCTTCCGCACGAGGTCTCGGTCATTCGGTTCACGCACTCCTCTGCAGTCTCGTACGAACGAGCGGCGTTTGCGCGTCCCGGGACGGGATACTCCGAGTGTGATGGACTGGCAGGAGCAGGACGACTCGCTCGTCCGGGAGTTCGAGCTTCCGTCCTTTCCCGCGGCTATCGCGTTCGTCGACCGGCTCGGAGAGCTTGCCGAGAGCGAGAACCACCACCCGGACATCGACATCCGGTACAAGCGAGTCACCGTCCGCTGGACGACGCATTCCGAGGGTGGGATCACCGAGAAGGATCGCGAGATGGCGGAGCGGACGTCCGCTCTTGCCGCCGCGTAGCGCGCAACCGCGACGGTAGAAAGTAAGACCTTGGCCGCTTCGGACACTAATCCCGATGTGAGCGCGCTGGCACAAGCCCCCGGCCTCGAGGAGTGGCATCTCGACCTGCAAGAAGAGGGGATCCGCGGCGACGAGGCCGTGGCGCACCTCCACGGGCTCCTCCTCCGAGCTGCACGCTTCGAGGTCTTCCGGCGGCGAGGCTCCCTCCCCCAGCTCTCTGCGGTCGAGCTGGACGAGCTCGCCCAGGACGCCGCCGACGACGCCGCGGTCTCGGTTTTGAGGCGGCTCGGCGACTTCCGCGGCGAGAGCAGCTTCCGGACGTGGGCGTACAAGTTCGCGCTGCTCGAGGCTTCGGTGAAGGTGCGCCGGCGCGCCTGGCGGGATCGCGAGGTGACCCTCGAGCCGGAGCACTGGGAGAGCCTCGCCCACGCCGGGCCGGGGCCCGACGACGACGCCGAGAACGCAGCCTTGCTCGAGGCCGTGCGCGACGGGATCCGGACCGCACTGACGCCGCGGCAGCGGCAGGTCCTCGTCGCGGCCGTGCTCGAAGGCGTGCCAATCGACGTGCTCGCCGAGCGCCTCGGCTCGAACCGGAACGCGCTCTACAAAATGCTCCACGACGCGCGTGGGCGGCTGCGAGAGCACGTCGCCGCGGCGGGATTCCCGGAGGTGACCGAATGACCGGCCGCGACCTCGATCCAACGCTCAAGCGCCTGCTCGGCAGCGGCGAGCCCGAGATCGGCTGCGATCAGTGCTTCGCGCAGCTCGACCGCTACGTCGAGCTGGAGCTCGCAGGCGCTCCTGCCGACGCGCTCGTCCCGGGCCTGCGCGCCCACCTCGTCGGCTGTCCTGCGTGCGCCGAAGAGCACGAGAGCCTGCGCGCACTGTTGGAACTCGACTCCGTCTCCTGAAGAGAGGGCTGAGATGCACACGACCAAGTACCTGATCATCGGCGCCGGCATGACCGGCGACATGGCGGCGAAGGGCATCCGCGAGCACGACTCCGACGGCTCGATCACGATGATCGGCGCCGATCCCAACCCGCCGTACAAGCGGCCGCTGCTCACCAAGGGCCTGTGGAAGGGCTCACCCGAGGCGAAACTCTGGCGCGAGCCGGCAGAGGGCGTCGAGCTCGTCACCGGCCGGCGCATCGGCTCGCTCGACCTCGCGGCCCACACCGCGACGAGCGACGAGGGCGAGGAGTACGGCTGGGAGAAGCTCCTGCTCGCCACCGGCGCCAAGCCGCGGGAGATCCCCGGCGCCGAAGGGGTGATCTGGTACCGCACCCTCGACGACTACCGTCGCCTGCGCGAAATCGCTCCGGAGGGATCCCACGTCGTCGTGATCGGCGGCGGCTTCATCGGCTCGGAGATCGCGGCCGGCCTCGTCGGCAATGGTGTCCGCGTCACGATGCTCTTCCCCGAGCCCGGGATCGGCTTCCGTCTCTTCCCGCTCGGCCTGTCGCAGTTCGTCGCGGAGTACTACCGGGAGCAGGGCGTGGATGTGCACACCGAGGAGTACGTCAAATCGGCCTCGGGCAAGCGGGTAGAGACCGATTCCGGCCTCACGCTCGAGGCTGACGCGGTCGTCGCCGGACTGGGCGTGATCGCCGACACCGAGCTCGCCGAGTCCGCCGGGCTGGAAGTCGCCGACGGAATCGTCGTCGACGAGTACGGCCGCGTACCCGGGCACGAGGACGTCTTTGCCGCCGGCGACGTCGCGCGCTTCCCGGTCCGCGCGCTCGGGACGGCGCTCCGTATCGAGCACGAGGACCACGCGAACTCGCACGGGAAGGCCGTGGGCGCGAACATGGCCGGGGCCGGCGCACCGTACGACCATCTGCCCTTCTTCTACTCGGACCTCTTCGACCTCGGCTACGAAGCGGTCGGCCTGGTCGACTCCCGGCTGGAGGTCGTCGAGGACTGGCAGGAGCCGAACCGCAAGGGCGTCATCACGTACGTCGAGGACGGCAGGCCGCGCGGCGTGCTCCTCTGGAACGTGTGGGACAAGCTCGATGCCGCCCGCGACCTGATCCGCGCCGGAGAGGGTGCTCTTGCCGTCTAGCGCGCTTGCCCGGTCGCGCAAGCCGCGGCGCGGGACGGAGCTCGTGTGCGAGAAGGTCTTCCGGCCGCTCGCACATCCGCTCGTCCTCCTGTTCGCCCGCTTGCGCGTGCCGCCGCCCGCCGTGGTCGTCGCCGCGGGAGTTGCCGGTGTGGCAGCGGCCGTCGAGCTGGGCCGCGGCTCGCTGATCGCCGCCGCCCTGCTCGTACAGCTCAAGACGCTGCTCGACAACGCCGACGGCCAGCTCGCGCGGCTCACCGGCCGGATCAGCGCCTTCGGGCGGTACCTGGACTCCGAGGTCGACCTGCTCGTGAACGCGGCGCTCTGCGCCGGGCTGGCGTGGACGACGAAGCAACCGGCACTCGCGCTCGCCGGCTTCCTCGCGCTCACGGGCGTGCTCAGCCTCAACTTCAATGCCGAGCGGCTATCGCGTGGGGCTAACGCCGAGCCCGAGGCGGAGACCCGAAGGACAGCCGTCCTGCGGCGGATCTACGCCTTCGTCTACGCCCCCCAGGACCGGCTCGCGGAGGCACTCGTCGCGCGACGGCCGGCCCTCACGAGCCCGCTCGCCGTGTCGCTGCTCGCGAACCTCGGAATGTCGACCCAGCTCGCTGCGTTCGGGCTCCTGATCGCAGTCGGACGTCCACTCGCCTTCGCCTGGGTCGGACTGGCGGAGGTCGCCCTAATCGCGCTCGCGCTCCTTCCGCGTCGCGCGCCCAGCAGACAGGAGGAAATCGCGTGAGCAGTAACGTCTTCGAGCTTCCCGCGCACGATGCCGAGAGTGTTCGCGAGCTCACTCCGGCGGACTGGGCGCGCCTCGAGCGGAACGCCGCCGAGATCTTCTCGGCGCTCGGCCTCGACCTCGACACGCCCGGCACCCGCGACACGCCGCGGCGGTTCGTGCGTGCGCTCTTCGACGCGACGGCCGGCTACGACGGCGACCCGAAGCTGCGCACGGTCTTCCCGACCGAGCGCCCGGAGGGCGTCGAGGGGCGCCACTCGCAAATCGTCGAGGGCCCGGTCGGCTTCTACGCCCTGTGCGAGCATCACGCGCTGCCGTTCCACGGACGTGCCTACGTCGGTTATGTCGCCGGCGAAGAGATCCTCGGCATCTCCAAGCTCACGCGACTCGTGCGGCTCTACGCACGCCGCTTCACGGTGCAGGAGCGCATGGCGGAGGAGATCGCCGACGGGCTGTGCGAGCTCTCCGGGGCGCGCGGCGTCGCGGTGCGGCTCGAGGCGGCGCACATGTGCACCGCGATGCGCGGCGTCGAGGAGGACGGTTCCCTCACGGTGACAACGGTCTGGCGCGGCCTGTACGACGAGGACGCCGCCCTGCGCTCGGAGTTCCTTACTCTGACGCGGTGATCGACTCGTTCAGGGTCCTCGCGGAAGACGAGGACCTGCCGCGGTGGGACGTGCCCGAGCAGCTCGTTGCGCTGTACGGCGGAGCAATCGGCCTCGACGAGCCGTGTGTGGTGGCGAACTTCGTCGAGTCGCTCGACGGAGTGGTGGCGGTGCCGCGACTGCCGCGCTCGCACGCGGTGATCGGCGACGAGAGCGAGGCGGACCGGTTCGTGCTCGCGCTGATGCGCGCGTGCGCCGATGCGGTGGTCGTCGGCTCGGGGACGCTCCTCGCCTCCCCCAAAGGCACGTGGCGGATCGACCGCGCCTATCCGCCGGCCGCCGAGGCGCTGGCCGAGCTGCGAGCGCGGCGCGGCCGGTCCGAGCAGCCGCTCGTCGTGGTCGTCACCACCGGCGCGTCGCTCGATCCGGCTCATCCGGTGCTCGAATCCGGCGCGCTCGTGCTGACGACCGAAGGCGCTGCAGCTCGCCTGCGAGCGTCCCTTCCCGGAGCGACTGAGGTCGTCGGGGTGAACGAGGGCGAGACGGTCGACCTCGCGCGCGCGCTGGACGTGCTGCGCGACTGCAATTGCTCCGTGGTCCTCACGGAAGCAGGCCCGTCGATGTTCGGGTCCTTCGTCGCCTCCCGGCTCGTGGACGAGCTCTTTCTCACCGTCTCTCCCGTCCTCGCCGGTCGCGCCACGACCGCGCGTCTCGGGCTCGTCGAGGGCGTCGAGCTCGTCCCGCAGACGCGGGTGGCCGGGCGCCTCCGCTCGGTGCGGTCACACGGCTCGCACCTCTTCCTCCGCTACGGGCTTCGCTAGCTGCGCTTGTTGAGCTGACGGTAGAGGCGGTCGATCAGCGCGGGCATCGCCTCGAGCCGGTCCGTGATGACCCGCAGGCGGTACTCGCGGAAGTGCTCGGGCTCGACCTCGAGCGCGCCCGCGAGCGTGGCGACGACGTCGTTGGACGGCACCGGACGATTCCCGTGCACGAGGTGGTTGAGGTAGCCGGCGGAGAGCCCGGTACGGGTCGCTAGCTGCCGGTACGTCACGCCCTGCTCGTCCATCAGGCTCTGGACGGTCTCGCCGAATCCGTCCTCGCTGAACCGACGCCGCTTTGCCACCGCCTAGACCTCCTCGCCGAGCTCGGCAACATCTTGTCGATTCTCGGCGCCGCTTGCGCGGTTCCTCACGTCGACCTTGCCGTCCTCGAGGCTCTTCCGGCCCGCCGTGATGCGGATCGGGCAGCCGATCAGGTCGGCGTCGGCGAACTTCTCCCCCGCTCTCTGGTCGCGGTCGTCGAGCAGAACGTCGAGCCCGGCCGCCGAGAGCGCTTCGGCCGCCTGGAGCGCGATCTCCTCGGCCCCCGGCAGCGCCACGACGTGCGCGTCGTACGGCGCGACGGTCTGCGGCCACACGATCCCGTGCTCGTCGTGCGACTGCTCGACGATCGCCGCCATCGTGCGTGCGAGGCCGATGCCATAGCTGCCCATGACGAGCGGCTTCTCCCTCCCGTCCTCGTCCAGAAACGTAGCGCCGAACGCTTCCGAGTGGAACGTCTCCAGCTTGAAGATGTGGCCGACCTCGATCGCGGTCTCCACATGAAGCGTCCCGCCGCACTCCGGGCAGGCGTCGCCGTCCTTCGCCTGGCGGATGTCGGCGAAGGCGGGCTCGTAGTCGCGCCCGGCCTGGACGCCGCGAAGATGCTTGCCATCCTCGTTCGCCCCGGCGACGAACTGGCCCTCGCGGAGAGCCTCGTCGGCGATCACCTCGACGTCGATCCCGACAGGTCCGAGCGAGCCTCCCCCGGCTCCGAAGGCGGCACGGATCTCCTCGTCGGTGGCGGGCCGGAACGCCGCTTCGAAGAGAGTCTCGAGCTTCTCGGGGCTGAGCTTGTCGTCGCCGCGCACGAGCGCGAGGACGAGCCGATCCCCATCCTTGTCACGGATCACCACGGGGAGCGCCTTCGACGTTGCGGACTCGGCGATGCCGAGCAGCTCGGCAACTTCCTCGATCGTCGTCACGCCCGGCGTGTCGACGACCTCGGGCGCGTCGAGCGGCGGAGGAAGGTCCGGCGGATCGGGCGTGCCGCGGGCGGCCTCGACGTCGGCGAAGTAGTCGCCGTTCTCGCAGCGCATCAGCTCGTTCTCGCCCGAGCCGGTCGGCGCGAGGAAGCCGAGCGACTCCTTCCCCCCCATGGTTCCGGACTCCGCCTCGACGAGATAGGCCTCGAGGCCGCAGCGCTCGAAGATCCGTGCATACGCCCCGGCGTGCGCCCTGAACGCAACGTCCAGCGCGGCCTCGTCGGCGTCGAACGTGTACGCGTCCTTCATGATGAACTCGCGGAGGCGCA
>Ga0308173_10001698_pt1 | contig 11219 bp, 6 predicted proteins | sample PhyPR1_FD_203716 | JGI IMG/M metagenome (GOLD analysis project Ga0308173, IMG submission 203716) | Soil microbial communities from UC Gill Tract Community Farm, Albany, California, United States - DLSLS.P.R1 | ecosystem: Environmental > Terrestrial > Soil > Agricultural land | place: USA... | reverse complement strand
GGCGGAGGTCCGCGCGCTCAAGGCACGTCGCGGCGAGCTGTCCGACCAGCTCAACTCGGCCGTCGGGCGCCGCCGCGACGTCGCGCGCCAGCTGCAGACCGCGAGCGGGGCTGACCGTTCAGGGCTTGAGCAGCGGCTCGGCGTCCTTGACGCACGCATCGCGCGCCTGGAGTCTTCCATCGATGAGACCGGGCAGCAGCTCGCCTCGGTGCCGGTGGAGTTGGTCTCGCAGCAGGAACCCGCCCGGGGTTCCCGCCCCACGATTTCCATGAATGCCGTGATCCCGGTCCTGATCGTCTTCACCATCTTCGTGCTATGCCCTCTCGCGCTCGCGGCCGCCCGCTCGCTCTGGAAGCGAGGGTCGATGCCACGCGCCCTGCCGGATCGGGATACCACGGCGAGGCTGGAGCGCATGGAGCAGGCGATGGATGCCATCGCCATCGAGATCGAGCGCGTCTCGGAGGGGCAGCGCTTCGTGACCCGCCTGATGTCGGATGGCAGGACGGCGCTACCAGTGGCGAATCATCAGGGTGAGCAGGTGCGCTGACGACCGTTCAGATCTTCCAGCTCAGCTTCGCCAGGTCCGCGTCAGTCAGCAGGTGCCAGTCTTCCGGATAGTCCCGCACGCGACGCACGGCGCCGTCGCTCCAGAAGATGAGCGACCGGCCACTCCGCCGGTCATAGCTGGAGAACGGCATCTCCCTCACCTTCCATCGCGCCCCGTCTTCGTCCACGAAGACGCGCTCACGCTCGATCGTGTCCGCCTCAGGGGCCGTGTCGGGGTGCTGCGACCTGTCCATCGGCTGAGGTGAGGGAAGACAAAAGAGAACGGAGCGTCGCACCTGGAGAGGTGCGCCGCCGGGAATAGACGGAAACTGTACCACAGGTTCCACCCGGTCAACGGCCTGGTCGCATGTCCTCCTTTGACGATCGCTTCGCCTTCGCCGCCGGAGCGTATGCCACATACCGGCCACGCTATCCCGCCGCGCTCTTCGACTGGCTGCGCCGGCGGTTGCCGGACGCCCGACGCGTGTGGGATTGCGGCACCGGAAACGGCCAGGCGGCGTCCTCCCTTGCCGAACGGTTCGAGCTCGTAGTAGCCACCGATGCGAGCCTTGCGCAGCTTGCGCACGCCGATCACGCGAACACGCCTCGATATGTGGCGATGACGGCCGAAGCCTGCGCGCTTCGCATCCACTCGCTGGACCTGGTGACGGTCGCGCAGGCGCTCCACTGGTTTCACCGCGGCGCTTTCTTCGACGAAGTGCGCCGCGTGCTCGCTCCCGGTGGGCTGATCGCCATCTGGAGCTACGGGATCCCGACGGTGGGGCCGGCGATCGACGACGTGCTTCGTCATTTCCATGACGTCGAGGTCGGACCGTTCTGGTCTCCCGCGCGTCGATTGGTGGAAAGCGGCTATCGGGGAGTCGAGCTTCCATTCATCGAGGAGCCGACGCCACTCTTCGAGATGGAAGCGTCGTGGACCCTCGCGCAGCTCGGTGGCTATCTGTCCACCTGGTCGGCGGTGGGGAAGTACCGTGCGATGAACGCTCGCGACCCTGTGCCTCAGGTCATGCACGCCCTGGGCGAACGCTGGGGAGGGCTGGAGAGTGTGCGCCCCGTGCGGTGGCCGCTGACGCTCCGGGTCGGATCGTCACGCTGAGCGGAACGTGCCGCGACCTGATCGTGGCAACCTGCACGATCTCGTGCACAATGCCAGAAGTGCACGCCGAGGTGGTCTGGCACATTCGACCGAAGCGAGCGGACGGAATTCCCGAACTGATGATCGATGCGATCCAGTGACGGACAGCGTGACCGGAGTGTGAGAGCGGACACAAGTGGCCCCGGCGTTGCCAATGAAGCGGCATCCGCACGGGTGTCCTGTGCCCGTTGGATTCAGTCGAAGCCTGTCGCGCTTCCTCGTTGCCTGATCCCCTCACGTCGCCTCCGATGCGTCTCCGCTACCTCATTCTCGCGATGTCCGGTGTCGTCGTGGCCTCGAGCGCCTGCTCGGTGGATGCCACGGCGCCGCAGCCCCTCGCCGTGCCGACAAGCGCCGGTCAGTCAAAGGGCCAGAAGACGGCGGTGATCGGCGCGACGGATGACGACTCATCCACCTACACATTCCAGATTGATCCGCGGCGCGACAACTACCTGCAGTTCGGTGCGCACGGGCTCTGGCTGCCCGCACGCTCGGTCTGCGATCCGGCCACGTCCGAGTATGGCATGGGCACGTGGAATCTCGCCTGCTCGCCGCTCACGACGAGCATCACGATCACGGCCAAGGTGCGCGGTGCATCAGGCGGCCTGCCGCGCGTGGATTTCGAGCCGGCGCTGCGTTTCAGTCCCGCCCAGGGTGTCTACCTCACGTTGAGCGTGAAGGGAAAGAAGGCGGAACAAGCAGCGGCGATGTCGATCCTGTACTGCGCGACCAGCACGGAGAAGGGCTGCGTCGATGAGTCCCTGGCTGATCCCACGCTCGCCACGGTGCTGGACCGGCCCGACCACCTCGTCTACCGCCGCATCAAGCACTTCAGCGGGTATCTGGTGGCCGAACGGGACCTGGCAGCAGAACTGTACTAGGCACTCGTCGCGCCGCCCCGACGCCGGGGCAAACGCGGGCCGGCGATGTCGCACGTTGAGTGCGACACGTCCGGCCCTCGCGCCGCAGCAGACCTTTACTCCTCGAGCATCCGGTGACCTCGTCGAACGACGGCTCCGTCCAGGCTCGCCTTCAGTTCCCACTGCCCGTGGATCGGGCGAGTGAGGAAGTGTCGGCGCGCGCACTGGCGGAGGAGGGACGGGCGCTCGACCGACTCGGCCGTCGCGCCGAGGCACGCGCGTTGTTCGAGCGTGCACTGCACAGCCTCGATGCCTCATCCTCATCCACGGCGTCGGCGCTGCTGCGCTGGATCGCGCGCTCCCACGAAGTGGATGCCGAATACGAGACAGCGGCCGACTGCGCCGAGGCGGCCGTGGCGGTCGCGGAGGCGCACGCGGACCGCAGTGCGCTCGGGCACGCGCTCAACGTGCTCGCGGCGGTTCGGTGGCGGCTCGGCGAGCTGGACGTCGCCGAACGAACATTTCATGACGCGCTGACGCGTGGCACGAGCACCGACGATCCGCGACTCTATGCCGACGTCACGACCAACCTCGGGTCGCTCGCCCGTGTTCGCGGCGACGCGCGCACCGCGGTGCGGTTCTATCACGACGCGCTGGCGCACGGGCGGCGGCATTCGCTGCTCGACAACATCGTCGGCACGCTGAACAACCTCGGGATCGTGAATCTCGAGCTCGGCCGCCATGACGAAGCCGAGTCGGCATTCAGTGAAGCGCTCTCCATCGCCAACGCGCTGGGCGGCCTCTCGATGCGCATCCAGCTCGAGGTGAACGTCGCGTTGCTGGAATCGGAGCGGCGTGACTTCGCCGAGGCGAAGCGTCGCTGCGATCACGCCATGGAGCTCGCCACCCACCTGGGCGACTCGCGCGCGAATGGTGAAGCGGAAAAGGTCTACGGCGTCATCGCGCGCGAGACGGGCGACTTGTTGGGCGCCGAAGCGCATCTGCGTCGTGCACGCCTGCTGGGGGCCGATACACGCGATCTCACGCTGGAAGGCGACGCGAGTCAGGAACTGGCGGAACTGTATCAGCGACTGGGACGCCATCGCGAGACGTTGCAGGCACTGAACGACGCATACCGCTGCTTCACGCAGCTCCGCGCGCGCCACGAGCTGGCCGACGTCGGTCGCCGCATGGCGCGCCTCGAGGGGGACTTCCTGGAGGCGGTGCGCCGATGGAGCGATGCCATCGAATCGAAGGATGCCCACACCCAGGGCCACTGCGAACGAGTGGCGGACCTGTCGGGCGCGCTGGCGTCGAAGGCGGGCGTTGACGAGAGCTTCCTCTTCTGGTTCCGCATCGGCGCCATGCTCCACGACGTCGGCAAGCTGATCGTCCCGGCGGAGGTACTCAACAAGCCGGGGCAGTTGAGCCCGGACGAGTGGGCAATGGTTCGCCAACATCCTGCAGCCGGCGTGCAGATGCTCGGCGAAGTCCGCTTCCCGTGGGACGTGCTGCCGATGATCCGGGGCCATCACGAGCGGTGGGACGGAAAGGGATACCCCGATCAGTTGCGCGGGGAGGACATTCCGCTGGCCGCACGCATCCTGTGCATCGCCGATGTCTACGACGCCCTGACGACGGAGCGCAGCTACAAGCGCGCCTTCTCGCACCTCGAGGCGATGGAGATCATGCGTCGCGAGGCCGGCAAGCAGTTCGATCCGCACATCTTCGCGCGGTTCGAGGAGCTGGTGCGCCGCGGCGCGGCGGCATCGCGGCCGGTCTCACGACGGGCGACGCCACCGCGACGCATCGCCGCCGCGACAGCGACCGGTGATTCCGAGGAAGACGACCTCACGGGGGCGCTGGTGCGCCGCGCCTTCACCAACGTCACGACCGCCGTGCTGGCGGAACGCCGGCGCGCGGGCGGCGCCGTATCGCTGCTCGTCGCCGACGTCGATCAGTTCAAGCTCGTGAACGACACCCACGGTCACCTCACGGGCGACGACGCGTTGCGTCTGGTGTCTGGCGTGATCCGCGACCAGCTGCGCCCGGGCCAGTATGTCGGGCGATATGCCGGTGACGAGTTCGTGGTGCTGCTGCCCGGTGTGGATGCGGCAGCGGCCGTGGCATTCGCGAACGAGCTGCGTCGCGCCGTTGCCGCGGCGCCAATTCCGCTGCGCGAGGACGCAGGCAAGACGGTGACGGTCACCCTCTCGATCGGGGTGGCCACGTCGCCGATGCACGGCGATGGATTCGAGACACTGTTCACGGCTGCCGACCGCGCGCTGTTCGAGGCCAAGCGCGAGGGGCGAGACAAGGTGGTTGGCGCACTCGCAGCGAGTGATGGGCCGCCGCCGCTCGTGTTGAACCGTTTCGTGGGTCGCGTGCCGGAGCTGCGTGCGCTCGTCACCGCACTGGACGACAGTGCGCACGGCTCGCCGCAGGTGCGCGTCGTGATTGGTGAGGCGGGCGTGGGCAAGTCCACGATGCTGCGGCAGTTGCTGCCCGAGATGCGCCTGCGCGGCGTGACCCTCGTCGCGGGCCGCGCGCTGGAGAGCGAGAACCGCGCGTCATACGGACCGTGGGCTGAGCTCGTGCTCGCGCTCCACGAAGCCGGACTGGCGCCGGCAGGGCCATGGCCCCTCCTCGAGCGTCTCGTGCCGGCGCTCCGTCCGGCTGGTGCGACTCCCTCCATCGTGCCGCTCGACCCCAGCCAGAGCCATCAGCTGCTTCAGGAGCTGGTACGGTTCCTTCGTGCCGCGAGCGAATCGCGACCACTCGCGCTGCTGCTGGAAGACCTGCACTGGGCTGACGCCGCGAGCTGGGATGCGCTGGAATATGTGCTGGCACAGCTGGTCACCGAGCGTATCTGTGTGCTGGCGAGCCTGCGGAGCGAGGAAGCGGCCTACGGTCTCGTGCGCGAGCGTCGGCAGCGCCTGTCGCGCGACGAGCGCTCGCGCGAGCTGCGCGTGGAGCGCCTGACGGCGGCCGAAGTGCGCGAATGGCTCCAGGGCGCGCTGCATCGCTCGGAGCTCGGCGACGACCTGCTGGACTTCGTGCTGCGGCACACCGAAGGCAACCCGTTCCTCGTCATGCAGCTCCTGCGCACGATGAACGAAGCGGGCGTCTTCACCAACACGGGCAGTGCATGGGTGTGGACGATCCCGGCCACCCTGTCGCTGCCCGCGGGCATGTCCGATCTCGTGGCGCGCAGGCTGGCGCGCCTCCCGGTGGATGCGGCGAGGATCCTCGTCACCGCAGCGGCTATCGGCCGCACCTTTTCGCTCGAGCTGGTCGCCGAGGCGTCAGGTGCCGAGATGGAAGCCGTGCTGGATGCGGTGGACAGCGGACTGGCGACGTCCGTACTGGAGCCGGTGCACGAGTCGGATGACGACACCTATCGATTTGCGCACACCCTGCTCGTGGATGCGGTGCTTCACACTGTGAGCCCGGCACGCCAGCGCCTGATACACCGTCGCATCGCCGACCTGCTGGCGGTGCGAAACCCGGATGCGGTGGACGCGGTGGCGTGGCATTATGCGCGCAGCGGCGACGGCTCGCAGACGTACACGTGGTGCCGCAGCGCTGCGGAACGTGCGATTGCCCGCTATGCGCTCGACGACGCGACCCGCTTTCTCGAGCTGGCGCTCGAGCACGCGAGCTCCGATGACGAGCGTGCGGCGGCGCAGGACGAACTGGCGCGCGCCGCCGAACTCTCGGGGCGATGGCACGACGTGGCCCGGTGGTGCGAGGCCGTGCTCGGCAACGTGCTGGTCACGGCGCATCCAGTGCGTGCACTGCCGGTGCTGCAGCGGCGGCTCAATGCCCTCGTGCGCCTCGGCCAGGCAGCGCCCGATACCGAGGAGGCGTGTCGCGACCTGCTCGCACTGGCCGAACGCGATGGCTCGCGGAACGACGTCGTGCACATCCGGTCGCTGCTCGTGCAGGCGCTGGCGCGCATGGGGCGCACGCAGGAGGCCGTGGACATCGCGATGGAGTCCGTCGTGCTTGCCGAGTCGGGCGGCGACGAGGCTTTGGTGTGCGAGGCGTTGCACCGCCTCGGGATCACGCTGATCGCGGGACGCCCGGGCGAGGCGGTGGAGCTGCTGATCAAGCTGGTGGCGCGTGCGAGGAAGCGCGGCGATCGCGCGATGGAGGCGCGTGCGTTCCTTTCCCTCGGCGTGGCGCGCACCCGGGCACGCGACGACCACGGCGGCGCCGAAGCGTTCCGTGCGGCGCTCTCGGTGGCGCGCGCCGCGCACGCGCTCGACGTGGCAGCCAGTGCGTCGATGAACCTCGGCGTGCTCGAGCTCCGGCGCGGCGACTTCGCCGCCGCGCAGGAGGCATGCAAGGATGCACTGCGGCTCTATACCACCCTGCGCAACAACGCCAACCGCCTCGCGGCGCTTTACAACCTCGCCAGCCTGGAGCGCGAGCGCGGCGACGCGGAGGCGGCGCTCGCGTTGTATCGCGAGACGGCGGCACTCGCCGAGCAGCTGGGCGCGGCGGACATCGCGATTGGCGCGCATGCTGGCGCTGGCGTAGCGGCGCTGCGGCTGGACGACGTCGCGGCGGCGCGCCTTGCGCTGCGCGCGGCAGAGGCGGCGCTCGGGGACCGCTCCGACTGGTGGTTCCAGGGACGCGAGCTGCTCGAATCGCTGGCGGTCCGGCTATGTGCGCACGATGGACAGTTCGCCGCGGCGCGAAAGCGATTCCATGCGGCCGTCGCCCGCCTGGAGTTGATGGAGGTCTATGCAGCCGCCTGGATGGTCGCCGATTGCGGCGCCGAGCTGGCGGAGCAGGATCTGGGGATCTGGCGCGTGGTCGAACGCTTCACCACGCATGATGCAGTGCAGGAATTCGTTCCCCTGGCAGCGCGATTTACGGCGCTGCGCGACCTCGCTGATCGGCCGACGGGCGTCCACGCCGTGATCCCGGCCGGCCGACTGTCACGTGACGAGCCGGCAACGGCAGCTCGCTGACAACTTTCCGTCCCGATGACCGAATCGGGACAAAATTCACCACCGAAGCTCCTGATGCGCGTGGCAGAACGCCAAGATTCGCGCATTCTGCACGATCGGTCTCCTCGTCAGGGTCGGTCACGAGGCCGGATCGGACGGGACAAGATGGCCGGTCGGTGGCGCGAGGACGCGCCCGCGAGGACAGTCTGACAGGTGTAAGCGGGCTCGTCGAGTGGTCCCGGCATTGCCAAAGCATGGGTGTCAACTCTGTTGTCCCCTTCCTTCCAGAGCCCTCCCCGGCTCGAGGTTCCGAATGCGAATGCCGATGATGGCGCGCTCGCGAGTGTCGCTCGTCCCGTTGCTGACCACCGTGGCGACCGCGAGCCTTCTCCTTGCCGGCTGTTCGGGTGACGCGACGTCACCGAGTGCAGCCCAGCCGAAGACCGTGTCCGCCCTGCGGACCTCGCCGTTCGTGCCCAATGACGCCCAGCGGGCGCTCGTTGGCGTGTCGGACGGCACCTACACGTTCGAGATCGACCCGTCCCAGGCGCAGTCGCTGCAGTTTGGCGCGAGCCACCTCGACATCCCGGCCAACGCGGTCTGCGACCTGGCGTCGTCGAGCTACGGCGCGGGCACGTGGAATGACGAGTGCGCGCCGCAGACGGAGCCGTTCACGATCACGGCCACGGTGAAGAACGCCGCGACCGATCATCCGAGCGTGGAGTTCGAGCCCGCGCTCCGCTTCAGCCCGGCGTCGAACACGAATCTGTATCTGTACGTGACGGACCAGGCGACGCTGGATGCGACGAAGGTCATGAAGTACTGCAACGCGGCGGGCTGCGTGGACGAGGCGTTGACCGACCCGGACCTGCGCTCGAACGTCGACGTGGAGAACAAGGTGGTGTTCCGTCGGATCAAGCACTTCAGCGGGTATGTCGTCGCGGAGTTCAGCGCCGGCTCGCTCGATGTCTCGATCGGCTTCTGAGCCGCTCGCGTTCCGCTTCGATCCTTCATGAACCTTGATTCCTTCCACGGGTGGCGCGCGAGGCCGTGCGCTGCCGTTCAGGAGCCTACTACCATGATCCGTCGCATTGCGTTGACGCTCGGCATGGGCGTCGCAGCCGTGACCGCAGGAAGTCGGATGGTGCCGTCGACGACGGCCGCCAATTCCTCCGCGGCCTTCCAGGTGGCCTCCGGCGTGACGCCGGCCGGCCCGAAGCTTCCGAGCACGCCCAGCCGCTCGGGTTACATCGTGGCCTCGAGCTGAGGTCAGTCGTCATACCGCAGGACGGCCCGCCTCGGCGGGCCGGACGGTGCCCGGCGGCCGCACTTTGCGCGGGTCTCCGGGCACCGTTCGCTCCGGTAACACCCCTCCCGATCCCGGTCTTCCCCCGTGGCATCGTCCTCCGACAACACCGCGCGAGCCATGCACCTCCGCCTCGTCGAATCACCGGCGGAGCACCCGTCGACGCGCGCCCTGATCGAGGACGCGCGAGCGCTCGACAAGCTCGGCCGACGCTCCGAGGCACGCGCCCTTTACGAGCAGGCGCTGCACAGTATCAGCTCGCCCTCCCCATCTCTGGCCTCGATGCTCATGCGCTGGATCGCGCGCAGCTACGAGGTGGACGCGGACTACAAGGCAGCGGAAGACTGTGCGGAAGCGGCAGTGGCGACCGCCGAGCTGGGAGACGAGCGGAACGCGCTCGGGCACGCGCTGAACGTGCTGGCTGCGGTGCGCTGGCGGCAGGGCGATCTGGATCACGCCGAGCAACTGTTCCATCAGGCGCTGGAACGCGGCACGAGCACCACCGACCCGCGGCTCCAGGTGGACGTGATGACGAACCTGGGGACGCTGGCGAGCATTCGCGGCGATTTCCGGGAAGCGCTCCGCTACTACCAGGACGCGTTGGCGCACGGCCGCCTCTACTCGCTGCTCGACAACATCCTCATCGCGCTGAACAACCTCGGCATGGCGAACATGGCGCTCGGGCGCCACGACGCCGCCGATGACGCCTTCACCGAAGCGCTCACGATCGCCAACGCGCTCGGCGGTCTCTCGACGCGAATCCAGCTCGAGGTGAACTCCGCCGCGCTGCAGATCGAGAAGCGCGACTTCGTGGAAGCCAAGCGCCGCTGCGACCGTGCGATGGCGCTCGCCGAGCACCTCGACGACGCGCGCGCCAACGGCGAAGCCGAGAAGGTGTACGGCATCATCGCCCGCGAGACGGGCGACCTCGCCGCCGCGGAGGAGCACCTGACCGGTGCCCGCGCCATGGCGGCGGCATCGAACGACCTCGCCTTGGAGGGCGATACCAACCGCGAGCTCGCGGAACTCTACCAGCGGCTCGGCCGGAACCGCGAGACGCTCCAGGCGCTCAACCGCGCCCACTCCTGCTTCACCCAGCTGCGCGCGCGCCACGAGCTGGCCGACGTGGGACGCCGCATGGCGCGCCTCGAGGGCGACTTCCTCGACGTCGTGCGCAAATGGGGTGAATCGATCGAATCGAAGGACATCCACACGCAGGGTCACTGTGAGCGGGTGGCCGACCTCTCCACGGCGCTCGCCGCCAAGGCGGGGTTCGACGAGAACTCGCTCTTCTGGTTCCGCATCGGCGCGCTGCTGCACGACGTGGGCAAGCTGATCGTGCCCGCCGAGGTGCTGAACAAGCCGGGCAAGCTCACGGACGAGGAGTGGGCGCTGGTGCGCAAGCACCCCGAGGCGGGGGAGCAGATGCTGGCCGACGTGCAGTTCCCGTGGGACGTGGCGCCGATGGTGCGCAGCCACCACGAGCGGTGGGACGGCAAGGGCTATCCCGACGGCCTGGCGGGTGAGGACATCCCGCTCACGGCACGCATCCTCTGCGTGGCCGACGTCTACGACGCGCTGACGACGGAGCGCAGCTACAAGCGCGCGTTCTCGCAGCTCGAGGCGATCGAGATCATGCGTCGAGAGATCGGCAAGCAGTTCGATCCGCAGCTGTTCGCCAAGTTCGAGGAGATGGTGCGTCGTGGTCGCGTGAATGCGCCGGCAGCTTCGCAGCGCGCAATGCCCGCGCGCCGCACGGGAAAGAACGGCGCCGTGATGGTGTCCGAGGAAGACGACCTCACGGGCGCGCTGGTGCGCCGCGCGTTCACCAACGTCATCACGGCGGTGCTCGCCGAGCGGCGTCGCACCGGTGCGCCGGTGACGCTGCTCGTCGTGGACGTGGACCAGTTCAAGTCCGTGAACGACACCTATGGTCACCTCGCGGGCGACGACGCGCTGCGGCTCGTCGTGGGCGTGATCCGCGAGCAGCTCCGGCCCGGGCAGTACGTCGGGCGGTACGCCGGTGACGAGTTCGTGGTGCTCCTGCCCGGCCTCGATGCCGACGGCGGTCGCGCGATCGCCGAAGACATCCGCCGCAAGACGGCGGAGATGCCGATCCCGCTGCGCGACCAGCCGGACCGCACGATGAGTGTGACGCTCTCCATCGGCGTGTCCACAGCGCCGGAGCACGGCGAGTCCTTCGAGGCGATGTTCACCGCCGCCGACCGCGCGTTGTTCGAGGCCAAGCGCGAAGGGCGTGACAAGGTGGTGCTCGCGGGCGCGGAAGGCGAGTCCGCGCCGCAGCTCGTGCTCAACCGCTTCGTCGGCCGTGCGGCCGAGCTGCGCTCACTGGTGACGGCACTCGACGTCAGCGTACACGGCACGCCGCA
>Ga0308173_10001697_pt1 | contig 11221 bp, 8 predicted proteins | sample PhyPR1_FD_203716 | JGI IMG/M metagenome (GOLD analysis project Ga0308173, IMG submission 203716) | Soil microbial communities from UC Gill Tract Community Farm, Albany, California, United States - DLSLS.P.R1 | ecosystem: Environmental > Terrestrial > Soil > Agricultural land | place: USA... | reverse complement strand
TTCAGCGCCGTCCTGGGCGCGACTGGCGGTTGATTGGCCGCATGGCGCGGGCGTTCGACGCCCGCGGCATCCAGGTGATCCACGCGCATCAGTACACCCCGTTCTTCTACGCCGCATTGGCGAAGCTGCTGAGCCGTGGTCGGCCGCGTCTCATATTTACCGAGCACGGCCGGCACTATCCGGACGTGGTCGGACGGACGCGCCGCCTCGGCAACCGGGTGCTGTTGGCACGAGTCGCCGACGAGGTGAATGCAGTGTGTCAGTTCAGTGCTGACGCGCTGAGTCGCGCCGATGGGTTCGGCGCGCGGGCGGTCTCCGTCATCGAGAACGGGATCGAGTTGGACCGCTACGTCGTGCAGCGCGATCGCGCGGCGGCCCGAAAGAACGTCGGACTCGCACCGAACCGGCGCTACATCATCAACGTCGCTCGATTCCATCCAGTGAAGGACCAGCGCACGCTCGTCGCAGCCTTCGCCCTGGTTGCCGCCAGCCATCCCGATGTCGATCTGCTCCTCGTCGGCGATGGTCCCGAGCGGAGCGCGATCGAGGCCCAGGTGGCGTCGATGGGTGTGAGCGACCGGGTGATCTTCACCGGTATTCGCAGCGACGTCCCGGCCGTTCTGGCCGCCGCCGACGTGTTCTGTCTGTCGTCGGTCAGTGAGGCGGCTTCACTCACCCTCCTGGAGGCGATGGCCAGCCGGCTGCCGGTGATCGTGTCGGACGTTGGCGGCAATCCGGAAATCGTCCGTGATGGCATCGACGGGATCCTCGTTCCGCGAGGCGACGCGCATGCATTTGCGGCCGCGTTTACCCGGGTGCTCGCCGACCACGCTTTGGGCACGCGGATGGGCGCGGCTGGTGCGCAGCGCGTCCGCGAGCACTACCAGTTGGACCGCACCATTGCGCGGTACGGGGAACTCTACCAGCGGCTCGCGGGTGCGGCGTGACTGTTCCGAGACGCTTCTGGAAGCGCGCGCTCCTCGAGTACGTGGAGTACGACTCGAGCCTTGCCCGGTGGCTCATCGCCGTCGGCGGGGCATCGATCGCAGTCTTCTGGGGGGTCGTCGGCGAGCCTGATCGCAAATTTCGGCTGATGTGCCGGCTCCATCGCAACGGCGGGTCCGGTGCCGTGACCCGATGGGTGGAGCGAACCATCGGCAGGTTGACCCGCCTCGAGCGGCAAGGCCACTCGACGGGACTGTTCGACTTTTACGGCCGCCACGTCGCCACCGCGGCTGTCGAGGCGAGGCCTGACCTGGTTCGTGATCCCACGAGAATGCTCGGACATCGTGTGCTGGTGGTCAAGAGTCCACAGGGGCGCGAACGGGGCGTGATCGTGGTGGACTATTCCTACGTCTTCCCCCTGTTCGATGCGTTCTTCGACCTGGCGGCGATTGCCGAACGCTATACGATCGTCCTCGAGCCGAGCTGGCGGGGTCTGTGCTCGGAAGACCTGCTCGCGTTTTCACGCCACCCCTATCCGGTATTCGTGGAGACCATCGAACCCCGGGACGTCGCCTTCCTCGAGGCGATAGGCGCGAATTTCGTGGTCGTGCCGACGGCGGCCAATTGGTGGGTGGACTTCCGCAAGATGGCCACCCAGGAGGGCGCGACCCGAGACATCGACGTGATCATGATCGCCGGCTGGTACGAGTTGAAGCGTCATTGGCGCTTCTTCAAGGTGCTCGCCGAGCTGAAGCGACGCGGCCATGTGCTCAAGGTCGTCCTCGTCGGCTATCCGCAAGGGCTGACCCTGGCGAATATCGAGGCCGACGCGCGCGCCCTGGGAGTGCTCGATATGGTGACCTTCTTCGACTCCGTGAACGGCGACGAGGTTGGGCAGCTGTTGCAGCGCTCGAAGGTCAGCGTGCTGTGGTCCAGGAAAGAGGGGGCGAACCGATCGATCGTCGAGTCGCTCTTTGCGGATGTGCCGATCATCGTTCGCGATGGACTGAGTTACGGGTATCGTTACCCGTACATCAACGACATGACCGGCAGATTTGCTTCCGAGCATAACCTTGGCGACGTGATTCTCGAGACGCTCGCCGACCGCGCTCGCTTCCGGCCGAGAGAGTGGGCGCTGGCCAACATGACGTGTCATCGTGCCGCGTCCCTGGTGTCCGAGGCCGTTCGCGCCGTCGCGGTCAGGCAGGGCGAGCCATGGACGACCGGCATCGTCACCAAGGTCGTCATGCTCGATGCGCAGGCGTATTGGGATCCCTCCGATCGCGCCAGGTTTGCCGCCGATTATGATTTTCTGCGCTCATGCCTGAGATCATCGCCTCATGCGACTGCCCGGCCGGCCGATCCCGTTTTTCAGCTCCAGCCGACGGATTGAAGCCTCTCCTGGTCTACCCGACGGCGGGTGAGACGGCGGGCGTTGCCGTTGCCTCACTCTCGGATCCAACGGCGCAGGCGTGAGTACGTAGTCTCATGCGAGTCACACGGGTGCCTACCGTCAGCGTCGTCGTGCCGACCTTCAACCGGGCCCGGCTGCTCGGCGAGACACTGACCGGTATCACGACCCAGTCCGTCCCGCCTCATGAAGTGATCGTGGTGGACGACGGCTCGACTGACGACACGAGCGATGTGGTGAGTCGATTCGGCGCAGTCTGCCGCTACGTGCGGATCGCCAACTCCGGGGACTTGGTGGCCAGGAATGTCGGCGTGCGCAGCGCAACCGGGGACCTGGTCGCGTTCTGCGACAGCGACGATCTCTGGAGGCCCAACTTTCTCGAGGCGATGATTCGGCTGTGGGAGCTCAGACCGGAGGCGAAAGTTGCGTATTGCGATTTCAGCACGGTCAGGGATGGCGCCTGGTCGACGGTGACGAAATTCCAGACGGCGCCGGCGGGGTTCTGGGATGGCCTGAGTCCGCTGTCGGAAGGGTACGGAGTGTTTGAACATCCCGTAGTGGAGCGGGTCATCCATTTCCAGCCGTTTTTTGCCTCCTGTATTGTCGTGCAGCGGGAGTTCTTCTTGGCCACCGGCGGCTGGGACGAAGGCGTTGGGCGAACGCTCGGGTCCGACTTTGCCACGGTGCTGCGGCTGGCGGAACACACGCCTTTTGGGGTCGTGTCGCGGCCGCTGGCGGGCATCCGCAAGCACGCCGGCAACTTCTCGGCAGACGTGGTCAAGATGCAGCTCGGCGACAGCCGGGTGCTCGAATACGCACTCGCGACCAGAGCGTGGCCGGACGCCGTGCGCCGGGCTGCTCACGCGAGCGTGCGCGCGCGTCGCAAGAACGCCCTCGACCTGTCCTTCGATCGTCGCGAGTTCGCGGAAGTGCAGCGCGTGTTCGAGTTGCTGCGGGCCGGGCCTCGTCAGGAGTGGCGGGTCCGTCTGAAAGCAGTGATCGCGGGTCTTCCCCGGCCGATTGCCAGTGCTGTCGCGACCCCGCTGATTGTGCTGCGATCCATCTGGCAATCGATGCGCCGTCCGAGCACGGACGATTCGGCGGCCGAGCGCGCGCGCGATCTGAGCTCGCCGGCTCGCGTTGAGAGGCGGGTCTGAGATGGCCCAGTCCGTGGCTCCCAAGTGCGTTTTGCTCTCAGACATGTTTCCGCCGGCGCTGGGTGGATCGGCCGTCCTGTTCGCGAACTTGTACAGCAGGATCGGGCTGCCGGTCACGGTCCTGACCAACTCGCGGCCGGAGATGCCGGCGGGGTTCTCGTATATCCCGAATGTCGCGATCGACCCGCGCCACCGCGGGATCGTCGGCCGCGCCGCGATGCGTCAGCACTGGAAGCTGACCGGTGTGGTTCGCGCGCTCGCCCCAGCTGTCGTCCACTGCGGCCGGATGCTGCCCGAGGGGATTCCCGCGACGCTGGCGACGCTCACCGCCCGTGCCCTCCCATTCGCCGCCTGGACGCACGGTGAGGAGATCAACTCCGCGCTGCAATCACGGGAGCACACGTGGTTGATGCGGCGGGTTCATCGTCATGCCAGTCTGTTGCTGGCCAATTCGAGGAACACGCGTGAGGTGCTCGAGCGCGTGGGCGCGGAGGGTTCGAAGATTCGCGTCATCTACCCCGGAGTCGATGCGGAGCGGTTCGAGGTGCGGACGCAGCCCCGGACCGATCAGGGCAAGGTGCTGTTGTCGGTTGGGCGACTGCAGCGGCGCAAAGGTCACGATCTCGTGCTGCGCGCTCTGCCCGCTTTGCTGAAGCGACACTCCACGCTGCGTTACGTGATCGTTGGTGACGGGGAAGAGCGGCCGCGGCTCGAATCGATGGCCCGCGAGCTCGATGTGACGGCGCAGGTGACCTTCGTCGGCGAGGTCTCGGACGATCTGCTGCCCGGCTACTTCGGCGCGGCTGACATCTTCGTCCTCCCCAATCGGGTCGAAAAGGGGGACTTCGAGGGGTTCGGCATTGTGTTCCTCGAGGCTGCCGCGGCCGGGTTGCCGACAGTCGGCGGCCGGTCCGGCGGCGTACCGGAGGCGGTTCTCGAGGGGGAAACCGGGCTCCTGGTCGATGGCACGGACCCCGCGGAGCTGGAGGGCGCCCTCCACCGTCTGCTGGTGGATCGCACGCTGGCCCGATCGCTCGGAGAGGCGGGTCAACGGCGCGTGCGTCAGGAATTCACCTGGGACGCGTCCGCCGCCCGCTTGCGTGAGGCGCACTTCGAGATGGCCGCACGGCTGTGAGTGATACGATCCACGTGTGTCGCTCGACCCGACGTTCAGCGACCGACCTCGGATGCGCGGCGCCGAGCGCGCACTGCCGGCGATTTCAAAACGGTAACTCGAACACGGTTTCAGCGCCGGGTCGCCTGGACTCGGGTCGTTTACGCTTGGAAACCGCACTCTGCCCCCGCGGCCCGGTCCTTGCCTGAAGCTATCGAATACAGCGGACTGGATGTCGGGCGATCGCGGTCGAAGGTGAGGAGCAATGAGTTTTCACGACGGGAAGGACATGTCACGGCGCGACCTGCTGGCCGCCATGGCTCGGATCGGAGCGGCAGCTCCTCTCGCATTGTCGACCGCGGCCGCAGCCGCACAGTCGCCGCGGCCACCTGCGAACGTGCGAGTGCTGACGGCCGACGGTCTACTCGGGACGAAGGCTGTCCTGACGCCCAACGACATCTCTTTCCTGGGCTACATCCGGTTCTCGGGTGAACACGACCTGTGGTACACGTATGGTCAGTTGGCGCTCCGCCGCGCAGGCGGCCAGTTGAGGGCGTTCACTGCCGGGAATGTCACCGACAACTATCCGCTGCTCGAATACACGCTACCGGATACGCCGAACGCCAGCGTTGCTGCAGCTCCATTCGCGACGCTGACGCGCAACTGGGGAACCGTGGGGCCCGATCGGCTGTTGACCGGCGGTTCGCTGGGCGCGGTCATGGGCGGACTTTACTGGGATCAAGGGCGTAACGCCCTGTGGTGGTCCTATGGGGACAGCTACGTCCCGGTGCAAAAGCATCCCACCCTTGGGTGCGCAGTGCTCAACGACTCTGCCGGCACGGCAAAATTCTGCGGTCCATGGCGCACCGAATGGCAGAGCCAACGCACGCGCGGGGCGTTCTGCAGCATCCCGGACACGTTTGCCTCGACCTCCACTTCTGGAAAGAACGTGGGAATCATGTCGAGTATCACGTCCGGTAGCGCGGACTCGCCGTGGGGTGCCAACCTGTCCGCGATGTCGCTACCCGATCCGTTGAACACGCCAGCTGACGTGATCACGACCGATACGCACTGGACGGTCGCGAATCAGGGCCTGATCTTCCATGACCTCGATCACCGACAGAAGCGAGATACGAGGTACAAGGCTTGCGGGTGGGCGACGCCTTACCAATGCGCCGGCGGTGCGACCCTCGAGGCTGGAATCCCGCTGTTCGGTGGGCCGCGGCCGGCCTCGAATTCGGACGATACGATGTCCAGCTGCGTCTGGATCGATCTGCCCGACAAGCATGGTCTCCTGTATTTTGGCCAGCTGGTTGGTACGCCCCAGGGGTACACCGCTCCAGGTGATCCGGATGGTCTGACACACCAGTGGTACGGCGCCGCGTTCCACAACAGCAGCCCATCGGGCATCACCCAGGCATGCTGCCACAATCAGGATGATCCCTATTGGAATGCGACCGGACCCGGTACACATTACAGGGTGGCGAAGGGGTGGATTTACAACCCAACCCAGCTCATTGACACCGCCCGTGGCAGCGCTGCTCTGTGGTCGCGCACTCCGACCAGCGAGTTTGAGTGGGCCGGGAAACTACCCAGCGCAAATGGCCGCATTCGCCCCGGCTTTTTCAGCGGGTCGGTTTTTGATCCGCTAACCAAGCGAATCTACATCGTCTTGAATGATGTTGATGCCGTGACCGCGCCGCCGCGCGCCCGGCCGGCCATCGGCGTGTTCGAGGTGCGGTAGTAGATAGCGCGTCCTTCGTCAACCCCCGCCGTCCGAGGTTGCGCGACACGGTCTGATGAGAGCCCGCATTGCCGTCCGGCGGACGGCAATGCACGGCCGCTCGCTGGTTCCACCGCCCGGAGGCTGCGCCGCACAGTCGTTCGAGTGGACCCGCACCAGGACGCCAGAGCCCCTCTAGGTCCGCGCAGGGGCAACAAACCGTAATCACCGCCGGCGTGAGTGTCTCAGATGCTCACCGCAGGCCGGCGCGTGGCCCAGAAGTGATCTCGTAATCTCATTCCTGGTCGCTCCACTGTTCGGAACAGAACTTCGGCGACGATCACGCTGCCGAGCCAAACCAAAACCACTGTGAGCAGGAACGGCATCTCAGGAAAGTGTCGCAGGGCCGCCAACACTTCGAGGTGTAGAAGGTAGATGGCGTACGACCGTTCGGCAATATATTGAACGACCCGCAGGCGGCCGAGCCGCCATTCGGGAGAGACGGCGGCGAACCAGAGCCACGACGTAAACACCACTGCGTAGGTCAGTACTCCACTTTGGACCGCCAACAGCCCGCCACTCGGCCGCCATTCCGGGTGCCACGCAAGAGCCACGTCACGGCCAACAATCACCATCGTCGCAGCAGCGACCCACCGCGCCGCGGGTGCCATCCGGCGCCAGTATTGGGGAAACGCTACCGACCCGACGGCGAGGAGCACTCCCATTGCGCACGCGTCGTACCACACGTGCGTCTGATACTCGGCTCCGAACCAGCCCATGGTCCGACACACCGATGGTGCGAAGAGCAGCACGGGAATCAGCCAGCGAACCCGAGGAAACCGTGAGAACAGCAGGATTGCCGGCGCTACCAGGAGATAGAAGTGTTCCTCCACACACAGCGACCAGGTGATGCCGAAATACGGCATGTTGGTAAGGTACGTCTGCCCGAAGAAGAGATATGAAGGCCGGAGTGATGGGCCGCCACTGACGACCAGGTAAACGGATATGACGACCAGGACGGCGTAGTACGCAGGAAGTGTTCGCAGCCACCGGCGAAGCCAGAATCGCATGAGATCGATTTGGCCGTCCCGCTGCAGCTCCAACATCAATTGTCGCCCTAACAGCCACCCGCTCAATACGAAGAACAGTTCCACGCCCTTGCCGCCGAGTTTCAGGACAGTGGAGAGCGGCGGACCAGCGAACCCGCTGGCTGTATGGCAGTGCACCACCAGGACGATGGCGGCTGCCCGCAGCAGGTCGAGGCTCGGGTACCGACGATGACTCGGATCGCTCGCACCGGTTACGCGGGACCTCGCGCTGGCGCCCTCATCCATTTGGGTGCGCTGCAGTTGAGCCATGACCTAAAGCCCGGGCCCGGACCACGGGCGACCGCCTCGTCCGTGTTCAGCCACACGAACGCGCCCTTGCCTCAGGCGGGCGCGATCGGCGAGCACAGTCCTTGACGCCGTAAAGGTGACAACGCGCATCGGTTACCGGTACGTCCTTGCGCCCGTGATACGCGCCTTGATCTGGCGCAGCACTCTGAACGGCAGGCGGTTGGCAAACTGCCGAAAGTGATCGTTCTGCCGCAGCGACGCCAGAAACGCTTCATGGTTGTTGATCAGCATCGAGTGGATCGCGGGGAACTCGTGCAATCGTAATCCGTTGAACTCAATCACGAAAACGCTGTCGGGCAGTGCGTAGGCGCGGAAGTCTGCACCCTCTTGACGGAGCGCCTGCATGATCTTGAACAGACCGCGATACACAATGCTGGCATCGTGGAAAAGAATCGCGCCATCGTGGCTGAGCACGCTGCGGCAGAAGGTGTAATCGCTCCACACGGCTGAGTCAGTGTGCTCCCCATCAATGAAGCACAGCTGCGGCGCCACCGGGATTGTGGCGGTATCGATGTTCGAGGCGTCCGCGTCGATGCAGCGGATTTTCGTGGCGCCCTGTTCCGAAATGGCGCGCAGCTTGGCGAGCATCCGCTGCGTCGAGTTGTCGGCGTACGTGTTCGACACGCCACCTTCGTCCGCGTGCACAGTCGGCCGACGATCGATCGAAACAATGGACGCGCACAGCGGGTCCAGGACGTGTGGCTGAAGACTGCCGCCCAGGTACGAACCGATCTCGAGGTAGTGATAGGGCGTCCCGGGCGAACGGACGGCGAGCTGACACGCTAGCAGGGACCGCTTGTCTCCGTCGGTCGTCTGGCTTGCGATCGCTGCGAACAGGCGAATGTCCATCCTCGCAATGGACGATTCGAAATCATCGGGCATACATTTACCTCACACCTCGTCAGATTGCTGCCGCGCCACTCAGAAGCGACGCGTGTGGTCAGGCCATCCCGGCACTCATCAGCCGCCACTTCACGCGCCGCTTCAGTCGAATCCAACGCGCGGCCACGGACTGTGTGACGGCCAGGTCCAAAGCCGAATGGCGTTGCGCCACAGCAAAGTACGTGTCCCGCAGCGGGTGCGCGGACTCCGGCAACCAGGGCCGATCGTAATTGTTGAAATGCATCACCGACGATCGCGCCTTGGCCACCGCGGCGTGCAAGCCTTTAGATCGGACCTCGGCCAAGAGGTCCGCATATTGGAAATTCCACTCTGACCCCAGAGCGCGCCAGCGCCGCGCGAGCGTCGCATTCAACGCGCATTGATCCGACCATGTGAGTCGTTCCGGATGCTCCTGTGAGAACTGGAGCGCTTCCTCGAACATGCGGTCGCGGCGTATTTGCGGGATGTCGAGTAGCAGCACGCCGGCGTTGAAATAACCGTCCGATGGGCTGAGGCCGATGCGATCCCACGACGTGAAGTTGTGATCAGGTACAGCGCCGATAGGCTGGCCGTCCAAGGAGGTGGTCCAGAGTGCCGCGAGATCCCGGCCGACCAGAACGTCGCAGTCCAGATAGATCGCCCTCGATGTGCCGGGGGCGAGCAGCGACGGCGTCAGCAGTCGGTAATATGTGGTCAAGGTCAAATGTTCAGCGACCTGGAGATCGAGCAGCTGCACATCGACCGCCAACAGGTCACAGCTCAGCCCCTCCGAGCGCAACGCCGCCAGCACCGAAAGCCACGCCGGCAGGGCGACGTCCCGCTGTGGAGTGAGGAACGTGACGTGGATTGGCAGTGAGCTCCTCAGCCGTGCACTGAGCGCCGTGATGCCCGCTTGTCGCACGAGGTTGCGGTCGGCCGCGAGGACGAGCTGAATCGTGCCGGGGTCGTCGGCTGGCAGCAGCGCGCGGGGCGACGGGGTGGTGGTCATGCTCAGGACACCGCTCGGTTGCGGGGCCGGTAGCTGGCCGCCTTGCGCAAGAAACGAACGATCGACGACGGCGCGATGGCGAGTGCTCGCGACGCGATGTTCAAGGCCGTGGTCAGCCCTCCATGGCGCGCCGCCAGGGCGGCCACCATCCACAGCCGCACCGCGGCATCCTCGTCGATACGGCGCGTGTCGACGACCCGAGACCGGCGCAGCTGCGCGACATATAGCTTGCGCACGTCCAGGATCGTCGCCGCCAGCCTGGCGAGCTGATTCGGATCATCCAGATACCGATCGGTCGACAAGCCGCGCAGCGCTGAAACATAGACCTCGGAAATCGGCAGCCCGAGCTCCATCAACGCGGACTGCAGGACGCGATCGGCTTCCCGATCCTTGCCGGGCAGATGTGTGGTGTTGCCGCGCCACACTCTGTAGTGCAACAGGACTTCGGGAAGGTTTCTGATCCGGTGCGCAATCGTCAGCGGGATGAGCAAGGCGTAGTCTTCGATCACCGGCGAGACGTAGGGCTGCGGCTGCGGCAGAGTGTCGCGGCGGATCATCAGTGTCGGATGCGCGATGCTGTTGAAGAACACCATCGACCACGCCACCAGTTCCGGCTCTTCGGGATACGCGTGGATCGCGCCGAGCGTCCCGGACTCGTCGACCTGCCGGACCCAGCTGCCGACGCCGGCCAGTGATGGATCGGCCTCGAGGGCCGCGACTTGATGCGCCAGGCGAAGGGGCAGGCTGACATCGTCCGCATCCATCACCGCGATGTAACGGCCCCGGGCCAGGCGGCAGCCGTGATTGCGGGTTGCGGCCGCGCCCTGGTTGGACGCGTGTCGGCCGAGAACGACGCGCGGATCCTGGGCAGCATAGGATTCGAGCATCTCGACCGAACGATCGCTGGAGCCGTCGTCAACCGCGATCAACTCGAAATCGGTGAATGTCTGCGCCAGGATACTGTCCATCGCGGCAGCCAGGAACCGCTCGCCGTTGTGGACCGGCATGACCACGCTGACCAGCGGACTGCTCGACTGTGCGCTCACGGACGGGTCTCGAGTGTCGCCAGCAAACAGGGCCGCCACCTGGCAAGTGGAGTGGTCGAGAGGGCCCGAATCACCAGCAGCTCTGGTACGAGCAATGGCGGGAGGTTCAGGAGCTGAGGTGACGACAGCACGCAGGCCAGGTCGACGACCTTGAATCCAGTCTGCGCGGCGAGCGACCGGACGGCGTCGACCGAGTTCGCCCGGTAGTGCGTCGGGTAGACGTCCTCCACGAGCCGGCCCTGAAGCTTCGACGCGACCCGTGCCCGCAGGCCAGCAGGGATCAAACGGGTCAGAACCGTCGTGTACCCGTGCACGTTGGGCGTGTGCACGACGAAGCGGCCACCGGGCCGGAGGACACGACTTACTTCGCGGAACAAGGCCTCGGGCGTCAGCACGTGCTCGACCACCATGTTGGCGGTCACCAGGTCGAACGTCGCGGCGCCGAAGGGCAGGCCCTCGCCCGACGCGCTGACCCGCCACCTGACCTGCGTGTTGCGCTGAAGCGCCTCGAAATCGAGATCGATGCCGACCTGCGGCTTCAGATGCCTCGCCGGATGG